>UMJT01011092.1_pt1 | contig 13444 bp, 9 predicted proteins | sample 1966111 | NCBI WGS metagenome assembly UMJT01 (sample SAMEA4836159, study PRJEB28245) | human gut metagenome | biome: gut microbiome; material: fecal sample | place: Denmark | collected 2008
AGATGCTTTGGAACAGTTCATTATTGTCGTAGAGGAATTTTCGGGAGTCCATCTTGACCTCGTTGGTAAACAGAATTTTGTGTCGCGTATCTCTGGGCCTTATTACGGCAGCCGCAGTCACGACTGCGGCGGCTCAGCATTCCGAGATCGGGCCGACAACGGATGCGCAGGTTCAATCGCAGAACAAAACTAAAATCGCTCTGATTGTATCCCCTAAAGGATCCGTTCTGTCCGAAGCGGCTGCTCCTATTCAGCAGGGAATTCTCGCAGCGAGCCGCGAGGCAACCGCATCGGGTGCCTGTGAATTGATTCAGTATGAATTGAGCAGTCCGCAGGATGCCGGTGCGGTTTTAAAGAAAGCTGCGGATGACGGGGCGGTACTGGCTATCGGTCCTGTCTCACGGGATGCTGTTCAAACCATATCTGAAATGCCTTATCTTCCTCTTCCGGTCGTAGCGATCAATCGTCCGTCAGGAGAAACAGCGCCGGAATTATTTTTAAGTATCGATATTTCCGCTGAGAGCGAAGTCGATCAGCTTGCGAAGATCGCAGTGGAAAACACTGCTCAAAAGACCGATCTGGCAGCCAATAATTTTGTGATTCTCACGACTCAGGATCCTTATGACGAGCGTCTGGCAAGAGCCATGGAGGCGGCTCTGATCAAAGCAGGGGCAGGAGCAGAAAGGCGCCATATTTCTTCCGATCAAATTGCTTATCTTCGTCAGGAAATGCGGGGTAAGGCCTTCCGGGGCGTCTTTTTTGCCATGAACGCTCAGAATGCCAGTCTGCTTCGTCCATATTTGCCGCCGGAGCTTCCGGTTTTCGGGACGAGTTACACAAACCCCATGCATCAAAAAGATTCGATGCTCGCTAAAACACAGGCGAACGACCTAAACGGCATGATCACGTTAGAAATCCCGGCAGAAGAGAATGCGAGTACTTTGGTGGCCCAATACAAGGGTGACAGAGAAAATCTCTCTCCGGAAGATCTGCAAATGTTTTCTGTCGGTGTGGATGCCTGGCAGTTAGGTACAAAGTGGATCGACTGGGCTCGCCGCATCGAAGTGCCGAATGGACTAACCGGACGCCTAAGTTTTGACAAGGACAACGGAAGCAAAGTGAAGCGAGAGCTTGTAAAAACAGTCGTCAGCCCTAATAAGACGGGGAAAACCTCCGAGGAAGATTTAGTGCAGTTTACGGAAAGCGCGGAGGAGGCCGGTCTATGAGTTTTGTGACGATGATGGAGGGCCATCTGGCCTGGGGAGACAAACCGCTTCTGGATAATGCTGACCTCGCGGTGGAACCGGGACAGAGAATTGGTTTGATCGGCCGCAACGGTACCGGCAAGAGCTCTTTGCTTAAAGTTCTTGCAGGCATAGAAAAACTCGACGGCGGAGAACTTCATACACAGAACGGCCTGCATGCCGTTTACGTAGAGCAGGAGCCGTACTTTCCGGAAGCGCCGACCGTCATGGATTCGTTAGTACTTAGAGGCAAGCTGGATGAACTGCCGGATGAAAAAATGCGCTGGCAGATTCAAAGCCGCTTGTCCGAGTTCCTCCATAAATTCGGGCTGGACGAAAATCTCGACTTGAAGAAGGCTTCCGGCGGTGAGAAGAAGAAGGCCGCTCTGGCTCTTGCCTTTGCATTGGATGCAGATCTTCTTCTATTAGATGAGCCGACGAACCATTTGGACATTGACGCGATCCGTCAGCTCGAAAATATCATTCTGAACGAATTCAAAAAGTCTCGCTCTTTCGTGACGATTACTCATGACCGTGCGTTTCTTAATCGGATCGTCGATACGATTTGGGAGCTTGATCGCGGCGTAGTTCGCAGCTATCCGGGCTCTTTTGAAGCCTATCAGCGGAGAAAAGAAGAGGAATTAGCTGCGGAAGACAAGGCAAGGGCTGATTTTGATAAGGTTTGGACTCAGGAAGAAGCCTGGATTCGCCGCGGCATCGAGGCGCGCCGCACACGAAACGAGGGTCGCGTCAGACGTCTGGAGCAAATGCGTATTGAACGTGAGCAAAGACGAGATCGGATCGGCAAAATCGATCTTAACTTGGACGCCGGAGAGAGAAGCGGCAAAGTCGTGGCCGAGCTCGTGGGTGTCAGTAAGAGTTTCGGCGACCGCTGCCTGATTAAAGATTTAACGCTTCGCGTGATGCGCGGTGACAAGCTGGGCTTGCTCGGTCCTAACGGCGTCGGTAAGAGCACGCTGATTAAAATTATTTTGGGGCAGATGCAGCCGGACTCCGGTACCGTGAAACTAGGGACGAATCTGCAAATTGCCTATTTCGATCAGCTGCGCAGCGAGCTTGACCCGACCAAGACGCTGCAGGAAACCGTCTCTCCCGGCTCTGACTGGGTAGAAGTCGGCGGCGTCCGAAAGCACGTGATCGGATACCTTGGCGAATTCCTGTTTCCGCCGCATCGTGTCAACGTGAAGGTATCCAGCCTGTCGGGCGGAGAAAGGAATCGCCTGCTGCTGGCAAAACTTTTCGCAAAGCCGGCCAATTTGCTCGTGATGGACGAACCGACTAACGATTTGGACATCGAATCAATCGAAATGCTTGAGGCGACGCTGGCGGAATATCCGGGAACGGTTTTATTGGTGACACACGACCGCTCGTTTATGGATAACGTCGCGACGTTAACGATTGCTCCGGATAAAGACGGTGTTTGGACCTCTTATGTCGGCGGCTATGAGGAATGGCTCAAGTGGCGGGACAAGAGAGAAAAAGAAGAGCAGAAAGCCGCGGAGACAGCTGCCGCAGCAGAGGCTGCAGCTCAAGTCGATAAGTCGCAGAAGACGAGGCGTCGGAACGCAAAGCCCGGTCTCAGCTACAAAGAAAATAAACTCCTCCAGGAACTCCCCGGACAGATAGAGGCATTGGAAAATCGTCAGAATGAACTTGTAGAGCTCATGCAGCAGCCGTCCTACGGCAGCAAAGCGCCCGAGCAAATTCGGGCTGACGGCGATGAGATGCAGAAAATTTCTAAAGAGCTCGAAGAGAAGTACGCCTTGTGGGAAGAGCTGGAAGAAAAACAATCGCTTGCAAATTAGTTTTTTTGGGCGATTAAAAGTCTTCCCAAAGGATTTCTAAGCAGTCAAAATAAACGTAAGAACACAATTGAGAGGTTCTTGCGATGAGAATGAAATTAATAAGAACTGCAGCCTGCTTAGCAGCTTTAGGTCTGGCTGTTTGTACAGCTGTTGACGCCCGTCCTCCCGGACCTCCGTCCGGAGGACCGGGATTCGGACCCGGACCCGGTTTCCGAGGGCCCGGCTGGGGCGGACCGCCTCCGCCGCGTTATCATCACCATAATCGATGGCACGATTTCGGAAGAGACGTCCTTGGCGGAACACTGGTGCTCGGCCTAGGCATGGGATTGGCCAATGCGATCACAAACGCCACGACCCCGACCTATACAGCTCCGACATATGTGGCGCCTTCCTATGTAGCGCCGACGTACGCCGCTCCGACTTATACGCTTCCGACGTATACCGCCCCGGTCGTGACAGCTCCGGTTGTGACGGCTCCTGTCGTCACCTCAGCAGCGATTCCGGGTAAGACGATGTACTGGTGCCAGGCCAGTAAGAATTTTTATCCTTACGTGACGGAGTGCACCAGCGGCTGGGAAGCCCGCGTTATGCCTTGATTTAATCGCAGAAGTTCAAAGCCTTCGTTCCTAACCGGCGAAGGCTTTTTCATTAGTGAAAACACCTAAAATTTCGATCGTTTTCAATAGAATTTCAGCTTTACGCTGAAAGTACTATGGGATATTTATGTGGAGAGAGAGTTGACTGAAACGAAAGAACAACGAGCTGAGGCACTCAACAGCTTAAGCACACTTTGTGATTTCTTTCAGAATCGTGTTCTGAAAGGACCGTCGGACGAAGCACTGAGAGAATTTAATCGGGCAACAAAAGAGTGGGTCTCAGTCACGTACAAAGAGCTTGGCGAGAAAGTAAAAAATTGGCAGAGAGCGTTTGCTGATTTGGGGCTGAACAGGGGAGACCGTGTCGCGATGCTTCTGCCCAACGGTGTGAACGCCGTATGTTTCGATCAGGCGGCCATGGCCAACTCTCTCGTGCCGGTTCCTCTTCACGCGATTGACACCCCTGCCTCGAGCGCTTTCATTCTCCAAGACTGCGGTGCATCCGTTTTGGTGACGGACAAGAAGTCCAAATGGGAAAAAATCCAGGAGGCCGGGTTTGACCTTTCTGCGATTAAAAAAGTCATTATCACAGAAGAGCTGACAGAAGCGACAGGGCTCACTCAAGGAGTAAAAGAATGGCTCATGGGAGCGCCCAAAGACATTCTTCTGCCCGAGCAGCCTAAGGTCGACGATTTGGCTTGCATTGTTTATACATCGGGGACGACCGGTAAGCCCAAAGGCGTGATGCTCACTCATAAAAACATCACAAGCAACGTCCGTTCAACTCTCGCTCATGTTAAGCCGGAGATAGGCGACATATTCCTTTCGTTCCTTCCGCTGTCTCACATGTTTGAAAGAACGGCAGGTTATTATCTGGCGTTAGCGACAGGTTCAACAATTGTATTTAACCGCTCTCTCCAATACCTTGCAGAAGACTTCAAGATTGCGAAGCCCAATGTTTTGATTTCTGTCCCGAGAGTCTATGAGCGTATCTACGCCAAGCTGAATGACGCGCTTGCCAAGAAAGGCAAAATCCAGGCGGCGTTGTTCCATATGGCCGTTAACGCAGGATGGCAGAATTTCTGCAGAAAAAATTCGATAAGGGCGGCCGGATCCCAAGGTTCGGTGTTTGACGGTTTGGTCAATGCGACGGTCGGCAAGCAGATATCGGAAAAACTGAAGTCCCAGTTCGGCGGAAGGCTGCGTGTGGCCATCAGCGGCGGTGCTTCTCTTAACCCTGAGGCTGCTAAGGTTTTCTGCGGACTGGGCCTTCCGGTCATTCAAGGCTACGGCATGACCGAGACATCCCCGATCATCAGCGGGAATAATGTGACCGATAACGATCCGGCCACTGTCGGCCGTGCTCTGAAAGATGTGTCGATTCGACTAGGTGAGCGGGAAGAAATTCAGATCAAGGGCGACCTCGTCATGAAAGGCTACTGGAATCGGGAAAAAGATACGAAGAATGCCTTTACTGAAGACGGCTGGCTGAAGACGGGAGACCAGGGAGCCTATGATGGAGAAGGTCGTCTGAAGATTGTCGGAAGAATCAAAGAGATTCTGGTGACTTCTACGGGCGAAAAAATTTCTCCCGTAGATATTGAAAGTGCACTGGAAACGATACCGCTTTTCCGCCAGACTTATGCGGTCGGCGACGGAATGCCTTACATTGCCGTGCTGATTTCTTTAGATCCGACTTTGTGGAAAAAATTTGCTGCAGAGCAGGGTGCTGATCCGAAGGACCCGGAATCTATTCATGCACCTGTCGTGCGCAAGAAGGTGCTGGAAATGGTCAAGAAAGCGTGCCGCACATTCCCGGCCTACGCTGTGCCCAAAAACATTGCGCTCACTTTGGACGAGTGGACAATTGATAACGGACTTCTCACGCCGACCTTGAAGCTTAAGCGTTCTCCGATGCAGGCCAGGTACGGACACCTGATCGAAGAGATGTATAAAGGCGCAAAGAAGAGCCGTATCTAAAAGAGACCTCCGTATAATCGACCTTCTGTCTACAAAATAACACTGATAGAAACAATGGAAGAACGTTCCACCGAAACTATTCGCAATGCCTATAAAGGCAACATCAAGCATGGAAAGTCGGAGGCGATTGCGCCGAAGTGGATGCTGCAGAGTACCGAAGCGGTGATGCAGTACTATCTGGATCGGGACTTAACGCTTGACCGCTGTGTTCTTGAGAAGTTTCCGCTTCCGCAGGAAGGCCATAAATATATGCTGTATGCGCATATTCCTTTCTGTAAAACGCTTTGTTCCTATTGCACCTTCCATCGATTCCTTTTCAAAGGATACAAGGCCCGCGAATACTTTGTGAATCTGCGCAAAGAGATGGAGGCCGTTCATGCCATGGGTTATGACTTTACGTCGATGTACGTCGGCGGCGGCACGACCACAGTGCTGATGGACGAGTTGGCCAAAACGCTGGAGCTGGCTAAAAAGTTGTTTCCCTCCATCAAGGAAGTCTCTGTCGAAACAGATCCTCAGATCATGGGGGATCCGCAAATTCACATGCTTGAAGGTCTGGTGGACCGCATGTCGATCGGCGTTCAGAGCTTTGATGACGGCATTCTGAAAATGACCGAGCGCGATAAATTCGGAACCGGTCAGGAAGTCTTTGAAAACATTGCAAAAGCGCAGGAACTTTTCCCGATCTGCAACGTCGACATGATCTTCGGATTCCGAGGCCAGACCGATGAAATTCTTCAGCGCGATCTGGAGACACTGCTGAAGCTCTCTCCCCGCCAGATTACGACTTATCCGCTGATGGTGACGAGTCAGACAAAGCGCAGTGTTAAAGACTCTATTGCTGCACCCCACGATGTGATGGCGGGTCAGTACCGCATGATTCTCGACATGCTGACAGAAGAGTACACACAGCTTTCCTCTTGGGCATTCGGAAAGTCCAATAATGAAGGCTTTGATGAGTATGTCATTGATAACGATGAATATCTGGGCGTCGGTTCGGGTGCTTTTAGTTTCTTGGGCGACTCGCTTTACGTCAACACTTTCTCACTTCGCCGCTACAACGAACGCATCGGATCGGGAAATAACGGGGTAGAGAGAAGAAAGGTCTTCGGCAAACGCAGCATTCTCCAATATCGTCTCCTGCTGCAGCTGTTTGCCGGCCGAATCAGTCGTAAATACTTTAAGGACGTTCACGGTGTTGATCTGGATCGTGCGTTGTTTAAGGAAGTTCTTGCCTTGAAACTTGTGGGGGCGATTAAAGAGAATCCGGAAGATCATGATCGCTTTATTGTGACCGATAAAGGCAAGCTGCTCGGCCTCGTGATGATGAAGGATTTCTACTCTGCGATGGATAATATCCGGGCGGAGTTAAGGAAACCACTTAAAGAAGCCGACATGTAGGAGAAAATTCACGAGCCCCGTATTCACGGGGCTTATGCTTACAACTGTTTTCATTTGTCCTCATTATTTAGAGGTTTTCACTTAAGACAAAAGGATAGAGGCCGTTGAGAAATCTGTAACAACATCGTAAACTGCGCTCCGTAAGGAGACTCGGGACTTCGCGCATGCGATTTACTAAATATATTTTTATCCGAAACTGTCTCTTTAAATTTCCATTTCAAGCTCTGGAGTTGAGTAATGTCTACTATGGATGTTGTTACCTTCCGACCGCCTCAAGGCTGTCGCGGAGAAGACGGTCCCGCGTTTCAGGGAAATTTCCGCAAAGGCGAACTTCGCGGAATTATCCACATCAACAAAGACAACTGCGTCGGCTGCGACACTTGCCGCAAGTTCTGCCCGGTTGATGCCATTTCCGGCGGTTTAGGCGCCATTCACAAAATTCGCGACGATGCATGCGTCAGCTGCGGTCAGTGCTTAAGCGCCTGCCCGTTCGGCGCCATTGAACAGATGAGCTTCGTCGACGACGTCATCGCAGCTCTTAAAGATCCGAAGAAATTCGTGGTCGCTCATCCTTCTCCTGCTGTTCGCGTTGCTTTAGCTGAAGAATTCGGCGGCAAACCCGGCGATCTCTGCACCGATCAGATGCTTAATGCCCTGGAAAAGGCCGGCTTCACTGTTTACGACGTGAACCAGACTGCCGACCAGACAATTCTGGAAGAAGGTACGGAATTCATTAAGAAGGTTCGCTACTGGTGCCTGGGCGAAAGAAGCCCTGAAGTCAACATGATGGCTCACCATCCGCTGCCTCACTTTACCAGCTGCTGCCCCGGCTGGGTCAGAAACATGGAAATTAACTTCGCTTCTGCGATTCCCCATGTTTCCACAACAAAGAGCCCGATTCAGATGGGCGGAGCTTTAGGTAAGACCTGGGCTGCCAAGCACGTTTGGAACAAGGATCCGCGCGATGTCTGCATCGTTTCCATTACTCCTTGTACCGCTAAGATTTTCGAAGCCAGCCGTCCTGAATTCATCGACGCCTGGAAGTGGAACGTTGAACACAACGTTATTCCGAAAGACTCTCCCGTCTTCCCGGACATCGACTACAGCCTCACAACTCGTGACATCGCTGAAGTCTTCCGTCGTCTCGGTATCGATCCGCTCAAGATGCCGACTACACACGAAGTTAAGCCGACCGAAAAATACACCGGTGCCGGCACGATCTTCGGCTGCTCCGGCGGCGTGATGGAAGCTGCTCTCCGTACGGCCTATGCACTTCTGGCCGGCGAAGAACTGAAGAACCCGGACATCATCAGCGTCCGCGGCCTGAACAACTCTTTGGTTGAAGCTACTGTGCCTATTCCCTTGAAGGCTCAGGGCGGCAAGATTTTCGAACTTCGCGTTGCTGTCGTTAACGGCGCTCTTCAGGATCTGAAGAATGTCATGAAGATCATCAACGAAGACAAGGATCGCTGGCACTTCATCGAAGTGATGAACTGCCCGGGCGGCTGCGTCAACGGCGGCGGGCAGCCTCTGCAGGGCGCCGGTTCTTCCTGGCTTGCTCCGACAACTCCGCTTCCTGTCAAACTCTAACAAGGTAGGAATTAGAAATGAGTAAATATCAATATACCGAACGCGACGTTCCTGCCATGTTGGGGCGCCGCGGCTTCTTGAAAGTCATCGGTCTCTGCGCTGTTTTAGTTGCCGGCGCCGGCGCTGTGATCACTCAGCTGATCACTTCCCGCAATAAGGTTATTCTCGACAGACAGAACGGTCTGTATGCAGATGACAAGCGTCTGCAGAAGATCAATCTGACTTCTTCTCACCAGAACGACGTCTGCTGGCAGGTCTACAAAGACATGAACGGCAAACCCGTCGAAGGCGAGATGTACAAGCTTAACCATACCCATTACTATCCCCGCTCCCAGCTGGCTATGACGGAGGCAGAACATGTCTAATCCCGAAATGAAAGGCGCAAGAATTCTGCGCTTCCACACTTCCGACAAGGTTTTCCACTCCATCAATGCAATTTGCTGGTACGCCTTAGTCATCACCGGTGCCATCGTTTATTTCGGCCATTGGATGGGCGATATTTCCGATGAAACCGCTAACCTCATGATGGTTTGGCACCTCTGGCTGGGTGCTCTCTTCACCCTTAACTTCGTGGGCTATGTTCTCTTCGCTCCCGAACGTTTTGCCGTGACCCTTAAGAATCTTCTTGAGTGGGACAAAAACACTATTATGTGGTTCAGAAATTTCGGCGGTTATCCGCGTCGTTTCTTCAAGATCCCGTTCGGACCGGTTGAAGTTCCGCCGCAGGGTCGTTACAACGGCGGCCAGAAGATGAGCTATCTTATTTTCCTCGCAGCTGTCGTTTACCTGATCGCTACCGGCTGGCTGCTTTGGTTGGGTGCTCCCCTCCTTGGCAAGACCGTTTTCTACTGGCTCTTCATCACTCACGTTTGGGGCAGCTTCATTGTTACCGCTATGGTTACATGCGCTCATATTCCTCTGGCTCTCCTGTCCATGGAACATTTCAAGGGCATTTGGAGAATCGGTTCCGGCGACATCTCTTACGAAGCCGCTGAACATCACGCTCCGACATGGGTCAAACGTGACGTCGTCAAAGTTGTTGAAAAATAATCCTTGACCGCTGAATAAAAAGAGGGGGCTTCGGCTCCCTTTTTTGTCGGCTGTACATCGTAGAATCACGGAAAACAGAGGAATTTTTTATGGCGGAAATGAATCAGACCCCCAAAGGTATGCGTGTTCATATCGGAATTTTCGGACGAAGGAACGCCGGGAAGTCGAGTGTGATCAACGCGCTGACCAAACAAAACATTGCGCTTGTCAGCGACGTTGCCGGCACGACCACAGATCCGGTGTTTAAAGCGATGGAAATCCTGCCTCTGGGGCCGGTGATGATCATTGATACCGCCGGCATCGACGATATCGGAGATCTGGGCAAACTTAGGATCGGCAAAACTAAAGAAGTCATGACTAAGACCGATGTCGCGGTCATTGTGATTGACGCGGTCAATGACGTTTCTGACTTTGAACGATCCTTAGTTTCTGAGTTTAAAAAACTGGGAACGGCCTACATCCTCGCAGCCAACAAGATTGAAACGGTTGCCGATCCCGCCGAGCGGATTGCTGCCTTGGAAAAAGTTTTCGGAGAAAAAGTCGTCCCAATCAGCGCGCTGGAGAAAAAAGGCATTGATGATCTGCGCTCGCTTATCGTCAAAACAGCACCGGAAGCTTTCGAAGACGGTCCCATGCTTCGGGATCTTGTCAAAGAAGGCGATACCGTCGTACTTTGCGTTCCCATTGACACAGCGGCACCCAAGGGTCGAATCATTCTTCCCCAGGTGCACGCTATACGGGATATTTTGGACGCCAATGCCAAGGCAGTTGTTGTCAAGGAAAATCAGCTCGCCGAGCAGCTTGTAAACCTTAAAGAACCGCCTGCATTGGTGGTTACGGACAGCCAGGTCTTTGCAAAGGCTGATCGCGCTGTACCCAAAGAAATTCCGCTCACATCTTTTTCTATTCTCATGGCGCGTCAAAAGGGCAATTTAAGCGGATTAGCCGCCGGCGCCAAAGCCGTGGAGAATTTGAAGCCGGGCGATAAGGTTTTGATAGCCGAGGCCTGTACTCATGTTTGTCAGGCAGAGGATATCGGCAGAGTCAAGATTCCGGCTTGGCTGAATAAGAAAGTCGGCGGCGAGCTGGACTATGAATGGTATACGGGAGATTCTTTCCCGGAAGACGTTTCAGCGTACCAACTTGTTATTCACTGCGGAGCCTGCATGATTAACCGCCGAGCTATGCTGAGCCGCCAGAGAAAATGCGCCGAGGCAGGCGTGCCGATTGTTAACTACGGCGTTCTGATTTCTTATTTACACGGAATCATGGGTCGCGCTATGTCGCCAATGCAAGACAACTAAACGAAGAGCCCGGATTTCCGGGCTCTCTCATCTTTAGATGTCGAGATCGACGTCTGTGTGTTTTAGTTTTTGGCCGTGTTCACGGGTAACGTGGAAGGCGACCTGAGGCCAATGTTTCTGCGTTGTCTGCAGGTTGTAGATGCTGGTGGCAAGGTAAACGGTGTTGCCGTCTGCATCCTTAGCTAAACGCATTCCCTGTTCCTTCTCAAAATCCTTACGGGTTTGCTCATCGGGGTAGGTCACCCAGCGAGCCGTAGAAACGGGCGTGTTTTCGTAGATTGCGTCAACGTTGTATTCCGTTGCCAGGCGCTGAGCCACGATTTCGAACTGAAGCTGGCCGACAGCGCCGAGGTAAAGGTTACCGAGTTCATCTTCAAAGACCTGAATCGCGCCTTCTTCGCCGAGTTCTTTCAGACCCTTATGAAGCTGTTTGGCTTTGAAAGGATCTTTCGGACGAGCACTGCGGAAGAGTTCCGGAGCGAAGTATGGGATGCCGGTAAAGCCGAGCACTTCGCCCTGCGTGAGCGTATCGCCGATGTGGAGCTGACCGTGGTTGTAGATACCGATGATGTCGCCGGCAACGGCATCGGTCATCAGCACGCGGTCGTTGGCCATGAAGGTGAGGGCGTTCGGGATCTTCATCTCTTTGCCTTCGCGGACATGGAATACTTTCATACCCGGCTGGTATTCGCCGGAGCAGACGCGGAAGAATGCGATACGGTCGCGGTGCTTCGGATCCATGTTGGCCTGAATCTTGAACACAAAGCCGGAGAACTTGGCCTCATCGGGTTCTACCATCCGTTTTCCTGCGTCGCGAGGCTGAGGTGTCGGGGCCCAATTCACCAGGGCATTCAGCACGTCCTCAACGCCGAAGTTATTGACACCGGAACCGAAGAATACCGGCGTCTGAGAGCCTTCCAAGAATCGTTCAAGAGAGAACGGCTCACTGGCGCCTTGAATCAGTTCGATGCTTTCGCGAACATAATCCATTTCCAGCGGGAAGAGTTCGTCGAGGCGAGGATTGTCGAGTCCTTCGATTACTTCAACGTCGTCGGAGAGCTTTTCTCCGCCCGGCGTGAAGCGCTTCATGCGATTATCGAGCAGGGAAAAGACACCGCGGAATGTTTTGCCCATGCCGACAGGCCAGGTGATCGGAGCACAGTCGATCTTCAGAACATTTTCAATCTCGCCGAGCAAATCAATCGGATCCTGAACTTCCCGGTCGAGTTTGTTGATGAACGTAATGATCGGAGTCTTGCGCATACGGCAGACTTCGAGCAGTTTGATGGTTTGTGCTTCCACGCCCTTGGCGGCATCGATGACCATGACGGCGCAGTCCACCGCCGTTAAGACGCGGTAGGTGTCTTCCGAGAAGTCTTCGTGTCCCGGGGTATCCAGTAAGTTGATGACATGATCGTTGTATTCAAACTGCATCACCGAGCTTGTGACGGAAATACCGCGCTGCTTTTCAACTTCCATCCAGTCACTGGTTGCATGACGGCCCGCCTTTCTGCCTTTCACGGCTCCGGCCATCTGAATCGCTCCGCCGAAAAGCAGAAGCTTTTCCGTTAATGTGGTTTTACCCGCGTCAGGGTGAGAGATGATTGCGAAGGTTCTTCGTCTTCTTACTTGTTTCTGTGCCTGCGGACTTAACAAAGCCATTTTGTTCAGAATCCTATACTTATCTGTAGCCGAGAATTGTAGATCAAAGGATGGAGATTCAAATGTCAACGAATGAAAAAGTGAGGGTTTGTGAACGAAATTTAACTAATTGAGCTACTAGAATTATCAGGATTAATTCCTAGATACGCTCCAAATGACACAAAACTACTTTCCACGTTGGAAAGTCAAGACGGAAGGCACAATTGCGCCTGATGAAACACTCCCTCTTGGCCAAACCCTGGCAATGGGCATCCAACACGTCGTCATCATGTTCGGTTCCACGGTGCTCGCGCCGTTGATTATGGGTTTGAATCCCAATGTCGCGATCTTCATGAGCGGCGTCGGAACGCTTTTATTCTTCTTAATTGTCGGCGGTCGAGTTCCGAGTTACTTGGGCTCGAGCTTTGCTTTTATCGGCGTGGTCATCGCGGCCACAGGATATGCCGGTACAGGGCCTAACCCCAACATACCGATCGCTATGGGCGGTGTGATTGCCTGCGGCGTGGTATACGCAATTGTGGGTCTTATCGTAATGTGGACCGGCGTGGGCTGGATTGAACGTCTGATGCCTCCGGTTGTGACCGGCGCCATTGTGATGACGATCGGTTTGAACCTAGCTCCGGTTGCCGTTAAAGGCATGGGTGCCACCAACTTTGAGCAGTGGTATGCGGCTGCAGCGGTCCTGATCATGGGTTTTGTCGCGGTTTACCTTCGAGGATTCCTGCAGAAGCTGCTGATTCTCGTGGGCATTGTGATTGCCTATATTCTTTACTGGCTGCTCACCAATGTGA
>UMJT01000361.1_pt1 | contig 13388 bp, 10 predicted proteins | sample 1966111 | NCBI WGS metagenome assembly UMJT01 (sample SAMEA4836159, study PRJEB28245) | human gut metagenome | biome: gut microbiome; material: fecal sample | place: Denmark | collected 2008
CGATTGAAGAACCCATTCTCTCAATCGGGATTTACATCAAATAATACAACTACTTATGCGGAAAGCAATTAATTTTAAAGGTAAACAAGGCTTTTTATCTGGTTGTAAACAGCAAAGTAGGGAGTTGCTCAGGGATATGAGTGGTTTCAGAACTGCGTCGGAGGAAGTCCCGACAATGAAGTCACTGGATAAATAAATCCAGTAAAATCAAGGGTTTGAGTATAATGTAATCGGAAATTGCGACTGGTTTGCGACCAATTAATAAAGAGAACATGCTTTATAATCAAATTCAAGAGGGTAGAGGGTTGTTAAACTTCTACCTTTTTCTATGTTAGAGGAGAATATATGATTAGTATTGAGAAAATGCCAACAGCTGTTACCGCTGATAAGCATCCGATTCATAATTGGTTCAATTTTGTTGCTGGATATGCCCCTGAATATGTTGAAAAAGTTATTGATGATTTTGAGAAAGAGAACGGATACAAGGCTAGAGCAATATATGACCCATTTGCTGGATGTGGAACAACGGGAGTTGTAGCTAATAATTATAGAATTCGTAATATAGGGGTAGAGAGAAATCCTTTTTTTTTTCGAGTAGGGTATACGAAAGTTCATGCTAGTGAGACTATTGTATTCTTAGATGAGATATATGATGAGTTCCTAGCAGAAGTAAGGAATGGAAATGCTATAGAAGTAGACGTACTTGAGAAGTCTGCAAAAGAATATTTAACAAAACTATTTGATACCGAAGTATTAATGCAGTTGCTTCAACTTAGAGAATTAGTAAAATCTTTTACCGGAATGAAATACTATATGGGGTTTACATTTCTGTCTAAGCTAATGGAGTATGCAACTACTGCAAAAACAGATGGAATATATAAGGTCCCAACGTCGACAAAAAAAGCGCTTTCAGTAATTGATGCAATTGAAAAAGCGTATAGTACTATAGATATCGAAGAGGTAACGGATGCGACTGGAGAGTTTGTATTTGACTCATCGATAGATTACATAGTGGAAGAGAATAGCATTGACTTGGTGATATTTAGTCCTCCTTATCTAAATAACTTTGATTTCGCAGAGATGACCAGAATGTATTTGTATTTTTGGGAAGATGCATCTAGCTGGGGTGATATTTCTGAAAAGCATAGAAATAAAATGTTGGTAAATACAACAACGGCATTAAAGTTGGTGAAATCAAAAGAAAAACAATTAGAGATGAAAAGTTCCTTACCACAAAACACTCTTGATAAGGTTGAACCAATTGTAGATAAGCTAGAAGCGATTCGGAAAGAAAATTCAAAGAAAAAGGAATATTATTTAATAATTTACCCATATTTGGCACAGATGAGGGAAACACTACAACATTGTTTTGATTCACTTAGAACTAATGGAGAGATTCATATTGTTGTAAGCGATGCCGCATTTTATGGAATACACATTGATACGCAAGATTATCTGGTGGACATATTAGAGGATATTGGTTTTAGGGATGTAAAATATATAAGAATGAGAGACAGAGGCGATAGGTGGGTTTTAGAAAAAAGAAAGTCCTCTGGAAAACAGCTAGGGGAATTTGAAATAATAGGAAAGAAGGTATAGAAAATGGAAACACTGTATGAATATGCGGGCAAAATGATGCAAGAATCTATTAATCATTATTTTGAGTTGGTTGAGCAGACAGAGAACTTTACTACATTTGATGAAGATTCTTTTAGAGAAGAATACGCAAAGCAGATGATTCTTGCTGGAAAAAGTCAGGAATATCTTGGATTAACACAAGAACAGTGTTTAGATGCAGTGGAAAGAGTAAGTGCAATACCATTTGATATTGAAAAAGGTGTATCGGCATTTGTATATGAAAACTCACGACTGCATATTGAAAAGTTAATAGCAGAAGCAAGAAGAATTACAGATGGTTTTTCGAAAATTGATGCAGATGAGATAAAAGCAAGACCGTATTTATTACCAATATGGCAAGCTGCTTTAAATATTTCAAGCAAATCTAATTTGAAGACAATATTTGGTTCAGCCTCAGACCAAAATATTAGTGGGCCATCATCTTTGAAGATTGCGAATTACGCTGAAAGTTATTTTGAGAAAAATGTAATTAGCGATATACAAATTAAAGAACGTACAGAAAGAACACTCGAAGGAATTGTTAGAGACTTAGTTGGACGAATGTTATATGAGGCTATTGTAAAAGATGCTCTTGATAAAGCTGGAGTTCCATACTTACCAGAAGAGGATTACAATGGTATCGAAGGAGTTGTATATAAGTTTAGAGCTGATTTTGTTATCCCGAATGAAAAGGCTCCACTAGCTTTCATTGAGGTTAGAAAGTCGAGTAGTAGGCATGCATCTCTTTACGCTAAAGATAAAATGTTTAGTGCAATAAATTGGAAGGGAAAGCATAAAAAGATGTTAGGAATAGTGGTTGCTGAGGGAGAGTGGACGAATGAATCTTTGGCATCTATGGCAAAAGTCTTTGACTATGTTGTGCCAGTTTCAAAATCAAAGGATTTGGCGGAAAAAATCAAACGATATTTAGAAGGCGATGAATCAATTCTGAAATGGATTATCGATTTTGAAATTCATGAAAATAAAGTAGAAGAGAAATAGTGTAATCATAAAAAGGAAATGGATCTCTATGAAATTAATCAGCTCCATTTCCTTTTTTTGTTTACTCGTCTTTTAGGTACTTTTCTAACATATGGACAAATAACTGTCCGATTTTTTGCTTTTGTATATCGATGCTTTCTTTTGTAATCATGACATCTAAGCAGTAATCAACAAGGTAATCAATTAGTATCTGATAATTTTGAGTATTAGATGGTGAGATACCAAGTTATTTTATTATATTGGTAGATAAGCAGGTGCATACATTGATGCTTTCGTCCAATTTTTTTGAGGTGAAAGAAATCTTATTCTGAGGTATTGCAGAAATAATATAAGTTCTAAGGGATGCTCTGTCATATTGGCTTAATGGTGTGAAGGCTTGATAGCTATGAAATATATCCGTAATTAGTGATATTAATGGTTCTTGAATATTTCCTGTTTTATCTTCTGCAAGATTTTCTTCCCAAGCATTTAGTGTGGTCGAATTGACAAGAGCGTAACAATTATCAGGATGCATAAAATGATTAAGAAAATCTCTATAATCGCTATCACCTATAGCTTTGTTTATTATATCAATGCTAATCTTTGAATAATGTGAAGCAATGGTAGAAGGACTGAAGCCTACAAGTTCCTCTGCGCCTAACAAATAATCAATATTACAATCAAGAACATTACAAATATCTGCTACTTTATCAATTGTAGGAATAGTTGTTCCGTTTTCCCATTTTCCATAAGTTCGGCGCTCAACATTCAGTTTTTCTGCAAGTGTATCTTGTGATTTACAGTAGGCGAATTTTTCGTAGGGATTAATTTGTTTAACAGATTATTTGCATCCCTTTGATTCATACAATGGACAGCCTGTGATAGCCTTTGATGAATTTCGTTCTTCTTTAAGAAAGATATTGCTATAAAAAACAAGTTGATATTTTCCAGAATCGTGAGTATAATATAAGTATCAAGAGAGGAATCTCTTCCTGGAAACAGGACACGAAGCATAAGGTGTTTGCTTCCGTTGCACTGGCAACGTTAAAACTTTGCATTTACTCTTTAGCATAGAGGATAATCAAGCCGAGTAGGTGAGAGGCCTATGATTTGGTGGCAAAGCACCATAACGAAACCAGTTTTTAAGAAATTGTGGAGAAACCTTTGATGCAAAGGTTTCTCTTTTACGTTAAGGAGAATTATGAAGTGTAGAGTACCAAATACAAGAACATTGACTCCGGAAGAATTATTAACTATATTGTGCAAATGTGCAATATTATATTCAGAATATGCTGATACCACTTTATTATTCATATTTAGGGAGAAAAAGTCGGATGCATATGATTATTATGAGGTCAGATTTGGTAAGAATAATTTTATGCACTTAGCAGGAATAAAAAGTGAAACATTGAGTGCAAATGAATTTTATGAGGCTTGTATAGAGGGAACAATTACCAGAGAAGATTGTAATCCACGAAGAGATGCGAATACCATGTATTCAAAAGTAGCTATTATGGAACAGATGCTGAACTTGCGAAATAGTAAGTGCTATAAAATCAGTGAAAAGAATCTGGTAACGAGGGATAATGATTTTGAAATGGCTACAGGCAATGTGAATGGAATAATGGGTTATGATTCGAGGATAAGGATAAAGGGAACAAATAAGGTGGATAGCACAAAATCACCCATCCCTACTACGTTATTAAATAATTCCATTACAGATTATTGCTCAAGACCACAGAAAATCATGTTTATTTTGCAGAAGTCTGATAGAGAAAGTACATATAACATATTATTTTATGAAATAAAGAGGGATTCAATGGTGGCAAAGGCAAGTATTATAAAAATTATACAAGGGCAGATGCTGCTGGAAAAGTGGATTTCATCTGTAAGAATTATTCCAACTTTATTGGAATTGTGGATGGTTGTACGGAAGGCTTCGCTATATGATTGAAAGTGAAAAAGTATATAACTGCAGAAGGAGCAGCACTCTACTCATTGGGATTACATACATTTCAGGAGATTGCAAAGGAGGCAAATGTAGTTTATAAAGTGAAACGTTGTGTGCTGGTAAATACAGAGAAGATACTGAAGTGTCAGCAAATGGGCAAGCACCATAGTGCGTATATAGATTATTCTCTAAAAATTTCATTTTAGGTAGGAACTTTCAGGAAAACGCTGGTTTGCATGCAGAATAATGTTATGTTAAAATTATGTAGTAATTTATCAAATATTTTGTTTAAAGGAGGTCAAATAATGAAATTGTGGAAAAAGGGAATTATACTTGGAATGGTCGTTGCACTTGCAATTGTCTGTGTCCCGGAAATGTATGTGAAAGCGGATGAAGTGCCGACTGTAAAGGCATCAGTAATCAGCAGTGCAAATCTGATTGAGGATCAGTCAGCGGTACGATCTGTTCCGGTTACGGTTAACCCGGATGAAAAGGCAAAGGATTTCTTTCGATTTACCGTGAAAGAAGATTCCTGGGTGTATGTTGCAGGTTCACTTACACTGAATGATGGTAATGGAATTACAGAATGTCATGTATACCGGGATGAAGCTCGTACAAAAGAGGTGGGAGCAACCGAGTGGGGCGATGTAATTGTCCAGGTATATCCAAAACAATTTACAACTTTTCTGAAAAAGGGAACTTATTATGTAGAGACTACAACAACTAAGACACCGGGAAATTCATTATGTGATGCGAAGGTTAATACCTTTATTTCCACTATTCCGGTAAAGAAGGTTTTCACAGTATCTGTCAAGAATGACAAGAAGAAGCAGAAAGCGACAATTACCTGGAATGCGAATGTATTGGGCGAATATGCAAAACAGGCACAATATCAGCCGGGTAATATTTCGTTAACAAAAGTAAATGACAGTCATGTCTGGAAAATTTTATATGGAACAGGAAGCGGTAAATGTAAGAGCCTGAAAATCGGGAAAAATAAATTTACAGTTTCGAAAGTAAAAAAATGTACGATTATGCTGGAAGATACCAATGGATCCAGATGGTCGGTGGTTTTAAATACGGGAATTAAGTCTTCAAATAAAAAATAATAGGTCTTAATATTGGCAGGGGGTATATTTTCATAGTATAAAGGCTGCGTTTGAAAATATTCAGTCTGCTTTCCTAAAAAAGACTTTGAGAGAGTGATATCTTTCAAGGTCTTTTTTGTTTGTAAATTCAAAGGAAAAAAGAATGGGCGAGCGGAATTATGAAGCGTTTAAGGAATAAATCAATTGTGATTCTGGATGGTGTAGCTAGGAAAACATAGGGAAACAGTTTCGTTAATAATTCACAAAAATTTCTCTATTGTGCCTATTTAATGGAAAATGTTGTGAAATATCTATAAATAATGCGAACTAAATTAGTAAAAACTACCATAGAATCAGAGAAAACGATTACCTAAATAAGAATTGACCGGAAATTTCATGTGAAATATAATCAGCTTATCAAACATAAAGCGCGCAGATTGTTTTGGAATACAACAGTGAGTGATGATGTATAGGAGGAGAACTTATGAGTAAAGTGATAAAAAGAGTTGCAACCTTTTGCTTCATGGCAGTATTGCTGATTGCAATGATACCACAGACAATCAAAGCAGATGAAACATCTGATGCAAAAAAAGCAGTGTATGTGCAGGTGCCGAAAGACTGGGAGGCTCCATGCGTGTGGGCATGGGATGATGATGGCAATAATGCATTTGAAGCATGGCCGGGGGAAGAGATGGATGCAGATACCACAAATGAAGGTTGGTATTATATTTGGGTTCCGGCTTGGGCCAATCATGTGATTGTAAATGCAAATGAGGGCAATGTCCAGACGGCAGAACAGGTTCTGGAAGGAGAGAAGGATTGCTGGATTACAGTAACGGATGCAGATAATGCAAACGTGACATATGATAAACAGACAAAAGGAAAAACTCCGGAATATGTTGAAAAATTTGCAATTCATGCAAAAGTAGATGATAGTTGGAAAAATCCTTGTCTTTGGGCATGGTCAGTACCGGATGGAACGAATGCATTTGATAAATGGCCGGGCATGGAAATGAAGCAGAATGACAATGGCTGGTATACAGCAAAAGTTCCAGTATGGGTAAATTCTATTATTATCAATGCAAATGATGGAAGCGTTCAGACAGAGGATATTTCTATTGATGCAGCAGAAGTGTGGGTAACGGTAGATGCAGATGGGAAGGCAGAATTTAGCTATACTGATCCGGATAAACAAGAAGTTCCGAATATAACAGTACATGTTATGGCACCGTCTGATTGGGATTCACCTTGTCTTTGGGCATGGTCGGCACCAGATGGAACGAATGCATTTGGCTCCTGGCCTGGTGAAGCTTTAGAAGAAGGGGAAAATGGCTGGCTTGTAAAGGAAGTTCCCGGTTGGGTAAATTCCCTGATTGTGAATGGAAATGAAGGAAGTGTTCAGACAAGCGATATTTCTGTTGATACAGGAAAAGATGTCTGGCTTGTTGTCAAAGATGCAGAGAATTTTGAGGTAAGCTATGAAGAACCACAGGTAGATACAACAGAAGATGTTCAGGCAACAGAAGATGCGACAGAGGCACCGGAAGTAACGGAGAAATCCGATAGTAGCAATGCAATGCCAATCATACTTATGATTGTAGTTGCAGCGGTTGTTATTGTTGTAATTGTGGTTGTAATAAAAAAGAAAAAAGCGAAAAACAAATAATTAAGAAAAGTCATATGTAAAAGACAGGAGGACAGAAGTGAAAAAAAAAGTTAGAAGTAAATTGATGTCAATGGCACTTGTATTTACCATGGCAGCCGGATTGCTGAGCGGATGTGGTGGAAACAATGTGGCTGAGGCTGATAAAAATACCATAACGATTTGGCACGATAAAGAAGATGCAGTGGCGGAAGTCCTTCAGAAGAAACTGGAGGAGCTGGAACCGGATGTGCATGTGGTACTGGAAAAGAAAAGCGATTTGACGGAAAGCTTAAAGATGATCGGAAGTGATCCAAAGGCGGCACCTGATATGTATTTCTTTGCGCATGATAAGATTGGAGTATATGCAGAGATGGGGATCCTTGCACCGATTACGGATATTATTCCAAAAGAAGAGTTGAATGTATATATGGACAATACTTTGGAGGCAGCTACATATAAAGGCGAAATTTACCAGCTTCCTGTCTATTATGAGACTTTACTGTTTATGTATAACAGGCGTTATATGAAGGATGATGAAGTGCCAAAAACTACGGAAGAACTTTATCAGTATATGCAGGATAATACAGCTGGCGGACACTATGGATTTGTGGAACAGCATAGTACGCCGTATTATGCAGCCGGCTGGATTAATGGCTTTGACGGAACTATTTTATCAGATGATGGTACACCGGGACTTGATTCAGAAGAAACGATAGCTGCATTAAAATATCATAAAAAATTTGTGGATTTAATGCCGGGAGAGACAGAGTATGCAACGGTAAATACATTGTTCAAGGAGGGAATGGCTCATTCTACAATTGCTGGTCCTTGGCTTGTTCCAACAGTAAGAGCGAACGGAATGGATGTCGGGGTTGCATCGATGCCGGTAATTGATGAGACAGGAAATCCAATTTCTCCGTATATGGGAGTACAGGGAATTCATGTGTTAAAAAATGCGGCAGAGAACAAAAAGAGTGCTGTAGAAAAAGTGCTTAGAGCTCTGATGGATCCGGAAGTGGAAGTTGATCTTGCAAAAGCAAGTGGATGTGCACCGGCAATGGAAAGCTGCTATGAAATGGATGAAGTAACTTCTGATGAAGTTGTTATGGCAATGCGTGATACAGCAGAACATGCAATCCCAATGCCAAATGTCCCAGAAATGGATGTTATGTGGACGGTTGTTGGCAACCTTCTGACGGATGTAAATATGAGTGGAAAAGATGTAACAGAAAGTGCAAAGGCGGCGCAGCAGGAGGCACTGCAGTTGATTGAAAGTATGAGGTAACAAATTGAAGAAAAAAAATAAAAAAGAAATGCTGTTTGCTTATTCCTGGTCAGCACCATCTTTAATACTTATTCTGCTAATTGTAATCTTTCCGATTCTGTATACCGGGTATATTTCATTGACGAATATGAATGTATATCATTGGAATAACTATGCATTGATCGGACTAAAAAATTATAAGGATGCTTTGCTGGTATTGGATAATGGTTTCATTCAGGCATTTTTGGTTACGATATTATGGACGGTTGTAAATATGGTTTTGCAATTGATCATTGCCTTTTTATTGGCAAACCTTTTGAATTTAAAGCGTCTGCGGTTGCGAAATGTTTACAAGACGTTATTGATATTTCCATGGGCAATGCCTGGATATGTATCAATTCTTCTCTGGAAGACGGGAATGTTCAATTCGCAGTTCGGTTTATTGAATCAGTGGTTGGCGAAATATAATATTGGACCTGTAAAATGGCTTGGTAGCGATGGTATGGCATTTTTATGCTGTACCACTGTAAACCTCTGGCTGGCACTTCCGTTTATGATAACAATTATGGATGGTGCTCTGCAAAGTATCGAAAAGAGTTTTTACGAAAGTGCAGTTTTAGATGGCGCAACATGGTTGCAAAAAATGTGGTATATTACGATTCCGATGATAAAACCGATTATTGCACCATCGGTTGTGATTACGACGTTTACAACATTTAAACAGTTTGACATTATCTTTCTGCTGACGCAACAGGTGGGAGCAAAGACTGGGTCTAATCTGCAAACGATTCTGACTTATGCATATGAAAAAGCGTTTATTACAAACAATTATGGTTATAGTTCTGCAATATCTATGATTATATTTGCAATTCTTATCGTATTTTCTGTATTAACGAATATGAAACCAAAGGAGGAGACGAAATAAGATGAAAAAGCGAACCAAAGAAAATATCGGACTAGTCATTGCCAATATCGTACTTATCCTATTGTGTTTTATGGTATTAATTCCAGTTTTATATGCTTTTTCGGTATCACTTAATGCAGATAACAGCCTGCTGAGTGCAAATTTTTCGTTCTTGCCAAAGCATTTTACATTGGCAAATTATAAAGCAGTATTTACCGAAAAACCGATTATGCTATGGTTGAAAAACAGTCTGGTATTAGCAATTGTTACTCTGGGTATTTCTCTTGGAACCGGAATTCCTGCAGCCTATGTTTTTTCCAGAAAAGATTTCCCGGGAAGAAGGGCCATTCTTAGGATGTTAATATTGCTGTATGCATTTCCTTCGTTACTTTCTATGACGGCATTGTATAAATTATTGTCACCAATGGGATTGATCAATACCAGAACAGGACTGATTATTGTATATACAGGAACGATGGCTGTGTTTGCGTTATGGAATATGAAAGGATATTTCGATACCATACCAGTAGAAATAGAAGAAGCGGCAATGATTGATGGTGCAACACAATTGCAATTGGTAACCAAAATTGTCTTGCCTCTCGCAAAACCCACTATAGCAGTAACAGCTATGATGGTTCTCATCTATGTGTGGAATGAATATATTTTTGCAATTAATTTTATGACGGGGTCGGATACTTATACATTGGCAGCAGGATTATATTCCCTGCAGGCAACAGAGATGAGTGGAAGCTGGCCAATATTTGCAGCAGCCTCTATTGTGGTATCGATTCCGATTCTGATCGTGTTTTTTGCACTTCAGAAGAATATGACAACCGGACTTACCTCCGGAGGAGTAAAAGGATAAGAAAGGCTGGGCAGAAAATGAATAAAAGTGCAATTTTACATATACCTATGTCACAGTATGCGTATGGCACAGATGAAGAGCATGTGACAATTCGACTTCGTACAGCAAAAGATGATATCAGACGATGCCGTCTCTATTTTGGAGATCGGGCATGTCGTCTGACTCCGGTTATTTTTACGGAAGCAGAAATGCATGTAGTGGCAAGTAGTGAATTGTTTGATTATTATGAAGTGAAGTTGTCACATCCATATAAGCGTTTGTGCTATTATTTTTGTTTGGAAAGCGAGAGAGAAAAGATCTATTATTATGGAGATTTTTTCAGCACAAAGTTAGTAGATGACAGGTCAGAGTATTATCAGCTTCCATTTAATCATAGAGCGGATATTGTGAGACCGCCGGAATGGGCAAAAGATTCAGTAATTTATAATATTTTTCCGGACAGTTTTGCTACAGATACAACTTATATTAGCGGGAAAAAAACAGAAAAAATTTTTGATGGAAATGTCGTAAGGGGAAAACTTGGGGGCTGTATTAATGGTATTACCAAAAATGTAGACTATCTTAAGAATTTTGGTGTGAATGCAATTTACATCAATCCGATATTTGCGGCAGGAGAATATCATAAATATGATTTGTTGGATTATTTTCATATAGATCCTTGTTTTGGTTGTAATGATGATTTTAAGAAATTGGTAGATACTTTTCATGCCAATGGAATTCGGGTTATTATTGATGGTGTATTTAACCATTGTGGCTGGCATTTTCCGGCGTTTGAAGATGTTGTGCAAAAAGGAGAGCAGTCGGATAAAAAAGACTGGTTTTATGGATTGCATTTTCCGGTTGTACGTCCTGAGAATCTGGAAGAATATCCAAATTATGAGTGTTTTGGATATGAGCGTATGATGCCGAAACTTAATACAGCAAATCCGGAAGTTGCGGACTTTATCTGTAAAGTGGGTCGATATTGGGTTGAAAAATTTCATATTGATGGATGGAGATTAGACGTGGCAAGTGAGATTAACGATGCTCTGTGGCGTAGATTCTATCAAGAAATAAAAGAAGTAAATCCAGAAGCCATCTTGATTGGAGAGGTTTGGGAAACGGCAAATCACTGGTTAGATGGAACTATATTTGATTCTACAATGAATTATGATTTCCGGAAGCATTGTAAACGATTTTTCGGAGAAGAAAGCATAAGTAGTGAAGCCTTCGATGGCCGAGTTACTGATATGAGAATGAGATATCGGGAGCAGACCGTTTTTGCACAACTGAATTTATTAGACAGCCATGATGTGAGCAGATTTTTTTCCCTATGTAATGGAAATGAACGTCAGTATAGGCTGGCGCTTATTTTTCAGATGACATTTCCAGGAATGCCGTCCATCTTTTATGGAGATGAGCTTGGATTGGAAGGAATTCAAGAAGCTGACTATCGACAGCCTATGCCTTGGAATAAAGTAAAAGCTTATAAAGAAAATGAATCCGATTCTCTTTATGTATTTATGCGAAACCTAATTTATTTAAGAAGAAGTGAAAATGTATTACGCAGAGGGGAATTTCGAACTGTATATACTCAGAAAAATGGGGGTCTTTATATTTATGAAAGATATAGTACACAAGAGCGAATTCGTGTTATCATAAATAGAAATCAAGAATCTGTGGGTATTGGGGCATTTTTAATAAAATCAGGCAATGGTCAGAGTGAAATACTAGCAGAGCATGGACGCATAGGATGTAAATTAGAGGGTTATGGTTATATACTTGTAAAGGAAAAATAAAAAGAATGCCATAGCAGGAAGGGTAGAAAATGGCAGTTACGATTAAGGATGTGGCAAAGCAGGCAGGGGTATCCACTGCGACAGTTTCAAAGGTGATGAATGGCTCTTATTCTATTTCACAGGAGACCGTAGATCGAGTTAAAAGGGTCATGCAGGAATTGGATTACCATCCAAATCTGCGGGCAAGAAATTTTGTGAAGCAATCTACAAAGACCATTGTATTTGTGACTTCGCTCGGAAAAAATGCAGGATTTTCCAATCCATATATGTTTGAAATGGTATGTGGGATAGAACATGTTCTGACAGAAAAAGGATATAGTCTTATTTTAAAAAGCATGTCTTCCATAGAGGCAAGAGACTATATTCACAGGGCGGCAGAAGAAAAAGAAGCAGATGGTTATATCATACATGCGGCTGTTATTTCAAAGGAACTGGATGAGATGATTTTTCAAGAAGCTATTCCTCACCTTGTAATTGGCAATCCAAATTTTACAAGTCATTTTTGTTGGATTGATATTGATAATCGTCTTGCAGGAGAATTGGCAGCCAAGCATTTGCTGGAGCAGGGATGTCAGTCATTGGGATTTATTGGAGGAACGGAAGAAGATAAGATTTCCATGCATCGTCTGGATGGTGTTTTGTCTGTCCTAAATGAACATGATGTATTGGTTCCGAAGGATTATGTGCAGCGTGGAGAGTCTCAGTGTGATAGTGGATATGAAATGACAAAAGAGGTTCTTTCCGGTAAGGCAAGACCTGATGGTATTATCTGTGCAAACAATTATATTGCTTATGGCTGCGTTAATGCTCTTCACCATGCACAAATAGAAATACCAACCGATATAAAGGTTATAACTTTTGATGATTATCCGTTTTCCCAGATATTGAAACCGCAATTAACAGTGGTAAACATTGATATGTATGACATGGGAATACAAGCAGGAAAGTATATTCTACAGAAAATCAGAAAGCCAAATCTATATGCCCAATCTTATATTACTATACCGACATTGATTGTGCGGCAGTCAACTTAATAGAAAAACCTGGTATTATGATGCAGATCAAAAAAATATGATTCATTAAGTTTCAAGTATACACGTGGGAGTGAAGGCTCTCGGTTGTATACTTGGAGCTTTTTATTTTGGAGTAAACGACAATTCTTTTTATTAAAAATGGAAGACTTAATCAACCTAGGCCGATGGCAATTGGGATTTATACGGTGCGCTTATTTGCCGTTGTTTTATGTTCTGACCCAATGTCACTTAGTTAAGCTTATTGGTTCACTATGAGGCAAA
>UMJT01029750.1_pt1 | contig 13093 bp, 8 predicted proteins | sample 1966111 | NCBI WGS metagenome assembly UMJT01 (sample SAMEA4836159, study PRJEB28245) | human gut metagenome | biome: gut microbiome; material: fecal sample | place: Denmark | collected 2008
ACAGAATGATTATTGATTCTTATGATATCACCAGTGAGCCTATTGTAAAATCGGAGAATTTTTGTCACCTGTTCTGCATGAAACCAAAATAACGGCGGAGCAGGACAGGGAAAGCATAGTTTGTGACATCTGTCAAACCATAATATCCAATGGAAAATAATTGCTTCGGACAGGGAATGATCTTTGTTCTGCCAGAGAAATATGATAAAATAAGAAACAGAAATAAATTTTTTTGCAAGCCCGTCGGTGGTAAAGGATTTAGGAGGGAGCAGACCCATGAAATCAGTAATTTCCATTGGAAACCAGGATTTTGTATCCATTAGAAAGAATAACTGTTTTTATGAATCAGGTAGCACTTCAGACCTTCAGCAGTTTCGACACGGGTGGAAAACCGTCAGAGGAACTCGAACCAGAAAGATTTTACCATGGATTTGTCCTTGGGCTGATTGTCGATCTGGCCGGAAAATACAGAATCACATCCAACAGAGAAAGTGGATTTGGACGGTATGACGTAGTGATGGAGCCATTGAAAGAAAACTTGGATGCGATCGTGATGGAATTCAAGGTTCAGAATACATCAAAAGAAAAGTCGCTGGAAGAGACGGTGGAACATGCACTTCGTCAGATTCAGAAAAAACAGTATGACACAGAATTGCTTGCCAGAGGAATCACAAAGGAGCAGATCAGGCATTACGGATTTGCGTTTCGGGGGAAGAAAGTGTTGATTGGAAATTGAAATGAGAGAAAATATGAAAATCAGAAAAGCAGAACCGAAAGACCTGTCCAGAATTGCGGAAATTTTCGTGTTCAACAACCGAATCAATTATTTCCCGATTTTTCACGAGGAGGCCTATTCCTTCGGTGAAATGTAGGTAGTTCCGATGATCGACCAGTACTTTAAGAAAGAAGAAATCTTAAACCGCATCTATGTCTACGATGATGGAATTATAAGAGGTTTTACAGAAATCAACGGAACCGAAATCTGTAAACTATACGTAGATCCATGTCTGCAGAACAACGGGGTCGGCCACGCGCTGATTACCTTTGTAATTGAAAAGTTTGACGCAGACCATCTATGGGCATTGGAGAAAAATACGCGTGCCATTGCGTTTTACAACCGCCACGGATTTCGGTGGACAGGAACGAAACAGCTGGAAGCAGGAACGACAGAATATCTGCTGGAATTAAGACGATGAGAGCGCGGCGTGTTTTCTGTTCTTCCTGTAAAAATTAAAGCAGGAGAAAACGGTCTTGTATTTTAATCGAATCAAGTAAGTAGCGAAGCGGATTGCGAATATCCGCTTTACTGAAGCAAAAATAGCCGAAAAGCCTGTTCTACCGTATCGGTCATATTTTCTGCCGCATTTTTCACATCCATAGCTTCTTCGAGTGAAACGACGCTCCGCAGAATCGGGAAAAAGGCATCAATTCCGGCGGCGTTGCATGCAGATGCATCCTTTGTGACACAGCCGGAGAACGCAAGGACAGGTTTGCCGTATTCTTTTGAAAGTTTTGCAACTCCGATCGGCGCTTTTCCCATCACGGTCTGTCCGTCGACCCGTCCTTCGCCGGTGATAACAAGATCAGCATCTTTTACATCATCACGAAGTCGGGTTTCATCCAGTACGATCTGAATGCCGGGTTCCAGCGAAGCAGAAAGAAACGTCTGAAAAGCAAATCCAAGTCCGCCCGCAGCACCCGTTCCGGGAATTTCCGCGTCGACGTTCGGGAATGTTTTCCGGCAGAGCGCGGCGTAGGAGGCAAGCGATGTGTCCATACGTTTGATCATGACAGCATCCGCGCCCTTCTGCGGTCCGAAAACGGCGCTGCAGCCGTTGGAACCGCAGAGCGGATTCGTTACATCGCAGGCAATACGGAAGGTGCATTCCGAAAGTTCCGGCAGAACGTGATCTGTCGTAATCGCGGTAAGAGATTCCAGCCCGACGGCACCAAAAGGAACCTGTTTTCCTTCTGCATCGAGCAGTCCGAAACCGAGTGCCTGCAGCATACCAATACCGCCGTCATTCGTGGCACTTCCGCCGATTCCGATAATAAAATGTCGGCAGCCACGCAGAACCGCATCCTGGATTACTTCACCGACACCGTATGTCGTTGTATACAACGGATTTCGCTCCGTATCCGAAACAAGCGTAATTCCAGCTGCACCGGACATCTCAATAACAGCTGTCTGTGCCTGTTCTATTACGCCATACGTACACGAAACTGTCTTTTGTGCCGGTCCCGTCACAGGAACGGACACAAACTGTCCGCCGAGTCCTTCCGTCAGAGCCTGTACCGTCCCTTCTCCTCCGTCCGCCAGTGTCCGCACAACCGTTTTAACATCTGGATCCACCCTGTGAATCCCTTGCGCAGCAGCATTCCCGGCCTGAAGAGACGAGAGACTTCCTTTAAATGAATCAATTGCAATTGCAACCTTCAAACTTTCACTTCCGTTTCCTTATAAGATACCATGATTTTACCATCCCCATGTCCAAATAGCAACGCACACCCCTGAAAATCCCGTAAAATCGCGGAAAAGAACCGATAAAATATGCTTTCCACTCTTGACAACGCTTACAGCCCCTAGTTATAATAAGGCATGAAAAACGATGACGAAGACAGTAGTCTGCGCGTGAACGGTCTGTGGAAAGCGAGCCGGGGATGGTGGGAGTCCGGTACAAGTAGCGGCAGGTGAACATCACTTCCAAGTTGCAGTTCTGAATCTGCGTACCCGGCGCATAAAATATAGAAAGCCGGAGAGCAGTGGTAAGAAGTTGCCGGCCGTTCCCCGTTACAGGAAATGCATATGATAGTATGTAACAGGTGGTTACGATAAGTACAGCTTTCGTCCTATTACAGGGCGGGAGCTTTTTCTTATTTTACGCGAACAAATAAAACGAGAAACTTAAGTTTCAGGAGGTACAAGCATGTACAAGAAAGTTTCAACCGACATGAACTTTGTCGAGAGAGAAAAACAGGTTGAGAAGTTCTGGGAAGACAATCAGATCTTCGAGAAAAGTATGAAAGTGCGTGAAGGAAATCCGTCCTACGTATTCTATGACGGACCGCCGACCGCAAACGGAAAACCGCACATCGGCCACGTAGAGACCCGTGTTATCAAGGATATGATTCCGAGATACCGTACTATGAAAGGCTATCAGGTACCGAGAAAAGCAGGCTGGGATACCCACGGACTGCCGGTAGAGCTGGAAGTTGAGAAAAAGCTCGGTCTGGACGGAAAAGACCAGATCGAAAAATACGGCGTAGAGCCATTTATCGAGCAGTGTAAAGAAAGCGTATGGAAATACGAGGGAATGTGGGAAGACTTCTCCCATACCGTTGGCTTCTGGGCTGATATGAAAAACCCATACGTTACGTACCATAACGACTACATCGAGTCCGAGTGGTGGGCATTAAAAGAGATCTGGAAGAAAGGTCTTCTGTACGAAGGACACAAAATCGTTCCTTACTGCCCGCGCTGCGGTACCCCGCTTTCTTCCCACGAAGTAGCACAGGGATACAAAGATGTCAAAGAACGTTCTGCCGTTGTCCGCTTTAAAGTAAAAGGCGAGGACGCATACATCCTGGCATGGACCACCACACCGTGGACCCTTCCGTCCAACGTTGCACTCTGCGTCAACCCGGATGAGGATTACGTAAAAGTAACAAGCAAAGGATATACCTATTATATGGCAGCCGCTCTGGTAGATACCGTTCTTGGAGAAGGCGCCGAGGTTCTGGAGCATTATCAGGGCAAAGATCTCGAGTTCAAAGAGTACGAGCCGCTGTTCCCGTACGCTGAGAAGAGAATCGGAAACAAAAAAGCATACTATGTAGTCTGCGATACCTACGTAACACTGACCGATGGTACCGGTGTTGTTCATATCGCTCCTGCATTCGGTGAGGACGACTCCAAGGTCGGCCACAGATACGATCTTCCATTCGTACAGTTAGTAAACGAAAAAGGTGAGATGACAGAGGAAACTCCGTGGGCAGGCACTTTCTGTAAGAAAGCAGATATGGCCGTTCTGCAGGCACTCGAGGACAAGGATCTTCTGTTTGATGCGCCGCTGTTCGAGCACAGCTACCCGCACTGCTGGAGATGCGATACTCCGCTGATCTACTACGCACGTGAGACCTGGTTCATCCGCATGACTGCAGTAAAAGAGGATCTGATCCGCAACAACAACACCATCAACTGGATTCCGGAGAGCATCGGAAAAGGACGCTTCGGTGACTGGCTGGAAAACGTTCAGGACTGGGGACTTTCCAGAAACCGTTACTGGGGAACTCCGCTTCCGGTATGGCAGTGTGAATGCGGCCATCAGGACTGCATCGGCAGCATCGAAGAGCTGAAAGAAAAAGCCGACAACTGCCCGGATGACATCGAGCTTCATCGCCCATACATCGACGCAGTGACCATTAAGTGCCCGAAATGCGGTAAAGAGATGCACCGTGTACCGGAGGTTATCGACTGCTGGTTCGATTCCGGATCCATGCCGTTCGCACAGCATCACTATCCATTCGAGAACAAAGAAACCTTCGAGAAACAGTTCCCGGCACAGTTTATTTCCGAGGCTGTAGACCAGACACGTGGATGGTTCTACTCCCTGCTTGCAATTTCCACTCTGCTGTTCAACAAAGCACCATACGAAAACGTTATCGTTCTTGGTCTGGTACAGGATGAGAACGGACAGAAGATGAGTAAATCCAAAGGAAATGCGGTAGATCCGTTTGACGCACTGCAGACCTACGGTGCCGATGCGATCCGCTGGTACTTCTACACCAGCAGCGCTCCGTGGCTGCCGAGCCGTTTCGCAGGCAAGACGGTCGTGGAAGGACAGAGAAAGTTCATGGGAACCCTGTGGAACACCTACGCGTTCTTTGTTCTGTATGCAAACATCGACAACTTCGATGCAACAAAATACAGTCTGGAGTATGACAAGCTGGCTGTTATGGATAAATGGCTGCTGTCCCGTCTGGAATCCACTGTAAAAGCAGTAGACGACAACCTGGCAAATTACCGTATCCCGGAGGCAGCAAAAGCACTGCAGTCCTTCGTGGATGATATGAGTAACTGGTATGTACGCCGCTCCCGTGAGCGTTTCTGGGCAAAAGGCATGGAGCAGGATAAGATCAATGCTTACATGACTCTGTACACCGCACTGGTGACCGTTGCAAAAGCAGCAGCTCCGATGATTCCGTTCATGACAGAGGATATTTATCAGAACCTCGTAAAGAGCATCGATGCAAGTGCACCGGAAAGTATCCATCTGTGCGACTTCCCGGAGGTACATGAGAACTGGATCGATCCGAAGATGGAAGAGGATATGGCAGACCTGCTGGAGATCGTCGTTATGGGACGTGCCGCAAGAAATACTGCCAATATCAAAAACCGTCAGCCGATCGGAACCATGTACGTGAAGAGCGAGTTCCAGCTTTCCGAATTCTACAAAGAGATCATCGAGGACGAGCTGAATGTCAAAGAAGTTGTATTTAAAGATGACATCGCAGATTTCATCAGCTACAGCTTCAAACCGCAGATGCGTACCGTAGGACCAAAATACGGAAAACTCCTGAACAAGATCAAAACAACCCTGTCTGAGCTGGATGGAAACAAGGCTATGGCAGAGCTCAAGAGCACCGGCGAACTTAAACTTGACATCGATGGACAGGAAATTGTATTATTAGAGGAGGATTTGTTAATTGACATGGCACAGATGGAAGGCTATGTATCCGAATCCGACCATACAATCACCGTTGTTCTGGATACCAATCTGACTCCGGAACTGATCGAGGAAGGTTTTGTTCGTGAGCTGGTAAGTAAAATCCAGACCATGCGTAAAGAGGCCGGCTTTGAGGTTATGGACAAGATCAGAGTATATGCAAAAGACAACGACAAGATTGTAAGCATCATGAAAAACCATGGTGATGAAATTAAATCTGAAGTTCTGGCAGAAGAAATCGTGACTGGAGAGACAAAGGGCTATGAGAAGGAGTGGAATATCAACTCCGAAAAGGTTACCATGGCAGTAGAGCGTATCTAAGAATACTTCTGGATGCGTTTCCACGACGATCGTTAATATAAAAATCAGCCTGCGAGCGGGGATGCAGACAAGCTCTCCGCTCGCAGACTGCTATTGAGGAGGACGCAGATGTTAAACGCCGAGTTCAACAAAGAAACTTTTAAGAACAGTGTCAAAGAAAACGTAAAAATGCTGTACAGAAAAAATCTGGAAGAGGCTTCCCAGCAGGAAATTTACCAGGCAGTCTGCTACGCAGTAAAAGACGTTATTATTGACAACTGGCTGAAAACCCAGAAAGCAATGGATGAGCAGGATCCGAAGATTCTGTACTATATGTCCATGGAGTTCCTGATGGGACGTGCGCTGGGAAATAACCTGATTAACCTGACTGCATACAAACAGGTACAGGAAGCTCTTGATGAGATGGGACTGAACCTGAACCTTCTGGAGGACCAGGAGAGAGATCCTGCGCTTGGAAACGGCGGTCTTGGCCGTCTGGCAGCATGCTTCCTGGATTCCCTGGCTACACTGGGATATCCGGCATACGGCTGCGGTATCCGTTATAAATACGGTATGTTCAAACAGCAGATCCGCGACGGTTATCAGGTAGAAGTACCGGACAACTGGCTGAAACACGGCTATCCATTCGAGCTGAAACGCCCGGAATACGCAAAAGAAGTAAAATTTGGCGGATACGTAGCACAGGAGTATGATGAGGCTACCGGACGCGTAAACTTCGTACAGAAAGATTACCAGTCTGTAAACGCAATTCCTTACGATATGCCAATCGTAGGATACGACAACGATGTTGTAAACACGCTGACCATCTGGGATGCAGAGGCTATTCAGGACTTCTCCCTGGATTCCTTCGACAAAGGTGATTACCACAAAGCGGTTGAGCAGGAAAACCTTGCAAAAACCATCGTAGAGGTTCTGTATCCGAACGACAACCATTACGAAGGAAAAGAGCTGCGTCTGAAACAGCAGTATTTCTTTATTTCTGCAAGCGTACAGAGAGCAGTTGCAAAATATAAAAAACATCACGATGATATCACAAAGCTGTATGAGAAGGTTACCTTCCAGCTGAACGATACTCACCCGACCGTAGCCGTTCCGGAGCTGATGCGAATTCTTATGGATGTGGAAGGCCTTGGCTGGGATGAGGCATGGGAGATTACGACAAAGACCTGTGCATACACGAACCATACGATTATGGCAGAGGCACTTGAAAAATGGCCGGTTGACCTGTTCTCCAGACTTCTTCCGCGTATCTATCAGATCGTAGAGGAGATCAACCGCCGCTTCCTGATCCAGGTAAGAGAGCAGTACCCGGGTGATGAAGAGAAAGTCCGCCAGATGGCAGTGATCTACGACGGACAGGTTCATATGGCCCGTCTGGCTATTGTAGGCGGCTATTCTGTCAACGGTGTTGCACAGCTTCATACCGAGATTCTGAAAAAACAGACCTTAAAAGACTTCTACGAGATGACTCCGGAGAAGTTCAACAATAAGACGAATGGTATCACACAGCGTCGTTTCCTGCTTCACGGAAACCCGCTCCTGGCTGACTGGGTAACCGAGTACGCCGGAGACGGCTGGATCACCGATCTGCCGAAGATCGAAAAGATCGCTAAGCTGGCAGATGACACCCAGGCACAGAAGGAATTTATGGAAATCAAATATAAAAATAAAGTTCGCCTGGCAAAATACATCAAAGAGCATAACGGCATTGATGTAGATCCGAACTCTATTTTTGACGTTCAGGTAAAGCGTCTGCATGAGTACAAACGCCAGTTTATGAACATTCTTCATATTATGTACCTGTATGACCGTCTGAAAAAGAACCCGGATATGCCGTTCTACCCAAGAACCTTCATCTTTGGAGCGAAAGCTTCCGCAGGCTATGAGCGTGCAAAAGCAATCATCAAACTGATTAATTCCGTTGGGGATGTCGTAAATAACGATCCGACCATCAAAGGAAAGATCAAAGTTGTATTTATCGAGGATTATCGTGTCAGCAACGCAGAGCTGATCTTTGCCGCTGCCGATGTTTCCGAGCAGATTTCCACCGCAAGTAAAGAGGCTTCCGGTACCGGTAACATGAAGTTCATGCTGAACGGTGCCCTGACTCTTGGAACCATGGACGGTGCAAACGTAGAGATCGTTGAGGAAGTTGGAAAAGAGAACGCCTTCATCTTCGGACTTTCCGCAGATCAGGTTATCGAATATGAGAACAACTACACCTACGATCCGATGAGCTACTTCATCCACGATCAGGACATCCACAACGTAGTGATGGATCTGATCAGCGGAAGATACTCAAACGGCGACACCATGATGTTCCGTGATCTGTATGACTCTCTGCTCACACCGAAGAATGCTCCGCGCCCGGATATGTACTTTACCCTGGCAGACTTCAAGTCCTATGCGGCAGCACAGGAGCGTGTTGAGGATAAATACAGAAATACTTCTGCATGGGCAAGAAGCGCGATCCTGAATACCGCACACAGCGGCAAATTCACATCCGACCGTACCATCCAGCAGTATGTAGATGATATCTGGCATCTGGATAAGATTACTGTCAGAAAGTAATCGGAATCAAATATAAGTAGTTAGGGGACACCTGCTTTTCCGGGAAAAACCGGAGGGGCGGGTGTTCTTTTTTTGATGACCGCTGGAAGGATTTGCATCCCGAAAAATGCCTGCAAAACAGGCATTCTTTTGACATTCTACGGGGAGTGTGGTACACTGTTCGTGTCTATGAACTAAAACAATCTGAAATGTATTGAGGTGAAAAGATTGGATAAAGCTGAATATCAAAGCCGGCTGAAAGAGCTGAACAGTCTGGTAAAAAAAGAGGACTATGAGGGGGCACTTGCAGTTGTAGAAGCCGTTGACTGGCGGCGTGTCAAGAGTCTGCGCACGCTCGGCATGGTAGCGGATGTCTATGAGGCGAACAAACGATATCCGGAGGCGAAGAAGATTCTGCTGATGGCGTATGACCATTCCTCCATCGGAAAGGGCATTCTGTACCGCCTGGTAGAGGTCTCCGTAAAAATGAAAGACTTTGATGAGGCGATTGACTTTTACAACGAGTTTGAAGCAGTCGCACGTCACGATAATTCCCGGTATCTGCTGAAATACAAGATTTTAAGAGGACAGAAAGCGCCGCTTGAGGAGCAGATTTCCCTTCTGGAGGAATACAAAGAGCGGGAATTTACCGAGAGATGGGCATATGAACTGGCAAACCTTTACAGCAAAGCCGGAGAGACGCAGAAATGCATCGATGCCTGTGATGAGCTGATCCTGTGGTTCAGCGAGGGCAAATATGTGACAAAGGCAATGGATCTGAAAATGAAGTACGAGCCGCTGTCACCGTCCCAGCAGATCAAATACGAGCATCGTTTTGACTACAAAAAGAATGAAGAGCCGTCCGAGGATCCGGAAGCACTTGAAGTGCGGTTAGCCGGAGAGAGCGGAGCCGGTGAAATGGCTGCGACGAAAGAGCCGGCAGAGACGCCGGAAGTAAAACCGGTAAACGGCGGTGTGATGAGCCAGTATGTGGCCGGTGAAGAAGAAAAAGAAGCCGGTTCGCCGTACGAAGCATATGAGAAAACACAGCAGGCCGAGGCAGATGCAGAGCAGGTGCAGGAGTACGAAGCACTGCAGCAGACAGAGGAGCCGATCGAGGAGATTCCGGAGGAGCAGGCGTATGCAGACAGCACGCCGACGTACCTTGGAAATACGATCGATCTTCACACAGAGCTTGCAAAGAGCATCCGCGATGTCTTCTCCTTCCGCGGAAAGAAACAGGAAGAGACGGCAGTCGAGGAAGAGACAAGCGAAGAGCCGGTACAGTACGAAGTAAAAGATCTGGAGCCGGAGCAGCTTGATGTAAACGTAGAGGTATCCCCGGATGCCAACACGACGATCAAGACAAGACCGCAGCCAAAACCGAAGGAAAAAGCCGAGCCGGTAATGCCGAAAGCACCGAAGCCGGAGAAGAAATACGAAGAGCCGGACCTTGAAGCACTGTTCCAGGAGACCGCAGCAAACCTGTCGGAGGAAGTTGCGGAGGAAGAAGCAGAAGAGCCAGTGGAACCGGCAGCAGAAGCCGAAACCGCAGAGCAGCCGATGGATCCGGAGTCCGAGGCAGAGGCACGGGAAGCGGCAGAGGAGCCGCAGGCGGAAGCTGAGCCGGAAGAAGCAGCAGAACCGGCAGATGAAGCGGAAACCGAAGAGATCACAGAACCGGCGGATGAGGCTGAAACCGAAGAAGCTGCAGAGCCGATGGATGAAGCTGAGATCGAAGAGATTATAGAACCGGCAGCCGAGGCTGAAATCGAAGAAGCAGAAGTTACAGAACCAGCAGTGGAAGCTGAAACAGAAGCAGCCGAGAAGGCTCAGGCGGAAGCCGAAATTGAGGAAACCGTAGAACCGGCGGAGATGCCGTCCATGGATGCAACGGTTGTCATCCCGGATCTGAAACCGGCAGAGGAGACACGGCCGACCATCGATTTTAGTGAGCTTCAGGCAGCGCTGAACGCAGAAGTGCAGGAAGCTGAAAAAGCATCGGAAATCGAACTGCCGGACGAGCCGGAAACTGCGGAAGCAGAACCTGCTGATGAGCCGGAAAGCGAAACAGAGCCGGAAACCCCGGCCGAGACTGAGCCAGCCGATCCGTTTGAGCCGGCAGGAACCCAGCCGATCGAGATTACCCCGGAGGAAATCGAAATCGAAGTTCCGACCGAGCCAAAGCGTGAGCGCGTATCCGATGCGACGATCAACATGAGCATCGAAAAAACAACGGATGCCACCGTTCAGCTGATCCGCGACAACATTCCGGAAGGAACTGTTGCGAAATCGATTGAAGAGGTGCTCCGCGAGGAGACGCCGGAAGAGGCAAGACTCCGCATCCTGAACGACACCCAGCCGGATAAGCTGAGTGATGAGCAGAAAGCGCTGTTTACTTACTTTGCGAAAGTTCCAGGCATGGATATCCAGATTCTGGATGCAATGCATGGTGTTTATCATTACGCAGGCGACCGTACTTCCCGTCATGGAAACATTGCCATTATGGGCGGATACGGTACTGGAAAAACGAAGCTGTCGGAGGATCTCGTCCGTGCAATCTGTGCTGACTTAAAACTTCCGGCAACGAAGATGGCCCGTCTGGATGCATCTGTTCTGAACAAAAAGGACTGTGCGCAGATTGTTTCAAAGCTGGCGGGAGGTTTCCTCCTGATCGAGCGTGCCGGTCTGATGTACCCGGAGACGATCGAGAAGCTGTCGCAGGCAATGGATTTCCGTACCGACAGTCTGGTTCTGATCATCGAGGATGAGAAGGTCAGCATGAGAGGTCTTCTGCGGAATTACCCTGATTTTGCGAAGAAGTTTGAGACGGTCATTTCGATTCCTGTTTTCACGAACGACGAGCTGGTTACGTTTGCCCGCACGTATGCGCGTGAGAATGGATACAAGATGGACGAGATGGGTGTGCTTGCTCTGTATACACAGATTGGCAACAATCAGAAGGAGGGCGAGCCGATGACGATTTCACAGGTCAAAGATATGGTGGATCGTGCCATCGCCCATGCAGAAAAGGGAACCCGTAAATTCGGAAGACGCATGTCCAGAAAGCATACCGATGCGGACGACCGCGTGATTCTTTACGAGAAAGACTTTGAGTTCTAAATACATGGAGAATTTATGGAGAAAGTAAAACCGTGGCTCGGGGAGCCGCAGAATACAATAGCCGTACTGCAGAAGTACGGCTTTGTATTTCAGAAAAAGTATGGTCAGAATTTTCTGATCGATCCACATGTGCTGGATAAGATTGTAGCCGCTGCAGGTATCGGACCGGACGATTTTGTTGTGGAAATCGGACCTGGTATCGGTACGCTGACGCAGTATCTTGCGTATGCTGCGCGGAGTGTGTGTGCGGTGGAAATTGACAAGAATCTGATCCCGATTCTGGAGGATACGCTGTCGGATTATGATAATGTTGAGGTTATCAACAATGATGTTTTGAAGGTGGATCTGGCGGCGCTGGCGAAGGAGAAGAACAACGGACGGCCGATCAAGGTTGTGGCGAATCTTCCGTATTATATTACGACGCCGATTATTATGGGATTATTTGAGAATCATGTGCCGGTGGATTCGATTACGGTTATGGTTCAGAAGGAGGTTGCGGACCGGATGCAGACGGGGCCGGGATCGAAGGATTACGGGGCGCTGTCGCTGGCGGTGCAGTATTATGCGGAGCCGTATATTGTGGCGAATGTGCCGCCGAACTGTTTTATGCCGCGGCCGAAGGTTGGAAGTGCGGTGATCCGGTTGACGCGTCATGAGGTGATGCCGGTGGAGACGAAGGATGAGAAGTTGATGTTCTCCATTATTCGGGCGTCGTTTAATCAGAGACGGAAGACGCTGGCGAACGGACTGAAAAATTCGGAGCTGCTGCATTTTTCGAAAGAGGAGATTGAGGCTGCAATCACAGCCTGCGGCTGGCCGCTTACGATTCGTGGGGAGGCATTGAATTTACAGGAGTTTGCGCGGTTGACGGATGAATTGTGTAAATAGAGGGGACGCCTCGCCGCCGCTCGTCCGCCCTTGCGTGATGCGCATGGCAGCGGTGGAAAAGCGGGGGAAAAGGGCATGAAAAAAAGCACCGTTGGCGAAACAGTGCTTTCTTTCATTTTTATTTTTAAAGGAAGGAGAGCCGATTTTCTAATCGGCAATATGAAAAAGAAAATTGTGTAAATAATGTTGGCATTCATTATTTATGCTTTTAGTATACGGGTAAATTATGTTGAAAGCGTGTTCATGTTGTAAAAAAATCATGAACAAATTGTGACTATTCAGAGCCATGCGAAATTTCAGAACAAATTGCGAATCATGCTTGCATGAATGAGCACTTTTTTCTGAAATTTCATATGGCGAGAAGCCACATCAAGATGCAGCGCAGCGGAATCGAGATGGGGCTCTGAACAGGGACTTATTTCTGAGTTGTGTTCGCAATTCATGTTTCTATAGCAATCCCCGAAAATAATGCAAAAAATTCAGCA
>UMJT01032214.1_pt1 | contig 12672 bp, 8 predicted proteins | sample 1966111 | NCBI WGS metagenome assembly UMJT01 (sample SAMEA4836159, study PRJEB28245) | human gut metagenome | biome: gut microbiome; material: fecal sample | place: Denmark | collected 2008
AGCCACGGCGATGACCGCGCATCCGAGCAGCAGGATGAGCATCGTCTGCTCAGGCGGCAAGGCCTCCACGTGCAACGATTCCAACGGCGCGACGCCCGAATCGCGCAACAGTCGGGAAGACACGTATCCCGACAGCATGGCGCCGGTGCCCAGCGAACACAGGGCGGCGACCGCCGCCATGAGTCCGGTTTCGATGGCGAGTTGTGCGACTATCCGCATCTTGCCGATGCCGAGGGCCAGAAGCGTGCCTATCTCATGGATGCGTGAGCGAATCCAGAAGACCAGCGCCATCGCCAGCACCAGTACGTCCGCGAGGCAGACGGACAGCAGCACCATGCGCACCAGATCACGCACCGTCTGCACGGATTGCAGGACGCCGGAGAGCCGGGCCGAATCGTCGGTGACGTCGTACTTGCCGCCGGCCATGGTCTTGGCCCGTCCAATAGCCGCGGACAGGTCCTGCGGATTATCCGACAGGCATCGGATCATGTCGATCCGGTCGTTTCCGGTCAGAGCGGAAGCTACTCGCCTACCCGAATAGATGAGGTTCTCGGAAGTGTCCGAGGGCAGGGGGCTTTGGGCCTGCACGTTGCCGGAGAAGATCCCGGCCACACGCACCGTGGCGTTGCGCCCCTCCTGCCGGAGACGGAATGTCGAGCCGACCGATAGGCCGTTCTGCATCGCGAAGTCGCGGTGGACCAGCACATTGTCGCCGTCGCCCGAGATATGGCGGCCCTGCTCCAGGCGGTACAGGCCGCTCTGGAATTCCTCGGACAATGAGGAATCGGTGGTGCCCAGCACGCTGACCTGCATGGCCAGATCGGAGTCCAATCGGGGGCCCTGCCGGGGCATGACCGGGCGCGCGCCATCCACCTGCGCCAAGGTCTTCGTCGCATAGGCGGTCTTCGTCACACCGGGGATACGCGAGAACCGGCTCGCCTCCTCGGCGCTAATGGGATTCTCGCCGGCGCTGACGGTAAACCCTATGCCCATGCCCGCGCCGATGCCGTCGGACATGGTACGCAGGGCCGTCGAGACTCCGACCTGCGCCACCAGGCTCGTGAAGACCATCAGCATCAGCAGACCGATGATGCCGCTACGTACCGGCTTGCGTACGATCGCCAACGTGGCACGCTTCCACACATTCATGCTCATCATCGAATCTCCGACAGGTCTCGCGGCGATTTGCGCAGCATCGGCATGCACGCCACCGCGACGCACACCAGCATCACCGCCAACAATCCGAGCGCCACGTACAGCATGGCGGTCCCGTCGACCGACACCGTGAGCGAATCCAGGGTGCGCACCGACATGCTGGATTCAAGATCGCCGCCGACCTGCCCCATGCTGCTCAGCTCCTTCGCCGCGGAGGCGTTCACGGAATGGAGCGCCGTGGCGCCGAGCCATTGGGCCATTCCCTGCGCGCACAGCCAGCCGAGGGCGAGGGACGGCAGACCGATCAGCACCATCTCGGTGAGGTATTGGGCGACCAGGGAGGGCTTGCCGACGCCAAGGGACACCAGTATGCCCATCTCTTGACGGCGGTCGTTCATCCACAGCAGCAGCATGAGACTAAGCACGAGCACGGCCGAGACGGTCACGCCGATCAGGGCGCCGCGCATCATGGAGCGCACGCCGCGGGCGGCATGCAGCATGCTCGATGAATACTGGTCGTTGCGCGTGATCTGATAGTTGTTCCAATCCACCGGGAGTTTCTTCGCGGCATCCATGGTCTTCTCCACGTCAACGCCCTTGGACAGCACGAAGGTGGCGTCCTGGTATATTTCCTTGCCGTCCTTGTACTGGTACAGGTCGCGTGTGGTATCCAGATCGGTGTAGATGGTGTTGGCGGTGAGTTCCGCTCGGCTGGATACCTTTCTGGCGCTGTCGCCCTTGAATATGCCCACGATGGTGGTCTTGACGGTCGCCGTCGAATGTGATTCGTTGTCGGCGTCATAGGCGTTGGCCTTGAGCGTGAGCGTGTCTCCGACTTTGAGCCCGTTGGCTTTGGCGAGATCCTCATGGATCATCGACGTGTACTTGTCGGAGGCCTTCAGATGTCGTCCTTCGGCCATGCCGAGCGTGCGCGACGTGAACACGTTGAGTTTCGACGAATCATTCGTGCCCATGACGTTGGCGGCGTTGCCAAACTGCTGCTCCTGGGTCGCATCGTAATCATCGCCGCCGGGGACCTTCGCCACATTCGCCCCCACGAGATCGGCGGTGGCGTTCTGACGGACCATATACGAATCGACCCCGGGCAGTTGGGCGATCCTGCGCACGTCGGCGGGGCGCACCATGCCGCCTCCGCGAGGCGTGAGCATGCTGCCCTGCATGTTGCTGGACAGCACGAATCCACCGACCGCTTCCTTCTCGATTCGTCCGGCGGCCTGTTGAGCTGCCCGAGAAACCGCGATCGTGGATAGCATGCTCGCCGTTATGATGGTCAGTATTATAAGGAGCACTATGGTTCGCACTCGTTTTCTGAGCACATAGCGCACCGACCGTGCAACGAACGTCATCAATACCTCCTGTGGGACTTGGGCTTTTCGCCCAAAATGCGAAACATGCCGCGTTTCGCCGATTAGTTAGCCGCGACGATACATGATGCACCTCAAGATACGGGAGATATACGCCTTGAGCGAAAAACGGAACAGCGGCGAATGTCGGTTATTCTGGATTTTGGTCCATCTCGGGCCGCGTCGATGCGTCGGCCCGCGAGAAATCAGGCTCGCGCCTCACCTTCGAGGCGGCGAACACAAGAAGCGGCAGAGCGGCGAACGCATAGTTCTCGCATTGGATGTACAGGTATGCGACCAGGACGAGCCAGCAGATGACGGTCTTGTGCCAGACGCCGGATTCGCCCGAACCCGCGCCGGCAACGCCACCACCACTATTACCCCGGCAACATCAGCAACGTCGGCAACGTCGGCGACACAAACACCGTGCGCCAGCTCGTCGGACGATGCGCCATCCGCACCGCCACGGCATACCGTCCTCCCGCGCGTCATGCAGACCATCGAGGCTCCGACCAGCATGGCCAGCCCGATCAGCCCGTATTCGGCGATGACGCTGGTATACGCGCACATCGTCCACACCGTGTCCGCGTTCACGCCGGCCGCGAATCCCGTGGCCGCGCCGCCGTTCATGCCAAGACCGTCCAGCAGCCGTCCGGCTTTGGCCGCGCCGGCCCACACCGCATTGATGATGTTGCCCGCGCCATAACCGGTGAGCAGCGTCCACGGATGGGTGAGCAATCCGCATATCGGATCGAGGCTTTGGTAGATCCGCGCGAAGAACGAGCCGTCTCCCTCGGCCCCGTTTTCCGCGATGGCGGAGAGTCTGGAATCCGCCAGCACACCCAGCAGGCCCAGTGCGCATGCGCCGAGAATCTGCAGCATGCCCCGGACGCGGCGTGCGCCGTCATGCCAATCGGTGCGCGCCACAAGGGCGATCAGCAACGCCACGACGGAATCGATGACGATTCTGGTGCCGGCTTGCATGAGCACCGCGCCGACGGCATACGTGACGATGAGGTCACGCAGCCGTTTGGCGTAGATGCGGTCGCGCCCGCGCATGAGCCACATGAGCGGAAGCAGTATGCCGAACAGGTGCATGCCGATATAGCTGGGCTCGGCGAACAGGAACTGCGGACGGCCGCCGCCCCACACCGAGTTGTCGCTGATGTATTGCCGGTACATGAGGTGCGAGAAATAGTCGGTCAACGGTTTGGCGTGCAGACGGATGGACAGCCATTGCACGACGCCCACTCCGAAGGAAACCCAGTATGATGCGATGAGAATCCGCAATGGCGTACGCCACGGAATGCGTTTGATGTCGAACGCAAGGGCGATCGCCCCCAAAGTGGCGAGCACGCCCAGCAATCCGGTGATGCTCATGAACGCGGCGTTGAGGTGGATGCCGAACTTCAGCCATCCCGGGATGGACAGGATTATGCAGGCCACCGGTAGGAGGAACATTGGCAGGTACCGGTTGGCTGCGATGCGCAGTTGCCGCCAATTGCATAGGCAGTACACGGCGAACAGCGCCGGACTGATTGGCGACCAGAACGGCGCGTACAGGCCAAGCGTGGTGCCGTCCACCGGAAGAAAAGCAATGGCCAGCAACAGCCAAATGACGTTGCGTTCCTGCGATGTCAGAAATCGCAGGAACGACCGGTATTGCGGTCGGCCATGATGGTTGCCCGCGTCGATGGTGTCGTTGCGTACGCATGCCTGGTTCATGTGATTCTCCCTCCCCGTCAACCTTACTCGTTCATCATGATGCGCGGACGGGGCATGCTTTCCCCGCTGAAAGTGCAATGGCCCGAACATTGACAAGGTCACACCGAATGCCCCCATCATTGGCACATTGTGCGATCTCGTCGCGGCTGGCTAACGAAATAATGTTGGCCGACCGGTTACATTGGTTCGGTACAGTGGCGGCATTATCGGCCACTGAATCAAGCGATTCGCGGCAGAACGACGAAAACAACACCTGGGCGAAAAGAGGCAGGCATGACTACGAATCGACCGCTCATTGCGGTGACTCCGCTGATGGATTACGGGCGCGATAGTCTGTGGATGCTGCCCGGATATATGGAGGCGATAATGCGGGCCGGCGGTACGCCCGTCATGTTGCCGCTGACCGATGACACCGACATTCTTGCGCAATGCGCCGAACGGTTTGACGCGTTTCTGTTTACGGGCGGGCCGGATGTGGGACCGATGGTTGGTGCAGCGGCCTCCGCCACCGGCCGTAGCGAGGTGCTCTCTCCTGAGCGCGACCGAATGGAATCGATTCTGCTGCCAGCTGTAATGGCTTGGGACAAGCCGATTCTGGGCATCTGCCGTGGCATTCAGTTCATCAACGCAGCGCTGCGCGGCACGTTGTGGCAGGATCTGCCAAGCCAGCATCCGAGCGATATCGAACACCATATGAATCCGCCGTACGATGCGTTCGGACATAACGTTTCCTTGGTGCCCGGCACTCCCCTGGCTTCATTGTTCTCGGGGCAGACTGAGATTGCGGTGAATAGCTATCACCATCAGGCGGTTCGTGAGCCTGCTGCTGGACTCGAGGTCATGGCCGTCGCGCCCGACGGCGTGATCGAGGCCCTGTACCGGCCGGCAAGCCACTTCCTGTGGGCCGTGCAGTGGCATCCCGAGTTTCTCTACAAGGTAGATCCACGCTCGCAGACGATTTTTGATGCGTTTGTGGGGAGTTGCCGATAACAACAAAAGGGGCTGCTCCGGTTTCCCGGAACAGCCCTTTTTCAGCGGTAGCAGTCAGCAGACTGATTTAGTCATCGGTGCTGGCTTGCCAACGCTGATTGGCGCGTGCGGAGACCGCCGTCCGAAGGCGAAGGCGCACGAAGGTACGTCGAACCTGAGGAAAGGCGGTATACGCTCCGCCAATCAGTGCTGGTTGTTGAGACGGTGGTACATCTCGGACAGCTCCAGTTCCTTCTCGAACTGGCGAGCGGTGGTGTTCTCGTCGATGACGGCGAGCTCAACACCGGCGATGCGGGCGAAGTCTTCCCAAGCCTCACGACCAACGGAGGTGGTCATGCAGGTGTGGTGAGAACCACCGGCGGTGATCCAGCACTCAACAGCGGTCTTCAGGCTCGGCTTCGGCTCCCAGACGGCGCGGGCGCACGGAAGCTCCTTGAGGGAGCCCTGCGGCTCAACGACGTCGACGACGTCCATGAGCAGGCGGAAGCGTTCGCGAACGTCGGACATGGAGACCACGACGGCGTCCTTGGCGGGCTTGCCGGAGAAGACCAGGCGGACCGGGTCGGCCTTGCCGCCGATGCCCAGCGGGTGGATCTCCAGCTTCGGCTTGGCGATGGTGCCGATGGACGGGGAAACCTCGAGCATGTGGGAGCCCATGTCGAGCTCGTCACCCTCGGTGAAGTTGTAGGAGTAGTCCTCCATGAGGGAGGCGCCACCCTCAAGGCCGTAGCCCATGACGGCACCGATGCGCACGAGGACGGCGGTCTTCCAGTCGCCTTCAGCGGAGAAGCCCCAGCCGTACTCGGACGGGAAGCGCTGCGGGCCAACGCCCGGCAGCTGCGGCAGAGCGCCGAGGTCCTCGAAGTTGTCGACGCCGGCGGTGCAGCCGTTGGCGCGCATCATGTTGACCATCGCGGCCTCTTCCTTGGCGGCGATGAACAGGGAGTCGTACTTGGCGTCCAGCAGAGCCGGGTCGACGTCGTACTTGGCCTTGTAGTCCTCGATGATCTCCTTGACCTGGTCGTCCTTGACGGCGTCGTACGCAGCGACGAGCTCGTTGACGGCCCAAGTGTTGATGGAGGCGCCGAACACGCGCTCAGCCTCGGTCTTGTCGCCCTCGGTGACGGCGACGTTACGCATGTTGTCGCCCCAGCGCATGACCTTCATGTTGTTGGAGGCATCCCAGCCGGCGCAGGCGCGGGCCCAGGTGCCGAGCTTCTCGGCGACCTCGGGATCGGTGTAGTGGCCGACGACAACCTTGCGCTTGATGCCGAGGCGGGAGACGATGTAACCGAACTCACGGTCGCCGTGGGCGGCCTGGTTCAGGTTCATGAAGTCCATGTCGATGGTCTCCCACGGGATTTCCTTGTGGTGCTGGGTGGCCAGCTGCAGCAGCGGCTTGGTCAGCACTTCGAGGCCGCGAATCCACATCTTGGCCGGGGAGAAGGTGTGGCACCAGGTGATGACGCCGATGACGTTCGGGTTGGCGGAAGCCTCGACCATGAACTCCTTGACACCGTCGGAGGACTTCAGGGTGGGCTTGAGGACGATCTTGGCCGGAATCTTGCCGGTGTTGTTCAGGTAGTCGACCATTTCAGCGGAGTGAATGGCGACCTGGCGCAGGGCTTCTTCGCCGTACAGGTCCTGCGAACCAACGCCGAACCAGATTTCCTTGCCCTCGAAGGGATTTTCCATAACCATAGGGTTACTTCCTTTACTTCTTTGTTTATGGGGGTTTGTTTAAGTTTCATTCGCCGACCGAGGCTCCCCTCAGTCAGCTATCGCTGACAGCTCCCCTCAGAGAGGGGAGCCAAGACACCACCGTGCTGGCGGAGTCAGCGCTGATTTGATGTGTGTGTCCGCAAGGCGCGGAAGGCGAAGGCGTACGAAGGTACGTCGGGCCTTCCGTAACGCGGCGGACACTCCATCAAATCAGTGCTGACCGTAGACGTTCTGGTAGCGGTCGTTGAGCTTATCGATGTCGGCCTGGTCGATCTCGATGATGTCACCGAGCTGACGGGCGGCCCACATGGTGTGAGCGACTTCCTCGGTCATGGCAGCGGCCTTGACGGCGCCTTCAGCATCCTTGCCGATGGTGAAGGGGCCATGGTTCTGCATGAGGACGGCCGGGGACTTCGGGTACTTCTTGAGGGTCTCGACGACACCCTTGCCGATCGCCTCGGAGCCGATCAGACGGAACGGGCCGACCGGCACCGGGCCGCCGAACTCGTCACCCATCATCGTCAGGCCGCACGGGATGTTCTGACCAGTGGCAGCCCAAGCGGTGGCGTAGGTGGAGTGGGTGTGCACGACACCGTAGACGTCGGGCATGTTGCGGTAGATGTAGGCGTGGGAAGCGGTGTCCGAGGACGGGGCTTCGGTGCCGTCGACCACGTTGCCGTCAAGGTCGCACACGACCATGGAGGACGGGGTCAGGTACTCGTAGCGCAGGCCGGAGGGCTTGATGACGAACAGGTCGGCGGTGTGCAGACGCTGGGAAACGTTGCCCGCGGTCCACACGACCAGGTTCCACTTGATCAGCTGCTGGTGCAGGTTGGAGACGACCTCACGAACCTGCTTGACCTCGGCGCGAACCTCGGGGCCGTAATCAGCCAAAGTTGCCATTATTGGTTTTCCTTTCCACTGTGATGGATGGACGTTTTTTCAAAATCTCAAGGACCTCCCTCAATAGAGGGAGGTCAGAAAGGCTTACTTATCTTCGAGGTTGATGGTTTCGATGGCGGCGTGCTCGATGGGCAGGCCCTTGGTGAAGCGGGCGAAGAAGTCCTCGAAACCAACCACATCGGAAGCCACCGGCTTCTCAGTGGTGGACTGGGCGTCCTTGAACACGCAACCGTCAAGGAAGTCAGCGAGGTTGCTGTGATCCTCGTTGGTGTTCCACAGGTAGTTGGCGAGCACGGCCATGCCCCAGGCGCCACCTTCGGCGGCGGTGGACATGACCTTGATCGGGGTGTTGAAGGCAGCAGCGAGAATCTTCTGAGCCACCTTCGGAGTGGCGAAGATGCCGCCGTGGCCCACGAGAGAGTCGACCTGCACGCGCTCCTGCTTGGTCATCACGTCCATGCCGATCTTGACCGGGGAGAACGCGGAGAACAGCTGGGCGCGCATGAAGTTGCCGAGGGTCATGTTGGCTTCGGGGCTGCGGGCGAACAGCGGGCGACCTTCAGGCAGACCGGCCAGGAATTCGCCGGAACGGAACGGGTAGTTCAGCAGGCCGCCGCAGTTGGCGTCCACGTCGTCGGCGATGGCCGCGCGGAACAGGGTGCCGTACAGCATACCTGCGTCAACCGGCTGGCCGATGGCCTTGGCGAACTGGCCGAACAGGCCGACCCAAGCGTTGAGGTCGGAGGTGAAGTTGTTGGCGTGGCTCATACCGGCCAGATCGCCGGCCGGGGTGGTGACCAAGTCAACCTCAGGGTGGAGGGCCTTGAGCTTGTGCTCCAGAACCACCATGGCGAAGATGGAGGTGCCGGCGGAGACGTTACCAGTGCGTACGCGCACGGAGTTGGTGGCTACCATGCCAGTACCGGCGTCGCCCTCAGGCGGGGCGAGCACGATGCCGGGCTTCAGGGCACCGGACGGATCGAGCAGCTTGGCACCTTCCTCGGTCAGCTCGCCAGCCGGAGTGCCGGCCACGAGCGGCTCAGGAAGCAGGTTCTCCAGCTTCCACGGCTGGGCTGCGACCTCAGGCAGAGCGTCGAACTTCTCAATGAATGCGGTTTCGTAAGTGTGAGTGGTCGGGTCAATCGGGAACATGCCGGAGGCATCGCCCACGCCGAGGACCTTCTTACCGGTGAGCTTCCAGTGCACGTAACCGGCGAGTGTGGTGAAGTAAGCCACCTTGGAGACGTGCTCTTCCTTGTTGAGCACGGCCTGGTACAGGTGAGCGATGGACCAACGCTCGGGGATGTTGTACTGGAACAGCTCGGAGAGCTTCTTGTGAGCTTCGGAGGTGTTGGTGTTCTGCCAGGTGCGGAACGGCACCAGCAGTTCGCCGGCCTCGTCGAATGCGAGGTAACCGTGCATCATGGCGGAGAAGCCGATGTGGCCGACGTGCGTGAGCTTCTCGCCATAGGCGGTCTCGACGTCGTTGGCCATGGAGGCGTAAGCGGACTGCAAACCGCCCCAGATCTCCTCGGTGGTGTAGCTCCACAGACCATCTTCCAGATGGGAAGCCCAGCTGTAGTCGCCGGAGGCGATGGTCTGGAAGTTGTCGTCGATGAGGACGGCCTTGATGCGGGTGGAGCCGAATTCGATGCCCAGCGTGGTCTTGCCAGCGCGAATCTTCTCGGCGATGTGGGCGACCTGCTCGGCCGCGTTGTCGGTTGCTGCCATATCTTTCCTTTGCCTTGGAGCGCCGGCGTTGTTATCCCCTTCCTTGGGGAGGGTGTTAGCGCTCACAATTTCCAAAAAACATTGTACCGACAACCCGCATTCGACACAACTTATGCCGTGTCACGCATCATAACGGTTTGATAACAGCGCCAATTTACCGCCGAGGAGCCGGCCCCAAGGACCGCCGGGCACGCACCTCGGCGGGAATCAGCCCCATGCCGTGCTGGGTGGTCAGGAAGGTCGGCTCGCCGCCCTCCCCCAGCAAGCGCAGCGTCTCTCGCATGGCGGCCACGCCGAGCCCCTCGAAATCGGGATGCACGGTGGTCAGCGGTGGGTACATGTTATCCACGCCAGACATGTCGTCGAATCCGACCACGCTGATGTCTTGCGGAATCCGAAGCCCATGCTCATGCAACGCGCGCATGATGCCAACGGCCTGATTGTCGTTCGCGGCGACGACCGCGGTGGGCAACGCCGCGCCTCGACGCCCATACTCATCAATGAGATGATTCATGTGCGCATACGCCTCAGAGGCATCCCACGTATGGCAGCGCACGATCTGTGAATCGATGGATCGGGAGGCGGCGAGCTTGCGCCACGCATCCAGTCGGGTGTGGGCGTCGCGCCATTCATTGGGACCGGCAAAATACAGAGCCGATTTGTGCCCGTATTCGCCCAGCAAGGCCACCACTTTGGCCATTGCACCCCACTGGTCGATACCGACCAGCGCAGTGCGACGCTTGTTTTCGGTGGAGATAAGGCCCAATCCCTCACGCACGGTCATTTGGCCGTGGGTGGCGGTGACGATGACGCGCGGCTGAGTGACTCGCGCACGGCAGGCGGCGGCGAACATCACGTCGGTCGGAGTCAGGAAGATGAAGGCGTCGACGTTCTGCTCGTTGAAGGTGTCGCACAGGTTGTCGAAGTCGGCCTGCGCGCACAAGGCCTCGTGGACCATCATCACGCTCATGAACAGACCGTGCTCGCGGGCCATGGATTCGATGGAGGAGATGGAGGAAATCGGGCCGAAGAATTTGAGGCCTCCGGCGATCAGCCCTATGGTGCGCGAACGGCGGGAAGCCAGTGCGCGCGCGGAGTTGGAGGGGCGGTAGCCGAGTTGGTCAATGGCGGCCTGGACTCGCGCACGGGTGGCGTCGGAAACGTCCGGCGAGTCATTGATCACACGGGAGACGGTTTGGTGGCTGACTCCGGCGAGCTTGGCCACTTCGAACATGGACGGACGTTTGCTTGGCTTGCGGCTGGTCACCATATTGCCTAACCTCCCCGCTGGCGGCCGGCATCCATGCACGGCCAGTCTTGTACCTTAATCAATACTGACTTTAGCGCGTCCACAACAGTTTTGCGTTAGCGCTCACACTGTCGTGTCGCACGCGGCTCAGGTCAGGTGCCATGAGACACGATGGAGCGGAGTCGGCCCGTGTTCGGCGATGGCGGCACGGTGTGCGGCGGAACCATAGCCCTTGTTATGAGCCCATTCGTAGGCGGCGTAACGTGGGTTGCTTTGCGCGAGGTCGACCATCAGCCGGTCTCGGGTCACTTTGGCGATGACCGCCGCGGTGGCGACGGTGGCGCAATGCTGGTCGCCTTTGACTTTGGTCGTTATGTCGGCTGGAATCGGCACGTCCGGCGCGTCGAACGTGTTGAGCGCCTTGGTGATGTAATCGCTCGGCCCGTCGAGAATTCCGGCGACTTTGGGCAGAGCGCGAACGCTTCCCCCGCAATTTCCAATGGATTCCCCTACGGAGCCTCCCGGACGACCTTCCACAATCTCCCCCGCAGACTCCCCCGAAGCCTTTTTTATCGTCGATTCCCCTCCAAGCCGTAAGCCAAGTTCGCGTTCGACTTGGCTGAGCGCGCGCAGGGCGGCCACGCCAAGCGCGTAGGTGATGCCCCATTCGTCGATCTCGGCGTTGCTGGCCTGGCCTACGGCGTAGGCCGCGCACCAGTCGCGCAGTTCGTCGAAAATCGCCTCGCGCCTATGTTCGGTGAGCATTTTGGAGTCGGCCACGCCGTCCGGTACGCCGAGGTAGGTCCGCCCGGACAGTTCGACGGCATCATCGCCATCCAACGGCTCCAAATCACGGGCCCAAATGGCGGCGCACCCGACCATCACCGGACCGGCGAGCGCGCCGCGGCCGACTTCATCGAATCCAGCGATAAGGTCATAGCCCTGGGCCGCAAGGATGCGTTCCAAGTCAAGTGTCGGGGTAATCATGCGCGGCTCCCATCGTCTCACAATGGTTAGGATTCAGACGGTTCAGGATTCATATGGTTCAGGATTCAGACGGCCCGGAACTCAATCAGTTCAAAGACTCACACGGTTCAAAAAAAGACTCAGGAATTCGAGCCGGAAGCGTCAGGCACGTCCTTGAAGACTTCGTGGTGGTCATCAATCGCACCAAGCCGGTCAAGCGGCCAGTATTTCGCGATTCCGACTCCGACCACATCGGAGATGGGAACCAAGCCGCGATCGCCGTCATCCTGATGATAGCGGGAGTCGGCGGAATTGGCGCGATTGTCGCCCATGACGAACACGCGGCCCTCGGTCACGGTCACCGAGAACGGGAAGGCGCTCGGGTCCACGCCGGGGCGAATGTAGGAGGTCTCATTGATGGCCACGCCGTTGATGGTCACCGGCTGGCCCGCGCCCTTGCATTCGACCACGTCACCGGGCAGGCCGATCAGTCGCTTGATGAGATACCCGCCACCGGGAGCACTGCTCTGCTCCTCGTTCAACCAGTTGTTGGGATCTTTGAATACCACGACGTCGCCGCGCTGCAGATCGAAGATCTTGGGGGTGAGCTTGCTGGTCACCACGCGATCGCCGGGCACCGTGGTGTCCATCATCGAGCGCGAAGGAATCTCGTAAAAGCCGACGGCGAAAATGCGAATCAGCAGCACGATAAGCACGGGAACGCCGCACCACAGGAAAAAGTCGCGTAGGGTGAAGTGGTCATCATCCATCGATGATGCTGCCGCGGCATTCGCGCCAGCGGAAGAAGCGGCGTGCGCCGGGCGCGCCGGTGCCGGGGGAACCGGGGACGGGGCGATGCCGTGGTCG
>UMJT01000884.1_pt1 | contig 12239 bp, 10 predicted proteins | sample 1966111 | NCBI WGS metagenome assembly UMJT01 (sample SAMEA4836159, study PRJEB28245) | human gut metagenome | biome: gut microbiome; material: fecal sample | place: Denmark | collected 2008
ACGGGGCAGATCGCAGAAATAGCCAAACAGGACTGGTGAGCCATCTGGTGAAATGCCGTCATGCTCAATAGCCAGCCCGGGTTGCCTCGCCGTAAGACCTTGGAGCAGAATACGGTCCAGCTCCGCAGTTTTCCCAGGGTCGCACAATAGTGCCAGTGTCACCTCCCCCTGATGGTCGTTGGTAAGATAAAGAAAATGCTCATAGCTGCCATCCAGCATGAAGAAATCATGTTTGCGACCTCCGGTGCTGGTCAAAATCTGATAAGCCAGATCCATGCTGTTGCCCAGAATCAGTCCATGAACATCCTCATGGCGAAACTGTGAGGACAGGCGTTGTTGGCAGATTACACTCCAGATCAATGCCTTGACCCGCATTTCCGATTTGTAGCGCCATTTCATCAGGGCGCTACTGCTGTTGTAGGTCACGAAGATGCCGGAGGGCGCAAGGAGTATTCCGGTGGAGCGGGAACTGCGGATCTTCGTGGTGTCGATCCCCATTTCTTTCACTTCTCTGGAACTGAAAAAAGCAGGATAGACAATCATGCCACCAGCGTAACCCTCCGGCGCAAAAATTGCCGGTTTTTCATCCCGATACACACATACACCCGCATTATCCATGGTCACATAGGTTTCTGCCAGGCGGTGTAGCCGGAGTCTTCGGTCAATTTCGCATTTCAAACGGTTGGTGTCGGTATCTCCTGTCAGGTAGCTGGCAAACCTGTCCGGCCGGCTTTCCAGCAGAGTGGCTTTGGCTCGCGGCCCCAGACGGTAGCCGCGCAGTTTATCCCGGTAATAGGTACGCAGCAGCCCGTCTTTTTTCAGTGCAGTGACAACAGACTCCAGATAATATGGACTGCCGGGAAGTCTGTTAAGCTGGTCTGTGGGGAACTCGCCGGAGATGGCAGTCAGAGAGAGAAGCCTGTACGCCATCGTGTCTGGCTGTGGGAATTTCCCAAGTGATCACCTCCTTGTGGTGTGTGGCTTTTACCGAGACTGCAAGGAACTTCGGTAAAAATCCGTGGTGTAACGACAGAAAAAAGCCCCGAAATCCGGGGCGAAATACGATGTTGCGGCAGGTCGGACAAGCAATGGCTGAAAATGCTCAAAAATCCGAGATGGATTTTAGGGTGTTTTCATGCTCAGCAAGCCAGGCGGGAAACCGCTTTTTTTCCATGACACTGATTCTGGTACAGTCCTTTTCGCCCAGCGCAGCGGTGTTGTAGGCATCGCAGAGCAGGCCGGTATCGTCAGCCATGACGAAGGTGGAGAGGACATCCAGAAGCTGCTTTTCTTCCAGATTGTCGTAGTCACGGATACGCCGGGTGGGAAGGCACTGGTCATAAACCTGCGTAAAGCACACCACACAATCGCTGAAGCGGGGCATGGGATGCTCTTTGGCGTATTGCTCCAATGAGAAGTAGAACGGGTCGAGCAGAAACTCAGTGTTTTGCCTCTGCTTGCGTTTTGGGAGCAGACCAGGCAGGGTGACCTCCAGTACACCGTCCTCATAGACAACCTCAATTCCGTGTACAATACCGGCGGATGTCAGGTAATCGCCTTTGCGGATGGTGGTGCTGGAATATATCAAATGCCGCAGCCTGCAGGCAATTTTCTCTGCCCGCAGGGCGGCATCAGTGGATAAGACTTCATAGTTGTCCGGATAGCGCTGAATATCCGTGGTATCCATCGCGTAAAGAGCATTGCTCAAACGGGATATATCATCAAGAATGCTTCCGATTCGGTGTGAGATGATTTTTCGTTCCAATCAAGTTCCTCCTGTTTTCTTAAAGTAATGCACCTGGCCCGCTGCATCCACGGTGCAGAAACCGGAAATGCCAGGGCAGTCAATGCGGCGAATGTCTTCCGGATTATCGACCAAAATGATGCGGCGTCCACCGCTGCGGTCATCCCGAAGCGCATGGTTGATCAGGGCCTCCTGGCCGGAAGCTGCGTAGACGATTTCGTATAGTTCACCGTTTGCAAAGAAGATAAGCTTGACCGGAAAATCACCGGGAGCATGGTATTCCACCTGCCCGATAAAATCCAAGAGTACCCAGGCAGCCCGTATCAGGGAGTTGTCTGATTTTGCTGCCCAACCAGACGGAAAGTAACCGCCTGTATCAGTTTGAAAAATACGGCCCTGCTTTTGTAGATGGGAGAGCAGGGTCTTGATGATTTCTTCTTTGCCAGGGTGAAAGCAAAGAAGCTGCTGCATATTGAGACCGGGATACATCGTGACGATCCGCAGCAGAGCCGCAGCTTCATTTCCATAGATTTCAGCCCTGGTCTTCATGGGTATCACCTCCAATGGCGTAATATAGGCGTATTCAAGACGCATTAAAATAGGAAGGAAAGCCAGTCAGTGTAAGCCAAAAGATGATCTGGTTGGCAAAACTGGCTTTTAGGCGTAATGCAGACGCAAAGCAGACGCATAGCGGCGTCTGGCAGGAAAGTTGCACATGGGAATCACCTCGCTCTTCAAATTGTTATATCTGCTGTTCGGCAGATGTGGATTGTTCACGGCGTTTTCGCTCTACGATTTCACGCAGCTCGCGGCGGTCGGTAGTAATCAGATCCTTTTCCAGAGGGCTGGCTTTGAATTCCACCATAATATTGTTGTTATTGGTAGAAATCAGACCGTGACCTCTTTCAAAGTGAGTGATCTCCATTGTTTCAGCATCGGACAGGTGCAGGGCTTCCTGTACCCGCTGGGCTTCGTCGTCCTCCAGATTCAGAATGATCTTGGTCTTGGAGTTGTTGATGATGCCCTTACCAAATCTGCCGCCGTCAAGGTCAAAGAAATCGGCAAGATCCTGGCTTGCAAAAATCGAGGCGCCGCCGTAACCGCGTATGGTTTTGGCAATTTCCAAAAGGAAATCGCCAGCCAATCTTACACCAGCAGCACCGGCGCCGGATAGAAGCTGCCAGCACTCATCGATGAAGATGGCTTTTTCTTCTGTACGGTCGGCTTTGGCTCTGTCCCAAACAAAGTCCAGCGCCACAAACATACCTACGGTGAGCAGATCTCCCGTGAGGGAGGAAATATCCAAAACAGTGTACTTGTTGTCGAGCCGAACATTGGTCTGCTTATTGAAGGTGCTGGCGCTGCCGTTTACCAGACGGTTTAGAATGTGGGCCATGCGCATCGTTTCCTTGGAGGTTTTCAAAATTTCGTACAGGTCACCAAGCACCGGCATTTCACGGTACTGGCCGGGCTGTGCAGGGTCTTCCAAAGAGGCGTTATCATGAGTGATGCCTTTTGTGTTATAGGTACGAACAAGGGCTTCGTCCAAAAGCTGTCGTTCTTCGTGAGACATATCGGGGATCAGCAGACTGAAAAATATGTGGAGCTGCTGGATCTTTGCTGCAAGTTCAGATAACTGAATGCCTGGACCGTCCAGAATTTCATTCACCGAGCGGTCTACCCGCCGAATCTCCATAACATTGATGCAGTGGGGACTGGCCGGTGAAATCTGGATAAAGGAGCCGCCCACATTGGAGCAGGCGCGATGGAATTCATGGCCTTTTAGGGGCGCAACAATGAAAATGGGGATATTTTTCCGCCTCATTCGCAGCGCCATCAACTGCATGGTAAAAGTTTTGCCGGCTCCGCTCGTGCCAAGGATCGACATATTGGCGTTCTTATAGACCGCAGAATTGAAGATGTCCACGATAATAAGGGAGCTGTTGTACTTGTTGACGCCCAGCAGGATACCGTTATCATCACACATCTCATAGGAGGTAAAGGGATAACAGCTTGCCGCACCGCCTGTCAGCAGGTTGCGTTTACCGCGCTCATACAGTTTCTTTTCCATTGCCACCAATGGAAGGGCAGATAAAAACGCCTGTTCCTCCCGAAAATGGCAGGTGCAGGCGTTCATGTCTTGTGAGAGCAGGAGCTTTTTCATTTCGCTGACCTTCCATTCCAAGTCTTCCTCGTTGGAGGCAGTAATGGTAATCAGCAGATTCAAGTAGTAGAAGTCCTCGTTGTTGGCAAGGCCCTCTTTGAGAAAGTACCCGCTTCGGATAGCGCCATCAATGTCATCAAAGTCGGTGTTGGTGTCGCTGGCGTCCTTGATTTTGGAACGGTTGATACGCAGCTGCTGTCCGACTTTCTGGATGATGGTTTCTTTGGGCTGACGGGAGAGGAACATATCCATATCGATCCCGTCACCGGCATTGACGATAAGACTGAGCCAGCCGGCTGGAACCTGCGTTTTGTAGCCATCAGAGGGCACCAGCAAATAAGCATAATACAGACCGTCAATGCAGATATGGTGACCATGCGTGAAGTCAATGCTTTTTGGCGCACAGAATTCGGTGGCAGGGATATGGTCGATCTCACTGTCGCGCCCTTTGGCAAGGTACTCAGCCACAACCTCCTGTGCCCGGACGGAGAGCGGCTTTACAGCACTTTCATTTCTGCAGAGCAGGTTATAGAGGACATCTACGGTAAACTCATCCCAGTTTTCCGGAACGATGACCTCGTTACCGCACTGACGGAGGTAGTTGGTAGCAGTATGGACTGCACTTTGCAGGGCATTGATTGCCTCGCCTTCTTCATCAGAGCGCTTGGTGTTGCTCCACGGCTCATATTCAAAAATCAGGAAGAAACGTCGGGTAATTGCCTCACGGGAACCGATCTGCTGAACGAACTGGAGGTAGTCTTCCTGCATGAGCAGACACTGTTCATTGGTCTCCTGTTCCATCTCCTTCCGAACGGTATCCAGATGGCGGTTGATCTCTGCCCGACGTGTCAGTACCTTGATTTGCAGCTTGATGGGGCTGATTTTCAAGTAGGATACAAAGGAATAGATGATGTTCCGCTGTTCCTGGGCGCTGCGCAGCATAAAATTGATGGGTACTACCTCGACGACCTTGACATAGCGGTGGTCCTTCGTGTAGATGATGCCGTTTTCAATTTTGGAAATCGGCAGATAATCTGCTACCGGGTTAAGGCAGGCGGGCTTCGGCTCCTGGGTGCGGATAGGGCGTTTTACTTTGCGCTCCTTGGAGACCTTCTTTTTTTGCTTGGCGGCTTTCTTCTCCTTGGCAGGCTTCTGCTTTTTCACAGGACGGAGTTTTTGGCGGATCTCGTAGCTACGAACTTCATCAAACTCCGCTGGGAAATCCTCTCTGCCGGAGCGCCGTGACCGTCTGGGAGCCTTGTCGGGCTTGTGTACCTTCTTTTTAATATGCTTGCCGCCATGCTCTGCCGCCGGAACCGCATCTTCTGCGCTGTTACCGCCTATAATGCGGCGGTTTCGCAGGTACTTTATGAAAATCAGCAGAAAAGAGGAAAGGCTCTCACCGGAAATTCCGATAAGCGCCACCAATGCTGCTGGCAGTGCGGTCAGGCACAAAGCGATGATACGGGCAGTCAGGCTAAGAGGGAGCAATGAAAAAACCGGCACACCAATGGCAAATGCCAGGATGCCGGCTTCAATCACATTTCGGGCTTTGAACATACCACCGAAGAAGGTGCCTGACTCGATGAAATTCGGTGGTATTATGTAGGTATCTCGGTCGATTTTATGATTCATGATTAACCTCGTTTCCGAAGCCGGGCGGGCACATCAGCCGATAATCCAGAACGGACCGCCAGCTCCAGCGCGCCGGCTGGCCTCATTTAAGATAATGGACAGATCCCAGAGCTGTTCGCTCCGTGTGTAACTGGCAGGGTCAGCCACCATGATCTTGCCGTCTTTTACGCCACGCAGGACAATGAAGTGACCGGATGAGGTAAAGTGGCCTTCAGACATGATTGCTACTACCAGTTTACCATTAGCCAGTGCGTCTGTGATGCGCTGTGGTTCCGCAGTGGTACAGCCGGAAACCGGAAGCCCCCATTCCCCAGCGGCGGCAGGTATCAGTGCATGGTAAGAACCACTGCTTTTACACCAGTAGCCGTTGTTGTAAGACCACTCGGCCATCTCCACAGGGTCAACCATATCGTCTGTCAGAGAGGACACCACGATTGCCATAGCGGTAGGGCCGCAGCCATAACCGCCAATATTGTCCGTGCCATAGGCTTTACCGGCATAGCGTTCATCCAGCTGATTGTAGTAAACAACAGGTGTGATCCCATCGGTGAAAGTAACATCGCCCAGAGAGGTGATGCTGTTTCCGGTCCACGCTTCCAGATTCTGCAGCAGACCATCGCCCAAGAACAGGCTTAGGTTGGAGGCATAATCGGCTGCAAGCTCCTTTTGGTCATCGGTAAGCTGGAATACAACATCAGAAAAATAGGACTCACCGTTGTAACGGACAGTATAGACCATCCATGTTTCTGGCTCTGTTGTTTCTTCCCCAGTCTCCGGATCGGTCACGGTGCTCTCACGAATCTCTTGCTTGCTGGTGTAGGAATATAGATGCTGCTTGTTTTCCCGCAGGGTGGCGGCAAGGTCATTTAGAGAAATGCTTTCAAAATCCTTGTCTTTGGCTGCACAATACTGAGAAATAAACAGGTTGGCGTTATAAATAGGCCCGCCGGAATAAGCATTTTTGACCTCCATATGGTCGGCTCCCGATGCCGCAAAGTCAGCTTCGATCCGGGCAAGTACATCATCCAGTGCCTCGCCCAAGATGCCGTTGAGGGTAAAGGTGATCTCGTTGGCGTTCTCAATAATCGCTGTTTCGCTATTCAAAATCGGAATTTCGGGGTCAGATGGCGAAAAGGCATTGGTCAGTCCGCCGAAAATAAGACCGGGGAGCATGAGAACAAATAATACCGGCAGCATAAGCAGGGCAATGACTGCCACAATGATTTTTCCGATATGCTTCCGACCTGCCCACACTGCGCCTGCAACTGCACCGTAAGGACCGCCTGCGGCAGCGCCTTTGGCAGCGGAGGAAATAGCTTTTCCGGTTTTGATTGCACCGCGGATGGTATGCGCTGCGGAGGCGCCGGTCTCCACAGCTTCGGAAAAACCGCTTTTCTGATCTTCTGGCATTTATATCTTGTCCTTTCTCCTCGGGGCTGGAGGCAGCTTTTTGACAATGGACTCGTTGAAGGCGATAGAACCGTCAGGGGCCATATAGGGCGATTTGTCAACAGCATCCACAGCGTACTGCTTATACCATGCTGTACCATCCACGGCATGAACGGTGGTGTACTGGCCTTCCGGGGCAACATATTGGTCTGCGTGGTACATACCAAAGGAGATACCTTCGGGATGTTCTGCAGTTACTTCTGTACCGGTGATGCGGCCGCCGCCGATTTCGACATTCTGGAAGGTCGGAACATTTTCAGCTCCGGATTCCAGTGCCGCGTATCCCATGTAAGAGTGCAGGGCTTCGGCGGCTTTTTCACCGGAAATGGAACCCATTTGGCTGATACTGCCAGTGGCTACGCTGCCGATTACATTGTTGGCAAAATTGCCGCCCTTACTGACGGAAGAAGCGTACATATGGCCGCCGATCCCTCCGGCTGCAGCATCGCCTAAAAGACTGCCAAGACCGGAGGGCTTGGAGCTGGGAGTTGTGGTGGCTGTTTTGATGGCGCTGTTTGTGACTTTTCGGCTCACCACTCCAGCAAGACCGCCGCTGGCAAACCCTGCTCCAAAGCCGCCGCTGCCTTTACCACCGTTTGCGTTGACATTGGTGGAACTGCTGTTCCTCCCGCCGCCAAAGTGGTGACTGGAAAAGTTCTTGATGCCGCCGATGCCTCTGGCAGCAATCATAGCCTCAGCCAACATGCTGCCGCCGGTATGTCCTACATTGACACCCAGGCTGGAGAGGAAAGAATCGATTTTCTGACCGACTTTGAGAAAGCCGATAGCACAGAGAAACCAGATAAACACATTGCCGGAAACGGCTTCTTTTCCCACAGCGTCTACCTGAGCCTGCACATCGCTTTCGGAGATAGCGGCAAAAGCCGGCTGGCAGAGCAGGCAGGAGAGAATTGCGACTGTAAAGGCCGCAAATAAAAATTTTTTGAGTTTCTTCAAGGATAAGACCTCCTTATAACGAAAGCGGGTTCGCAAGGAAGGACCCCACCATGCTTGTGAACAGGCGCAGGCACCAGGCGTTCATGACCAATAGGAAAATTTGACCGCCAAGCATCCGGCACCAGGATTTCCAGATGTTTGCTGTGGTCTGGCTGGCGCCCATAGAAAAAGCCACAGGAGCCGTGTAGACCAGTACACCGAGCAGCACATACCGTTCGGCTGCCTCGAACAGAAGTTTTAGGTAGTTCCAGGCCAGGATGAGAACCAAAATCAAGGTAATCAGTGCCACAGCCCCATTGGCACACACACCGATGATGACCAGCATCACGGAATTGAAGTCTGCAAAGCTTAATGCAGGAAGGTCGGACTCCATGATCCAGTGGTAGGGGGTGCCGCCGATGGTAAGAACAATATTGACGATTTCATCTGAAAAGAGCGTCAGCAGGATAAAAATAACGGAACGGATACTCAGCTTTACCGGGTCTTCTGCTTCCACACCTGCGCCAAGACCGAAGTTTTTGAATAACTGCCAGACCCAGTTGAGCAGGATGATCCCGATTGCCAGAGCCACGAAAACAGAGTACATAGTCTCTGCTGCGGGAAAATAACGCAGAAATACAGCCATATCACAGCCCAGCGCACCCAAAACCGATGTGGTCACCAGATCAAGACCGGCCATTACCTGTTCTGCGATCCATTCCACTATGCCGTCTAAAATGCCCATAAATGCAAGCCTCCTTTCCGGCGAGCAGTCAGACGGTCAATCAGCCTGTCCATTGTCCGCCACTAAAGAGCGGCGTCACATACGCCATGATAAAGCCCAAGCCATTGAGGATAGCCCAGGTGATACAGATTCGTTTGAGCCAGGCGCGGCTTTCATCCACCGTCCGTCCGGAACGGGAGAAGTTCATGAGCAGCAAGGCTACCGAAGCAGTGACGATGGCGGCGATAGTGGAGATGGCAAGGATTTGGGTGTATACATCCTGCATGATCTCTTTGGCCTTGGTCCATACATCTGTTGCCGCATAAGCCGGCTGGCAGAATATCATGGACATCATCACACACAGGAAGGCGCTGTAAGCCACTTTGGGCAGCGAAAGCCTGCGCTTGGACTGGGTATCCGGCTCCTGAAGCTGCGGAGTTTGAGGGGTTTTCGTTTTCTTCAATTTGCGATCCTCCAATTCTGAATGATTTTTTGATGCTCAATAGGGAACAGAAAAACCCACACCTGTCAAAACAAATGTGGGCTTTCAAATGGCCGGGCGGCCATCTGGGCAGCAAAAAAGCACCCTGATGAAAGGTGCCGTTACTGTCCTGTTCGGTTTTGGGTGCAAGTTTGAGCATATTCAGTTTAACACATCGGTATTTACACTGAAAGAGCAGAACCATGCCAATTTTGTTCCCGAATTGTGCCAATTATTTGCCCGATTGTCCGGAAGATGATTTTGGCTCTGGGAAGAACTGCTCCAGCATGTCTAAACTGTCCTTGGAGGTATAGCCCCAAAGAACGGAACTGAGGGCTTCAATGGCTTCCCGGCGTTTGCGGTAGTAAGTTCTGAAACTGATGTCGCGGATATGCGGTCGCAGGGTCTCGATAATTTCCTCAACATTTTTGAGCTGCTGCGGCGAGAGGAAGGAGTAGTACAGCAACCAGTAATATGCCTCACCGTTTTTGTGCTTGGTACGCAGCAATTCGATTGCGGAATCCAGCAGCTTGAGCATTTTGTGGCTGCGTTCAATGCATTTGGCATGATGCTCGATGTCGCTTCCGGCCAAATCAGCGCCAGCCAGATAGACTGAATCCAGAAAATCCTCAATGGAGGTACCATACTCAATCTCAAACTTGGTGCGGACATGCTGGACAGAAAGCTCCAGGCTCCACACAACATCCCGGTATTTTTTCAGCAGTTTCCAGGTATCATGGTACAGGGGATTATCAGCAACATCAGGTTCAACAAATTTTCTCATTTCAGGTTCCTCCTATTTTCGTGCTCCTCAGAGGGAGTGAGTGTAAGTTCAAAAGTGGCGATTGAAGTGTTTGTGCCGCAGAGGATGGTCAGACCAAAGTGGACTGTAGATTTCCCTCGCGCACGCGGAATCAACTCTTCCCAGCAGTCGTCCGATAAGGGATATAACTTATAGCGGGAGAGTGGGCAAGAAAAGCAGGAAATCCCTTGCGTAGATAGGATGTCAGCCATCTTGCGGAGTATCGTTTCAATGTGCGATTTTGAAACGCTGGAAAGTGCATCCGAAACAATGACCTCATGCTCAGAGATAGAATGGCTCTCTTCGGTTTCAGCAGTTTCCGGAAGCTCCAGATGAATGTTTAAGGTCATGGCAACTTCCTCCTTGTCGATTAAAACATCGGAAATCTCAAACATGGTGGACAGGTAGTTCTGCAGGTAGATCACGCTTCCATGCCGGCCGGGAAACGACATGATAGAGATATACCCAAGACCGTCCAACTTTTTCAGTATCCGGCATACGGTAGCGCGTGACAGCCCCCAGCGGCAGGAGAGTTCGGTATAACTGACCAACGGGTTTCCTGTACCATTGCGAAAGTAGGCTACCGGACCGACCTCTGACCCCTGCACCTGCGTATCGTTGTAGACAGCGGATACCCACAGATCCAGAACGATGTCCATTTCAGAGCAGCGGGCAGAGCTGACCAGTTCCAGGGCAACAGAGACTGGCAGGAAGAAAAAACCGGTATCCTTTTGGCAAGGGGCATTGTACTCCAGTGCGGAATTGTGGCGGGCCCAGTGGAGGATTTTATATTTGACTACATTGCCACGGCCCAGCAGTGTATAGGAAATCAAGTGCTGCTTCTGAAGGGTATCCAGCATGGACAGCGCCTGCCGATGAAAGCGGGTGCGGAACCAGCAAGACAGTTCCTTGACGGTGCAGACCCATTCGCCGGGGGAGACTGTGTAACTGATCCCGTCAATACGGCGATATGAGGTGCGGAAGTTTGCATAGCTGCAAAGTACAGTAAAATGAAAAAGGCCGGAGCCTCCGTTTATGCGGATGCTCCGGTCGTTGATCAGTTTATGGATGAACTCACGATAAATCCGGCATCGTGGGTAATCTACCACTTGTTTGATTTGAAGTTGGTATTCTGGCATAGTGAACCTCCTAGTTTTTTATGCAGACAAGTAGTTCGCTGAAAAATGTTGACTTGAATAACTGATGGGGGTATACTCATATTTGTATGAGCTGCAAATAAGCAGTTTGTGCATTGCTGGTTTCCGCAGTTTTAGCATTGATACCTTATAATATAGGCTAAAAGCGATAAAGAAACAGTATCAGGGATGTTCTTCATGGCTCTACAATGTGCCAGTCCTTTTCATGGAAAATTTATCCAATTTTTGACATTTTGGAGCTGACACACTTTTTCACAAAAAAATATGCCTACAAACAACTACAATTTTTATACAACTTTTCGAGTGAAGCGGACGGTCAAATAGGACACAGGACGAATGATAAATAGTTTCAAAAACCCAGCAATTATGCGGATTTTGCGCACTACGGAGCGGTATGGGGCAGGATGGAGAGAGCAAAATTTTATTCCCCACAATGAAGTCCTTAGACACAAAGAAGTCTGAGAAACCGGTCGTTAAGACATCCGAGAACGCAGCTCCGGAAGTCATCGACTTCTCCAAAGTTGTGATCGAGCCGATGTTCGCTGATTATGTTGATTTCGAGACATTCAGCAAGTGCGATTTCCGCGCTGTTAAGGTAAAAGCCTGCGAAGCAGTCAAGAAGAGTAAAAAGCTCCTTCAGTTCACACTCGATGACGGAACCGGCACAGACCGCACGATCTTAAGCGGTATCCATGCTTTCTACGAGCCGGAAGAGCTTGTCGGAAAGACCCTGATCGCGATCACAAACCTTCCGCCGAGAGCCATGATGGGAATCGATTCCTGCGGTATGCTGCTTAGTGCAATCCATACTGAAGAGGGCGAGGAGAAATTAAACCTTCTCATGGTTGACAACCATATCCCGGCTGGTGCGAAGCTGTACTAATTAAAAGAAATATTCGGATAACAAAAGAAGTGGGCAGTTCCTGTTGGGGCTGTCCACTTCGTTGTTTTATAATTCTTATTATTCTAAATCCATATTGGTCAGTTGCCTGATCTGATCACGCCTGTTATAAATAACAGCCGTCACCTGGACTCTGCGATTTTCATCAGCTGGTTTCCAATTTCTTTTCTTAATTTATTTTGTGATCTGGAACGACCGGTTGATCGGGGAGGCAAGGTAATTGCCGCCGAGAACGACTACGGTCAT
>UMJT01014724.1_pt1 | contig 12134 bp, 9 predicted proteins | sample 1966111 | NCBI WGS metagenome assembly UMJT01 (sample SAMEA4836159, study PRJEB28245) | human gut metagenome | biome: gut microbiome; material: fecal sample | place: Denmark | collected 2008
CTCTTTCAACTTCGCTATATTATCCAGCAATACGCTCTGGTAGCGAACGGCTACCGGGATGATATGGTTCAAGGATAAATCCCCTAATACCCGAGCCTCGATCTGTACCTTTTTGATATAGACTTCCCATTTTACCTCATTACGCGCTTCCAATTCTTTCTGGGTAAGTACGCCGGTAGACGTGAACATCTCGATCGACTCCGGTTTAAGATAAGCGTCATATTGCAAGGGAACACTATTTTGGCAATCCAGACCTCGCTTGGCGGCTTCCTCTTTCCATTCGTCCGAATAACCGTTCCCATCGAAGCGGATCGGCTTAGATTCCTTGATATAGGCTTTCAGCACCTTGAAGATCGCTACTTCCTTGCTTTTTCCTTCCGCTTGCAAAGCCTCTACGTCCTTCTTGAATTGTTGCAATTGATAAGCTACGGCGGAGTTCAACGCTAACATGGCCGATCCGCAGTTCACGGAAGAGCCCGGGGCACGGAACTCAAAACGGTTTCCGGTGAAAGCGAAAGGAGAGGTACGGTTACGATCCGTATTGTCCAACAGCAGTTCGGGGATCTGCCCGAAGCCAAGATGCAAGCCCTTTTTATCGTCTACCTCGATAGCGTCCTCGATAGAGCTATTCTCGAATTTATCCAAGATCTCGCTGATTTGCGTTCCGAGGAAAGTGGAGATGATAGCGGGAGGTGCCTCGTTCGCGCCTAGGCGGTGCGCGTTCGTGGCGGAAGCGATACTCGCTTTTAATAAAGCGTTGTATTTATAAACGGCCATGATGGTGTTCACCACGAAAGTGATGAAGCGCAGGTTGTCCTCACGGTCTTTACCCGGAGAGAATAAATTTACCCCCTTATCTGTTCCCATAGACCAGTTACAGTGTTTACCGGAACCGTTTACCCCGTTAAATGGCTTCTCGTGCAATAATACACGGAAATTATGACGGCGGGCTACACGTTTCATGACCGACATCAACAATTGGTTATGGTCGTTGGCTAGGTTACATTCCTCGTAAATGGGAGCTAGCTCGAACTGATTGGGGGCTACCTCGTTATGGCGGGTCTTTACCGGGATACCTAGTTTATAGCATTCGGTTTCCAAGTCTTTCATGAATTCTTGTACACGAGAGGGGATAGCGCCAAAATAATGGTCGTCTAATTGTTGGTTCTTCGCGCTCTCATGTCCGAGCAAGGTACGCTCGGTCAGTGAGAGATCCGGACGAGCGGAATACAAGTCTTCGTCAACAAGGAAATATTCCTGTTCCCAACCTAGGTAAGTAATTATCTTATTGACATCCTCATCGAAATATCTATATACGTCCTTGGCGGCTTCTCCCAATACTTCGATAGAGCGGATCAGTGGGGTCTTATAATCCAGTGCTTCGCCGGTATAAGCGATAAATACGGTTGGGATACAAAGTGTGTCATCTACGATAAAAGCGGGAGAGGAGGGGTCCCAAGCGGAGTAGCCGCGGGCCTCGAAGGTATTACGAAGTCCACCGTTCGGGAAACTGGAAGCGTCCGGTTCTTGCTGGACAAGCAATTTGCCGCTGAACTCCTCGATCATGCCACCGTTACCATCGTGTTCCACGAAAGCGTCGTGCTTCTCGGCGGTGCCATCGGTAAGCGGTTGAAACCAGTGGGTATAATGAGTGACTCCTTTTTCCAGTGCCCACATACGCATGCCGGCTGCCACATGATTGGCGATTTCCCGGTCGATAGGTGTGCCATTGTCAATGGCGTGGGTCAAGGCTTTGTACGTTTCCTTGGAGAGATATTTTTGCATCGCCTTCCGGTTGAAGACATTCTCGCCATAGTACTCAGATACTTTGTGTTCGGGAGTAACGGCTTCCACGGCCTTTCGGTTGGATGCCTTCTCCACAGCATTAAAGCGTGAGATTGACATTGTTGAATTGTTTTATGTTTTTACGACGCAAAAATACAAAACAGTTGACAATTGACAGTCAATGATTGACAATTATTTAGTTTTCTCTATTAAATTGTCGATTTACTTCTCTAACTGTCAATTGCCAACTACTAACGGTCAACTATTAAAACAAACTCCAAGCCACCGTCAATCCCGCCATCACGATCGCTACCATGCTCATCAACTTGATAAGGATATTCAAACTCGGGCCGGAAGTGTCTTTGAACGGATCGCCAACCGTATCGCCGACAACGGTTGCCTTATGCGCCTCGCTACCCTTGCCGCCGTGGTTTCCTTCCTCGATGAATTTCTTTGCGTTATCCCATGCTCCTCCGGCGTTCGCCATGAATACGGCTAATACGAAGCCCGTGCTTAATCCACCGATCAATAGTCCGACAACGCCTGTCACACCAAATATGAGTCCCGTTAAGATGGGGGCGATAATAGCTAAAACGGAGGGAAGTACCATTTCGTGTTGCGCTCCCTTCGTCGAGATCTCAACGCAACGGGCATAATCCGGTTGTGCCTCTCCAGTCAGAATACCCTTGATTTCCTTGAACTGACGGCGAACTTCCTCCACCATGTGCCCGGCCGCACGTCCTACAGCGTTCATCGTAAGGCCACAGAACATGAATGCCATCATGGAACCTAGGAACATTCCGGCTAAAACCTTAGGATTCATTAAGGTAACATCATAATATACCATAAAGTCCGAGAATGAGGCTTTAGATATTTCGATACTCCTGCCATCGGTAAAGTTCAGGACGGTCTCTCCTAAACGGAGCAAACCGATCTTGATCTCTTCTACATAAGAGGCCAACAGAGCCAAGCCGGTTAACGCAGCGGAACCGATAGCGAAACCTTTACCTGTAGCGGCAGTCGTATTTCCTAATGAATCCAATGCGTCTGTACGCTTGCGGACTTCTTTCCCTAGGTTACACATCTCGGCGTTGCCTCCGGCATTATCCGCTATGGGACCGTAAGCGTCTGTAGCCAACGTAATACCTAAGGTCGATAGCATACCTACGGCAGCTATACCGATTCCGTATAATCCCATGCCCACGTTCGTGAAGTCGAATCCGGAGGCGAACAAGAAGGAACAAATAATACCGACCACGACGGCAAGTACCGGGATGGCCGTAGAGAGCATCCCTAGTCCGAGACCGGAGATAATAACCGTTGCCGGGCCTGTCAGCCCCGATTCGGAAACCAGCCGGGTCGGCTTATAGGACTGGGAGGTATAATACTCCGTCGCTTGCCCGATCACGATTCCGACTAGCAGACCTACGATCACGGAACAACCGATCCAGAACCAATTCTCCATGCCTAATACATAAAGAATCCCGAACGTGGAGATAGCGATCAATACGGAACTCAAGTTCGTTCCTATGGCTAAGGCTTTCAGTAGTTGCTTGATCGTCGCGTTCTCATTCGTACGGACGGCGAAAATACCAATAATAGATAAAATGATACCGACAGCGGCGATAAGCATTGGGGCGACAACCGCCTTATATTGTAATTCTACGCTTCCGGAAGAAACGAATGCGGCGGCTCCCAATGCGGCGGTCGCTAGGATGGAACCGCAATAAGATTCATATAGGTCGGCTCCCATACCGGCGACGTCACCTACATTGTCGCCTACGTTATCGGCGATTGTCGCCGGGTTACGAGGATCGTCCTCCGGGATCCCAGCCTCAACTTTACCTACTAAATCCGCTCCGACATCGGCGGCTTTCGTATAGATTCCTCCTCCCACACGTGCGAACAAGGCTTGCGTGGAGGCACCCATTCCGAATGTAAGCATGGTTGTCGTGATAATGGTGAGTTTATGGGTCGGGTCCAAAGCCTCGTCTGGGATGAAAGCATTTAACAGGATATACCAGAATGAGATATCCAGCAATCCAAGCCCAACGACTACTAAGCCCATGACCGCCCCGCTTCGGAAAGCCACTTGTAAACCTTTATTCAAGGAAGTGCGGGCTGCGTTCGCTGTACGGGCCGAGGCATAAGTCGCTGTTTTCATGCCTAAGAAACCCGCTAATCCTGAAAAGAAACCTCCTGTCAGGAAGGCGATCGGAACCCATTCGTTTTGAACATGGAAGCCATAGGCCATAATAGAGAATAAGATTACTAGGACAACGAAAACCGAGGCGACTACTTTGTATTGCTGTTTCAGATACGACATCGCCCCTTCACGTACAAAGGAGGCGATCTTTTTCATCAACTCAGTTCCTTCACTCTCTTTCATCATTTGCCTGAAGAAGAACCAGGCGAATGCTAGCGCTAGGACAGACGCTAACGGGATAATCCAGAAGATACTCGTAATCATAACATGGTAGATTTAATGTTATACTTAAGAAAACAATGTGACAACACCTTTGCTTTCCGTGTAAATGTAGCAAAAATAAAAGAGGATGGAAACTTTTTCCCTAATAATAATGTTTCTAATTAAAAAAAACAGCATATTTGTTACCAGATTAAGAGACAAGAAATAAATGGCAGAAGAGACAAACCATAAACCCTATAGGTTGGGCTTGGCGCTTAGCGGAGGCGGAGCGAAAGGTTTTGCGCATATCGGCGTATTTCGAATGATGGAAGAATGTGCGCTAAGACCGGATATTATAGTCGGTACCAGCGCGGGAGCTTTAATGGGCGCTTTGTTTGCCGATGGTTATTCGGCGGCGGAGATCCAAGAGCTTTTTACCGGACGTGAGTTCTCGGAATTCGCCCAGTTGCAGATTCCTAAGGCGGGTTTGTTCGATAGTAAGCGCTTTCGTTATTTCTTGAGGCGACACTTGCGGACCAAGAACATCGAGGACTTGCAAATTCCTCTGGTGGTTGTCGCGACTGATTTGGATAATGGCGAAAGCCATGAATTTAGGAGTGGTCCTATTGTTGAGGCGGTGACAGCTTCTTGTAGTATCCCGATTATTTTCAGTCCTGTAGTCATCAATGGCGTTCATTATGTGGATGGAGGATTATTTCACAACTTTCCGGTCTCCATCATCCGTGAGGAATGTGAGCGTATTATTGGGGTGAACGTAAGCCCGTTGATCCCGCAAAAATATAAGCAGACCATATTCCATATCGCCGAGCGCTCTTATCATTATATGTTCCGGGCAAATACGCTGGAGGATCGAGAGATGTGTGATGTCTTAATAGAAGCGGAGGAGTTTGGCTTATATAAGACATTCGATCTTGAGAATGTAGACGTGATTTGTAATATTGGCTATTCCGCCGCTGCCCGTTGCTTTGAGAAAGTGTTGGATGAGAATAAATATGAAACCTTGGTGAAAGCGATCGCGGCAAGAAAGAAAGGCCTGATGCCGTGACAAATCGTCTGTCTGGACAAAGCGCTTTCCCACAAAAACTTTATATATAGATGAACGCAATGGAACAAAAAAACAAGATGGTAATTTATCAGGTATTCCCGCGTTGGTTTGGGAATCTGCGACCATCTCCTGTAATGAATGGTAGTTTAGCCGAGAATGGAGTGGGTAAGTTTTCGGCTTTTACTCCTTTGGCTTTATCCAAAATCAAAGAACTAGGTGTTACTCATGTATGGTATACAGGGGTGATAGAGCACGCTACAAAAACCGATTACACCATGTTTGGCATCCGGAAAGACCATTCTGCCGTAGTAAAAGGTAAGGCCGGATCTCCATATGCTATAAAAGATTACTATGATATAGATCCGGATTTGGCGGATAATATCCAGAACCGTATGAGTGAGTTCGAGGATTTGGTGAAACGTACGCATGAGGCTGGGATGAAGGTTATTATCGATTTTGTACCCAACCATGTAGCACGTCAATATTTCTCGGACGCACGGGAACCTTTCGTGGAGGACTTAGGTCAAACGGATAATGTGTCCAAGGCTTTTGATGTGAATAATAACTTTTATTATCTTCCGGGGCAAACCTTGACGCTTCGTTTTGATCCGCAGCGTGAGGAGGATTTTGCCTATAGTGAGTTTCCGGCGAAGGTGACCGGTAACAATCATTTCGATGCCTATCCAAGCCAGAACGATTGGTATGAGACGGTGAAGCTGAACTACGGCGTGGATTATATGCACGGTGGTGCTTGCCATTTCAATACCATTCCCAATACGTGGGAGAAAATGTTGGAGATCTTGTTGTTCTGGGCTGATAAGGGGGTGGATGGTTTTCGTTGTGATATGGCTGAGATGGTCCCGGTAGAGTTTTGGAACTGGGTGATTCCTCAGGTGAAGAAGGTGCGTGATGTGATCTTTATAGCGGAGGTGTATAATCCGGATGAGTATAGGAATTATATTTATACGGGACACTTTGATTATTTGTATGACAAGGTTGGTCTTTATGATACGGTTCGTGCGGTGATGTGCGGACAGGCTCCGGCTAGTAATATATCGCATTGTTGGCAATCGTTGGAGGGAATCCAGAAAAATATGTTAAATTTCTTGGAGAATCACGATGAACAGCGTGTCGCTTCTGATTTCTTTGCGGGGGATGCTCGTCCGGGTATTCCGGGCATGATTGTCTCCGCTGCCATGAATACAAATCCGGTTATGATCTATAGTGGTCAGGAACTTGGCGAAAGAGGAATGGATGCGGAAGGTTTCAGTGGACGTGATGGCCGTACGACCATCTTCGATTATTGGAGCGTCGAGAGTTTGCGAAACTGGAATAATAATGGACTCTTTGATGGGGCTAAATTAACGCCGGCAGAACGCTCGTTGCGTGAGATGTACGCTAAGTTATTGAATGTGGTACGATCCGAGCCGGTTATTGTCGAGGGAGCGTTTTATGATTTGATGTACGCGAACTCCGGTAATCCTTATTTCAATCCGAACCGTCAGTATGCGTTCTTGCGCAAATGGAAGAACGAGGTACTTCTGGTTGTCGTGAATTTCGACCGTGCCGACCAATGTGTATGGGTAAATATCCCGGTCGAGGCATTCAAGGCTCTTGATTTTGAGGATAACAAACCGGCTGAATTGACCGACTTGTTAACCGGGGAAACGACTATCAGTACGCTAACAGACGCTTATCCTTATCAAGTGAAACTCCCTGCTTATTCCGGTAAGATGCTAAAGTTCTCTTTTCTCCATAAATAAGAGCTTTCTTGAAAAGTTTAGGTGTGCTGTATAGATAATTCGTTGGTGGAGTTAGGTGGTTGATACGGGACATCTAGCTTCATCGGGCAAGTAACTTAAGTGAAATGGCAAAGTAACTTAACATACTTGCCCGATGAAGCTAGATGACTTTTTTCTTTGATTTAAATGAAAAGAAGGGAAGCCATATAATAAATGCCAGCTGCTAAAAGCCCACTTACCGGGATCGTAAGAACCCATGCGGTCATCAAGCTTTGAGTTACTCCCCAACGAACGGCTGAAAGACGTTTGGTCGCACCAACTCCGATAATAGCCCCTGTAATTGTATGCGTGGTACTGACTGGGATCTTCAGAAACTCCGTAAGGTACAAAGTGAAGGCACCGGCTGTCTCAGCGATAACCCCTTCCAAGGGGGTTACCTTCGTGATTTTAGTACCCATTGTCTTTACTATTTTCCAGCCACCGGACATGGTTCCAAGTGAGATAGCGGTGAAACAAGAGAACGCTACCCAGTCGGGTAAATCGGAAATACTATTTATCCCCATTCCCAATCCCTCGGAGTGGGCTGCGATTAGGGCCGCGGCGATAATACCCATCACTTTTTGGGAATCATTCAATCCATGCCCGATACTGAATAAGGCGGAAGATACGAGTTGGAGTTTCTTGAACCATACCTCTGCCGTATGAGGGTGCACTCTTTTGCACATATGAAGCACTAATAAGGTAAACCCGAAAGCGACAATCATGCCTATGAAGGGAGCAAGGAAAATGAAAGCCGCTATTTTTAGGATAATGTTCAATTGGATCGCTTCAAAGCCGTGTGCCATGATAGCCGCTCCGGCGAATCCTCCGATAAGGGTGTGGGAAGAAGAGGAAGGAATACCTTTCCACCAAGTGAACAGGTTCCATGCGATAGCGGCGATTACCCCGGACAGGATAATCGGTAATGTGATATACTGCTCTACTACGGTTTTTGATACGGTATTGGCGATACCGAATCCCCCGATTATATACTTAGCGATGAAAAATGCGACGAAATTAAAGAATGCTGCCCATATTACAGCCTGAAAAGGGGTAAGGACCTTGGTCGATACAATGGTCGCTATCGAATTTGCCGCATCATGAAAGCCATTGATATAATCGAATATCAGAGACAGAATGATGATAATCACTAATAATTCCATAATATAGCCCTGTTTTATGCGTACTTTACGATCAAGTTCCTTAATATTTTACCGACATGTTCGGCGGCATCCGTTGTCTTTTCCAACTCATGCATGATTTCTTTGATTTTGATAAGCTCTATACTATCTTTTTCTTCCTCGAAAAGCTTCGTGATAAAAAGCTCATATACGTCGTCCGCTTGGTTTTCTATGTCATGTAGCTTGGTACAGTAATCACGTAACGTAGTCGGTTTCTTGCGAAAAGTCTCGAGTTCATCCATCGCTTTGCTGATATAGTGCGCCTCTTGTTGAATGAGTAAACTCAATTCTTTTCCGCTATCAGAGATGGGGCGTGGGTTATAGATGGTAATACGTTTGGCGGAACTGTTTATTCCATCAATAACATCATCTATGGATGAGGCTAAGTCGTGAATGTCTTCCCGATCGAAGGGGGTTATAAATGTCGTTCCTAGTTCATCAAAGATCAGATGGGTCAGTTTGTCCCCCTCCCGTTCCTTATCCTTGATTAGCTTATAATAATTAGCTCTTTCCGTAGGAGAATCATGTCGTAAGCTTTCTACCAGAATGCTGGAAGAGGCGGATAATATTTCAGACAATTGCTTTAAGAGTGGAAAGAACTTGGGTTCTTTGGGGGTGAATCGACTAAAAAAAGAATTTTTCATACATGTATATATTAAATCGTTTTTAAATACTTGGTTGTTGAATGAAAGTTTGTTATCTCTGTTTCCGTGCTTTTAGTTTTGCCCGTACTACCTCTATTACGGCAGGAAGTATGGATATGAATATAATTGCTATGATCAATAGCTTGAGGTTCTGCTGTACGAAAGGAAGATCTCCGAAAAAGTATCCTGCATAGCAGAAAAGCAGTACCCAGAAAGCGCCGCCTATCAGGTTGTAGATCATGAAATAGTAATAGTGCATTTTACCCATTCCGGCTACAAAGGGAGCGAAAGTACGGACAATCGGTACGAATCGGGCGATGATTATGGTTTTGCCTCCATATTTTTTGTAGAACTCATGCGTTTTGTCCAAATGGCTTTTCTTGAATATCTTGGAGTTGGGATTGTTAAATAGTTTACGACCAAAAAAATGACCTATCATATAATTACAGGAGTCTCCCAATACTGCCGCCGCGAATAATATCAAGGCTAAAAGATTTATCTCTAAAGGCATACCGGGTAACGCTGTTATCGCTCCGGCGACGAACAAGAGGGAATCCCCGGGCAAGAATGGGGTGGCTACCAATCCCGTTTCACAAAAAATGATTAGGAATAATATCGCGTAGGCCCAAGTATGATATTCTTGTACGATCTCGATCATATGCTGATCGATATGTAAGATGAAGTCTAATAAAAATTCCATTTTAGATTGATTATTAATTGATAAGAACTATCCTATATGACCCAATAAGAAAACAAAATAGATGTTTATTCTATTCCCTTTGAGAAATCTAGAAAATAAGAATAGTGAGAATGCAGACATTAAAGTGCTATCTTCTACTTTTTTGATGGAAATAAGGGGGAAAGAGAGTTTAAATGAGAATACGTCTTAGAGTATAGATATAGTACCCATAGGAGAACTTAAGGGGATTTATACAAAATGAAATGAATGTTTGTCTTTCTTTAGGATATTGAGTTTTTATAAACCGTACGATCCTTTCCGCGGATGAGGATAGGTTTGTCCTTGAGTTTTTTGATGTGGAGATGTTGCGGAATAGTGAAGCCCTGATATAGCCATCTTCCATCTTATAGCTTTGTTTTCCGTTGTATAGCTCTTTTTCGTATCGTTCGATATCTGCTTGGGGGATATTGTATTCCGTCTTGTCTTCATTCGGAGAGTACATGGTGTAAATATCGTTGTATTTCTGTTGGTTCTCGGGAGTTGATGAAGAACCCGAAGTCAGAAATACACTTACCAATACGAAGAAATAGAGTAAATACTTCATCATTGCGGTTGCAAATATAGAAAGTTTTCCAAATATAAAGAGGTTATTGTAAATAAGTTTTGTACTTTTGCGGCACAATTTAAATCTATTCACTTTAAGATAAATATTCGGAATAATGAGTGCACAAACTCCTTTCTTGGTGTTTTCGGGAACGAACTCCCGGTATCTTGCAGAGAAAATTTGCAACAGTTTAGGTTGTCCTCTGGGACAGATGAATATCCAGCACTTTGCCGATGGTGAGTTCTCTGTTTCTTATGAAGAGTCTATCCGCGGTAGAGATGTATTCTTAGTACAATCTACATTCCCTAATTCAGACAATCTGATGGAGTTGCTTCTGATGATTGACGCGGCTAAACGTGCTTCCGCACATTCAATCATCGCTGTAGTCCCTTACTTCGGTTGGGCTCGTCAGGATAGAAAGGATAAGCCTCGTGTTTCTATTGGCGCTAAGTTGATCGCTGATATGTTGAGTACGGCAGGTATCAATCGTTTGATTACGATGGACCTTCATGCGGATCAGATCCAAGGATTCTTTAATGTTCCGGTGGATCACTTATATGCTTCTTCCGTATTCTTGGATTATATCAAGACGTCTTTGCCTTTGGATAACTTGTGTATCGCGACTCCGGATGTTGGTGGTACGAAACGTGCCAGCAGCTATTCTAAGTATTTAGGCTTGCCGATGGTCATTTGCCACAAATCTCGTTTGCGTGCCAATGAGGTGGCCGAGATGCGTATTATCGGTGATGTGACGGGCTTGGATGTCCTTTTGGTTGATGACATGGTGGATACGGCCGGAACAATTACGAAAGCCGCGAACTTGATGTTGGAGAATGGCGCTAAGTCTGTTCGTGCTATCGCCAGCCACGCTGTGATGTCTGATCCGGCTTCTACTCGTGTAGATCAGTCCGTTTTAGCGGAAATGATCTTTACGGATTCTATTCCTTACGCTAAGAAATGCGAGAAAGTAAAGGTATTATCTGTCGCTGACATGTTCGCTGAGGCGATCCGTCGTGTATGTAGTGGAGAGTCTATCAGCTCTTTGTATGCTATTTAATAGAATAAGATAGAAAAATAAAAACGGTCGCTTCCTTTTGAGGCGACCGTTTTTTATTTAGAATAAATCTGAATATGCGTTACTTGGTCTCATCAATAATCATGCCGCTGCCCAGACATAAGTGATGGTCTTTGTCGTAGATTACACTGTATTGGCCGGGAGCGATACCTTGAATCTTTTCGTCGGATTCTACACGATATAGATCTCCGATACGACGGATGTAGCCATGCGTAAATTCCGGGGTATGACGGATCTTGAAAGTGATTTCTTTCTCACCCTCAAATTCTCCCCATGGATCTTCCGTGATGAAATCGAAACCTTGCATATTAATCACCTTGCCATATTGCGTTTCCGGGTCGTAGCCGTTGGAGACATAAATGATATTTCGCTTAATGTCTTTTTGGATAACGAACCAAGGGCCGCCACTTAATCCCAATCCCTTACGTTGGCCGATCGTATAGAACCAATATCCATTGTGTTTACCCAAGACCTTACCCGTCTCTAGTTCCACGATTTTTCCCGGGCGTTTCCCTAAATAACGCTCTATAAAGTCGTTGTAGTTAATCTTGCCTAAGAAGCAAATGCCTTGGCTATCTTTACGCTTGGCGCTCGGCAATTTCTGGGCCTCGGCGATGGCACGTACCTCACTTTTCATTAAATGCCCGATCGGAAACATGAGTTTCTGTATCTGTAGGCGGGTGATTTGCCCTAAGAAATCAGTCTGATCTTTTACCGGGTCCTTGGCGGTAGAAAGCCATATCTTGCCGTCTATCTCCGTGGTCGTGGCATAATGACCGGTAGCGATCTTATCGAAATCCTTGCCCCATTTTTCCTCGAAACAACCGAACTTGATATATTTATTACACATCATATCCGGGTTAGGGGTAAGACCGCGTTTGACAGATTCGATCGTATAGCTTACCACCCGAT
>UMJT01003861.1_pt1 | contig 11953 bp, 10 predicted proteins | sample 1966111 | NCBI WGS metagenome assembly UMJT01 (sample SAMEA4836159, study PRJEB28245) | human gut metagenome | biome: gut microbiome; material: fecal sample | place: Denmark | collected 2008
ACTGGGGTCCGTCTATTGATGGACTCAATATGGATAATATTGCTACTTATGTTCGTGCCAATACGAATATGAAGGGTGACTGGAAGGATGTACCAGAAGAGATTAAGGATACATTTGACAGATTAGGTATTCCTAAGGCGGAGAGAGAGTCATTAGCCGGAGTTGGAGCACAGTACGACTCAGAGCTTGTATACCATAATGTCCGTAAGGAGGTTGCTGATCAGGGTGTTGTATACACTGATATGGAAAGTGCACTTACAGGTGAATATGCAGATATGGTACACGAGCATTTTATGAAGCTTATTACACCACAGGATCATAAGTTCGCAGCACTTCACGGAGCTGTATGGTCTGGTGGTTCATTTGTGTATGTACCAAAGGGAGTTAATCTTGAGATTCCTCTGCAGTCATATTTCAGACTTAATGCTGCAGGAGCAGGTCAGTTTGAGCATACACTTATTATTGTTGATGAGGGTGCAAGTCTTCACTTTATTGAAGGATGTTCAGCACCTAAATATAATGTTGCCAATCTTCATGCAGGTGCGGTTGAGCTTTTTGTGGCTAAGAATGCAAAGCTTCGTTACTCAACAATTGAGAACTGGAGCAAGAATATGTATAATCTTAACACTAAGAGAGCAACTGTTGCTGAAGGTGGTAAGATTGAATGGGTTTCAGGCTCATTTGGTTCGCATGTATCATATCTGTATCCTATGAGTATCCTTAATGGAGAACGCTCAAGCTGTGAATTCACAGGAATTACATTTGCAGGAGCAGGACAGAACCTTGATACAGGTATGAAGGTAGTTCATAACGCACCAGCTACAACATCAGTTGTAAGTACTAAGTCAATATCTAAGGGTGGCGGAATCAGTACTTTCAGAAGTGCGGTAACAATGACTACCAAGGCTAAGAAGAGTAAATCATCAGTTTCATGTCAGTCACTTATGATAGATGATATTTCAAGATCTGATACAATTCCGGCTATGGATATCCGTGTTAATGATGCGGATGTAGGACATGAGGCAACAATTGGACGAATCAGTGATGATGCTGTATTTTATCTTATGTCAAGAGGAATTCCGGAAGATGATGCGAGAGCAATGATTGTTTCAGGATTTGCTGATAATGTATCTAAGGAGCTTCCGCTTGAGTATGCAATGGAGATGAATAATCTTATTAAGCTTGAGATGAAGGGCAGCATTGGTTAAGTTAATCAGAGTGAGGAATATGATATGATAGGTATCGAAGAAAAGGACATGATAATAAACCGTATCCCAGCCAAGACATGGAATCATCTTCATATGAACCAGAGCAAGGTTGGAGAGGTTGTAATTAACCGTACAGGTGAGTTAAATGCTTCTGTTAATGATGTAAGTCTCATTGATGATGGAAAGCTTAACAATGGTGAGCTTGACAATATCATTGGTGGATGTGGTCAGGAGATTACAGAGGCAGCTAAGAAGTCACAGACTGAACCTGTATATTATATAACAGATAAGAAGAATGCAGGTTTTGTAAGACTCGACTTCAATTATGGAAAGAGTAATGCAGACATCAATGTTGTTGGTATTGAAACTAAAGAGAATGCCAGCATTGATGTTTACATGGATTTTAATGGAGATAAAGATGGAGAAGGCTTCGCAGCAGTACAGACAAGATTATATGCCGCCAAGGATTCGGTTATCCGTCTTATCCAGATTCAGAGGGTAGGCAGTGAGACAACATTTATTAATGATATCGGTGGTTACTGTGAAGATGGTGCAAGAATTGAACTTGTGCAGCTTTATTTAAGCGGAAAGAACAGATACGAAGGCTGTGAGATTAAGCTTGCAGGTGATGGAAGCTCTATGTCTGCAGAGATTGGATATGTTGCAGCAGGTAAAGAAAGACTTGATATGAACTACTGCGTAAGACATATCGGCAAGAAGACAGAATGTGCAATCAATGCGGCAGGTGCATTGAGAGATACAGCATTTAAGCTGTTCAGAGGAACTATTGATTTCATTAAGGGTTCAGCAGGTTCTGTTGGTAATGAGAAGGAAGAAGTTCTTCTTATTGATGAAAAATGTGTCAACCAGACTATTCCTATTATTCTATGTGCAGAAGAAGATGTTGTCGGTAATCACGGTGCAACTATAGGAAAGCCTGATGAGGAGCTTTTATTCTATCTTGAATCAAGAGGAATACCGGCACAAGAATGTTATAATATGCTGGCAGCAGCTAAGCTTTTAGCTGTATGCGGCAAAATCCCTGATGATGGTATCAGGAACGAGATACATGACTACATTAAAGAGGTTTATTAATGAGTGAGTTAAGTAAGACGATTGAGTCTATAAGAAAAGATTTCCCACTTATTTCGGGAAGCAATATTGCATATCTTGATAATGCAGCGACTACACAGAAGCCACAGGCTGTTCTTGATGCAGTTAATAAGTATTATCAGGAGATGAACGCCAATCCGTTCAGAGGTGTATACGAATTAAGTGAGATTGCTACAGAAAGTTATGAGAATGCAAGAAAGGCAGTAGCTCAGTTTATTGGTGCTAAAGATGCAAGCCAGATAGTATTTACAAGAAATGCTACAGAGAGTCTTAACTTAATTGCATACAGTTATGGAATGAATTTCATTAAAGAGGGTGATGAGATTGTTGTTAGTGTTATGGAACACCACAGCAATTTCCTTCCATGGAAGCAGGTTGCAGAAAAATGTGGAGCGGTATTAAAGCAGCTTACACCTGATGAGAATGGAGAGATTACAGACAAGTCTTTAGAGGTTATCACAGATAAGACTAGGCTTGTAGCAGTTACCCAGGTTTCTAATGTATTAGGAAGAGTTAATGATATAAAGCATATTGCAGAGGTTGCACATGCACATGGTGCGGTTATTGTGGCTGACGGAGCACAGAGTGTTCCTCATATGCCGGTTAATGTAACAGACCTTGATGTTGACTTCCTTGTATTTTCTGGACATAAGATGTTAGCACCTATGGGAATAGGAGCATTATATGGCAAGAAAGATATTCTTGACAAGATGCCACCATTCTTAAGCGGTGGTGAGATGATTGAGATTGTTCACTGGGACAGAGTTAAATATGCAGAGGTTCCACATAAGTTTGAGGCAGGAACTGTTAATACTGGAGGTGCAGTCGGACTTCATGCGGCAATTGATTATATTAACAATGTTGGATTTGACACAATCATGGCACAGGAGAGAAAGCTTACTAAGATTGCTGTTGATGCCATTAATGATATGAAGGGAGTTAACTTAATAGGTTCTTCGAAGGCAGAAGACCATGAGGGTATAGTCACATTTACAATTGACGGAGTACACCCACATGATGTTGCTTCTATACTTGATTCACAGCATATTGCAGTAAGAGCAGGGCATCACTGCGCACAGCCATTAATGGATTTCCTTAAGGTTAATTCAACAACGAGAGCAAGCTTTGCTTTCTATAACACAGAAGAAGAAGTACAGCATTTTATAGAAGAACTATCTAAGATCAGGGGGCTTATGGGATATGGAGACTAAAACTTTTTATAATGAGGTTCTTACGGACCATAACATGCATCCATATCATAAGCATGATATAGACAATGCAGACTTAGAGCTTGAGGGTGTTAATCCAAGCTGTGGAGACGACATAATCTTAAAGCTTAAGTTTGATGATGCTAAGAAAACTATTGTTGATGGGGCATTTACAGGAGATGGCTGTGCAATATCGCAGGCATCAGCAGATATAATGCTTGAGCTTATCATTGGAAAGCCTATAGATGAGGCAGTACATCTTTCAGAACTTTTCCTTAAGATGATTAAGGATGAGGCAACTGAGGAAGAGATTGATGAGCTTGATGAAGCCGGAGCATTAAGAGATATCTCTCATATGCCAGCAAGAGTTAAATGTGCAGTACTTGGCTGGCACACAATGGAAGAGATGGTAGAGAACCTTAAGAATGTTTAGAATGTAACCCAATCACTTATAATATGGTGATTGGGTTTTAATGTTTGTAGATAAGAATGGAGTAAATATGGAAAAGAAATTAGTTAAGCAGCAGCTTCTTACAGGAGAACGTGCTCTTTTTGCAAGCAAAGACCTTCGTATTGAAGATTCTATATTTGATGATGGTGAGTCTCCATTAAAGGAGAGCAGTAATATAGAGCTTGTAAACAGCAGCTTTAAGTGGAAATATCCACTCTGGTACTGCAACAATGTCAATGTAAAGGACTGTTATTTCTTTGAGATGGGAAGAGCAGGAGTATGGTACACTAACGATATTAATGTTGCGGATACAATTATTGAAGCACCTAAGAATTTCAGAAGATGTAACAGACTAGGTCTTAAGAATGTGGAATTTGTCAATGCAGAGGAAACTCTCTGGAGCTGTGATAATGTTACTATGACAAATGTAGTGGCAAAGGGTAATTATTTTGCAATGAACAGCAACGATATGAAGATTGATGGTCTTAAGCTTGTTGGCAATTATCCATTTGACGGAAGTAAGAATCTTGAGATAAGAAATTCAAGACTTATGAGCAAGGATGCTTTCTGGAATGCTGAAAATATAACAGTGTATGATTCATACATTTCAGGTGAGTACCTTGGCTGGAATTCAAAGAATCTTACGTTTATTAACTGTACAATAGAGAGCCTTCAGGGATTGTGTTACATTGATAATCTTGTTATGAAGAACTGCAAGCTTATTAATACAACACTTGCTTTCGAGTATTCAACTGTAGATGCTGATATCACAAGCAGGGTTGACAGCGTGTTAAATCCAACTTCCGGAACGATAACAGCAGACAGTATAGATAAGCTTATAATTGAGAAGGATAAGGTTGATCCTTCGCTTACTAAGATAGTATGCAGGAATTAATAAGTAGAATTAAGAAGGGAAATCCGAGAATGAAATATGATTTTGATACAGTAGTGAACCGCCGTAATACGGATTCTTTAAAATGGAACGTGGCAGAGAATGAGCTTCCTATGTGGGTTGCTGACATGGATTTTAAGACAGCACCTGAGATAACTGAGGCTATTAAGGCAAAGGCAGACCTCGGTGTATACGGTTATACTGAGATATCAAAGGACTGGTATGACGCATACACAGGCTGGTGGGAAAGACGCCACAATTTCAGGATGGAAGACGACTGGCTTATGTTCGTAACAGGCGTTATACCTGCAATATCAAGCTCTGTAAGAAAGCTTACGACACCAGCAGAGAATGTTGTAATCATGACACCTGTATACAACATTTTCTTTAACAGTATTCTTAATAATGGCAGAAATGTGTTACAGAGCCAGCTTGCATATGAGAATGGCAGGTATGTAATAGATTTTGAAGACCTTGAAGTTAAGCTCAAGAACCCACAGACAACACTTCTTATTCTGTGCAACCCACAGAATCCGGGTGGAAATGTATGGAGAAAGGAAGAACTTGCACGTATCGGAGAGCTTGCTTACAAGTATGGAGTCGTTGTTATATCTGATGAGATTCACTGCGAGCTTACAGACCCGGGCATTGATTATGTGCCATTTGCAAGTGTTTCGGAGGTGTGTAAGAATATATCTGTAACATGCATAGCACCTACGAAAACATTTAACATGGCAGGCTTACAGACAGCAGCAATATGTGTGCCGGATGAGCGACTCCGTCACAAGGTTTGGCGTGCAATCAATACCGATGAGGTAGCTGAGCCAAATGTTTTCGCAGTTGATGCGGCTATAGCTGCATTTACAAAGGGTGAGGAATGGCTTGAGCAGTTAAGAGAATATATCTACGAGAATAAACAGATTACCGAAAAGTTCATAAAAGACAATATTCCGAGAGTGTCAATGGTGGAATCACATGCAACTTATCTTTGTTGGCTTGATGTGTCTGATATCACAGACAATTCAACAAGGCTTGCGGCATATATAAGAAAGAATACAGGACTTTTCCTGTCAGCGGGAGAAGGCTTTGGCGGAGATGGAAAACATTTCTTAAGACTGAATGTTGCATGTCCTAAGACAACTTTAATGGATGGGCTTGAAAGACTTAGAAATGGCATATTGAGTTTTGACAGGTAGTGGGTTACAATAATATAAGTGAAATAACACATGAGATACGAGTGTATCTAAGAATAATAAGCGAGGAGATAATGATATGAATATTGTATGTTTAGACCTTGAGGGCGTTCTTGTACCAGAGATATGGATTGCATTTGCAGAGGCAAGCGGAATCCCAGAGCTTAAGAGAACAACAAGAGACGAACCAGATTATGATAAGCTTATGAACTGGAGACTTGGTATTCTTAAGGAGCATGGTCTTGGACTTAAAGAAATTCAGGATACTATTGCTAAGATTGACCCAATTCCGGGAGCAAAGGAATTCCTTGATGAATTAAGAAGTATAACACAGGTTATCATTATTTCAGATACATTTACACAGTTTGCTACTCCGCTTATGAAGAAGCTGGGCTGGCCAACTATTTTCTGTAATTCACTTGAGGTCGCTGACAATGGTGAGATTACAGGTTTCAAGATGCGTTGTGAGCAGTCAAAGCTTACAACAGTTAAGGCTTTACAGTCTATTGGTTATGATACTATTGCATCAGGAGACAGCCACAATGACTTAGGAATGATTAAGGCAAGCAAGGCAGGCTTCCTCTTTAAGAGTACAGAGCAGATTAAGGCTGATAATCCTGAATTAGAGGCATTTGATACATATGATGAGCTTTTAGCTGCTATTAAGAAGGCACTTTAAGATGCATCAAAGGTAAAAGGGGTTACTATGTTATTAGAAGAGATACTCAAGCAGGAACAGGAAAGATTCATTAAAGAGAATCTCCTTTCTGATGAAATGATTGAGTTATTAAAAGAAAATATTATGCCGTTTAACACACTGATGGCTTATTACAGATGCGCCATTATGGAGGTTGAGACTAAGTTCAAGGTGCTTAATGAGGAGTTCTCATTACAGTATGACAGAAATCCTATTGAGAGTATCAAGAGCAGAATTAAGTCTATGGATGGAATATTTAAGAAGGCGAAGAAGAAAAATATTCCTATAACAATGGAAGGCATTGAGGAAGGTATAAGAGATATTGCGGGGGTAAGAGTAATATGCTCTTTCCCGGAAGATATCTATATGCTTGCCGACTGCCTGTTAAAGCAGGACGATGTAGTGCTTGTCGAGAGAAAGGATTATATCAAGAATCCTAAGCCAAGCGGTTACAGAAGTCTTCACCTTATAATTGAGATACCGATATTCCTTCAGAATGAAAAGAAGATGATGAAGGTTGAGGTTCAGTTCCGTACAATTGCCATGGATTTCTGGGCGAGCGTGGAGCATAAGGTTCGTTATAAGAAGAATATTCCAGATTCTGAAGCAGAACAGCTGGCTGCAGAATTGTCTTCATGTGCAGATCAGATTGCTGCAATGGATAACAAGATGGAAGAGATTCGCCGCAGAATTGCAGAAGCGGAGGAAAGAGAAGCTGAAAATAGTCCGGCTAAGCAGCCTCAGACGATAGGTGGGGTGATGCTTAAGAAGAGGCTGGAATCGGGGAGGTTTCCCTTTAAGAAGTAGGTAAGAAATGGCTCCCCGGAGAGGGGGCTGGGGATGGCTGTATGGTTTAATTGAAAACGCGCTCCCGCTCGGGCGAAGACGCAGCGGGTACTAAGTTTGTGGGGATTTGCCGCCTTGCGGCGGCTCTCCCCACGCACTAAGTACCGGCGTCTTCACACGGTTTCCAATTAAACCACACAACCACACCCAGCCCACCACCCCGGGGAGTTTTTACCTACTTGCGTTGGTCGCGTTGCTCCCTCGCTTTTGTGGTGGGGTGAGATGCGTGGTTCAGCGTTGGTCGCATTGCTCCCTTGCTGGTGTGGTGGCGGGATTGAGCTATGGTCGTGTAGAGCAACTGTGTTTGTGATGGGGAGGATGTGACTGGGTTGGATAAAGGACTTTCTTGAAGGTTCAAGTGGAGTTTAGAGGCTGTAGGATTTTATAAAATGTGTAGCAATTTTCGCACACGATGTGCGAAAAAGGCGCATTCGAGCCATGGATGGCGAGTATGCGCCGGTTGAGGACGGTGACTGTAACGCGGATAAAATCCGTACAGCGTCTTAATGACACGTTCCACCTTTAAGAAAGTCCTTTATCCAACCCAGTCACACCTTGCTGGACATAAAAGAAGGAGGACATTATGAAGGTTATATCTATTGTTGATGATGATTATGGAATTATGTTTAATAACAGACGAGTTTCTAAGGACAGTGTTCTTAATGAGCATATTATTAAGATGCTTGATGGCGGGAAGTTATGGCTTTCTTTATATAGCAAGCAGCTTTTTTGTGATTATGAGAATCTTGAGGTTAATCAGGAGTTTGGTTTTGCCGGAAGGGATGATTTCTGTTTTGTTGAGGACTCTGAGATTGTTTCTTATGAGGATATGGTGGATGAGGTTTATCTGTATAAGTGGAACAGGAAGTATCCTTCTGATGTGAAGTTTCCTAAGGACATGCTTAATGATTTTAAGCTGGAGGGTTCTACTGATTTTGAGGGTAATTCTCATGAGAAAATTACTGAAGAAAGATATGTAAGAAAGAAATAAGGAAAAATACATGCGTAATATAAGGTTAGAAGTGATAAGGAGAGTAACCGCATTTTTACTGGTGTTCTTTATTGTAGGAAGCGGATTTGGGTTAAGCGGATGCTCTTCTAAGAAGGATAATCAGGCTGGTACTGTGGGGAGTGCTGAGGTTCAGAGTACGGCTGTTGCAGATGATATGGCATCTTTAGTATATCAGGGTGAACCGTATGTTGTAATTAATGATAATAACCCAGCATTTAATGATGCTGACTTCACGACTATATCATTTGAGAGTTACGGAGAACTGGATGAACTTGGAAGATGTACTACTGCATTTGCTAATATAGGTAAAGACATTATGCCTACTGAGAAACGTGGTGCAATTGGTGAAGTAAAACCTACGGGATGGCAGACAGCAAAATACGATAGTGTTGATGGTAAATATCTGTATAACAGGTGCCATCTTATAGGTTATCAGCTTACTGGTGAGAATGCCAATGAAAAGAATCTGATTACAGGAACAAGATATCTTAATGTTGATGGTATGCTGCCTTTTGAAAATATGGTGGCGGATTACATAAAGGAAACTAATAATCATGTTCTGTACCGCGTAACACCTGTATTTTCTGGCGATAATCTTGTTGCCAGCGGTGTGCAGATGGAGGCTAAGTCAGTTGAGGATAATGGTGATGGAATTCTTTTCAATGTGTATTGTTTTAATGCACAGCCGGGAATTGCTATTGATTATGCAACAGGTGACAGCCATCAGGACGATTCAATAGTTGCAGATGCTTCAAAGTCAACAACTGCAGCAGAAGCAAATGTGCAGACATATGTACTTAATACGAATACTAAGAAGTTCCATAAGGAATCCTGCAACAGTGCAAAGAGCATGGATGCTTCCAATAAAAAGATTTATACAGGAAGCAGGCAGGAGATTATTGATATGGGATATGAAGCTTGTGGAGTTTGCAAGCCGTAAAATAGTTATTTGAATTAAATTTAATAATATGGTAAGATTCTGACAGAGAAACCGGACAATATAATAGTTAGCTTGTTTATACATGGAAAGGAATTTTTATGAGAAAAATCAAACTAATACTGTTATTTTGCACTGTTTTTCTGTCAATTTTGTTATTAACAGGTGATAAAGACAGGATACAGGCAGATGATGACGACAGTAATTTTACTAATTTAGTGGTATTTGCCAGATTTGCAGGTGAAACTGAATTTATAAATGATGTATATGAAGGCAGTTCTGTTAGAAAAATAACAGATAATTCATATAATGCAGGTTCATATAGTGTAGGCGATTATTACAGATGTGTATCAGATAACAAATTAAGAATGAGAAGTGTATATCTATATGATAATGGCGGCTCAATTGTACTTTCACATCCTCGTGGGTATTATGCAGAGTACAGCGATATTAATACTATTGGTTATAAAGATGCTTCGGAGCGTGCAAGCAGAATGTATGAGCTTAGGCAGGAGTGGTCAGAAGCTGTTAATAATGCCATATCATCTGGTAATAAAATATCTGATTATAATGATACTGTATACTATGACTATGGTGTGCTTGATAAAGATAACAATGGTGCAATTGATTCAATTACAATTATTTATAAGAATAATGAGTCAGGTAATATATCAGTAAGCTGGTCATCACCATTGTGGAATTATACAGATTATGTTAATAATATTTCTGTTAATACCGGCAAAAAAACTATTAATAGTTACAAATATGTCCAGATAACCAATTCGTATTGTAAGCCTGATGGTGATACTAACGGATATTTATTTAAGGATGAGGATGACCGGGTATTTGTATCAATTGCAACAGCAGTACATGAAATGGGACATATTATGGGGCTGAAGGATTTATATAACTCAAAGAATGCGTCACCAGTGTATTTCATGTCAGTTATGGCAAAGCATATATCTCCAGTTCCACAGTTTATGTCTCTTAAGGAGAAAGAAGTATTAGGCTGGGCTGATGAGAATGATATTAAGACGATTTTGTCCGAAGGAGAATATAGTCTAAAAGCATTAGGAACTTCAGGTACGGATAATATTACAGGATATAAGATGGATATTCCGGAAAAGGGTAAGACATTGTATCTTGAGTACAGAAATTTTGAGGATAATGGTAACAAATATGATTCTCAATATAAGCATATGTTCAAGATTAATGGAAACAGAGTGGATAAAATTCCATTAAAATCAGGGCTGGTATGTTATCTTATAGACAGTGACACTAAGTTTCCAAGTAATATGTATTTTTCATCACCTAAATGGAATTATGAAGTTCTTGGTGGACAGTATAACACAAAGGCAGATGCAGCATTAGGAATAGGTGAAGATATATGGATTTACGGAGATATTTATATCAGTGTCAATTCAATCGAGAATAATATACTCACATTTGAAATAAAGGGTGGCATTCCAGAGCATATTCATAGTGGTGGAGTGGCAACATGCATCAGCCGTGCAGTGTGTGAAGTATGTCATGAGGAATATGGTGAATTAAATAAGGATAATCATAAGTTACAGCATGTAGAAGCTAAAGCAGCTACAGTGACTCAGGAAGGTAATATTGAATATTATTACTGCTCTTTATGTTTAAAATACTTTGCAGATTCAAATGCATCAAAGCAAATAGACAAAGATAGTGTTGTTACATCAAAATTGACGCCAGAAATAATTGCTGGTGATAAATGTATAATTGATAAGAATTCCGATAAGGCAATTACATTTAAGTCTAATGCAGCATTTTCAGATTTTGTAAAAGTAGAACTTGATGGCAGAGAGCTTGTAAAAGACAAGGATTATACGGTAAAAGCAGGAAGTATTATTGTAACACTTAATCCAGATTTAATAAAAAAATTATCGACGGGAGAGCATGTTATAGGTATTGTTTCATTGAGTGGAACAGCTAGTGCACATTTTACTGTTAAAGAACCAGAGACGGAACCAGTGACAGAACCGGAGACAAAACCAGTGACGGAAAGCAGCAGGGAAACAGAATCTGAAACTGAGGACATCAAGGAGACTGAAAGTAGTAAAGAAACAGAAAGTATCAAAGAATCTGAAACAGAGACAGAGACCATCAGTCAGACAGAATCAGAAACAACAAGCCAGTATACATTTGATGAGAATGAAACAAATGCATCATCAATTAACACTGGAGACAGAAATCATGGGAAATTATGGCTTGTAATAGCAATTATTGCGTTAGCTGGATGTATTGCAGCAGCAGTTATGTATGTTGTTTCAAAGCGAAAGTAATAAAAACTGAATAACAACTGATAATACAAAACAGGAGTAGGTCAATGATATGATACCTCTTAAGTAGACATGGTAAATAACCAAAAT
>UMJT01000642.1_pt1 | contig 11701 bp, 10 predicted proteins | sample 1966111 | NCBI WGS metagenome assembly UMJT01 (sample SAMEA4836159, study PRJEB28245) | human gut metagenome | biome: gut microbiome; material: fecal sample | place: Denmark | collected 2008
GATGGTTAGACCCGCTTGGGATAATTGGTGGTTACTGGTGGATTCTCCAAATGTGTATGGCATTGGCGGCACTATTCTCCATCATCGTGGCGGCAAGTATGGCTTACAAGATGATGGTGAAGAACGAACCATTGGACGTGATGAAACTGTTCAAGCCACTGGTGGTGAGCATCATCCTCTGTTGGTGGTACCCACCTGCTGACACAGGCATGACCAACAGCGGCAGCAGCTGGTGCGTATTGGATTTTCTATCCTATATTCCCAATTGCATCGGCAGTTACACCCACGACCTCTATGAGGCAGAGGCGACGCAAATCTCCGACAAGTTTGAGGAGGTACAGCAGTTGGTATATGTCAGGGACTCGATGTACACCGACCTCCAGGCACAGGCAGACGTGGCGCATAAGGGCACGTCAGACCCCAACCTGATAGAGGCGACGATGGAGCAGACGGGCGTGGACGAAGTGACCAACATGGAGAAGGATGCCAGCAAACTGTGGTTCACCTCACTGACGGCAGGGGCTGTGGTGGGCATCGACAAGATAGTGATGCTGATAGCCCTAATCGTGTTCCGTATCGGTTGGTGGGCAACGATATACTGTCAGCAGATATTGCTCGGTATGCTCACAATATTCGGTCCGATACAATGGGCATTTTCATTGCTGCCCAAGTGGGAAGGAGCGTGGGCGAAATGGCTGATACGCTATCTGACAGTACATTTCTACGGAGCCATGCTCTACTTCGGAGGTTTTTATTCGCTTGTATCTTATTGATTATCAATCATATAAGTTTTATAAAATTGCTCGCGTAACAAATGTGCAACAAAAATCCGAAAAACTATTTCCCTCGTATTTAACACTATTGTAATCGAATGTTAAAAATCAGACTTGCAAGTATGAATGTTAAATCTTCATTTTCCGTCAGATGTTTTTGGGTTGGCATTTGGACTGTCACATTAGCCACTGCAACCGACAAAAAAATGCTTGTACACTCCGATATTCAAGGTCGTGGCAAAGTTAGCAAATTTCTACTGTTATAAAAACCTGTATGCAAGGTTAAAAGTGAATGTTGCCAATGGAATTTTGCCGCTGTATGACTTGTACACTCGACGTGGAAAAGCGACATTTTTTGAATTGGCATTTTAGCAGGATATTTGCCATATAAATCACTGTTATACAGTTAGTTAATATCAAGTTGAGGTATTGTTTTCATATCCTTTTCGCTTTAACTTTGCACTTGCCAACCTAAAGAAACACAAGCGGATGGCAACAGCTAAGAACAACAATTAAACAGATAAAGACTATGTGTAAAACAGAGCAGAACCCAAACGAAACCGCCTTGCTCCGAAAGATGGTGGATGGGCTTAAACAGGAGGTTGAAAAGGTTAAGAGCGTGGTGTATGCCTCAAAGGAAGTGCTGAACTTGGAAGAAGCGGCAATGTTCCTCGGCATATCCAAAAGCTCACTCTACAAGATGACCCATAACCAAGTCATCCCTTATTTCAAACCGAACAACAAGATGGTGTATTTTGAGAAATCAGAGCTTCTGAAATGGCTGCGGCAGAACCCGGTCGCATCACAAGCGCAGGTTTCGGAGGAAGCACAGGCCATCATGCGCAAACTCGCTCGTGCGGATTGATTTTCCCTACATTAAATAATTCTTTGATATGACAGACAACGAACCATTGCATATGTCTTTTGACAATCTGCCCCGTGCCGTGGCAGAACTCCACTCCAAAATCGACACGCTTACCGAAATGGTAGAGAAACTGATGTCGGCAAACACCGCACAGCCTTTGTCGGAGATAATGACAGTAGAGGATGTATCGGCGATGCTGTGCAAATCCGTTTCCACCATCTATGCCATGACTTCCGAGCATCGCATACCTTACCGCAAGCAAGGCAACAAGCTCTACTTCATGCGCACGGAGATTAAATCATGGCTCAATGATTCCGTAGTGCCAAAGGATGCTCCCAAACGAAAAAGCGGGCATAAGGCCAAAGATTGCAGCAGCTCTCCTGACGAACCAGCTCCCGAAAACGAAGTTGTACAATCCGATGCTGTAAGTGGAACAGATGACTTACAAGCAAGCACATCCATATCTGGCAATGGCATCGAATCGGAACAACAAAATCCACCTTACATCATCGAACAAAGGACGCATTCAAGAAGCGGTGCGGAGATATTTGCCGTGCGTTTCTCCAATGAATATGAAGCTGCCGGAGAACGGAAATTCAACCCGAAAGCAAGGGAACTCAATGGTTACTGGAGTGATTACGGAAATGGTGGTTATGTGTTCAATACATCAGCAGATGCAGAGAACTTTGCCAATGCGATAACAGGGAAAAAGGGAACAGAACAACTCCCGACCGATGATGCAGGGGAACAATGCTATGACTATAATTCATTTTGGTAATCAATGCAAACAGGGATATTTCAGACGGCAATACCTTTTATACAGATGTGGAAAACAAGACAAGGAATGAAGTATTTACAGGGACGTTTTTTAGAGCTGGCAAGTTAATGTTTTCGTCCACGAAAACCACGCCACCAGCGGCGACCCGACCATGCGGATAACGGCAAGACCGGATTGCAGCCCTAAAAACGCCGACCCATTTATAACAGACAATAGAAAGCGGATGACAGAACAAGACACCAATCATAAAGGAGGCCGCCCCAAAGCCATAAAGGGCAAGGCGCGGACCAAGACCATATCCACACGGCTCACGCTGGCCGAGTGGAAAACGGTCATGAAACGGATTGCCGATGCAGGCAAGAAGCCGTCGCATTTCTTGCGTGAACTATTGCTTCATGGCAAGGTCGTGGCAGCACGGACACAGGAGGACAGGCAGCAGATAAGGATGCTGGAGGGTGGTTGCAACAACCTGAACCAGTTGGCGAAGTTGGCACATCAACAGGGCTTTCCAAGAACCAAAGAAAAAATCACTGCCCTGCTGGACGAGTTCAACAAAATCATCGCGGGAATATGATGGGCGACTTGAAGAAACGGGCAAGCTTCGCCAAGCTGGTGAACTACGTGAACAACCCGAAGAAAGCGCGGCTCATAGACAGCAAGGACGTGAGGCTTGACAATAATGCAACCATAGCAGCGAGTATGCAGGGGCAGGCTGATGACAAGCCGGGGCGCAAGCTGAAAAATCCGGTGTACCACATCTCGCTGGACTTCGCCCACGAGGACACGCCCAAGCTGACGGACGCTCTGATGGCAGAAATAGCACGTGATTACATGAAGCGCATGGGCATTGTGAACACCCAATACATTGTATGCCGCCACACCGACAGGGAACACCAGCACTTGCACATCGTGGCCAACAGGGTGGACAATGACGGGAACACCATCAGCGACCGGAACGATGCCATACGCAACGTGGCGGTGTGCAAGGCTCTCACAAGGGAATACGGACTGCATTTCTCCAAAGGCAAGGTAAACGTGAAGCGTGACCGTCTGCGCGGCAAGGACAAGGTGAAATACCAAATCCATGATGCCGTCAAAGCGACTTTGCCCCATTGTAACAGTTGGTCGGAATTGTGCGACAGGCTGGCCAAGCAGGGCATCGGGTTGAACTTCAAGTTTGACAGACGCAACGGGAATGTCGTTGGCGTGTCATTTACCAAAGACGGCATTTCATTCAGCGGCTCGCGGATAGACCGCAGCATGGGCTTTTATAGGCTGGACAAGCAGTTGGGAGGCCGCATCGCCGAGGGCTTGGAATGGAGGAACAATCTATACCATGCTGAAAATGGAATAAACCGGACAGAAACCTTATATAGACCGGAGCATCCATTTGAACAGGCGGATAAAGCCTATTCTACCGAGAGCCATGCGGAAGCATCCGACAACGGAACTTTCGCCGATGCCGATGCGAATACAGGCATAGTCCAAGTGGGCATCAACGCACTCATTGAGTTGTGCGTCCAACCTCACCAAGCCAAGGTTTCATCCGGCGGTGGCGGTGGAGGAAATGAAAGCGGCTGGGGCGAGAACGACAAGGAAAAGAACAAGTACAAACCAAGAAAGATGAGAAGATGAAGGACAACTTACAGAATATATCCGACCTTATCGGGGCATTGGCAGAGGACATCGAGGAAATCAAGAAGATACTGGCCGCAAAGGACGCTTCGGACAAGGACGAGGCAGTGAAAAGGCTTGCGGTGAAGCTGGAGCCAGTCATACGTTTCTTTGGCGGCAGCACGCCGGAGAACATCAACGGCATTTTCAGGAGCAAGGAAACCATCGAGGCATACAAGAAGTCATTGGGCGGTGAAATGATTGTGAGCTTGCAGGAATACACCGATGCCAACGACAAGAATATGCGCGAGCGTGGCATCCCCACTACCAAGGATTTACTCTATAAGATATTGGAAGTGCTTACTGACCATGTGGAGAAAGACAAACAGGTTTCACAAAAGGCACAGCAAAAGCAAGGCTTCACACGGAAACTTTGTCAAGCTATCCACTTTTACAAAGTTACAAGCGGAATTCGGCGGCTATGGGACAAAGTACCCGATGGCTGGTACAAGAATCCTTACGCATGGGCTGGCATCGTTAGTACACTCGTATTCTTTGCCTTGTTTGCCGCCAGTTGGGTGCGATGGCATGAATACCGGGAGGAAAACAAGCGGTTGAGAACGGTTGCTGACAAGTACCAAGTGACCACATTCATGCTCAACGAGCTATACCCTGAACTGGCAGTGACCGTCGGTGCATACGAGAAACTGGTGGAAACGGTCGGTAAGGATTCCACGCTGGCCGTATTCAACAGGCAGCTTAAAAAAGTGAGAAATGAAAACGAATCCAAACAATAAAAATAAAGTGAATGGCATCCATCAAGGTAAAATATCGTCCTTCCGCTACAAACGGCAAGGAGGGCAGCATCTACTATCAGGTAATCCACAAGCGAACAGTCCGCCAAATCGGAACGGACTTCCGCGTGTTTGATACGGAATGGGACAAAGAAGCATCGTCCGTCCGAATCATGCCTGAAACCAGCGAGAACAGAAAACGGTATCTCCACAGCGTTGCGGAACATATCGGCTGGGACATCCGGCGGTTGCGGGCTATCATCGCACAATGCGACAGGCAAGGCGGAAAATACTCCGCAGATAATATCATAGAGAAGTTTAACGGACAGATGGATGGGCAATCGCTGTTCGGTTTCATGCAAGGAGTTATCGGGCAGTTGAAGCAGCTTGGCAAAGTACGCACGTCGGAAACCTACACCGCAGCCTTAGCCAGTTTTATGAAGTTCCGTGATGGGCAGGACATTCTTCTGTGCGAGATAGACAGCGACACCATGATGCTCTATGAGGCATGGCTTAAAAGCAAAGGAATCTGCCCCAACAGCATTTCCTTTTATATGCGCATACTCCGCGCCGTCTATAACCGTGCCGTGGAAAAGGAACTGACGGAACAGAAATATCCGTTCAAGCATGTTTACACGGGTATCAGCAAGACAGTGAAACGTGCCCTCCCATTGAAAGCGATAAAGCGCATCAAGGAACTCGACCTGACCTTGAAACCGCATCTGGACTATGCACGGGATATGTTCCTCTTTTCATTCTATACCCGTGGAATGTCGTTCATTGACATGGCCTATTTGAAGAAATCGGACTTGAAGAACGGTGTCATCATATATCGCAGAAGAAAGACGGGGCAGCAACTGACCATCAAATGGGAGAAGTGCATGGAGGACATCATCTCCAAATACGACGGTTGTTCCACCACCCAATACCTGCTGCCGATAATCACCAACCCATGCGCAGACGAGCGGACGCAGTACCGCAATGCCATCAGCCGTATTAACGTGGCGTTGAAAGAGGTCGCCCGTTTAGCCGGATTGAATATGCCGCTGACCATGCACTGCGCGAGGCATTGCTGGGCAAGCATTGCCAAGAGCAAGAACATACCGCTTTCGGTCATCAGCGAGGGAATGGGGCACGATTCGGAGGAAACCACGCGCATCTACCTTGCATCGCTTGATACAAACGTAGTGGACAAGGCTAACAGCCTTATCTTAAAAGACTTGTAACCGCAAGACTTCGATGGAATCTGTTTAGCAAAAACCGTAATCTCTTGATAAGAGTTACAGTTGATCTTGCAAAGATACGCATAATATTGCAAATTCCGCACTTTTGCCTCATTTATAATGGGATATAAAGGATATTTGGTACGGTTTTGTTTAGTAAAACCGATTTTGGGAACCTGTTAACTTGTTGATTCACAGCATTTGTATCTCCAAGATATATCTCTTATCAAGAGATGAATTTCAAGGACATACTGCATAAATTCCGTACCGAATCGTTTACCGAAAAGGAAAAGGGTACAAAGTTCGAGCGACTGATGCGCTCATGGCTGTTGACAGACCCACGCTATAACGAGCTTGAAAAGGTGTGGCTGTGGGAGGATTTTCCGGGGCGCAAGGACTTCGGAGGCACGGACACGGGCATCGACCTCGTGGCCAAAACCGAGATGGGCGACTATTGGGCTATCCAGTGCAAGTGCTATGCGGAGGATGCCGTGATAGACAAGCCCGCCGTGGATTCGTTCCTCGCCACCTCCAGCCGCACGTTCACCAATGAGGTCACTTTCCAGACCACCCGGTTTGCCAAACGGATATGGATTTCCACCACCAACCATTGGGGAAGCAACGCCGAGGAAGCCATACGGCACCAAGACCCGCCTTTTTCACGGGTTGGGCTGATTGACCTGAACTCTTCCTGCGTGGACTGGCAAAAGCTGATGGATGGCCTTACGGGAACTTCCGCACTCGTGGAGGGCAAAAAACCGCGCAAGCACCAGTTGAATGCCATATCCAAGGCATACACGCACTATATCACAGAGAATAACAACCGTGGCAAGCTCATCATGGCCTGCGGTACGGGCAAGACCTACACCTCGCTGCTCATCAACGAACAGTTGTTGGACGGCAAAGGACTGGTGCTGTTCATGGTTCCGTCCATCGCCTTGTTGGGGCAGTCACTCAACGCATGGTCGGCAGACGCGAAGAAACCCATCAAGGCCGTCTGCATCTGTTCTGATTCCAAGGCTTCGCGAAAGATTCAGAATAAATACGATGATATGGATGACAGTGTAGTTGACCTTGCCGTGCCAGCATCCACCAATCCGAAGTCCATTGCCTCACAGTTGAAGAAATACCGCAACCATGACGGATTGGTGGTTGTGTTCTCTACTTACCAGTCCATTGATGCCGTTTCAGCGGCACAGCAGGAGATACTTTCCGAAACAGACGGAGAGTATGGCGTGTTCGACTTCATCATCTGCGACGAAGCCCACCGCACCACGGGCGTGAAGCTGTCGGATAAGGACGAGAGCAACTTCACCAAGATACACTCCGATGACAACGTGCAAGGCCGTAAACGGCTTTACATGACCGCCACGCCACGGCTTTACGGTGAATCGGCCAAGATAAAGGCTTCGGAAAAGGACTGCATCCTCTGTTCGATGGATGACAAGGCTCTGTACGGGGAGGAGTTCTACCGTGTGAATTTCTCCTACGCCGTACAGAACGGGCTGCTGACCGACTACAAGGTGCTTGTCCTTACCGTCGGTGAGGACGATGTACCGGAAAATATCAGGCACGATGTCACCGACACGACCACCGAACTGAACTTTGACGACACTTCCAAGCTCATCGGCGTAATCAACGGACTGTCCAAGATGATACAGGGCGACGACCACCGCACATGGGATGCCGACCCGCACATGATGCGCCGAGCCGTGGCGTTCTGTTCATCCATTGACAGGAGCGCAAGCAGGGTGGGCATCGCTTCCAAATATGTGGCTTCCGTGCTGCCACAAATATCAGAGAAGTACGACGAGAATCTGGATGCGGAGAGCCTTTCGCATACCGTTTCGATAACAGCAAAGCACATAGACGGCTCGATGAACTCGCAGGAGCGCAACGGGATCCTGCAATGGCTGGCGGACGAGCCGGACAATGACCGCGAGTGCCGCGTGGTGACCAACGTGCGCTGTCTGTCCGAGGGCGTGGATGTGCCGTCGCTTGATGCCGTGCTGTTCCTTTCTGCCCGTAACTCGCAGGTGGATGTGGTGCAGTCGGTAGGCCGCGTGATGCGCACTTTCCACAAGGGACTGCCCGACGAGAAGAAGTACGGGTACATCATCATCCCTATTGTCGTGCCGTCCGATGTTTCTGCGGAGGAAGCACTCGACAACAGCAAGACCTTCGATGTGGTCTGGGAAATCCTGAACGCGCTGCGCTCCCACGATGACCGTTTCAATGCGATGGTGAACAAGATTGCGCTCAACAAGCAGAAACCCAACAAGCAGTCTTACACGCCGTCCGTCACCATCGGCAGGCCGGGGTTGGGCTTTCAGGAGGGAGAGGGAGAGGAAGAAGCGCGGCAGATGGAGAACGCGGAAATCGCCCGGCAGTTGGAACTTCGTTTCGGCGAATTGCAGGACGGTATGTATGCCAAGCTCGTGGAGAAGTGCGGCGACCGCCTCTATTGGGAGAACTGGGCAAAGGAAATCGGACTTATCGCGCACAAGTTCATCGAGCGCATATCCAAGCTCATCCAGTCCGGCGTACACAAAAAGGCGTTCAACGAATACCTCAAGGGATTGCAGCGAGACCTTAACCCGTCCGTGGACGCGGCACAGGCCATCGAGATGCTGGCACAGCACATTATCACCCGTCCGGTGTTCGATGCGTTGTTTGCCGACTACCAGTTTGTGAACAACAATGCCGTGAGCCGTTCCATGCAGCGCATGATAGACCTTTTGCAGGAGCAGGCTTTCGAGAAAGATACCGAAGTGCTGGAGAAGTTCTATCAGTCGGTGAGGACGAATGTCGGCGGCATTGACAATCTGGAGGGCAAGCAGACCATCATAAAGAACCTCTACGAAAAATTCTTCAAAGGCGCGTTTCCGCTCACCGTGGAGAAGCTGGGCATTGTCTATACGCCCGTGGAGTGTGTGGACTTCATCATCCATTCCGTGAATGACATACTCAAGGCGGAGTTCGACACCTCGCTGACGGCACAGAACGTGCATATCCTCGACCCGTTTGTGGGAACAGGCACATTTATCACACGGCTGTTGCAGTCCGGCCTTATCCGTCCGGAGGACATGGAGCGCAAGTACCTGAATGAAATCCATTGTAACGAAATCGTGCTATTGGCCTATTATATCGCCGACGTGAACATTGAGGCGGTATTCCATGACATTACCCGTCGTAAAACCTATCTGCCGTACAGCGGCATCTGCCTGACGGACACTTTCCAACTGGCGGAGAAGAAGCACAACGAGCTTTTCACGGAATTTTTCCAAGACAATTCCAAACGGGTGAAGAAGCAGATGGCCACGCACGTGAGGGTGATTGTTGGGAATCCACCGTATTCCATCGGACAAAGGTCGGCTAATGACAATGCGCAGAATTTGTCATATCCGTATCTTGACAATCGTGTGTCTGAAACATACGCGGCTGAAAGCTCTGCCAATCTTACAAAATCTCTTTATGATACTTATGTTAAGGCTTTTCGTTGGGCATCCGACCGTATTCCTAAAGAGGAAGGCGGCATTGTAGCTTTTATAAGCAATGGGGCATGGTTGGATGGTGCTGGCCAAGATGGTATGCGTAGATGCCTTGAGGAAGAATTTACTTCCATTTACGTGCTGAATCTGCGTGGAAACCAGCGCACATCAGGTGAATTGTCACGCAAGGAGGGCGGTAAAATCTTTGGTAGTGGTTCTCGTACTCCCATTGCAATCACTTTCCTTGTCAAGAATCCGGCAAAAAAAGGACAGAAGGCTGTTATCCACTACCACGACATAGGCGATTACCTTACTCGTGAGCAAAAGCTCAAAATGGTAAAGGATTTCCGTTCTATTTCTTCGCAGAAGTTGAATTGGCAGATTATCTCTCCTAATGAAAAGGCAGACTGGATAAATCAACGAGATGGACTGTTTGATAGCCTAATTCCTTTGGCTCCTGATAAAAAGTTGAACAAAAATTCTCAATCACTATTTATTGTAAATGGACCAAATATCGCTACCGGTAGAGATAGTTGGGCTTATAATTATTCTTCATTCGGATTAGCTGATAATATTAAAAGACTTGTTTGGAATTACAATTCAGAAATTCAACATCCTTTGGATGAAATAACTAATGACCCAACAACAATTAGCTGGACTGCAGGATTACGTCTAAAAGCATCAAAATTTCAAGAAACTATATATATTCCAGAAGATGTGAAACAAGGCATGTACCGTCCTTTTTGTAAGCAAAATTTATACTACGGAAAGGATTTAGTGGAGCGTCCTGGAATCCAAGCTACTGCATTTCAATCAGATAATCTCATCATTTGTGTTAAAGGAATTGGCGACAAGATTTTTTCGTGCTTCATTTCAAACACATTATCTGATTATCAGCTACTATTTAATAGTCAATGTTTTCCCTTATATTGGTATGAACAAAACAAGAATCCACAGGCCTCTCTTTTCGATGATGCGGAAACAAACCGTTATATCCGTCGCGATGGCATAACCGACTGGATTTTGAAAGAAGTCCGCAGCCGTTTCGGAGGTTCACGAACCATCACCAAAGAACACATCTTCTACTATGTCTATGGACTGCTTCATTCTAAGCAATACCGTGAGCGGTTCGCCGATGACTTGAAAAAATCATTGCCACGCATCCCCATTGTAGATAATGTGCAGGACTTCATGGCCTTTTATAAAGCTGGAAAGGAGCTTGCCGACCTGCACCTGAACTACGAGCAGGGCATCAACGTGCAAACTACCGGACAAGACGGAGATTATCAGTTCTTTGCAGCTATGCCAATGGATGCCTATTTGTTTTGCAAGGTCAAAGTATATGGTGACATCGACATTTGGCAAAGCGAATGGACGAATGAAACCTATCAATACTTTGCCGTGGATAAGATGAAGTTCGCCAAAGTCCGTGACGAGAACGGGAAACTCGTTGCTGACAAGACACGCATCATTTACAACGGTCATATCACCATTGAGAACATTCCGCTCAAAGCCTACGATTACATCATCAATGGTAAGTCCGCAATTGAATGGATAATGGAACGTTATGCCGTCACCATCGACAAAGCCTCCCAAATCAAGAATGACCCTAACGACTGGTCAAGAGAACACGAGCAACCTCGTTATATCCTCGACCTCCTGCTGTCTGTCATTATCCTCTCTTGTCAGACGGTGGATATAGTAAATACATTGCCAATACTAAAAATCTAATGACTACTTCGTTGAAATGAAGAATATTATATATCTTTACTTCGAAATTATATATTATGGATAAGTTATATCATTACACATCAATCGAAACTCTCTACAATATGTTAGAGAAATCAATTATTAGCGATAAAGACACTCAAGTTCGGTATCTGAATATGTGGGCAACACATATTAAATATTTGAACGACGAAACAGAGCGAGAACTATTTACTGATGCCCTGAAAAAAACAGTTAGTATATATGCTCAAGAGCACAATACACCATTGGACAACGAGCAACTTAAAGAACTTGATATACTTTGTGATGTTGATTCATATATAAAATGATTGAGGAAGCCCAAAAGCGCAATTCAGGAAATCAAATTGAATATCGTATTAGCGGATTAGAGGAACCTAAAATCCGCAACTATCATCCAATACACGATTAAGGGTA
>UMJT01021901.1_pt1 | contig 11683 bp, 10 predicted proteins | sample 1966111 | NCBI WGS metagenome assembly UMJT01 (sample SAMEA4836159, study PRJEB28245) | human gut metagenome | biome: gut microbiome; material: fecal sample | place: Denmark | collected 2008
GGCTCGCCGCCCGGTGCATCGCCCCGTGGAAAGCCGCCCGCGCCGCCGCCAAAGTACGGCGGAACGAAAAAAGACTTGCAAAAAAACAGAAAAAGAGCTTGCCAACACCACGGCGTATGTTGTATAATTCAAACGTATCAAAGTGAGAGTACAGGCGCATCGGGCCTGCTGTCCGAAAACGGGAGGCACTGTGTTATGGCAAATCCGAGCCGGAAAAAGCGGAAGAGAAAGGCGTCCGTCGTGGGCGCTGTGCTGAAACTGCTCTTCCTTCTGCTTTTGCTGAGTATGCTGGCGGCGTACATCGCAAATCAGGTGGCGCTCAGCTCCAAGAAAGCGGAGCTGGACACCCTGCAGGAGCAGATCGACCAGCAGAAGACCCAGAACGAGGAGATGCAGCGCATCCTCAGCGGCGACTCGGACGACGTGACCGAGTGGGTCGCGCGGGACTCTTACAATTATGCGGCGGCCAACGAGCGCATCTTCGTGGATGTGACGGGCAACTGATGCCGCGCCCGGGCGGCTTGCGGCCGGCGGGAAACATATTAGTCAACAAGGAGTATTGAGTTTTGGCGATTGAGGTAGGGAATATTTTTGAAGGCCGTGTCACCGGAGTAAAACCGTTTGGCGCATTCGTTGCGCTGCCGGAGGGCCGCGTGGGCATGGTCCACATTTCTGAGGTGTCCAACGAGTATGTGCAGGACATTGCAGCCGTGCTGCATGACGGCGACACCGTGAAGGTGCAGGTCATCAACGTGGCACCGGACGGCAAGATCGCGCTGTCCATCAAGCGGCTGCTGCCGCCGGCACCCCGCGCTCCGCGTGAAGGCCGCGGCCCCCGCCCCAACAACAACGGTTCGCGGGAAGGCGGCTTCCGCCGCAACGGTCAGGGCGGTCGTCCCCAGGGCGGACGCGGCCCGGCACGGGACGCAGCGCCCCGCGTCTGGCAGCCCAAGGCCCCGGCCAAGAGCGACAACCTGAGCTTTGAGGACATGATGAGCCGCTTCAAGAGCCAGAGCGAAGAGAAGATGGCCGACCTCGACCACGAGACCAACAACCGCCGGGGCGGCGGCTACGCACCCCGGGGACGCCGCGGCAGCCGCTGAGCCGTCCGCACAAGACGAAGAAGCTTTGGGCCTGCCCCCAGCGGGGCGGGCCTGTTTTTTGGTGCGGCACGCCGCACCCGACAGGAAAGGAAACCAGAATGCCTGCAAAATTTGAACTCATCGCCCCCTGCTTTTTCGGGTGCGAGTCCACGGCCAACTTTGAGCTGCGCCGCATCGGCGCCGAGGACATCCGGGTCAGCGACGGCCGTCTGACCTTCAGGGGCGGCGCGGATATGATCGCCGCCGCCAACCTCAACCTCCGCACTGTGGAGCGCGTGATGCTGCTCCTGAACACCTACACGGCCACCACCTTCGACGAGCTGTTCGACGGCGTCTACTCCATCCACTGGGAAGAGCTGCTGCCCGCCGACGCGGCTTTCCCGGTCACCGGCTCTTCGCTGAACAGCCAGCTGTCCAGTGTGCCGGCCTGCCAGAGCATCATCAAGAAGGCCGTGGTCAAGCGCCTGATGCAGGGCCACCGCACCACCAGCCTGCCCGAGACCGGCGCGGAGTATAAGATCCGCTTCATGCTCCGCAAGAACGTTTGCGAGATCATGTTGGACACCACCGGCGACGGCCTGCACAAGCGCGGCTACCGCCGCAACTCCATGGAGGCCCCCATCCGTGAGACACTGGCCGCTACCATCGCCGACCTGGGCCGCGTCCGCCGCGACAGCCTCGTGGAAGACCCCTTCTGCGGCAGCGGCACCCTCCTCATTGAGGCCGCTCAGAAGGCCATGAACATCGCCCCCGGCCTCAAGCGTCGCTTTGCCGCCGAGCGCTACAGCTTCGTGCCTGCCGCCATCTGGGCCGAGCAGCGCCAGAAGGCTCTGGCCGACTCCAAGCTGGACGTGGGCTTTGAGGCCTTCGGCTACGACATCGACCCCGCTGCCGTGGCTCTGGCCAACGCCAACGCCAAGCTGGCCGGCGTGGAGAAGCGCTGCCACTTCGAGGTGGCCGACGTGGCCGATTTCGCCGCTAGGAGCGAGGCCATCGTCCTGACCAATCCCCCGTACGGTGAGCGCATGAGCACCATCGAGGGCGCCGCCAAGCTGGCCCGGACCCTCGGCCAGCAGATGGAGGCTCACCCCTGCGCCGGTGTCTACGCCATCACTGCCGATATGGATTTTGAACACCACTACGGCAAGCGGGCCAACAAGCGCCGCAAGATGTACAACGGCATGATCCCCTGCCAGCTGTATATGTACTACAACGCCCCCAAGTTCGAGAACCGCCCCGCAAAGCCCATGCCCAAGAGCGGCTTTGACGGCAAGCGCACCCAGCCCGGCCACACGGGCCGTTTCGAAAAGAAATAAGATGCACCCAAAGACCGCACTGAAATCGATTCCAGTGCGGTCTTTTCTAATTAAATTTACAAAAGAACGGTTGAACGCTGACGAAAAATAGATTATACTAGTCTATAGCTGTGGGGAAGCGGTCTTCCCCTGCAAGAAAGGCTGCGCCCGGCGCGGCCCGCGAAAGGAATGAACAGAATGAAGGGACGTATGCGGCCCTATCTGCCGGAGCTGACCATCCGGGATTACAACACCTATCAGTGGTATCAGCGCGGCGTCCGCCGCCAGCTCTACACCACCTATGGGCTGTATTCCTGCTATGGTCTGCGCTACAACGGCGTCCTGTTCGCAGTGCTGGCCGACAGTCTGGCAGGACGTCCGGCCACCTGTAAGCGGATGCGGGAGCCGGGTACGCTGGTCTGGCGGCAGATGATGTGCCAGACCCAGGGCATCCGGCTGGCCGCACAGGTGGAAGTCCTGCTGAGCTGGCACCGCATCCAGGATGCCCAGTGGGCCGATCTGCCCTTTTATAAAAAGGTACGGCGGGTGGTGGACACCGTCCTGCTGCGGCAAGCCTACCGGAAGGCCGCCGCCGAGAACCCGGCACTGGAGCGCATCTTCGTGCAGGAGCGGGACCAGGCCAACGTCCAGATGACCCTGAACGCCAAGAACTATCTGCTGGCCGCAGAGCCGAAGGGCAACCTCTACGGTGCGCTCTACTCGGTGCTGGCCACCGACGACCCCAATCAGCGCAAAAGTATGCACTACATCGGCAGCTGCATCGGCCGGGCCGCTTATCTGCTGGACAAAGCGGAGAGCTTTTCCCGGGACAAAGATAAGGGCCGCTACAACGTCTTCCTCCTCAACGGCATCAACGACAGGAACGCTGCCCGGGAGAACGCCCGGCGGCAGGCTCTCGCTGCGGTCAACGACCTCGTCCGCGCCTACGGGATGCTGGACGTCAAGCTGAACCGCACCCTGCTGGACAACATCATGATCCTGGGCCTCCGCCACGCCATCGAGCCGCTGGACGCTGAGAGCCAGCCGGTACAATGGGAGCTGCCATGAAGGAACACAAAAGTAAAAGCTGGGCCATGGCCTACTGCGGCATGGCCGCAGCGCTCAGCGTGGCCCTGATGCTGCTGGGGGCTGTGTTTCCCATTGCGATGTTCATCGCTCCGGCGGTGGCCAGCTTCCTCATCGCCACGGTCTGCGTGGAGTGCGGGAAGACCATGGCTCTGACGGCCTATGGCGCGGTGAGCCTGCTGAGTCTGCTCTTCGTGCCGGACAAGGAAGTGGCCCTCACCTTTGTGTTCCTGCTGGGGTACTATCCGTTGGCAAAGCCTTATTTCGAGCGGATACGCCCGGCCCTGCTGCGGGCTGTCTGCAAGCTGCTGCTCTGCAACGGCGGGATCCTGGCGATGTACGGGCTGGTGCTGCTGTTGGTCCCGGCGGGCAGCATCGCCGAAGAGCTGCGCACGACGGCGCTGGCCGTCTCGCTGGTGACGCTGGCCATGGGCAATGCAGCCTTCCTGCTCTATGACCGGGCGCTCCACAATATGCTGATGCTCTATAAAGTGGTCTGGCAGCCGAGGCTCCACAAAATGCTGGGCGTCCATTGACGGATATGGGACTTTGTGATACAATACCGCTGACCTTTTCCGTCGGCTTCTGACAGCTCCGAAAGGAGCTGTTTTTGTTTTCAGGAAGGCGGCAGAAAGAGCAGAAAGAGGGGATAGACCACTTCAGTTGACGAAAAAGCGCCGGGCCACGCGGGTGACAGCCGTGAGGGTGACGAGGAGAGGGATCATCGAAAGTTTCGGCGGGTGTTCCTCCGGTTGAAACGGGAGCGATAGCTTCCAGGGCTTATACCAGCCGCAGAGAAGGGCAAAAAACGGCAGCAATACCGCAACAGAACCCTTTCAAAGAAAGCCATACAAGAACATAGACTGATCGTAAGAGGCTGACAGCTGCCGTGTGCGTTTGCGCCGGGCTGTCGGCATGGAGGTGTTTTGTATGTGTGGCATCGTAGGTTATTCGGGTAAGCGCAGCGCCCAGGAAGTGCTGCTGAACGGTCTGGAAAAGCTGGAATACCGCGGCTATGACTCTGCCGGCGTCGCGCTGGCGCTGGAAGGCGGCATCCACGTCGTCAAGAGCAAGGGGCGGCTGGAAGTGCTCCGCCGCAAGCTGGAGGCAGAAAACCTGCCCGAGAGCTTCTGCGGCATCGGACACACCCGCTGGGCCACCCACGGCGAACCCAGCGACGTCAACAGCCATCCCCACTCCACCCCCCGCGTGAGCATCGTCCACAACGGCATCATCGAGAACTACGGCCCTTTGAAGGCCGACCTGATGGCCAAGGGCGTCACCTTTGAGAGCGAGACAGACACCGAGGTGCTGGTCAAGCTCATCGACTACTTCTGCTGCGCCCAGCCCAAGCAGAGCCCTCTGGCAGCCCTGCGGGAGGCGCTGGCGATGGTGCGGGGCAGCTATGCGCTGGGCGTGCTGTTCCGGGAAGAGCCGGACACTATCTACGCCGTTAAGAAGGAGAGCCCCCTCATTGTGGGCTGGGGCGAGGGCGAGAACTTCGTGGCCTCCGATATTCCGGCCCTGCTCAAGTACACCCGCCGCTACAGCGTCCTCGAGGAGGGTGACATGGCGGTGGTCAAGGCCGACGGCATCCGGTTCTACGACGCCTTCGGCAAGCCGGTGGAGCGGGAAGTGCTGACCGCCGACTGGGACGAAGAAGCCGCTGAGAAGGGCGGCTACCCCCACTTCATGCTGAAAGAGATCCATGAGCAGCCTGCCGCCATCACGGCCACCGTCAGCCCCCGCGTGGAGGACGGTATGCCCGACCTCCGCATCCCGGAGCTGAGCGACGAGAAGCTGCGCAGCATCAGGAACATCCACCTTGTGGCCTGCGGCACGGCCATGCACGCCGGTATGGTGGGCAAGACTGCCATCGAGCGGCTGGCCCGGGTCCCTGCCGAGGTGGACATCGCCAGCGAGTTCCGCTATCGTGACCCCATCCTCGACCCCGACGACCTCGTCATCATCATCAGCCAGTCGGGCGAGACCAGCGACACGCTGGCCGCCCTCCGCCTCGCCAAGAGCCGGGGCGTGCCGGTGCTGGCTGTCGTCAATGTGGTGGGCAGCTCCATCGCCCGCGCAGCGGACTACGTCCTCTACACCTACGCCGGCCCGGAGATCGCCGTGGCGTCCACCAAAGCCTATATGGTGCAGCTCTGCACCCTCTACCTCTTCGCGTTCCGTCTGGCCTACGCCAGAGGCCGTCTGAGTGAGGCAGAGACCCGCCGCCTGACCGCCGAGCTGCTCCGCGCCGGTGAGGTCATCCAGCCCCGTCTGGCCGACTGTGAGCAGATAAAGTACCTCGCCAGCCGCTTCGTCAACACCCAGAGCTGCTTCTTCATCGGGCGCGGCTTCGACTACGCCCTCTCGCTGGAAGGCAGCCTGAAGCTCAAGGAGATCAGCTACGTCCACTCGGACGCCTACGCTGCCGGTGAGCTCAAGCACGGTACCATCAGCCTCATCACCGACGGTGTGCCGGTCATCGCGCTGGCCACCCAGAAGCAGGTGTACGAAAAGACCATCTCCAACGCCAAGGAGACCAAGAGCCGCGGCGCGCGGGTCATCCTCTTCACGACGAAGGACGTTGTCGTCCCGGAGGGCGTGGCAGACTATGTGGTGCGTCTGGACGACTACGACGAGCTGCTGATGCCCCTGCAGCTCATCGTGCCGCTGCAGCTGTTCGCCTACTATATGGCCGTCCTGCGCGGCTGTGACGTCGATAAGCCCCGCAATCTGGCCAAGAGCGTGACGGTGGAGTAAATAGAACAAAAAAGGAAAGCCTCCCTGGCTGGGGAGGCTTTCCTTTTTATCTGAGATCCAGAGAGTTACCAGAACCAATAGCGTTTCTTGATGACGATGTAGGCGATGATGATGCCCACGATGACCACAAGGCCCGCGATGAAGAAGGTCATGTCCACATGGACGAAGCGGAGATTCTGGGTGGTCAGCAGGTATTCGCCCGCCGTGTCCGCCTCGAGGACATGGTCCTTGTAGCTGTTGAGGAACTGCCACTTGCCCTTGAGGGCATTGTGCAGGTAGACGCGGGTGTAGGCGGCGTTGTCGCCGGTCATCTCGACCTGAACGACGCCCGGCAGAGCCTCGCCGCCGTTGAGGGTGAAGGTGACACCATACTCAGAGGGGGCAAAGCTCAGGGCTGTGCTCACCTGCGCGGAGGTGTTCTTTACATCGCGGCCCGCGATGCGGATGGTGTAGTTATCGGCCTCGACCACGAGGGTCTTGCCGTTCAGACGGAGGGCATTCAGCATCTCGCCGGTGATGGTGGGGAGCTCCCGCTGTGCGAAGGTCACTTCGTCGGTGCCGTCGGCCTCGATGGCCTCCACGACGGGGTCGGTGATAACCTCACCGTTGCTGCTGTCGGTGCTGTCGCCGCCGTTGCCGGAGCTGGAAGCATTCCGGTTGACGATGACCGTCACCGAGGCGGACGCCGTGCCGTTGGAGACGACGATGGAGGTCGCGCCCGTACCCACGGCGGTGATGACGCCCTTGGCGCTCACAGTGGCCACCTTGGTGTCATTGGACTTGAAGGTGAGGGACTGGGAAGCAGAAGACGGGGTCACTTTGCCGGTGATGGTGCGGCTGGCACCCGGTTTGAGGACGACATAGCTCGTGTTCAGGTCGATGGACTGACGGTCTGCGCCGCTGTTGACGACCTTGACAGTGGCCGATGCGCTCACATCGCCGCAGGTGGCGGTGATGGTGGCGGTGCCGGGGGCCACGCCGGTGACTTTGCCGAAGTTGTTGACGGTAGCCACAGCGGGATCGGAGGAGCTGAGGCTCACGTTGGCGTAGTTCGATGCGCTGGAAGGCAGCACGCCCAGCGACAGGGAAGTGGTCTCGCCGACAGCGATGGTGCCGGAGGCCAGCGTGATGTCCATCTCCTTGACGATCATGGATTCGTCCAGCTCGGTGGTGATGGTGTAGACGCAGCTCACGCCGTCTGCGCTGGCGACGACCTGCGCCGTGCCGACGCCCACCGCCTGCGCCACGCCCTCAGACGTCACGTTCACGATGGTGCTGTCATTGGACATAAAAGTTACCGTGGCTTTGCGTGCGGCCTTGGCGGGCAGAATGACCGGCGAGAGCTGCTGCTGCGTCCCCACCGTCATGGTGGAGGCGTAAGTGCCGGTCTCGACGCTCTCCACAGCCGCAGCGGACCAGGGCAGAGAGAGGGCAGCGGCCGCGTTCAGGGGACCGGCTGCAGAGGCCGGAAGCGCAGCGCCGGCGGCCAGCAGGCCCAGCAGAGCGGCGCTCACGGCCAGCATTTTCAGGTTCAGTTTCATTCTTTCGTACCTCTTTGGGCGTTGATGTGAGCGCTTAGCGGAACAGAACGCCCAGAGCTTCCATCGCGTATTCGAAATAGGTCAGCTTGTCGTACTCCACGCGGGCGGTGACGCTCATACCGTTGGACAGATCGACCTTGTCGCCGCTGTTGCTGATGACGTAGGTGCTGTCCGGGGTGATGGTCATTTTGTAGTAGGAGCCGGAGGAGCTGGCGGTCACATCGCTGTCGATGGAGGTCACGGTGCCGGTCAGGGTGCCGTAGGAATACTCCGACAGGCCGGTGATGGCGATCTTGCAGGGGTCGCCCACATGGAGCAGCGGCCGGTCGTTGAGGGTGACGTAAGCCACCACCTCGAGGTCGCTGTTCTCGCTGGCGACGGTGGCCAGCGGGGTGCCGGCGCTGAGCACCATGCCCACCTTATAGGGCGTGTCCATGTGGATGACGCCGGAGGTGGGGGCATAGATGTAATAGTCGTTGGCGCCGGTGTTCAGGGCGTCCATCTGGCTCTGCAGATTGTCGATGTTGCTCTGCACGCTGGTCAGGCTGGCAGAGATGGACTGCAGGGTGGAGTAATACAGGGCCTCCACCTCGCTCTGGTTCTGCTCCATCAGGGCCTTGATCTGCTCGTCGGAGTAGCCTGCGGCCTGATAGGGCGAGGCGTCGAAGGCCTTCTGGGCGACCTGACTCTTGTAAGTCTCATACTGGTAGTAGTAGGGCTGGTCGTCAATGTCCGTCTCGCTGAAGTAGTTCTTGTCGTCCTGAATGGACTTGACCAGCTTCTCGTACTGGCTCTTCTGCTTTTTGTAGATGTCCAGCTGGCTCTGGATGCTGTCCTGCTGCATATCGAGGTCGGTGCTCTTGATGTGAGCGATGAGGTCGCCCTCGTTGACGTAGGCACCCTCGGCGATGTTCAGCTCGGTGATGGAGCCGGAGTAGCTGGACATGATGTAGGTCTTGTTGGCGGCCTGCACCGAGCCGCTGGACTGGCTGACGTAGGTGCGGTAGTTTTTGGTGCTCCACACCACGAGGAAGAGGATGAGGGCAGCCGTCAGGAGAATGAGCGCATAGCCGAAAGGCGGCAGCTTTTTCTCCATCATGATGCGGCGGTCCTGCAGCTCGTTGATGTCGCGGATGGTCGTCGTCATATTACTTCGTCTCCATAAAGGTATCCACAACGCCCTCGTCCTCATCCTGATTGACGAAGATGGTGTAGACAGTGCCGGTCAGCTCGAGCTCGTGCTCAAACGCCATGATGTTCAGCTTCTGGGAGGCGAGGCCGCTCTGGCTCATGGGGCCGACGTAGTGGGCGTACAGGCAGTTGCGCACGCGGAGCACAGCGTCCATGGAGTAGCCGGCCTCCATGCGGGGGATGAGCTGGGTGGCCTGCTGCATCATATAGACTTCGGGCTGAGGGTTGGGGCCGGCGGGCAGTTTGATGCACTGCACGAGGGGGCCGAGGGGCTGTGCGCCGTTGCTCTTGATAAAGTTGTGCATCTGGGTCAGCACGATCTGCATATTGTTGAACTCTTCGGGCTGGATGCGGCGGCTGACCACATTGGTCAGCTTGAGGGTCTTGTTTTCTGCGGTCTGGATCTCTCTCATGATTTTATACCACCTGTTCTTGGTTTCATTGCTTGTAATAGGCAATAACAAAACGTGAAGTCAGAGGCTGAAGCCTTACGGAATATCCAAAGCCTCTCCCAAAGGGAGAGCCTTTGCAGCGGGGAAGCTTCATATTTTGTTATTACCTATTACCCATCCCATGATGAATATAGGCATCAATTTATTATAACGGTTTGGCGGTGCGGAATAAAGAGCCAAACTGTAAATTTTATAAAAAAATAAGGTATGCCCGGAGGCAGGTGCCTCCGGGCATACCATTACGAGGCATTATCATCCGGCGGCCCGAGAGCCGCCGGACGAAACACACTTCAGATTCTAGGGGTTACTGATTAGAGAGAGGTGCCGTCAATCTTCATGACCTTGTCGTTGAAGAGGACCTTGGCATCGGAGGTGCCCAGGGTGTAAGCGACAGAAACCATGCCCAGAGTACGCATGACCTTGTTGCCGAAGGTCATCTCGTTGCCATTGACATCACCGTAGATGTTCTTCTTCAGCTCGCCGTCGTCGCCGAAGATCTTGACGCCGTCGTCGCCGCCCCAGTTGCCGCCGAACATCACGCCCAGGGTGCTCTTGACGGTATCAGCGAAGAAGGAGTTGCTGACCAGGGTGATCACGTTGGTGTTGAACTTCTTGACGTTAGCAGCGTTCCAGACAGGAGCGGTGGTGTCAGCCAGGATGGTGAACAGGTCAGCGCCGCCGTAGACGACCTCAGAGTTAACAGCAGTAAAGTTTGCAGGCATCATCATAATGAATTACTCCCTTCAAATGATTGAAAAACAAATTTAGTCGGCCCAGTTCCCAGATGCGCATCCGGAAAGAAAGCCATTTATGTAACCGCGTGCGCACGCGGCTGCAACGAATTAGTAGGTGATGGACTCGCCATCCTCCTCGTCCTCCACCACCTTGGCGGCAGAGACAGGGGCTGCGGGCTTCGACCCGCGCTTCTTATCGCGGAAGATGCCCTGCTGCAGGCTCCAGAGCTCGTAGTATTTGCCCTGCTTTTCCAGCAGCTCTTCGTGGGTGCCGCGCTCTACGATCTCGCCGTGGTCCATGACCAGGATGAGGTCACAATCACGGATGGTGGAGAGGCGGTGGGCGACGATCAGCATCGAGCGGTCTGCAAGCTGGTTGTAGATCATATCAAAGATGGTATTCTCTGTGCCAAAGTCCAGACTGCTGGTGGATTCGTCCAGGATATAGAGGTTCGCATCCTTCAGGAAGGCCCGGGCCAGTGCAAGACGCTGCTTCTCACCGCCCGAGAGGCCGTTGCCGGCTTCTTCCAGATAGGTGTTGTACTGCAGCGGCAGCTTGCGGATGAACTCGTGGGCATCTGCCTTCTTGGCAGCGGCCTTGACCTCATCGAGGCTGGCTTCCGGTCGGGAAATGCGGATGTTGTCGTAGATGGTCTTGCTGAACAGCTCGACGTTCTGGGGGACATAGGCGATGGCACGGCGGACAGATGCATTGCTGTACTCGTCCAGATCGACACCGCCTACGCTGATGGTACCGCTTTCCGGCTCATAATACTTGAGCAGGAGTTTGGTGATGGTGGATTTGCCGCTGCCGCTGCTGCCCACGAGGGCCACCTTCTTGCCATAGGGGATGGTGAAGGAGACATGGCTCAGGGCCGGGGAACGGCTGCCGTAGCGGAAGGAGACATCCTTGAACTCAATGTCACCGTCGATCTTTTCCATCTCGGTGTATTCGCGGGTCTCGTCCTGCTCGGACTCGTAATCCATGATCTCGGTCAGACGCTTGATGGAGATCTGGGCCTGCTGGATGGACATCTGCAGGCTGACCAGCTCGCTGACCGGAGAAGTAAAGTAAGAGGAAAGGGTGCTGAAGGCCATATAGCCGCCCAGCGTCATCTCACCATTCAGCACCTGCATGATGCCCACATAAGAGGTGACCATGCCGAGGATGGTGGTGATGAGGGTGGAGATCAGGGACTGCACCGTGCTGATCTTGCTGGAGCGCAGGCTGATCTTCAGGCTCTTGATGTATTCCCGCTCCAGAGCTTCCAGCTCACGGTCCTCTTCGGCGTTGCACTTGACGGTCTCGATGCCCCGGAGGCTCTCGATCATCTGGCTGTTGAGGATAGCAGACTGCTGCATGGTCTCTTCGTTGATCCGCTTGAAGGGCTGCTTGAAGATGAACACCAGCAGGATGCTCAGCAGGGTGGTGAAGATCGAAATGGAGAAGAGGGTGGCGTTCATCCGGAAGAGGATGACGCCGGTGACGCAGGCCATCACAATATCCATCACGACGCT
>UMJT01034438.1_pt1 | contig 11402 bp, 9 predicted proteins | sample 1966111 | NCBI WGS metagenome assembly UMJT01 (sample SAMEA4836159, study PRJEB28245) | human gut metagenome | biome: gut microbiome; material: fecal sample | place: Denmark | collected 2008
GGTACAGAAGTGATTGCAAAAGGAACTCTCATCCAGGGACGAAGTATCTCTTCTATCTGCTCTGCCTGTACTTTGATACCTCCGGTATTGATGGTATTATCCTTCCTGCCCAAAATAGAGAAGCTGCCATCGGAATAGATCTCCGCAACATCATTTGTCACCAAAGTGGTATCACAAACCAATGGAGCATCGATCACCAATGTATGTTCGGACGAAAGAGAAAGCCGCACCGAAGGAAAAGGCCGGTACAACATACTCGCATCCGGTCCGTTCAACTGTCTTAAAGCAATATGTGAAAGGGTTTCTGTCATGCCATACGTAGAATAAACCTTAACCGGTAATTGCCGTATTTCAGCTTCCAACCCTGCATCTATTGCCCCTCCGCCTATAATAAGAATATCGGTCCGGCAGAGCCTCTCTTTTTCTGCCGATACCTGCAGTGTGTTGTAAACCTGCAACGGCACCATAGCGGCAAAGCGAAGCGGTATGTCCACGTCCGCCATCGGATGCCCGGAAGGAGTCCGGATAACCAGATTCAACCCTGCCACCAATGCCCGGACCACCACCATCTTCCCGGCAATATATTGCAAAGGCATACACAACAATACGCTATCTCCTTGTCGAAGTCCCAGAAACTCACAAGTCAGCCGGGCACTTTGCATCATCTGCTCCTTACGGACCTTCAGCAGTTTGGGAGTCCCAGTAGAACCGGAAGTTTTCACTGTCAGATAAGGAGAATCACTGAACCACTCTTCCAGAAACCGGTAAAGTTCGTACAAAAATCCCGATGCCTCCTCCGTGTGACAAGCCACCAGCCTTTTCACGTCCTCCTTGGAAAGCACACTGCCTTCCAACATTAGGTGTTGTTCTTCTCTATTAAATATCATGTGCCGACTCCTCTTATTTGCAAAACCATAAACAATCTTTTCGAATCTCGAGGGGCATCTCGACATTGTCCGTAAACAGTAGCCCGGTACCTAATCCTTGTGGCAACGGATTCCGGAAAGTCGCACACCATTGGGCTATGGCATTCAGACCGATATTCGACTCCAGCGCAGATGTGATCCACCAACCGATATGTTGCTTTTCCGCTTCTGCAATCCATTCGTTGCCACCACTGATCCCGCCATGCAGAGATGGTTTCAGTATGATATACCGGGGGTGGATAGCCGCCAGCAATTCCCGTTTTCTTTCAATGGCATTGCAACCTATCAGTTCTTCGTCCAAAGCAATAGGAAGCGGGGACTCAGCCGCCAGACGGGCCATTTCCTCCCACTGCCCGGCCCGGATAGGCTGCTCTATAGAATGTAGGTCCAATTCGGCCAACCGATTCAGTTTATCCATAGCATCGGCAGGTGAGAAAGCTCCATTGGCATCCACTCTCAACTCTATTTCTCTGGCGGAATAGTGAGCACGGATATGTCTCAACAGGGCTAATTCTTCTTCAAAGTTTATCGCACCGATTTTTAGTTTGATACAGCGATATCCCGCCTGCATCTTGACTTCGATCTGTTGCAGCATTCTGTCAAAACTTCCCATCCAGATAAGTCCGTTAATAGGTATACCGGCTTCTCCGCGCGAAAAAGGAGTATCCCATAATGCCCAGCTCTGTGTTGCGTAATGGCGCAGTGCTGTCTCGAGTCCGAACAGAATAGAAGGATACCCACGTAAAGATTCTATATCCAGTTCTCCCGTTTGTTCCAGTCGCTGACAGGCACTCCGAAGCACCTGTTCATAATCCGGCAAGTCATCACAACTCAGTTTGGGTAACGGAGCACACTCTCCTACTCCGACACGTCCCGGACACTCTATGGAAGAAAGATAGATATACCAGACATTCCGGGTAGTATAAGAACCACGCGAAGTTCCCGCAGGTTGCTTGAAATGAAGAACGCGTGGAATAATGTTGATTGTATACATAAAAATGATATAAAGAAAAGGCCTCCCATCAAGAAGGCCTCTGTCTGCTTATGGAAATTTAGGATATTGTTTAAAGTCCGGTTTACGCTTCTCCAGAAAAGCATTCTTGCCTTCCTGTGCTTCATCGGTAAGGTAATAAAGCAGAGTGGCATCACCTGCCAGTTCCTGAATACCGGCTTGACCGTCGAGTTCGGCATTCAGACCGGCTTTAATCATGCGGAGTGCCAACGGACTAAGCTGCATCATCTCCTCCGCCCACTGAACATACTCGTCTTCCAGTTTATCCAGCGGTACCACTTTATTGACCAGCCCCATATCCAGAGCCTCCTGCGCATTATACTTGCGACAAAGGAACCAGATCTCACGGGCCTTCTTCTGTCCCACAACGCGGGCAAGATAAGATGATCCGAAGCCGGCATCGAAACTACCTACACGAGGACCTGTCTGTCCGAAGATCGCATTTTCGGAAGCAATAGAGAGATCGCATACGACATGCAACACGTGTCCGCCTCCGATGGCAAATCCGTTAACGGCAGCAATAACCGGTTTCGGAATCGAACGGATTTGTTTTTGCACATCCAGTACACTCAGGCGGGGCACTCCGTCTTTACCGATGTATCCGCCACGGCCCTTTACGTTCTGGTCGCCTCCCGAACAGAAGGCCTTATCGCCTGCACCGGTCAATACCACAACATTGATATCGGGCTCTTCACGACAGATGCGCATCGCATCGCTCATTTCGCCTGTTGTAGTAGGGGTGAAAGCATTCCGGTAACGTTCGCGATTGATCGTAATACGGGCAATGCCGTTATAGTAATCAAACAGAATATCTTCGTATTCTTTAATAGGAGTCCATTCTCTTTTAGTTTCCATTTCTATTTATTTTGATGATTATTATTTCAGTAATTCCTGTACTTTCTTTTGCAGTTCGGGTGTATGTACATTGGGCGTGTTCAATAAAGCAATTGCAAAATTATCCGCCAGTACCTCTTCCGGATCTATGACATATCCGGTGTTCCGCCCTACTTTATCAAAGAAGTCGGTCGCTTTCTGTAATGGATAAATCACTGTCTTCCCACTCTCCCGGAGAGGCTTGAACGACTCGTCCAACGGAATCAGCCCCACATTGATATACTGATAGAACTTACCCGTGGTATAGGGTCTGTTGGTATAGATAATCATAGTGCAGTTCTGTGGCTTACCGTCAATGGTAAAAGTCGCATAACTATCGCAACGACTGACATCGGGATTGGAGATACGGCTTTTCCGTATATCTTCGGGGAACTCAATCTCTTTGGGCAGGATGTTGAAGTCGATAGCTCTGTACAGTTTCTTTTTGAATCCGGGATTGAGACGTGTCAGGATGTGGAAAGTTTCATGCACCAGCAGGCGTGTGTGAGAAGCTTCGGTCCCCCGCTGAAAAGTAGCGTCCGTCAATGCGATCCAGTTACTGCGTGTGTATCCTCCCGCCCCTCCTTCGTCTTTCATTGTTGTCTTTACCAGCACAATCTCTTTCGGAAATGGAATCCGATAGCCGTATTTACGAATCGTATCATTCAGGTTCTTCCTGATCCGCTCGATCTGCTGCGCTTCTTCCGCTGTCCATTCACGCACTTCACGAACGGCCAGGCTGACGAGGTCTTCTCTTTTGCCTTCAGGATTTTCAAGTCGGGCAGCGATGTCAAACGGACTCCAATTAGCCGTATAAGAATCTTTGGCCGCTATCAGGCGTTTTGCTTCTCCGGCAGAAGCCAACCGAAAATTGATTGTATCTGCCCTGGCTGCCGATTCCTCCGATACGTATCTCTCGGGAAACATGGCTTGAGCTTTCTCCACAAACAGGGAAGCTGACAAAAGTAGCATCCCACAAAATAGGTTCATCTTGTGCTTAGTCATCATATTAGTTTTTTAGTTGGTGATAGTAGTCTTTCAATATCCGTGCATCTTTATTTTTATTGGTGAAAACCTCCATAATGACAGGTTGAGTCAGTAACTCGGGTTGAGTGAAAGTTTTCATGGCTTCGTCCAACTGTTTTTCATCCTGCACTTCCTGATAGAGGAATCCCCGTTCTTCGGCCCATCCCTTGGCAGACGTCTTATGCACGGCAGTCACAAAGCGATGGGAAGTACCGGACATTTCAAGTCCCGGCAAAGTATGAAAAATCTCCCCTCCCCCATTATTCAAAAGCAGAATACGGAGGTTACTTCCAAAATGATTGTTCCACAGGGCATTCATATCATAGAAAAAGCTCAGATCACCAATGACCACAAAGTTCAACTTCTTCGAAGCGGCAGCATAACCGATCGCTGTGGAAAGGGAACCTTCAATGCCGCTCGTACCCCGGTTGCAACAAACCTCTACCGTATCGGGAAGCGAATAAAGCTGGGCATAACGCACGGCGGAACTATTGGCCAGATGCAAAGCACACGAAGCAGGCAACGCCTGAATGAGTGATCCGATAGCAGACATTTCGGAATAAGGCAACTCCGGTCGGGGAAGCTCCTTGCAAAAGTTCTCCCATTGCCGGGGATATTCCGGTGTACGGTTATCCAGCAGAAAAGCTATCTTCTCCATAAATTCAAATGGGTCCATCTCGATAATCGTAGTCAATGCCCCTTGGAACAGATCGATCACTTCACCATCCGGCGACACATGCCAATGCTCTTTGGGCGGATACTGGCGAAGATACTTTTTCATTCGTTTAGAGACGATATGCCCCCCGTAAGTGATCACCAATTCGGGAATCATCTTCTCTTGCATCTCGGGTGACATGGCATAGAGGGCTGCATCGAAGTTCCGGATCGGGATGCCCGGAACGGTCTGATTGCCTAAATGCTCCGTGAACCAGGCAAACTGCTTGTAGAGCATCTTTGAATATTTCTTTTCGAACAGATAAATCAGGTTCATCTGGCCGACGATCATCATACGGCGGTTGTATTTATTGAGGCGGTCGATCAAGCCGTCATAGTCGCGATCATAAACATTCAGTCCTTGATAACGTGTGATGACACGTACTTCGGGAAGTGACTCTGCCGTAAACTGGAACAGGGGTTCGGAAACCGGCACGTTGATGTGCACAGGGCCTTTACCATGATGATTCAGTTCAAGCAATGCTTCGTTCAGCAAGCGGTTGCAGTACCATTCATCCTCGTCCGTATGTATTTCGGGCAGATCGACAGACTTCTTCACCAATGACCGGAAAACACCCGGCTGAGGTAAAGTCTGTCCGTCCATCTGGTTGATCCAGGCGGCAGGACGATCGGCGGAAATAACTACTAAAGATACTTTCTGGTAGTAGGCCTCTGCTATGGCAGGATGCAAATTCAACAAAGCCGTGCCCGATGTGCAACAAACAGCGGCAGGAGTTCCGCCCTGCAAAGCAAGCCCGATAGCAAAAAAGCCGGCACTCCGCTCGTCTGTTACCGAGTAACAAGTGAAGTCGGGATGTCCGGCAAGTGTATGTACAATCGGTGCATTCCGGCTTCCGGGACATAAAACGACTTTCGTCACCCCATGTGCACGGAGCAACGCTACCAACTGCAATATGTTTTTCTTATCTGAATACATCGCTTTATATATTATTTTATTTAGGAGTTCAAGTTCTGCATGGTCTGCATCTTCTTTTCCGTCTCCTGAAACTCATCATTCAATTCGGAAGAGGCCAGCAGGCCGCCTCCGGCATACAATGTCAACGAATCTTCTTTCACATTCATACAGCGTAAGTTGACATACAGGTCCGTTCTCCCTTCCGGCCTCAACCAGCCTATAAATCCGGAATAATAGCTGCGGTCATAGCCTTCATTGTCAAGGATAAACCGGTAAGCTTCTTCTTTTGGCAATCCGCATACGGCGGGAGTGGGATGCAACAGCTTCAATAAATCTCCCAACCTCTGACTGTCGTTCAGCGAGAAGTGGAAATCCGTTTTCAGGTGAGACAATGCCCCGGCAAAAGCCGGATAAGGTCCTTTCTCTGTCGGAGAAATCCCCAACGAGCGGAGTTGTTTACGAATATATGCCGCCACATACTCCTGCTCCTCCCGGTTCTTTTCATCCCATTGTTGCGGAAGCTCACCATTCTGTAAAGACTGGGTTCCTGCCAACGCTACCGTATTCCATTCTCCTTTCTCACCCGATAAAATGATTTCCGGAGTACTGCCCATCCACACCCCGGTTTGCGGAGTATAACAAAGATAGACATACGAATAGATGTAACGCCTGCAAGCCCGGTAGAAAGCCGCTGCGGGAGAGAATCCCGGCTCTCTCCTCACCGTCATTCTGCGGGATAGTACCAACTTATCAAAAGTACGTTCCCTCAAAGCCCTGATAAAGACATCGAAACAAGCCTCATAGGCTTTCTTCGCCCCGAGTGACCGGTCGCTTCGGAGCTGTTGCCCGTACGATGCCGCATCGTCCCCCTGTGCAGGGGTATGCAAGTTTCCGGCGCAGGAAGGAATCTCGTGACAATCCGGCCGGATCAATATGATAGGACATTGCGGAGTGACCCGGAAAGGGGCGATGACAAAGCCTGTCCGACCATTCAAATCTTCCATTTTCCGGATAAGGTGTACTTCTCCGCAAGTCTGCATCAGAAAGTGAGGTTCCTCTTCGCCCGGATTACGATACATTGCGAAGCTCCTTCCCTGACGGATCAATTCATCTATAATCTCACAATTATTTGTTTCTTCTAACGTCATCTCTTCTTTAATATACTATTCACTACCCGTATGGAAGACACCAACTTGTCCGTCGACGTAAATACGTCTACATTCCAGACATGTGATGAACGTCCTTTGTGGATAATGGTACCGACGGCACGTACGGTATCTCCCTCGTGGGCAGATGACATGTGGTTACCGCTGACCTGCATACCAACCACAATCTCGTCGGGCTGGCAGAGAATCATCGAACCCAGTCCGGCAACAGTCTCGGCCAGTGCCAACGTGGCACCTCCGTGCAGAATGCCGAAAGGCTGACGGGTCCGCTCGTCTACCGGCATAGTAGCCTCTACCCGGTCTTCGGAAGCATAGGTATATTGAATGCCCAGATTTCCCATCAGGGCATGACGTGCACGCTCGTTCAATTGGTCGAGAGGAATCTCTGCCGGACGAATCTCAGAAAGAATCGCTTTTTCTACGGCAAGAGCAACTCCGTCTTCTTCATTCGAAGCCGTCACCACATCGGCACATACCTTTACCGAATCCTGAGCATTGCCCATGGCGATACCCAATCCGGCAAACTGGATCATGGAAACATCGCAAACGCCATCACCGATAACAATGATTTCTTCCGGAGTGATATCCAAATGGGAAAGCAAGGCTCCCAACGAAGTTGATTTGTCAATGCCACATGGCAGGACTTCCAGGAAATAGGGTTCCGACCGGAATACATCGAGCGCTCCGTTCAAACGTTTTTTCCAATGTTCTTCCAATCCGATAAGCGCCTCTTCGTCATCACTGACCAACATACATTTGGAAGGAGCAAAATCAACGGCAACCGAAAATTCGGGTTCTTCAATCAACTCCATCCGATTGAGGAATGCTTCCTGAAGAATGTGTTCATTATCTGCCTGATCAGCAATCATTCGGTCTTCGGTGTAAGTAAAGATTGCAAATCCGTTTTTACGGGCTTTCTTCTCCAGATAAGGCAACATTTCGGGGTTAATACGCCGTTCGAGCAATACTTCCCCATTTTTGGCATTAATGACCTGTGCGCCGTTATAGGACAGGATGTATCCGCCATAGTTACCCAGCTCCAGTTTCTTTGCCAAAGGCAAAATCCCATAAGTGGGCCGACCGGAGGCCAAAACAATATGTACTCCCATCTGCTGTACTTTTAACAAAGTGGCAAGGGTACGAGGAGTAATCTCCTTCTCATCATTGAGCAATGTCCCGTCTACATCAAGGACTAACAGTTTATACTTCATGACCTCGAGTTTTTTGTTTAGATTACAAAGGTAAAATATTTAAGGCAACATCCCTGTTTCTTTAGGGAAAATTATACCATAAGGTACAGAAAGAAACCTGCGTCCGGACTCACAGAAGATGCGGGAATCATCGTTTCACCCGACAACCGGACAGAATGAAAGCACCACGCTTCAGGTCTGTAAACAAACGTACCGGGCTGTTACTCTTAAGGATAAAAGTCCGGTCAGTACATCCAGCCTTTCGCAACGACTGCCAAGCCGAAATTTTCATTAAGAAGGTGTTTTTGTATGGACAGAAAGATCGATGCCCTCTCTTACCTACCAACCGGAACTAAGCCTTAAAGAAAGGATATCCGACATGGGGGTGTCGACACATCCGACATGGGGGTGTCAGCATGCCCGACATGGGGGTGTCGGACAACGTTGGTTTAAAGGATAAAAGGGTTAGGGTGGAATGTATCGGGGGAAAGCTCGCCGACCCAATGCCATATACGACAAACGGTGGACAAATAGCACTACACTGCAACTCGTCCACCGTCTTGATCCGGTCTTTTTTATGAAGCGAATCAGAATTCGCTTGTAAAGTGGAACCGGATATTTTTGAAATCCATCTGTGCCATCTGAAGCACATAGTTCGAATCGGCCAGGAAAACATCGCGTCCTTCACGATCCTTGGCCATATACTGATATTTACGTTTCTTGAATGCTTCCAACTCTTCCAGGTCATCGCTTTCAATCCAGCATGCTTTGTACAAACTCAACGGCTCCCAACGGCAAGAAGCATTGTATTCGTTCAGCAAACGATATTGAATAACCTCAAACTGCAACTGACCTACCGTACCGATAATCTTGCGACCGTTGAACTGATTGACAAACAACTGGGCCACACCTTCGTCCATCAACTGGTCGATGCCCTTGGCAAGCTGTTTCTGCTTCATCGGATCGGCATTCTCTATGTACTTGAACATCTCCGGTGAGAAGCTCGGCAAACCACGGAAATGAAGTTGTTCTCCTTCGGTAAGCGTATCGCCAATCTTAAATGTTCCGTTATCCGGCAAACCGATAATATCTCCGGCCCAAGCCTCGTCAATAGTCGTCTTACGTTGTGCCATAAACTGGGTGGGTGAGGAGAAACGCATAGTCTTACCATGACGTACATGCAGATAAGGGGCGTTTCGTACAAACTTACCTGAACAGATTTTGCAGAAGGCTACGCACGAACGGTGATTGGGGTCGATGTTAGCCGTAATCTTGAAAATAAAACCGGTAAATTTAGGCTCCTCGGGGATCACCTCACGTTCTTCTGCATGTACGGGACGGGGGGCGGGGGCAATCTCAACAAAACAGTTGAGCAGTTCCTGCACACCAAAATTATTTAAAGCCGAACCGAAAAAGACTGGTGCACACTCTCCCTGCAGATATGTTTCTACATCAAATTCGGGATATACACCTTCTATCAATTCCAAATCACCGCGTAACTTATCTGCCAGCGTATCGCCGATCTGCCGATCCAACTCGTCAGAATGAATATCTATTTCCACTTTCTCCGTCACCACTTGTTTGGAAGGTTGATAGAGGTCCAGTTTCTGTTCGTAGATATTATAAACTCCCTTGAAACGGGGGCCTTGTTCGATAGGCCAAGACAGAGGACGTACCTGAATCATCAGTTCTTCTTCCAATTCATCCAGCAAGTCAAACGGATCTTTACCTTCACGGTCCATTTTGTTCACAAAGATGATTACCGGCGTATTCCGCATCCGGCAGACTTCCATTAGCTTGCGGGTCTGGGTTTCCACACCCTTCGCTCCATCTACCACGATGATGACACTGTCTACCGCCGTCAAGGTACGATAGGTATCTTCGGCAAAGTCCTGGTGCCCCGGAGTATCCAGAATATTAATCTTATAGTCCCGATAGTCAAACTCCATCACCGAAGTTGTCACCGAGATACCACGTTGTTTCTCGATCTCCATCCAGTCGGAAGTTGCCGTCTTTTTGATCTTGTTACTTTTTACTGCTCCTGCCACCTGAATCTGTCCGCCGAACAACAGTAACTTCTCAGTCAACGAAGTTTTACCGGCATCCGGGTGTGCAATAATGGCGAAAGTGCGCCGTCTTAGTATTTCTGTATTATCTGCCATATTTCGAGAATTGAGGATGAAGAATCAAAGTGTCTCCATTCTTAATTGATTAATGCAACGTTTCAGGCTCTCCTCCCAATGCGGGATCTCAATGCCAAATGTATCTTTTATCTTTGTTTTATCGAGTACGGAATAGTGTGGACGGGGTGCCTTTGCCGGATAATCGGCGGTATGCAACGGTTTTACCTTACACGAAGCAATGCCCGCCAGGCGATGGATGGCTATGGTAAAGTCATACCAGGAACAAACTCCTTCGTCACTGAAATGGTAAATGCCGCGGACAACGCCTTTATTGATCGCTGCAAAAATAGCCTGGGCCAAATCATTAGCATAAGTCGGTGTACCGATCTGATCGAAAATGACTCCCAAAGAATCACGCTCCTGCCCGAGACGAATCATTGTCTTTACAAAATTATTGCCATAGATGGAGTACAACCATGCCGTACGAATTACCATAGCTTTCTCGCAATGATCCATCACGTTCTGTTCGCCCGCCAGCTTGGTAGAGCCATAAACCGAAGCTGGACAAGTAGGTTCCTCTTCCGTATAAGGAATATGCGCTGTACCGTCAAACACATAATCGGTAGAAACTTGAATCATTGCAGCGCCATTAGCCTGAGCCGCCCGTGCCAGATATCCCGGTGCTATATTATTCAGTTTGTCGCAAAGTTCGACATTATCCTCAGCCTTGTCTACCGCTGTATAAGCAGCGCAGTTCACGATGATGTCAATCTTATGTTCACTCACATAGGCATAAACAGCCTGTTCATCACAAATGTCCAACTCCTGTACATCCGTAAAAAAATACGTATGCTGCAGGTTTTCTCTGGCAAGTACCTGCATTTCATTGCCAAGTTGCCCGTTGGCTCCGGTGACCAATATATTCATTTCGGTATTTTTTTAGTTGGATTCACCACAGAGTAACACGGAGTCTCACAGAGTTTTAATCTCTTGTTTATAGGATATTAAGAGAAAACCATCTCTATGGAACCCTGTACTACTCTATGGTGAGTCTGATTCGTTTTATTCCAGTTTTAACTCTCCTTTTCTATCCTTATCATAATAGTTGGCCAACATAGACAAAAAGCTACTGATAGCTTCCATTGCCTTCGTAGTCTCCGGACTGACCGGCTTCTTTTGCAAGCGCAACAGCATCATGCCATACAAAGCTTCGAAACAGGTTTCCAGCTCCGGTTCTTCCTTCTGACCGTTTTTATTTCGTAATTCTACAATAAAGGGTAATGCTTTGAAATAAGCCGAACTATAGAAAGGAAATTTAGGTGATGCCAACAGGGCAGCGTGCAATTCGGTCAGGTTAATGATTACGTTCCGGTTAATCTGGAGATGTCCTTTCTCACGAACTCCCTCTTCCCGCATCATCGAAGCCAGATTGGCATACCATTCTGTCAGTTCACGA
>UMJT01029263.1_pt1 | contig 11379 bp, 9 predicted proteins | sample 1966111 | NCBI WGS metagenome assembly UMJT01 (sample SAMEA4836159, study PRJEB28245) | human gut metagenome | biome: gut microbiome; material: fecal sample | place: Denmark | collected 2008
AGGTATCTCCTCGGGTGCCTCCGTACCGGACGAACTGGTGTCCGGTGTGATTGACGCTCTGCAAAACTTGGGCTTCACCGGTATGAAGTCCGTCGAAACCATCAAAGAAAACATGCACTTTGTGCTGCCGGCGGAGTTGCGCAGGAAGAAGTAGTCATTCTTGGCTCCCCTCCGTGAGGGGGGCCAAGAACGGTCACCACGTGCCGATTGGTGCGGCAACGGCGTTCAAGACCTTGAGCAGGTCCTGTGGATTCACGCCCACAGACAGGCCTCGCTTGCCGCCGGAGACCAGAATTTGGTCGAATTGCAGGGCGCTTTCATCCAACACAGTCTTATGACGTGTCTTCTGGCCTAACGGCGAGATGCCGCCAACCACATAACCGGATTCACGCATCGCCACCTTGGGATCGGCCATAGAGGCCTTCTTGGCACCTACGGCTGCAGCCAAGGCTTTCAAATCCATATGACCGCTCACCGGTACCACGCCCACCACGCGTTCGGCACCGGTGTCCGCCATCAACGTCTTGAACACCTGATGCTCGTCGAAGCCGAGCTTGGTGGCCGCCTCCACGCCGTAGCCGTCATCCATATGGTCGTTGGAGTGCTCGTATTCGTATACGTGGAATTCCACGCCCGCCTTCTCCAGTTGGACTGTCGCCGGAGTGGAACCCGCGCCCTTATCATGCTTGCTTTTCTTTGCCATGATTACCGTTCTACTACGAAGAGACCCCCGCACAAGGCGGGGGTCTCACAGCTTAGTTCTCAAACGAACCGTAGCGGCCTAGACCGCAGTGGTTCACTCGGAGATCTCAGCGAAGTACAGCAGGGTACGGATCATGTTGGAGGTGAAGCCGTACTCGTTGTCGTAGAAGGACACGGTGCGAGCCAGGGTCACGCCATCAATGGTGTTGACGTCGGTCTGGGTCGGGTCGAACACGCCACCGTGGGTGTCGCCGAGGATGTCGGAGGAGACGATGCCCTCATCGTTGTAGCCGTAGTAATCGGTGTCGGAGAAGGCGGCCTTGAAGGCGGCGTTGATCTCGTCGGCGGTGGTCTCGGTGTTCAGAACGGTGGTCAGCTCGGTGACGGAGCCGTCCGGAACCTGGACGCGCTGGGCGTGGCCCTGCAGCTTGCCGTTCACGGACGGAACGACCTTGCCGATGGCCTTGGCAGCGCCGGTGGAGTGGGCGATGGTGTTGATGGCGGCGGCGCGCAGGTTGCGGCCGGTCTTGGTGCCACGCGGGCCATCGAGCAGCATCTGGGTGCCGGTGTAGGCGTGGATGGTGGTCATGAAGCCGGCCTTGATGCCGAACTTCTCGTCCAGCAGCTTGACCATGGCGGCCATGGAGTTGGTGGTGCAGGAACCGGCGGAGACGATCACGTCGGAAGCCTTGAGGATGTCGTGGTTCACGCCGAACACAACGGTCGGGGTGGTGTCATCCTTGGCCGGGGCGGAGATCAGGACCTTCTTGGCGCCAGCGTTGATGTGAGCCTGGGACTTCTCGGCGGAGGTGTAGAAGCCGGTGCACTCGAGCACGTACTCAACACCGTCGTTCTTGACCCACGGAATGTTGTTGGCGTCCTTCTCGGCGTAGACCTTGTATTCCTTGCCGTCGACGATGATGGAGTCTTCGGTGGCCTTGACGTCAACCGGAGTGCCATCGTCATGACGGAAGGTGCCGTGGGTGCTGTCGTACTTCAGCAGGTAAGCCAGGGTAGCCGGGGTGGTCAGATCGTTGATGGCGGCAACTTCAATGTCACCAGCCTGGCCGCCGCGAGCCTGCAGCTCGAAGATGCGACGGAAGGCGAGACGACCAATGCGACCGAAGCCGTTGATACCAATCTTAACTGTCATGTAATTCTCCCTTGTAGGGTGGCCTTGGCGCGCTTTGGCACACCGGGCCATTGTTTACCAACAGTTGCTACTGTAATGCCGACTCTGTACACATGGCAACGTTTCAGCGTGCGTTTTGGGCAAAAATGCCGTATTTTCTGTGAGCGCTCACAATTCGGATTGCCCGCAACCGACATGTGTTTTTCCTCTCCTTTGGAGGAATGTCTCGAATCATCATGAGCAAGCGCGCGGCATGCAAGTCAGCGAACCAGCAGCTTGGACACTGCGGTGTCCAGCTCGCCGATATCGCCGCCAAATTCGTGGAATCGACTCACCTGAGGCAACGCCACCTCGATGGGGAAGGTGACGATCAGTGTGCCGTGCTCCACGCTGATGGCCGCGTCCACGCCGTCGCGGAACTCGTTGCTTACCCCCTGCACCACCGTATTGGTCAGCGTGCCGTCTGTAAGCTCGTATTTCAGCCCTGGTTCGTTCACGCCAAGCGAAACATCGGAGTGGGAGAACGCCGACACCATGCGGCCGTCCTCGGGCACCGGATGCGCGGGGAACGAAAGCCTACCATCGGTGATGGCCGTGACGATGAGCCCGTCACCATACAGATACCCGCTTGCCCCGTGCCGGGCCAATAATGCCATCAGTTGAATGCCGGAAATCGTATGGTCGATGCGGCCGCCCAAACCGCCATAGACATGGAATTCGCGGCAACCCGCCGACCAACCGACCTTCAGCGCGGAGAGCATGTCCGGATCGTCCTTCAGCGCGGGCAGCGCGATGGTGCGCACATCGGTGCGGGGCGGCCGGCCCTCCAGCGAATCGAAGTCGCCCACCACCACATCGGGCACGATACCCAACTGGCGCGTATGGTCGAGCCCGCCATCGGCCGCAATCACATACGCGCCGGCCGGCACCACGGGCGTGCCCGCATAGTATTCGCCCGCACCAAAAATCACGCATACCTGAGTCATGATGCCTACTGTAGCCGGTATCCACCCATCGGCCGGGAAATGCTGATAGGCTACGCATCAGAACAGTAGTCGATGGGCGCACAGGCAGGGGAGCGGAGCGATGGCACAGATCACCGAGGCAAGCGAACGGCCGATTCTCAAATCAAAGATATTCCTCTACATCACCGAATTCTTCTCCGGCATGTCCGCTGATCTACTTCATCTCGATCAAGGCCAAGCGCATCGCCTGCGTGGTCAGCGCCGTGATCTTCGTGGCCACGTCCTGCGTCTCGCCCCTGACCGGCTTCGCGTTCTGGGAAACCAACCTGGCCTATGAGGGCGAGTCCATCTACAACTACCTGCAGGTCAAGAACCTCTCCGACCGCACGATCCTGTCCACCAACGTGCTGTTCGGCGTGCAGTCCGTCACGATGAAAGACAAAGGACTGACAGGTATGTACTACGACACGGCCCTGGCTGCGCCGGCGCTCGCCGACAATGCCGATTCCGCGCTGATCCTCGGCATGGGCACCGGCACCTACGCCCGCCAGCTGAAGCAGTATTATCCGAAAATGAACATCACCGGCGTGGAGATTGACCAGAAGATCACCGATCTGGCCGGCGAATACTTCGATGAGCCCGCCGACATCCCCGTGACCACGTATGACGGCCGAGCCTGGCTCGCCGCCTCGCATGACAAGTACGACGTGATCATGGTCGATGCGTATCAGGACATCACCATTCCCTTCCAGATGAGCTCCACCGAGTTCTTCACCATGGTCAGAGAGCACCTGAACCCCGGCGGCGTGATGGTGGTGAACATGAACATGATCTCGGACGGCCAAGGTTCGATCAACGAGGCGTTGAGCGATACCATCGCCAGCGTGTTCGGCAATGGGAACACACTGACGGCCGACGTGCCGAACACCACGAACCGTGAACTGTTCGCCAAGAAGCCGGGTTCCGGCTCCGAAGAGAACTCCATGCAGCAGGCCTCCAAGGCGCTCAACCTGCGTGAGACCACCTACGAGCGCACCGGCAGCGAAGATCTCGAATGGTATATGGAAGAGGTCGCCTCTCGATTCCGGAAGGTGAACGAACCGGACTCAGCGTCGACTATTCTCACCGACGACAAGGCGCCGGTCGAAGTACTCGGCATGCATGCCATCGATCAAATCATCGCCGATGAGGCCGGCCCATATCGGCAGATTCTCAAAGACGAAGGCTTCGGCGGTCTGCTGCGCGCCGTGCAGTAGGTTCGACACACGGACCGCGAATGTCCGGGCGTATGGTAGACTTTCTATTTGGCTTGAGAAATCAAGAAAGCGGGGCAACCCCACCTGGAAGCCTTTCAAGGCCTCGGGTTCAAGGCAAACAGCCTAGCGATTGCGATATACAACGCGTAATCAGGAATGACGCAAAGAACTGATATGCGTCTGCAGAAGCTGAGCGCATATTGGCGCGGGCTTTGGCTTGCCATGAACCCAAAGCATTGAACAGGACTCCAGCAAAGGCCCTCGCCACGGAATTGAAGTAGAGGATTGGAGTCATCATCAGCGACGAACCACGTATTAACGACGAGATTCGCGTCCCGCAGGTACGCCTGATCGGCCCGAAGGGCGAGCAGGTGGGCGTCATCGCGACTTCCGTCGCGCTGAACCTGGCCAAGGAGGCAAACCTCGATCTCGTCGAGGTGGCCCCGAACGCGAAGCCTCCGGTCGCCAAGCTCATTGATTACGGCAAGTTCAAGTACAACGAGAAGATCAAGGCTCGTGAAGCTCGCCGCAACCAGAGCACCGCGGAAATCAAGGAGATTCGTTTCCGCCTGAAGATTGACGACCACGATTTCGACGTGAAGAAGGGCCATGTGACCCGCTTCCTTAACGGAGGCGACAAGGTCAAGGTCACCATCATGTTGCGCGGTCGTGAGATCTCCCGCCCGATTGGTGGCGTGGAACTGCTGCAGCGTCTGGCCGACGATGTCGAGGAATACGGCACCGTCGAGTCCAAGCCGAAGCAGGAGGGCCGCAACATCATCATGACCCTTGCGCCGAAGGGCAAGAAGGTGCACACCCAGTCCGAGCAGCGTCGTCGTGGCGCCGAGTCCCGCGCCGAGCGTCAGGCTCGCCAGGCGGCTCGTCTCGCGGCCAAGCAGGAGTCTCAGGCTCAGGCCGCGGCCGACGCGCAGTCCGCGATTTCTCAGAAGACTTCCGACAAGAAGCAAACCAGCAAGGAGGGCAGCAATGCCGAAGATGAAAACTAATTCCGCCGCTTCCAAGCGCGCCAAGATCACCGGCACCGGCAAGGTGAAGCATGTCGGTTCCGCCATGCGCCACAACCTCGAGCACAAGTCCGCTCGCAAGCGCCGTGAACTGTCCGCCGACGATGTGCTGCGCGGCGGCCAGGCCAAGAAGCTGCACCAGCTTCTGCAGAAGTGAGCATAGGGCTTACCCGGAAATAACAAGACTTTAGAAAGCTGAGGAATAGATTATGGCACGTGTCAAGCGCGCAGTGAACGCCCACAAGAAGCGTCGCGTTGTTCTCGAGAGGGCTTCCGGCTACCGTGGCCAGCGCTCCCGCCTGTACCGCAAGGCCAAGGAACAGCTGCTGCACTCCTTTAACTACAACTTCCGTGACCGCAAGGCTCGCAAGGGCGATTTCCGCAAGCTGTGGATCCAGCGCATCAATGCTGCCGTCCGCGCTGAGGGCATCACCTACAACCGCTTCATCCAGGGCCTGCGTCTCGCCGGCATCGAGCTGGATCGTCGCGCTCTGGCTGAGATCGCCGTCTCCGACCCGGACACCTTCAAGACCATCGTGGACGCCGCCAAGGCCGCCCTGCCTGAGGACGTCAACGCTCCGGTTGAGGCCTGATTGCTTGAAGTCGTGACTTCACACTAGAAACCCCGCTTCCGAGCGGGGTTTCTTTGTACCATGGGCACTATGACCAACGGATTCACCAGACTCACCGAGCAGTTCCTCGTCCACATCGGCGTGGAGCGAGGGCTCGCCACGGCCACCGTCACCGCCTACGAATCCGACATCGCCAAATACATTGATTGGCTCGAAACCCGCGGCATCCACGAACCGGACGCCATAACCAAACAAGACGTCGAAGACTACATCGCCGCCCTTGACCAGGCGGGGGAGTCCGCCCGCTCCAAAGCCCGAAGACTGGCCTCGATCCACGAATTCCACCGTTTCGCGCTCGGTCAGCACGCGGTGACGGCGGATGTTTCGGCCGCAGTCAAGGCGCCCAAAGGCGCCAGCACCCTGCCCGACGTACTCACCGTGGACGAGGTAACCCGTCTGCTCGACGCGGCGGCAGTCGGCGGCTCAACCGATCCGGTGGTATTACGGGACAAGGCCCTGCTCGAATTCATGTACGCCACCGGCTGCCGCGTCTCGGAAGCCACCGGTGCGAATCTGGACGACATCGACCTGGACGAGCACATCGCGCGACTCATGGGCAAGGGCTCCAAGCAGCGGCTTGTGCCATTGGGCAGTTACGCATGCCGGGCCATCACCGCATACCTCAATGCGGGGCGTGGCGAGTTGGAACAGCGCTCCAGCGCCAAGATTCCCGAGAGGCGCGCACTGTTTCTCAACAAACGCGGCAAGCGCATCTCGCGGCAATCGGTATGGGAAATCGTCAAAGCAACCGGGGAGCGGGCCGGCATCACCAAACCACTCCATCCGCACACCTTGCGCCATTCCTTTGCCACGCACCTGATCCAAGGCGGCGCGGACGTGCGCACCGTGCAGGAACTGCTCGGGCACGCCAGCGTGACCACCACGCAGATCTACACGCACGTAAGCCCTGAAACCCTGATCGAAACGTATCTGACCTCACATCCCAGAGCGCGGTGAGACACACCATTTTGCGACGCGTCCGCCCATAGCGGAATCGCGGCGGGGGAGCACCAAAGTCGGCCGGAAATTCAAGGCGTGACAATACAGTACATAACAGCGAACCGTCAGCCAGGAAGAGGTATTCATGCTGCAGATCAAATCGATCTCGAAGCGCTATAAAACCGGTGATTTCGTTCAGCAGGCGCTTGACAAAGTCAGCCTGAACCTACGCGACAGCGAATTCGTCGCGATTCTGGGTCCCTCGGGTTCCGGCAAGACCACCTTGCTCAACATCATCGGCGGCCTCGACCGGTATGACGACGGCGATTTGGTGATCAACGGCATCTCGACGCGCCAATACAAGGATCGCGATTGGGATTCGTACCGCAACCACACCATCGGCTTCGTGTTCCAGAGCTACAATCTGATCCCTCACCAGACGATTCTGTCGAATGTCGAACTCGCGCTGACGATTTCCGGCATCGGCAAGGCCGACCGTCGCGAACGTGCGCGCAAGGCGCTGGAGAAGGTCGGACTCGGCGAACACATCAACAAGAAGCCAAACCAGCTGTCCGGCGGCCAGATGCAGCGCGTGGCGATCGCCCGCGCACTGGTCAACGACCCGGACATCGTCCTGGCCGACGAGCCGACCGGCGCGCTCGATTCGGACACGTCCGTGCAGATCATGAACCTGCTCAAGGACGTGGCCAAGGACCGCCTCGTGGTCATGGTCACCCACAACCCCGAACTTGCGGAACAATATGCCACGCGCATCGTCAACCTGCGCGACGGCGTGATCCGCTCCGACTCCGACCCGTTCGTCGTGGACGAGACGGCCGAACAGCCGGCCGTGTACAAGACGATGGGCCGCGCGTCGATGTCGTTCGCCACGTCGCTGGCGTTGAGCTTCAACAATCTGAAGACCAAGAAGGCGCGCACCCTGCTGACCTCGTTCGCCGGCTCGATCGGCATCATCGGCATCGCGCTGATTCTATCGGTGTCGACTGGCGTGAACACATACATCAGTGACATCCAGCGTGACACGATGACCGCCTACCCGATCACCGTCGACTCCCAGACCTTCGACCTGAGCAGCATGATGGGCGGACAGATGGGCGGCGATGACGGATACGGCGGCAAGACGCACAAAACCGACGGCATCTACCCGGACGACCGCAGCGTCAAGCAGGCGTCCAGCCTGACCAGTTCGATTACCGAAAACAACCTGACCCGCTTCAAGAAATACCTGGATAATTCCAAGAGCGAGATTCACCAGTATGTGGGTTCCACCGGCATCCAGTACACATATGACGTGAAATTCTCCGTGTTCGACCACGACCCCGACGGCACGCTGGTCAATGCGGACGGCGTGACGATCGGATCCAGCGACTCTGCCTCGATGGCCTCGCAGATGGCGTCCACAAGCTCGTCCGGCATGTCCGGCACCTCGTCGATCACCTCGCAGCAGATGTCGATGCTGACCGGCAAAACCGATGAGAACGCCGCGCCCGACTCGTTCAACGAGATCATGCCGGGAGCGGACGACAGCAAGCTCGTAGGCAAGGTTATCACCGACAACTACCAGGTGGTCAACGGTTCATGGCCGAAGTCCAAGGATGAAGTGGTGCTGGTGCTTGACGACAACAACAGCGTGCCGCTGACCACGCTGTACGAGCTCGGCCTGCTGCCCGCCTCCGATTACCACGAGATGATGTCCAAGCTCAACGCCGGCGACAAGGTCAGTACTCCACAAGACAAGATCGACTATGCTAAGGCCCTCGATCAGACGCTGTACATGATTCCGGCATCCGACCAGTACGTCAAGGGCGATGACGGCCACTACCGTTTCATCGGCAACGACAAGGACGAAATCGAACAGCGCCTCGAAACGGCCACCAAACTCAAGGTGGTGGGCGTCGTCAAGGCGAAGAAGGATGCTTCGGCCACGCCGTTGGCCGCTGGTGTGGGGTACGCGCGCGCTCTGACCAATGATTTGATCGACCGTGCGGCCTCCAGCGCCATCGTTACCGATCAGAAGGCCAACCCGAACACGAACGTGCTCAACGGCATGACGTTCTCGCCCTCGGACGATGCCACCAAGGTGGCCGACGCGCGCACCTACGTGGCTTCGCTGGGCGTGACGCAGAAGGCGAACATGGCCAAGTCGATGATGAGCGCCGGGCAGCAGTCCGGCACGGGCGCATCGGACGCCGCTGGTGCTGGTGCTGCAGGTGTCGCTGGCGCGGCGGGTGCCGGCGATCAGGCCGCCGCCATGGCCGCGATGAGCGAACAGCAGCTCGCCGACAGTTTCGACGCGTATATCGCCACGGCTTCGAACGACATGCTTGTCGCGATCTACGACCAGTACGTGTCGACCGGCACCTACGACGACAACCTCGCCGCATTCGGTGTGGTGAGTCGTGACGCGCCCAGCTCGATCAACATCTACGCCGACAGCTTCGAAGACAAGGACCACATCGCCGACGCGATCACCGACTACAACAACATCGTCTCGAAGAAAGACAAGATCACCTACACGGATTACGTTGGGCTCATGATGAGTTCGGTGACCACCATCGTCAACGTGATTTCCTACGTGCTTATCGCGTTCGTGTCCGTCTCGCTGATCGTCTCCTCGATCATGATCGGCATCATCACCTACATTTCGGTGCTGGAGCGCACCAAGGAAATCGGCATCCTACGCGCAATGGGTGCCTCGAAGCACAACGTATCCCAGGTGTTCAATGCGGAGACCGGCATCATCGGCCTATGCTCCGGCCTGTTGGGCGTGGGCTTGACCGTGCTGCTCAATATTCCGATCAACGCCGTGCTACACCACTTCATCGGCAATGCGGACGTCAATGCCGCCCTGCCGGTGACCGGTGGCGTGGTGCTGGTGATCCTAAGCGTGGTGCTCACGCTGATCGGCGGCCTGATTCCCTCGCGTAAGGCAGCCAAGCAAGACCCGGCCACCGCACTGCGCACCGAGTAAGCGCATCGACATAGTACGAGACGAGATCCATAAACCTCGGAACACTGGAATACCAGCGGCAAAACGGTGTTCCGAGGCGAGCCCGGCGAGTACATTAGGATGGACGAGCAGGTATTCCCGACAAAGGGGGCGAGGGCAACGATGGACGACTGGCGAGATACCCGCGATAAAGACAGCGCATTCCGTCAAGGAACGCTGCCTATGACAGGAACGTATGTCGTTGCACCCCCAGCGAACCCGGATGTTGATAAGGTAGACAGTATGCCTACCGATTTGCTTGGACGTGAATACGAAACCTTCCCCGCACCCGAACCGCTGCAACAGCACGGTCCGGCGCGTGTCATTGCCATGTGCAACCAGAAGGGTGGCGTAGGTAAGACCACCAGCTCCATCAATATCGCCGGTGCGTTGGCCCAGTATGGCCGCCGCGTGCTTATCGTCGATTTCGATCCGCAGGGTGCCGCCACTGTGGGACTGGGCGTCAACGCGAATACCGTGGAGAACACGATTTACACCGCGCTGTTCGATATTTCCGTGGACCCACATGATGTGGTGCAGCACACCGCATTCGAGAACATCGATGTGATTCCGGCGAACATCGATTTGTCCGCCGCCGAGGTCCAACTGGTCACCGAAGTGGGCCGAGAGCAGATCCTGAACAGCGTGCTGCGCAAGCTCAAGTCGGAATACGATCTCATCATCGTCGACTGCCAGCCATCGCTCGGCCTGCTCACCGTGAACGCGCTTGCCGCAGCTGATGGCGTGATCATTCCCGTGGCCGCCGAATTCTTCGCCTTGCGCGGTGTGGCCCTGCTTATGCAGTCCATCGAAAAAGTGCAGTCCCGCATCAATCCCGCATTGGAAGTGGACGGCGTGCTCATCACCATGTACACCAAGACACTGCACTGCGAAGAGGTCTGCCAGCGCGTTTACGAGGCGTTCAGCGAAAAGGTGTTCCACACGTTCATCTCCCGCTCCATCAAACTGCCCGATTCCACGGTTGCCGCCGCGCCCGTGGTGGTCTATGCCCCTGAGCACAAGACATCAAAGGAATACCGTGAGGTGGCACGTGAGCTCATTGCTCGCGGCATCGTGGCGTAACGATTGTTTCGATAAACGATGAATGAGACTTCCCTTTCTCGGCTCCCCTCTCTGAGGGAAGCTGGCTCGCGTAGCGAGGCTGAGGGGAGCTCCGCGGAAGCCGAAATCAGCACGGAGGAATCCGCCACTTCCGGCTTCCGGGTCAACCTCGAAGTCTATTCCGGTCCGTTTGATGCCTTGCTCGGCATGATCGCCAACAACAGACTCGAGCTGACCGAAGTTTCCCTCTCCTCGATCACCGAGGAATTCCTGACATACGTGCGCGGGCTCGATTTCACAAAAAACATGGATGAGGCCAGCGCCTTTCTCGATATCGCCTCTATTCTGGTCGAGGCCAAAAGCGTGGCGATTCTGCCCGGCGGCGAAGACAGCCAGCACGACGAGCAAAGTCTCGAAGTGCTGCGCGAACGCGATTTGCTGTTCGCCCGACTCCTCCAATACCGCGCCTACAAGCAGGCCGCAGGTGACTTCCGGGCGCGTATCGCCGCCAACTCCGGCCGATTCCCGCACCCGGCGGCCATGGACGAGGGCGTTGCCGCCATGCTGCCTGAGCTGGTATGGACGCTGACTCCGCTCGAACTCGCCCGACTGACCGCCCAGGTCATCGCCAACGCGCCCGCCTCCGAAGTGTCGAT
>UMJT01032458.1_pt1 | contig 11323 bp, 7 predicted proteins | sample 1966111 | NCBI WGS metagenome assembly UMJT01 (sample SAMEA4836159, study PRJEB28245) | human gut metagenome | biome: gut microbiome; material: fecal sample | place: Denmark | collected 2008
ATCAGAACAGCCGTTGTGGTTTTCAGGAATGAAAAATTCTTGAACAGGCTTGTTCCGATGATCACGCTCGCAAGTCCGATAACAATGGCACCTGTACCACTGGAAATTTCAAAAACTCTCTGTTCCTGACAGAAAATAGATCCTGCCAGGGAAACCAGTCCATTGGCGATCGCAAGTCCGAGGATCTTGACATTCCCCTCATCTTTTGCAAGAGAAGTGACCAGCACTTCATTATCACCGACTGCACGGAGAAGGAATCCCGACTTTGTCTTCATATAAAGATCTAAAAGGACTTTGCTTACTACCGCAATGATCAGAACGATCACCAGAACCTTATAGGAGGATGCTCCTCCCTGAAAGATCCCATTTACGGCTGCATTGTCAAAAATACTGTCCTCGCCAAAGATCGGTACATTTGCCGTTCCTGCCAGCCGGAGGTTGATCGTCCATAATGCTGTCATCATAATAATACCGGACAGCAGATCACGCACCTTACATTTCACATGGATCAGACCGGTACAGATCCCGGCAAGAACACCGATCAGAAATGATGCCGGAAGTGTGAGATACGGGTTCACACCTTTCGTGATCATTGTTGCAGTCAGTGCTGCTCCCAGCGGAAAACTTCCATCCACTGTCAGATCCGGGAAATCCAGAATCTTATATGTTATGTATACTCCAAGGGCGAGTATTCCATAAATCAGCCCCTGCTCCAATATTGTTATATAAATCCCCATCACTCTACGCCTCCGGATTCTTTCATTATTTTGTAATCTCATCAAAGCTTTCTACAGCTTTGTCCTGAAGATCCTCCGGAACTGTGATTCCGAGATTCTTCGCTACTTCATTATTTACATAAAAACCAGGTTCTGTAATTGTCTCAAACTGCATATCAGATGCTTTCTTCTCACCTTTCAGGATCTTGGCTGCCATCTTTCCCGTCTGCTTTCCAAGTGCCACATAATCCAGTCCTTCTGCTGCAAGACATCCGATCTTCACCTGTTCGATCTCACTTCCGAATACCGGAATCTTCTTTGCATTTGCCTTGTCAAGGATCGTTGCCAGAGAAGCTACAACTGTATTGTCTGTCAGGTTCGTCAGGCAGTCAACTTCTCCGAGAAGTTCATCTGCCGCAAGAGAAATATCTGCGGTCTGGCTAATACCTTTTTCTACGATCTCAAATCCATAGTCTCCTGCAAGATCATCATATTTTGCAAGAGCGGATACGGAATTTGCCTCACTTGTCGTATAAAGGATACCGATCTTCTTTGCATCCGGCATCATCTCACGGATCATTTCAAGCTGTGCCTTGATCGGAAGCTCATCACTCGTTCCTGTTACATTTCCGACTGCTGTTCCGTCATCTTTTGCAATCTTTGCCGCAACCGGGTCTGTGACTGCTGTATAAACAACCGGGATTTCTGAATCCATCGCTGAATTGTATGCTGCCTGTGCACTCGGAGTTGCGATTGCACAGATCAGATCCACTTTATCGGATACAAATGAATCACTGATCTGCTTTGCTGTACCCTGATCTGCCGCTGCATTCTTTACAGAAACTGTCAGGTTCTTACCCTCTTCAATTCCCTCTTCTTTCAGCCCTTCAAGGAATCCTTCCCTGCAGTTATCCAGTGAACCATGCTCTGCAAACTGGGAAATTCCGATCGTATAAGTCTTTTCTCCATCGGAGGAAGCTTTTTTATCCTCTCCTGATGTTCCTGAGCCGCATCCTGCCAGGCTCATTACCATTACCGCACCTAAAACTACTGCTAAAATTCTTTTCTTCATAATACTTTGTCTCCTTTTTTCTTTTCATTTTCTGCAAAAGCAAAGGAGCCGATCTTGGATACAGGCTTTCATTTCCGGCTGATGCAACAAAAAACCGCCTCAAGCGAAATGCTTGAGACGGTAATAAATTTCTTTACTATCGCGGTACCACTCAAATTGACCTGCGTCCACTTTCTCACGTACTAACATACGCTCCTGATTGATAACGGGTTCGGTTCCCGGCGACTCCTACTCTTTTCATTTCAGGCCACCCTCGAAAGTCCATTCGGAATTAAAATCCTTACAGCAATCCCACCACCTGCTGCTCTCTGCAAATTCTTTTAAAACTTACTTCTCTTCCTCATCGGTTTTTGCTTTTGATGAACTCTATTCTAGTCTTCCTTACTTCATTTGTCAAGAAGATTTTTATTTTCTTTCCCACATTCTCTTTCTCAGCCTGATTCATTCTGAAGAGAACTTTTATTTTTCTTCTGTGACAACTTCCAGTCCCAGCTCCTCCAACTGCTTTGTATCTGCCGGCGTAGGAGCTTCTGTCATCAGACAGGATGCATCCTTGATCTTCGGGAATGCAATTACGTCACGGATACTGTCCTGCTTTGCCATCAGCATCACCAGACGGTCCAGTCCATAAGCAAGTCCTGCGTGCGGTGGAACTCCGTATTTAAATGCATCTAACAGGAAACCGAACTGGCTGTATGCCTGCTCATCTGTAAATCCAAGTGCATGGAACATCTTCTCCTGAATGTCATCCTGGAAGATTCTGACACTTCCTCCGCCGATCTCATTTCCATTGAGGACGATATCGTATGCTTTTGCACGTACTCTGCCCGGATCAGACTCAATATACTGAAGATCTTCTTCCATCGGCATCGTAAATGGATGATGCATCGCAACAAAGCGGTTCTGCTCTTCGCTCCACTCAAGAAGCGGGAACTCTGTGATCCATACAAAACGATATTCATTTTTATCAAGGAGTTCAAGCTGCTTCGCAAGCTCTACACGCAATGCTCCCAGTGAATCCCATACTACTTTATTTTTATCAGCAGCAAATAACAGCAGATCTCCTGCTTCTCCGTTCATTGCTGCGATCAGTGCCTGCATCTGCTCCTCTGTCATAAACTTGGCAAAAGAAGATTTCACGGTTCCGTCTTCCTGAATGGCAACATATGCCAGCCCTTTTGCACCGTAATCTTTTACAAATGCTGTCAGCTTGTCGATCTTCTTTCTTGGCATGCCGCCCTGTCCTTTGGCATTGATACCACGAACACTTCCACCATTCTCCAGTGCTGCTGTAAAGACACCGAAACCACAGTCCTTTACCACTTCACTTACATCCGTCAGTTCCATTCCAAATCTGAGATCCGGCTTATCTGATCCAAAACGATCCATTGCCTCCTGCCAGGTCATTCTCTGGATCGGAAGCTGTACCTCTACATCCAGCACTTCCCTGAACAGTTTCTTCAGATATCTTTCGTTGACATCGATCACATCATCCACATCTACAAAGGACAACTCCATATCGATCTGCGTAAACTCCGGCTGTCTGTCTGCACGAAGATCCTCATCACGGAAACATCTTGCAATCTGGATATAACGATCCACGCCAGAGCACATCAGAAGCTGCTTGTAAAGCTGCGGAGACTGTGGAAGACCGTAGAAAGAACCTGGATGCACACGGCTTGGCACAAGGTAATCTCTTGCCCCTTCCGGTGTTGTCTTTCCAAGCATCGGAGTTTCCACTTCAAGAAATCCTTCTTCTGCAAAATACTGACGGGTCAGCGTCATAACCTGACTCTTCATTTTAAGATTTCTCTGAAGATCCGGTCTTCTTAAATCCAGATAACGGTATTTGAGACGGATTTCTTCTTTTGTCTTTGAATTTTCCTCAATCGGGAACGGAGGAGTCATTGCCTCGGAAAGAATCCTCAGTTCACTTGGGATCACCTCGATCTCTCCTGTTGCAATCTTATCATTTACAGCTCCCGAACGTCTTGCGACCTTACCAACGATCGCCACAACATACTCTGAACGGAGGGATGCCGCTTTCTCGATCAGAGCCGGTTCTGTCGTCCCCTCCTCACAGACTACCTGGATAATTCCGGAACGGTCTCTGACATCTGTGAATACGAGACCTCCTTTATTTCTGTTCTTCTGTACCCATCCCATGATGGTCACTGTCTCACCGACATTCACTGCAGACAACTCGCCACAACGGTGAGTTCTCTTCAGCCCCTGCATTGATTCAGCCATTGTATCTCATCCTTTCCTTTTTACTTTCTTCCTGTTCTGTCTATTGCTGCTTTTTCTATCGCAGCTCTTTCTTTTCGCTCTGCTCTACCGTCTTACAGACTGTCCACAGAATCACGGTAACACTCTGTGATCTCTGTATATCCCTGCTCTGCAAGCTGCTCTTTCTGGAACTTTTTATTTTTCTTCATATTCACGATCATCACCTGACGGCCATTTTCACGCTCTTTCTTTGCAAGTGCCAGCACTTTCAGCATGCCTTCCTGCGGCATATTTTTCTCAATCAGGAATGCTCTCTTTTCCTTACTTGTAGGCACTTTGTATCCACGTTCCATCAGCAGCATGACAATCCGCTCAAATCCGATGGAAAATCCTACTGCCGGTGTATCCTGACCCGTAAACTTTCCGATCATCTTATCATAACGACCGCCTCCGCCGACGGAACCTCCAAACTCATCCATGGAAATCTCAAAGATTGTTCCTGTATAGTAGGACATTCCACGTACCAGTGTCGGGTCAAAGAACATACGGAACTCTGCCTCTTTTGCACTCTCTACACTTGTAATGATCATCTCAAGTGAATCGGCTGCTTCTGCAGGAAGAAATCCCTCCAGCTTCTCCTTACAGGAACGCACGCCTGCCACATCATTCGTGATCTCCTTGAATAACTGCAGATATTTCTCAACTGACCCTTCCGCATAACCATTTTCTTTCAGCTCTGCGGCAACACCTTCCAGACCAATCTTATCCATCTTGTCCAGTGTAATGAAGACATTATCATAATCTTTCTCTGCAAATCCGCTGTAAGCTGCCATTGCCTTCAGGAAACGACGATCATTGATACGGATTGTAAAATTCTTGAAATCCAGCTTTCCGAGAAGTGCTGTTGTCGCAAGGATCAGTTCGATCTCTGCCAGATTGGACGGCTCGCCAAGGATATCAATATCGCACTGCATAAACTGACGGAACCGGCCTCTCTGTGGACGGTCAGCACGCCATACATTTCCCATCTGAAGTGCCTTAAAAGGTGCCGGAAGTTCATTGGAGTGGTTCGCATAATAGCGGGAAAGCGGCACAGTCAGGTCATACCGGAGTCCTCCGTCTACCAGATCTGCCTCTTCTTTTGCCTCTGCCAGCTTCAGCTTCTCACCACGCTTTAAGATTTTAAAGATCAGCTTTTCATTATCTCCACCCTGCTTACTGCAAAGATTCTCGATATGTTCTACGCACGGTGTCTCAATGGATGAAAATCCAAATGTTCTGTATGTCTCTTTGATCAGACTGATCACATAATCCCGGATCTCCATTTCGCCCGGAAGAATATCTTTCATTCCGGTAACCGGTTTTCTCTTTAATGCCATAACCATTCTCCTTTTCGCTCTATCATCTCATCAATACGATGGATATATTCCATAATATTTTTCACATTCTCGATGCGGATCAGATTCGTCTTTTTTCCGCCTGCCGTCTGAATCTTCTCCGGCAATACGAGCTTGGTCGAAGCTCCCGCTCCTGCTGCCAGGATGGTCTGCTTTTCTTCCATAATAAGTATATTGTAAATTCCGGCTTTGTCAACCTCTGCATAACCAACATTCTCAAAATTTCCTGCAATATTTTTCTGACGGTACAGATAATACGGCTTTAACCCCATCTCTTCTGCACATTCAGCCGCATCCTCTACCATCCCGGAAATCTCAGAATGCAGATCCATCGTTCTGCCCTCCTGCCCGAATTTTGCTGCCCGTTTAATCGCCAGTGCATGCACCGTCAGACTGTCAGGGGCGAGTGCTTTGATTCTTCTCAATGTATCCTGCATATCCGCCCTTGTCTCACCCGGAAGTCCTGCGATCAGATCCATATTGATGTTATCAAATCCAAGCTCTCGTGCCATACAAAAAATGCGTTCTACCTCTTCAACGGTATGCTTTCTTCCGACCAGATCCAGTGTCTTCTGCTGCATCGTCTGTGGATTGACAGAAATTCTCGTCACCGGATATCTGCGGATCACTTCCAGCTTTTCTCTCGTAATGCTGTCCGGTCTGCCTGCCTCCACTGTAAACTCTTTCAGTTCAGACAGATCAAAACAGTTCCGGATTGTTCCGAGAAGGCGATCTAACTGTCCCGCCTCCAGTGTCGTCGGAGTTCCTCCACCGACATACACTGTATCCGGTTTCCGCTCTCCCGCCATCCTGCCAAGTGCTTTCAGTTCCTTGATCAGTGCATCCAGATAGGCATCTATCTTATCTTTCCACTCGCCGACCGGAGAAGAACTGAAAGAACAGTAGGAACAGATACTCGGACAAAACGGAATCCCGACATAAAGGCTGAATCCTTCGCTGGCATTCAGCTTTCCAAGCTGCTCCTTTTCCCTGCACGCAATCTCATAAGCAAGTTCTGCCTTTTCTTTCGTAACACAGTATTCTTCCTCCAGGAACTTCCTGATCTGTACCTGATCCAGTCCGGCTTCCAGTTTCTGCATCACAAGTTTCGTCGGTCTGACTCCCGTAAGCATCCCCCACGCCAGTTCCCTGTCGCATTTCTTTGAAAGAAAGCGGTAAACCTCCCGGGTCACCTCCCTCTTTTCTGTCTGTTCTTCCTCAGGAGTCATTTTTCTGTCTGTCCCCGTCAGACTTCTCTCTGCAAGGGAAAAGCAAGCTCCTCCCGGTAACTGCATCCATACCAGCGGCTCTTGCTCTTCATCAACAGTCTGCACGATCTCCTCCTCAGGGAAAAAAGCTTTCGTGACATGATATACATTATAGGTAAATTTATTTTTCTTACTTTTTATCTCTATCATTCTTTTCCTATTCTGTTATTTTTTTAGATAAAAGGATTAATCTCTTTTTCATAGCCAATCGTAGACTCATCCATATGCCCCGGATACAGCTTTGTCTCATCCGGCAGAATCATCAGCTTTTCTCTGATAGAATGTGCCAGATCCCGGCTGCTTCCTGTAGGAAGATCTGTCCTTCCGATCGAACCACAAAACAAAGTGTCTCCGCAAAACAGTGCTTCATCCTCCGGAAGATAATAGCAGCATCCGCCTACTGTATGTCCCGGTGTATGGATCACGTGAATTTCTGTTCCTGCACATTCAACTGTCTGTCCGTCTTCCAAAGCTTTTGCTCCTGTATATGCACAATGATATCCGTACATAGATGAAGCATTCAGTCTGTCATCTGCCAGTAACGGCTGTTCCTCTCTGCCGACATAAACCGGAACATCAAATGCTTTCAGAAAATCTTCTATTCCCATAATATGGTCAAAATGTCCATGTGTCAGGAACAGTGCCTTCATCTGATATCCCTGCTCCCTGATATGATCCACATACGCCTTAGGACAATATGCCATATCAACTGCAAAGCACTCCTTTGTATCCTCATTTACTACCACATAACAGTTCGTTTCAATCGGTCCAAGTACAAATCTCTCAATTTTCATATTTTTCCCCTCTGATCTGTTCAGGCTGTCTGACATTCTTATCAGCCTGTCGTTCTTTCTATATCAATGACATTTTCAATCTGCCTTAACTTTTTAATTACCCGGTTCAGCTCCTCACGTCCATGGACGATAAAGCCCATATCCATCGTTGCGGTTCCTTTTTTACTCGTTCTCGTATTCATGGACTTTACATCGATCTTTTCTTCCGTAAATACTTTTGTGATATCCAGAAGAAGTCCTCTTCTGTCGTCTGCATAAAGCTTCAGCTCTGCAAGATACTGCCCTCCCTCTTCCGTATCACCCGGATCTTCCCATTCGGCAGTGATCAGACGGGATCTCTCTGCCGCAGACAGATTGATCACATTGACGCAGTCTGTCCTGTGGATAGACATACCTCTTCCTCTCGTAACAAAACCGACGATCTCATCTCCCGGAACCGGATTGCAGCACTTGGAAAAACGCACTGCCATATCATTGATTCCCTTGACAACAATTCCGCTCTTGGATCTGGCAATATGCACTTTCTGCTTATTTGCCTCAGAAATCTTCTCCAGGATATTTTCATCCGTGATCTCTTTCTTATGATCCTTTTCATATTCTTCCAGCAGACGGTTTACAACCTGACCTTCCTTCAGTCCGCCATGTCCGATTGCTGCAAGCACCGCATCCCAGTCACGGAACCCATATTTCCGCTGAACGATCTGCTCGTATTTCGGCTTCAGTATATTGACAAGATCTATAGATTTACTGCGGCAGTAATTGCCGATCAGTTCCTTTCCACGGATAATATTATCTTCTTTAAATTCTCTTTTAAACCACTGGTTGATCTTATTCTTCGCCTGCGTACTTTTTACAATATTCAGCCAGTCTCTGCTTGGTCCTTTGGAATTCTGGGACGTCAGGATTTCGATCCTGTCACCATTCTGGATCTTATAATCAATATTTACAAGCCGTCCATTCACTCTCGCACCGATCATTTTATTACCGACAGCACTGTGGATCGCATAAGCAAAATCCACCGGTGTGGAACCATTCGGCAGATTCTTGACATCTCCGTTTGGTGTAAAGCAGTAAACATCCTCCTGGAAGAGATCCAGATCCCCTTTCAGCAGACTTAAGAACTCCCGGTTATCCGACATATCTCTCTGCCACTCCAGGATCTGACGCAGCCAGTTCAGCTTCTCTTCCTGGGAATTCAGGCCCTTGGCATTACTTCCTCCGGTTTCTTTGTATTTCCAGTGTGCCGCAATACCATATTCTGCTGTCTTATGCATCTCCTCTGTCCGGATCTGGATTTCAAACGGCTGTCCTGCCGGTCCCATCAGTGTCGTATGAAGAGACTGGTACATATTTGCCTTTGGCATGGCGATATAGTCCTTGAATCTTCCCGGAATCGGAGTATACATCTCATGGATCACTCCCAGTGCGGCATAACAGTCCTTCACTGAGTCCACAATGATCCGCACAGCGAACAGATCATACACCTGATCCAACGTCTTATTCTGGTTCACCATCTTCTTATAAATACTGAAGAAATGCTTCACTCTTCCATAAACCTTGGCTTTGATCGATGCATTTTCCATATGCTTTGAAACTTCCGCAACGATCTGCTGCACAAATTCTTCACGCTCTGTCTTGCGGGCATTCAGATCCTTTACCAGTTGATAGTATACTTCCGGCTGATAATATTTTAAAGAAAGATCATCCAACTCCGTCTTGATCTTGGAAATACCGAGTCTCTGTGCAATCGGTGCATAGATATCCATCGTCTCACGGGCCTTTTCTTTCTGCTTCGCCTCGGTCATAAATTCCAGAGTCCGCATATTATGAAGACGGTCTGCCAGCTTGATGATAATCACACGGATATCCTTTGCCATTGCCAGGAACATCTTTCTTAAGTTCTCTGCCTGTACTTCCAGTTTATCCTGTGAATAACTCAACTGCCCTAACTTCGTGACTCCGTCTACGAGCAATGCGACCTCTTCCCCAAACTCACGCGTAATATCATCCAGCGTCATCTCCGTGTCTTCCACTACGTCATGCAGCATACCGGCAACGATCGTCTCTTTATCCATCTCCAGTTCAGCAAGAATGATCCCGACCCACAAAGGATGGATAATATATGGCTCTCCTGACTTGCGTACCTGATCTTTATGAGCTTCTTTTCCGATACGGTATGCCTTTTCGATCATTGTAATATCCGCTGACGGATGATACTTACGTACCCGGGCAATCAGTGCCTGGTACAACTGTTCCGGATCCTGGTAATCTTCCGGTGCTTTCACCGCATGTCCATCCACCACTTCAAGATTTTTATTCAGCTCTTCATACTCCAGAGTGCCTGCCATATCGACTTCCCCTTTCACTCATCCTTTGTATCTGAATCTGTACACCAGATTATCTGCTTTTGGGTACATTTCAACTTAATATCATTAAGTATAACACCATTTTCCCCATTTTCAAACAACAACTTCCAACTGTTGTGCAATTTGAGCATATTGCACGTGAAATTCCGATAATTCACCCTTTCATTACTGATAATTTACAATTTCAAGCTGAATACTTCTTTTTCCCATATATTCGTTGATCTTCGGGTAAAAAGTCAGAGGCATTACTTTTCTTTGTTCCATCACTTTCAGGCAGTCTTCTACATCTCCGAAATAAATCCCATCCATCTGCATGCCTCGTTCATTTCTCAGCCTGCACTTTAATACATTCCGGTTCTTTCCAAAGATCCTCGGATCGATCACACTGAGATTTCTTTCCGCAAATTTAGGCTTTTCATTTCCCATGCCAAAAGGCTCTAATCTTTTCAGTTCTGCGATCAGGTTCTCATCAATATATTCAAACGGAAGGCATAAATCAATCGATACCCGCTCCTGCATATCCTCCTCTGTCAGTTGTGCCAGTTCATTGATCTTCTTTCTGAATAATCCAATCTTTTCCTCAGGCAGAGAAAGACCGGCTGCCAGTTTATGTCCGCCGAACCGGGTGAACAGTTCCGCACACCGGTTCATCTCTGCAAACATATCATATGCTTCAATGGAACGTCCTGATCCTTTTGCTCCATTTTCTGTCTTTGTCAATACGAAAGTCGGACGATAATAACGTTCTTTCAGTCTTCCTGCAATGATCCCGGCAATACTTTCATGGCAGTCCGGCAGATAGACAACCAGGACACAGTCTTCCTTCAGAGCGGAAGTTTCAATCATTTCAACTGCCCGTTCCACACCTTTTTCTGTCATTTCCTTCCGGCTTTCATTGAGTGCTTTCAGATCTTCTGCCATCATCACTGCTTCTCTGCGTCCCGGTGCATTGAGCAGTTCCAATGCTCTTTTTGCCGTATCAAGTCTTCCACAAGCATTGATACATGGACCGATGACAAAACCAATATGATAGGTATTCAGATTTTCCACATCGATTCCAGTACATTCAAACAATGCCTTCAGCCCTTCATTTTTCGTCTTTTTCAGCATTTCCAGACCCGTCCTGACAAAAATCCTGTTCTCTCCTGTCAGATTTACCACATCGCCGATCGTAGCGATCGCGACATTCTCGATCAGATATTCTGCTTTTGCCGGATCCATCTCCAGTTCCTCCAGCAATACCCGCACCAGTTTATAGGCAACCCCTGCTCCGCAAAGCTCTTTATATGGATAATTGCAGTCTTTCTGATGTGGATCGATCACCGCATCTGCTGCGGGGATCTGATAAATGCGAACACCATTTTCTTCTTTAAATTTCACTTCATGATGATCCGTCACGATCACCGTCATCCCTTTTTCTTTTCCATATGCAATCTCCTCAATTGCCGCGATTCCATTATCACAGGTGAGGATCGTATCAA
>UMJT01009741.1_pt1 | contig 11276 bp, 12 predicted proteins | sample 1966111 | NCBI WGS metagenome assembly UMJT01 (sample SAMEA4836159, study PRJEB28245) | human gut metagenome | biome: gut microbiome; material: fecal sample | place: Denmark | collected 2008
CGGACTCAAGTTCCGCAGCCCTTGCCCGCGAAACAGGTATGTCCCGGTCATCGAACAGGGTCGGCTCCCCGTTCTCGAAATCATCCGGATCCTCGTCGTCATATAACGGGTTGTTACGCGGGTCGATCTCGTGCATGAGCACCTTCAGGGCGCTTCCGTTGCGCTCGACGGTCTCGGCTATGGACGACCACGAATCGCGCTTCCGGTCGATCGTGTTAAGCAACGCCACCAGTGCGGCGTTCTCCCGCATCAAACCCTCATCGTCAGACATCTGCCACGCTCCCATGCATCTCACCGGTCTCCCCATTCTAATATCGGAACGTTACATCCCGCGTCATGAGGCATCCGTCCGCGAACACGGCTGTCTTCTATCCGCGTGCCGGCGTCGCGTCGATGATCTCGATCCCGTCGTGCAGGTCGGGTATCGCGGCGGCCATCAGCCGCCCCAACGATGCGGCGTCCCTGTGGGTGTAGTGCATGGTCATCTGCAGGCTGACGTGGCCCATGATGCTGACGCGCGCGTCCTCGGGCATGCCGGCGCGCGCGGTCATCGACGCCATCCAGTGTCGGGCGGAGTGGATCCGCACCTGCGGCAGGCCCGCGGCCTCCAACGCCTTCAGCCAATGGTGTCGTTCCGTGGCCTCGCGGACCGGATGGCCCAGCTGGTTCGTGAACACGAGCTCACGCGGGCCGACATGCAGGCGTCGGATGCGCGCCCACAGCCGGTCCCACAATCCCTGCGGGATGGGCACGAACCGCGTGGCGGCGCGTGTCTTGGGCGTGGTCAGCCACAGAATCCCGTACAGGTGCTCCGCGTCGAGCCATTTGGGGATCACCGCATCGCCGGGACGACCGTACTCCTGGATCTGCTGCTGCACGAATATGCCGGGCACGCCGTCGCGCAGTTCCAGCTCGTATGGCATGAGCGCGTACCGTTCGCCGGCGCGCATGCCGGACGTGAACGCCAGTTCGAACAGGAGCGCCCACACCTCCACGCTGTCGTCCATGTCCACCGGCCCGCGCCTTGATTCCGGCATCGACCCGACGGCGGCTATCATCCTTTTCGGCTGGTCGGGCGCGAGGATCCGCACCGGTGTCGGCTCCACGCGCGGCGGCCGCACCTTCCTGCACGGGTCCACCGGTATCAGCTCCTCCAGTTCGGCGTCGTCCAGCACCATCTTCAGGCTGACGAAATGATCCTTCAGCGTGGAGGGGGCGAGCCGCTTCCCCAGCACGCGCATGCACCGGCGGACATGCTCCGGAGCCAGATCCGCGAGGCGCACGTGGCCGATGACCTGACAGCAGGCGCGCAGGCGGCCGGCCCGCGTCCGATAGGTGGTGGGCTTGACGCGAAGCCGGTAGTCCTCCAGTCAGCGTTCCACGTAATCGTTGAGGTACGGGGATTTGGCGCCGGGCATGAGGCCGGTGCGTTCGAGCTCGGCGATTTTGGCGTCGAACCGTTCTCTGGCCTCGGCCTTGGTGCGTCCCTTGGCTTCGACGTAGCGGCGTTTGCCGGTGGCGGGGTCGGCCCCGAGGTCCTTGCGGAACCTCCATGTGCCGTCCTTGCCGTGGATGATGCTGCCGGCTCCCTTGGTGCGGCGTTTCCGTGTGGCCATGATGGTCTCCCTTTCCGTGTTCGGGAGAGCACCCTAAGCGTGTCCACGCGTGGTCTCGGAGCCGTTGTGATCGTTGCCCTCCGAGGTCTCCCAAAGGGCACACTATCCGCACACTATCGGTGTCACAAACGGCCCGATACGTGGCAGAAACCGCCATTTTCTCCGCATTCAAAAACGGCGCGATTCCAACGTTCCGCATCCGGAAACCGTTGGAATCACGCCGTTTTCGCCATACTCAACAAGCTCAGTGGCTTATATTGAACTTGAACTCGGCGTCTTACCGGTCTTCTTCGTCCCGCCTTGCCGCGGATATTCAATCGCATCGCAGGGGTGACTTCCTCGATCATTTGACAGACCGACCGACGGTCTGTATGCTTGACGGGGACATGAACGAAAGGCAGGCCATCCGCATGGCGCACGATATACATTCCGGAGACACCGAACGACGAATCCTCGATTCCGCCCGCAGGCTCTTCGCTGAAAAGGGCTACGAGAAGACGTCCATCCAGGACATCCTGAACGACCTGGGACTGTCCAAGGGCGGGCTCTACCACCACTTCAAATCGAAGGAGGCGATTCTCGACCGGCTGAACGCCGACGAGTGGGCCGCAACCGCGCGTCTTCTCGACAAACTCATCGAGCGCAAGGACATGAGTGCGCTTGAGAAGCTGCGCGCGCTCATCGTTTCCGCCGTGGACGCCCCCGATCATCTGGACCTGGTCCGTTCCCAGCTGGCGCTGCTCAAGGATCCTGCGTTCTTTACGGCGAACATGCGCTTCTGGTCGACGAGACTGCCGGAGTCCTTCCGCTCGCTCATCGATATGGGCGTGCAGGACGGCTCCATTCCCACGGCATACCCCGAGGAGGCGGCGCAACTGCTCTCGCTCCTCGGCAACTACTGGCTCATGCCCTGCTTCTACCCCGCCGATCATGCCGGCATGGAACACCGCATCCGCTGCCTCGCCACGATGCTCGACGCCATCGGCGCGCCAGTGTTCGACGAGACGCTCATCCTGCGGACGACCGAAGAGCTCACGGCCCTGACGCCGGAAGAGGATACGGCGTCCGCATAGGAGACGCGCCCGGGTGCGCCGCATCTTGCACATCCTGATGCCACAGATGTCGAAGCGCTTCCGCGCCCTTTTCCTTGGGCGTATTGTTATCACAATAACAGACCGACGGTCGGTTTGTATAAATGGCCGTGGCCAATCACAAGAAAGGAATCCACGATGACGAACGCATACGAATGCACGACCCAACCACAAAGAAGCCAAGCCGCTGATCCTCTTCGCACACGCGACTTCCGCCTGCTCGTCGCGGGTCTCGGAATATCGCTCTTCGCCAACCTTATGCTGCGGTTTGCCATGTCCATGTGGGTGCTTGACAAGACCGGCTCGGCGGCGGCGTTCGCCTCCATTCTCACTGCAAGCATCCTGCCCACGATTCTGCTCTCGCCCCTTGGCGGCGTGATGGCGGATCGTACGAACCGTCGGACCGTCATGGTGGCGCTTGACGCGCTTTCCGCCGTGACGGTGCTCGTCTGCGTGGCGATCTTTTCGGCCGCCGGTTTCAATCTGGCGGCGATAGCCGTGATGCAGGTGGTGCTCGCCGTGCTTGACGCGATGGAGACGCCTACGGTGCAGGCGGCGCTGCCGCAGATGTTCCGCTCCCATGGCGAGGATGTGATGCGTTGCGCGATGGCCGTGGTGAACGTAGTGAACCAGACGAGCACGCTCGTTCCCGCCGTGCTCGGCGGCGTGCTGTACGCGGCGGTTGGTGCGATGCCCATGATGGGAATCACGATCGTGGGGTTCGGTGCGGCCGCCGTCGTGGAGTGTTTCATCCGGCTCGGCGCTCCCGACCGCGGCGATGCCGGCCGCGTCACCGCAGTCGACGACCTGCGCGCGGCCGGACGTTTCCTCACCCGCGAACGTCCTCATGTGCTGCATCTGGTGTTGATCTGCGCCGCGCTCAACTTCCTGGTGACGGGGTATGCGGAGGTCGGCTTCCCCTACATGGTGCGGACCGTACTGGGGTTCGGCTCCACGGCGTACGGCATTGCATATGGTCTCGTGGGAGCATCCGGACTGCTCGGCGCGCTCGTCGGTGGGCGGGTCGCGAGGTCGCTGTCCATGCGGCGATTCCCGATGGCGATCGCCGCCTTCTCGCTCACCATCCTGCCCCAAGCGCTCGCCATGACGATTCCCGCAGGTGGAGTGATGCGACTCGCGGTGCTCACGGCGAGCACCTGCGGAACCATGATCGCCATCACCCTCGCGAACCTCATCGCCGTGCCGGCGATCCAGATGGGCTGCCCCGAGGACATGACCGGCAAGGTGATGTCGCTCGCGCTCTCCGCGAGCATGTGCGCCCAGCCCCTCGGACAGATCGCATACGGCTGGGCGTACAGCGTCCACCCGGCGGGCGCGGTCCTGACGGTGACGTTCGCCCTGGCCACCGTGATGCTGCCGCCAGTCGCGCACGTAACGCGGCGGTTCTAGGACGGGATTCCATCATCTTCGCTCTGGACAGCTGAGACATCAAAACCATGTGTGGATACGTGAACGGCCGCCATCAATCATGGTGATGTTGGCCGTTCACGTCATCCCCGTACCGTAGATATGAAAACGACCACTGTAATCGCACATACGACGATGGTGGCCATTGGATCAAGCGCCCCGGCGTCAGGCCTCCACGAGCGGGCGGATGTCGTCCAAGGTGCTGGGGTCGAAGGTCAGCAGATCGTAGTCGGTCTGAAGGTTCGCCCAGAACTCGGGCGTGGTGTCGAGCGCCTTGCCGAGCCGCCATGCCGAGCCGCCATGCCATGGGGTGGTGATGCGCCGCCTGCCATTGACGATCTCGCCGATCGGCGACATCGGCGTGCTTTGCCGTACCCGTCGAGGCGGGTGTGGACCTGCCAGACGTCCCAGATATGATATGCGCCGATGAGCGAAGCAATCGGACTTTGATTCGGAAACGGCCTTCATACCGCACCTGTCCATCACACAACCGGACTGGAACATGAACAGGCACGCAGTCACGGTTGCATAATAGGATTCGAGTCAATAGCAGCCTTCCACGCCTCCTCACAGTGCGCAACCCGGAAGGTCCTTTTTATTGGCGAACTCGACCGGTTTGGCCTATCGCAACAGTCGTTCGTTGAGGATGACAGGAGCGTGTTCGATTGACGGCTGCAACGCATCGAGCTGGTCGGACAGCTTCGACTCGTCGACCACCGGCAGTTCGAGCAGGGATCGTGCGGCCGCGTGCAGGTAGTCGTTCAACGCCTCGATGCGGCCCGGCTCCAGCGGGTAAGCCGGGTCGTTCTCCAAGGTGACGTCCAACGTTTTGCGCAACATCTCATGCTGCGCGCTGCCCATGATGGCCGCGCACTGGTCGCGGAACGTCATACGAGAATTTGCCGGCTGACGTTCGGACAGTACCTGCGGAATCCACGCGCCGCCCTCCCAGTCGGCGCGCATGTCGTTCTTGAACAGCGACATGTTATGGTCGAACAACGGCGCCGGACCCAGAATCCGGCCGGTACGGTTGTCGCGCAGGAACCCGTGGTTGTTGGCGTGACGGTCCTGATTGACGATGAGCGCGTCGAACACTAGCATCGTGCGCATCGCCTCGAACGATTCCTCGGACACGGCGCGTGCGGCGGCGAGGATCTCCGGGAACGACGCCAGCTGCGTCGCCGCATAGAACGGCACGAACGACACGTCCTTTGAGTTCATCGAACCGCACACCGACGCGAGCTTGCCCTTCCAACGGGCGATGCGGTAGTCGACCGCATTCACACCGAGCCTGCGCGCCAGCTGCGAGGCGAGATACTCGGAATACGGTTCCAAACCGGCGTTCGCATACCATTCGGAACCCGCCTTCCACAGTTCCAGCCCACGTTCCGTATGCCGCCACGCCTTCGGGAACTGGCCGTCCGTCGTCCACTCGCTCGACAAGCCGATCGCATGCTTCTCGCTCGACGTATACCCCGTGTAGGCCACGATGGCGAGCGTCTCGTCCAACGGATTGTCATACAGGTTGATGTCCGCGAACTTGAGGTTCTCACCGTCGCGTTCCGCCCAGAACGAATCGTTAACCGACAGCCCCTTGCACAGGTCGATGATGCCCAGCGTATCCGCAATGTTCAACCCCGCCTGCGCGAGAACCTGCGTGGCGAACTCACGATTCTTCGGAATCGTGCGCCGCTCCAGCCACGTCGTCAGCTTCGCATTATCCGGCTCCGGAGCCAACGGAAACGGCAGCAACGCGCGCTTCGACTCATCGAACCAGCGGACATGCGCCTCGATCTTGCCCGCCAGCAGGCCCTCGCCATACGACGCATCGAACCGGAGCAGCGGATCATCATAGAGCCGCAGCACGTAACTCGTCATATCCGGCCCCTCCAATCACAAGCCCGCTCCAAAGTCATATCGGGCGATTCACATATGAAGAACAACTGTCTACAGTATAGGCAAGGGCCTTGGAACGCAACGCTTCACTCTGAAGTCAAGTATTTGATATAGTTTGGTGCAAAAAGATAGTAAATAGCAATAAGGAGTGGCTATGAGCATGCAGATTGCCACGCGAGTTGATGACGAGCAGGCTGCGTTGTTTAAGGAGACGACCCGACAGCTGGGTACCACCCCGGCCGATGCCCTGCGTATGTTCATCAGCGCGTTCAATGATTACCGTGGGTTCCCCTATGAGGTGCGTTTGCCACGAAATGACGTGGAGCCGTTTGCGTCCGAGCGGGACGCTACTGAGTATGCCAGTCGTCTCGCCTTGAGGATGTCCGATGAAACGAGGTGAGATTTGGACGTTGCAGGCCGATGGCTACGCCAGCAAGCCACGGCCGGTTGTCATCGTGCAGAGCGATGCCGTCGATCGGTTCGATTCCGTCATCACTTGTCTGCTGACCTCATACGATTCCTCCGACATCGACACGCGGGTCCGATTGGAACCAAGTCCGGAGAACGGCCTGAACAAAGTGAGTTACGTGATGACGGACAAGATCGTCACCGTCGACCGCAAACTGCTGGGATACCAAGTCGGCGTGGTTGATGATGCAGCCATGGCGAATATCGGCCGTCAGCTCACGCGGGTTCTAGGTTTGCTGTGACGTTTGGGATGGCTGGCGGGTGTGCGTCTACTTGTGACATCGTTTATGCACCCTTGAGGCCGTATGATGATGGCGTCGAATTCAAGCTCTCCCCAACGTCTAAGAAATGGCTTCCTTCATATTACGGTCATACGACCAACACCATATGAAGGAAGCCATTATGAATGGTCTAACGGCAATCAGCTTCTCATACGTGATTGCCAGTCATTCACCGAATCAGCCGCGGTTGTCGAACATCTGCAGCAGCATCTTGCTGGGTTCGACGGCATAGACGGTGTGCGGCAGACGGGCGCTCAGGTAGACGATGCCGCCGGCCGTAAGCTCGACTTCACGGCCTTCGCCGCCGACGCGCAGCTTGCCTTCCAGCACCTGGATGATCACGGGCATGGCCGCGGTGTGCTCGCTCAGTGCCTGGTCCTTGTCGAAGCCGAACAGCACGGCGCGCAGGCCGTCCTCGCGCAGCACCGTACGGGAGACAGTGGCCTCCTCCTGAATATCGATCAACGAGGCCAAGTCTTCGATGAATCCAAGATGCGGCTCGGTCGAAATGGCGTGGCCTTCGGCGTCGTGGGCGTCGTGCTTGCAGGCGCAGTGCTTGGCCTCACCCGCTTCAGCGGCCGCGACTTCGCCATGCTTGCAGTGGCACTCCTTCTTCGCGCCCGGCTCCGCGGCCGCGCCCTCGGCGTGCTCGTGCTTGCAGGCGCAGTGGTGTTCGCCGTTGGCGGCAGCCGCCTCGGCTGCCGCGACGGCTTCCCTACGCTGCTTGCACTTGCAATGCTGCTCGTCGCGTCCTGCCTTGCATGCGGTCTGCTGCTCGTTCTCATCGACCATGATGTTCTCCTATTCGTCGCGCGTACCTCACATACGCGTCATCGCTTTTACTTGTTTCCCATTATCCGGCCATCGTTGGGCCGGCACACCGCTGTTACGCTTCGGGCTTGCGCACCACGAACGCGATACCGGTAAGTTCGTTGCTGTACTTGTCGAAGGTGTGCTTCATGTTGAGCACGCGGGCGCGGATGTCCTTGTTGCCCAGAACGTTGCGCAGGATGCGCAGCACACCGCCGATACCTTCATCGGCGATATTGCGCTTCATGCCCAGCAAGGCCATCGGCTCCTTGCCTCTCCACAGCACCTCGAAGCCTTCGGCTTCCAGCAGCTCGCGCCATTCCTGCTCGGTGAGCGGGCGCGCGTTCACCTTGATGCTGCGAGCCAGGGCCTTGCGCACCTCATCCTTGACGGATTCGTCCAGGTTGTCCGGCTGCAGGCCGAGTTCGTGAATCGAGTAGGTGCCGCCGGCGCGCAGTAGTCGGAAGGCCTCGCCGATAATCGCCTGCTTGCCACGCTCGGTCTGCATGGTAAGCATGGATTCGCCGATCACCACGTCGGCGCTGTTGGATTCCAGACCGGTGTCGGCGGCGTCGCGCTGCACGCAGCTTGCCGGAATCGTGGCCTTCTCACTGGTGAGTTTGGAGATGATGTCCACGACCTGCGGATCGCGGTCCACGCCACGGTAGCTCTTGGGGTCGCGCTCGAGAATCGCCCTAGTGGTCAGGCCCAGTCCCGGGGCGAATTCGACGACATCCTTGCCGGCGATGTCCGCGTTGGCGAGCATGCGTTCGGTGAGTTTCTTGCCGCCGGGGCGCAGCACGTGCTTACCGATGCGGGCCAGAAGCCAATGGCCCTGCAGGTGCGCGGGGTCTCGGTCGGACTGCGGCAGGGGCAGCTCGCGGTTGGTGGCGGGTTTGGTGGCGGTGGACTGAGATGCCTGAGAAGGCTGCGGTGTAGTGGTCATGTGTCGTGATGCTATAGTCCACAGCCCGCCCGCACAAGGGTTTTTCGCTAGAAATCAGCCGAATGTGAGAATGCTCACCCGAGTAGGCGCCTGAGCATGCGGCTCAGGGACGATTCAGGGGATGCTCAGGGGTCCCGTCACCGATTCCCCACATATCGCCCGCGTTCGCCTAATAGAATGGAATCCAGCATTCGATTCGGTATCCGGCGCAATGCCGGCAAACGTGAGGAACTTACGATGAGGGTCATCGGCAATATTCTGTGGATCATTCTGGGCGGACTGGCAATCGCCATCAGCTGGACACTGATCGGACTGTTTCTGTGCATCACCATTATCGGTATTCCACTAGGAGTTCAGGCGTTCAAAATGGCGGGCCTTACCTTGACACCGTTCGGCAAAACCGTGCAATACGGTGGCGGCGTTGGCTCCACGCTGGTCAATATCCTCTGGGTGGTGCTGGTCGGCTGGTGGATGGCACTCGGCTATCTGGGTGCAGGCGTGCTCAACTGCATCACCATCATCGGCATCCCGTTCGGCCTCCAGTCGTTCAAAATGGCCAAGCTCGCGCTCTGGCCGTTCGGCGCACAGATCTACAGTCTGTAACAATTGTTTCTGCAGTAAGTCCGGTGCAACGCATTATCATCGTGCGTTGCACCGGACTTTTTTATATACAACGGGCATTTCACACACCGCGTGATTTGACGGATTCGGACGTAAGACCTTATGGTGCGCGAACCATGATCAACACATCGCATTCAGCAGCGACGGCGTGAACGAACACGCCATCTGACCAGTACACCTCTCATTGGCGCATAGCTGAATCATTGCCGGTGATATCGAGCCGACCCGTTCGCACCATGCCTCATAAACGCACCTGTACGAGCATGTGTTCTTGGCATCGTCGCAACGCAATGCACCGCGGCAAAACCCATTGCATACCATCACATATTCAGAAAGAACAACAGATCATGAAGTATTTCACTACTGACACGCATTTCGGGCACTACATATGTCACTCACACGCAGTCATGCGCACAACTATATTTTTGTATCATCCATGATTTTATAGTTGTTTATTGACTCATTTCCTTCTCTATCTTATACTTTCTACAATCAAGGATGCTCTTTGGGAAGCGAGTCTCTCTCATGGATATGAAGTATAGAAGTTTGGCAAGGCTGTTCCATGCCGACAGGTCAGTCGATTCCTTCAATAACCATGCAGCACTCGCACGGCAGCGGCTTGAGGCAGATTCCACATTCAGGACCGGGGTCATCACGCCATTGGGCGAGCTGTTCTCTGCCACGCCACGCGAGACGACCCTGCTCATGGAAAATATACTTCTCGCCGAAAGGCGCATATCACGGCTATGGAACCTGATTCCCGGCGTCATGCGCTGGGACTACATACGGCATTCCATCAGTGAGGAACTGTTCGCCACCAACGAGATGGAAGGCGTGCGCAGCACCCGCAAGGAAACCCAGGACGCCGTGGACGCGGCCGACAAGGCAAGGAGGGACGGCGACGACTCCAAGGCGCGGTTCAGCGAATTTGCCAAGCTGTACCTGAACCTCACGGACAAGGACTCCGCGTTGCCGGCAGGCATCGCCGACATCCGCGACATCTATGACAAGGTTGCGCTCGACGAAATCGAAGAGAGCGATCAGCCGGACGGCGACCTGTTCCGGAAAGGCGATGTGGAAATACAGGGGCCGCACGGCCTCGCGATCCATAACGGAGTCAAAGGCGAAGGCAACATCGGCGCACTCCTCACCGATATGATCCATCTCGCGACCTCCGACGAGATTCCCCGGCTGCAGTCGGCCATCATGTCGCACTTCCTGTTCGAATACGTCCACCCGTTCTACGACGGCAACGGCAGAACCGGCCGGTATCTCCTGGCCCTGTACCTGAACCATGACCTGACTATGCCCACCGTGCTATCCCTGTCCCGCACCATCGCGGAGAACAAGAACGCCTACTACAAAGCATTCATGGAAGCGGAGGACAAGCTGAACTGCGGCGAACTCACGCTCTTCGTGAACACCATCCTCGGATTCATCCAACAAGCCCAGGATGAGCTGATTGACGAACTCAGTATCAAGGTCGATCAGCTCGACAAAGGTCGGATACTCTGTACACAGCTTGAAAAGAGGCATGGCCTATCGCGCAATGCCGTCTCGGTGCTCTATGGCGTGATTCAGGAAGAGCTGTTCGACTCGTCCAAATCCATGTCGTTGGACGAAGTGGCCCATCACATCGGACTATCCAAACAGAGCGCAAGGAAATACGTGGAAGAGCTCTTGGCCGCGGGGCTGGTCGTACAGACCGGAAAACGTCCGCTGAAAATACAGGTGGCGAAATCATTGAGGAATGTTCTCGCCACAGGAGCCGACGAGAACGCGGAAGCCTAAGAAAAGTAGACGCAAACATCTCATCTCAACGAGGTTCATGAAGGTTCGTAACATGAAGAAAGGTCTGGGCAACCAACACTGCTCGGACCTTTCCGCAACACTCCCGTCAGTCGCTTTCCGCGACGGCTCCCCTCAGGAAGGGGAGCCGAGGAAAACTACTTGGAGACGTTAAATTTGAACTCCACAATATCTCCGTCGGCCATGACGTAGTCGCGACCCTCCTGACGGAGCTTGCCTTCCTCCTTGATCTTAGCCATGGAACCATCGGCGGCCACGAAATCGTCATAGGAGACGATGTCGGCCTTGATGAAGCCCTTTTCGAAGTCGG
>UMJT01019459.1_pt1 | contig 11116 bp, 9 predicted proteins | sample 1966111 | NCBI WGS metagenome assembly UMJT01 (sample SAMEA4836159, study PRJEB28245) | human gut metagenome | biome: gut microbiome; material: fecal sample | place: Denmark | collected 2008
ACTGTGACAGTCCGCAAAGGTCAGAACAGGTTTCAAGTTTTTGCTTTTCTTCTTCAGTCAGTCTTACTGTTATGACTTTTTTATCACTTTGTTTCTTGCTCAAAAGATATCATCTCCATTCTTGTGTTTTTGGCTTTGTAAAAGGGTATTCAGGGGATTTCCCCTGAGTTAAGTCCACACGCCTTTAGGCTGTGGATTTGGATTTTGGGTATCAAAATCCGATGCTCGTTATTCCTGTGGACATTATTCCTGTGGACAGCATGTCAGCTGTCTTTTTAGGAATATCCCCATTCTCAAAATATTGTTTCTGAAGCAGTTATTTTTCGTATCCATAGTTGGTAAACTCAATCAGCCTTTTTTGGTCTTGTGGTTACGCAGGTTGTTGTTCTGCTTCTTCGCAAATTCTCTTGCTGCTGCCCGCCGCTTCTCGCTGTAGGGTTCGGTTAGGCGAAAACAGAATCTGCCTTTCATAATCTCAAAGGTCAGACCGCCGTCCTCCGTATCATCAGTCTGCCTGCACAATTTAGGATATTTTTCAGAATAAGCAGTCAGTCTATTTTTGAGACTGGTATTGTAGGTTCTGACTGTAATCCACGAACTTGCTTCATCAAAATATATCTCTGTGGTTTTCTGTGTTTTTTTCAGTCCTGTTTTCATCACTTCACGCTCTTTTTAAAATTTCGCTTGTTTTCTCTTTGTTTTTGCAAGAGGGGGATTTATGAATGTTTTTTAACGGTTCAAGACTTTTAAAAAATGAATATTTTTTGATAGAAATGCTCCGAACAATGCAGACATCGTTAAAACCTTTTCTGTTTAGAAAATCCTGACTTTTACAGCTCAAGAGCAATTTTGCCGTTTTACCCGAATGTTGTTCCTGCCCCTGCTTTTTCAGCGGCGTTTTCTCGCTCGTTTCCTTTTTGGAAAGTCTTGATGGAGTATCCCGTTCGGACGGTCATTCAATTGTCAAGATACAGTCGGCAAAACAAAAAGCCGATACATAGACATCAAAAATCAGCGGGAGTTTTTCTCTCGCTTCAAAATGATGTTCTATGTAACGGCTTTGAAATTCAAAGACGGGACTGTTTGTTCATCTGTTCACTCGCAGACAGTACCAAAAAGCATAGAGTGCAGACGGCGGTATTTTCTCTTAGCATACCGCAGGCATTGGGCGGCTTACACCGCATTCTCAATCGAAACATCTTGTATTTAGTTGTGACCTCTTTCATTGGGACTTTATTATACCAAACCCCTCGCCGAAAATCAAGTTTATGGTGAGGTTCTGTATAGTTTTTGCAAAAGCAGGGCATACTATTTTGTTACACTGTCTGTCGAACGCCATATTATCGGCAAATATATGTTATAATAATTTTGAAGTACATTGTAATTATTCCGATATTGTGATATACTAAATTTATATAAGTAGCCCTCAAATCAGGAGGTATGAAAGATGGAATATTTAACAGTTACACAGGCGGCGGAAAAATGGGGTATCTCTACCCGTCGTGTTCGTTTGCTTTGTGCCAATGGTGAAATTGACGGAGTTATCCGCAAAGGAAAATTATATATGATACCTGCAGAAACAGAAAAACCGTTGGATAAACGAAAATTGCCTAACAAAAGAAAACGCGGCAGATTTGCAGATATACTAACTGAAATTGATATTAAAAAAGTTAAACTTGACGATATGCGTCCGCTTACTGCAGGCGAAACACAGCGTTTGCGTGATGAATTTATGGTTGACTTCACCTATAATTCAAACGCTATTGAAGGAAACACGCTTACTTTGAAAGAGACCGCTATGGTGCTTGAAGGAATGACGATAGACCGTAAACCCTTGAAAGATCATCTTGAAGCTGTCGGGCACCGTGACGCATTCCTTTATGTTGAAGATATTGCACAAAATAAGGCAAGGTTGAGAGATACGGAAATCAAGGCGATTCATTCATTAGTACTAATGAATAGACCTGAAGATAAAGGAGTTTACCGCCGTATTCCTGTCACAATTGCAGGTGCATATACCGAACCGGTACAACCATTTCTCATTGAGCCGAAATTGACGGAGTTGCTTGCCGAAAATGAAGATCGTAAAAAGACAATGCATCCGATTGAACGCATTGCCCGTTTTCATCTCGAATTTGAAGGAATACACCCTTTTATAGACGGTAACGGCAGAACAGGTCGATTGATTTTAAATCTTGAACTTATCCGTAACGGTTATCCCGCAATCAATGTGAAGTTTACTGACCGTAAACGCTATTATGATGCTTTTGATGCATTTTATCGTGACGGCAAAGCAGACGATATGGTGTTACTTGTTGCAGAGTATGTAAACGAACGCCTTGACAGATATTTAGAAATTGTGAAAGAGTAAAAGCATTAGGAGAAACAAAATGAGTACAAATATATCAAAACAAAAGCGTGAAGACTTGTTGAATAAAATCAAAGAAATCCGAACCTTTATTTCTGCTGCTCCGCAGGATGAAAATACGGGCAATCTTCTTTCTTATCTTTCCGATTTAGAGAAAGATGTAAACGGCAAGAAATATGGACTTGTATTTGAAGAACACCGTGAGGAAATTGACGAGGTACTTGATACCCATACCCCTGTATTGAGCGAAGAGAAAGACCTCTTCATCGACAACGGCGGACATCTGAATTTTCTCATTGAAGGGGATAACCTTGCTTCTCTTAAATTACTCGAAAAAACTCACAAGGGGAAAATTGATCTTATCTACATAGATCCGCCATATAACCGAGGAATCAATGATTTTAAGTATGACGACGACTTCATCGTAAAATCAGATGGTTATATTCACTCAAAATGGCTTTCTTTTATCAAGGAACGACTTGTAATTGCAAGGAAACTCCTGTCTGATGCAGGTGCTATTTTTATTAGTATTGATGATAATGAACAAGCAAATTTAAAGTTGCTTTGTGATTCAATATTGGGCGAAAACAACTTTGCAGGAATGATTCCATGGAGAAAGAGAACGGCAAAGACCGATGTACCATTTGGAATTTCGCAGGACTATGAATGGATACTGATATATGCCAAAAGTGACCAATTCAATGCATTTACAAAGCGAGAGAATCAAAGAAAATATTATTCAACCCCAGATATCCCAGGGCGTGAGTGGAGGGCTCACGATTTAACTACGCAAAGGACAGCGGTGGAACGACCCAATAGTGCCTTCACCTTAATAGATCCTAAAAATGGGAATAAATATCCCGTAAATCCCAACCGAGTGTGGGCTGTTACGAAAGACACATTCCCTCAATATCTTAATGAGAACAGAATTATCTTTCCAGGTGACTATAATTTTTTGAAAATATCAAAGCCGCAAATGCGATATTTTAGAGATGAAGATGAGGCTAAAGCAATCAAAAAAACAGGGAGTGTAGCTGGAGTATCTGCAACAACTACACAACTCCCATCTGATGTTGGTATGACCAAAGAGGGAACGGCAGATTTAGGGAAACTATTTGCAGAAAAAGCTTTTCCATATCCCAAACCTGTTGAGTTAATCAAGTATTTGATACAAATAGGCACCGTAAATAAAGAGGATGCTTTGGTTTTGGACTTTTTTGCTGGTAGCGGTACAACAGCACAAGCGTTGATGCGGATGAATGCACAAAACGAAGGCAGTAACCGCCGCTTCATCCTCTGCACCAACAATGAAAATAACATTTGCCGTGATGTTACATACGAGCGCATCAAGCGTGTGATTGACAAAGAAGGGTACGCCGCAAGTCTTAAATATTATAAAGTTGACTATGTTCCGATAAGCCAGCGTATGTATTACGAATATGCCGATGAGCTGCTTTTGCATATCCGTGAACTCGTTGAACTTGAAAACGGTGTGAATTTCACGGGCAATGCCGAAATCGGTATTGTACTGACAGAAGAGGAACTTGACGAGTTTATGGCGAATATCGAAGCCTATGGCAAGTGCCGCAAACTGTATATGGGGCATGATCTGCTGCCTGATGAGGAGCAGGAAAAGTCCCTTGCTGATCACGGCATTGAGATCAATATTATTCCCGATTACTACTATCAGGATTTACAGGAGGTGTAACTGTGCAACTGAAAAATTTTCAATTATCGGCTGTAAAATCGCTTTTTGAGGCAATGGACAAGCCTACCCGCGACATTATCCTAAAAAGTCCTACGGGCAGTGGAAAGACGATTATTCTCACCTATTTTATGCACCAGTATGTGCAGTCCTATCGTAATACTGTGTTTGTATGGCTTACTCCCGGAAAGGGTAATTTGGAGGAGCAGAGTAAGGAAAAGATGGATAAGTATATCCACGCTGCTCAGATAAAGCTGCTCTCCGATGTCATGACGGGCGGCTTTGAAGAAAACGATAACTGTTTCATCAACTGGGAAAAGCTGACGAAAAAGGGCAACAACGCCCTGAAAGACAGCGAACGCACCAACTTCTTGGAGCATATCGAGCACGCTCTGAACGCCGGTTTACATTTTATCGTCATTGTGGACGAAAGCCATCAGAACAACACGGTGAAGGCGGATGAAATCATCCAGTATTTCCATACGGACAAGATTATCCGTTGTTCAGCTACGCCGAAAGGCATCAAAAATGCGGAAATCATAGAAATTCATGAAGCGGATGTTATTGCCGAGGGGCTTATCAAGAAAATGCTCATCATTAATGAGGATTTTCCGCAGCGTGTGGAAATGGAGAACGCCACCAACTATCTGTTGGAACAGGCGTATGCCAAACAGCGTAAAATCCGTGCGGAGTTTCTTTCCGCCGGAAAGGACATCAATCCTTTGATCGTGGTGCAGATTCCAAACAAATCGGAGAAATTGCAGGACGATGTGGAACGCTGGTTTGAAACGCAAGGCGTAACCTATGAAAACGGTCAGCTTGCGGTGTGGCTCTCTGATATGCACGAAAACTTGGAGGGCATTGAAGAAATCAATGCTCCCTCTGTTGCTGTTATTATCAAGCAAGCTGTTGCCACGGGCTGGGACTGTCCGAGAGCCGCCATTTTGGTAAAGCTCCGTGACAATATGGATGAAACCTTTGAAATTCAGACCATTGGGCGTATTCGCCGTATGCCGGAGGCACACCACTACGGCAAAGATTTGCTGGATAGCTGTTATCTCTACACTTTCGATGAAAAATTCACCGCCGGTGTCAAGCTGAGCCTCGGCAAAGGGGCTTTAGAAGCAGCTACCCTGTTCCTTAAAAATGAGTATAAAGGCATTACCCTGACCTCCGAACAGAGAACGATGGTGACAGATCACCGCAATCCGAAAAAGGCTCTGCTCTCTGTAGCAAAGTATTTTGAAGAAAAATTCAAGACCGGCTCGAATAAGGCGGAGAACAAGACACGCTTGCAGACGGTGGGCTTTGAATTTAGCGCCGATATTTTGCGTCACACCCTTTCGGGTGAAACTGCAACCTTGGATTTTGCTTCGGCAGATATGAATACGGTCATCATTACCGAAAAGCTGAATACCCACGATCACGGTCATATGTATCATCAGAAGGTGGGTAAAATCGGTATGGAGATCGGAATGGAATACAGCTATATGAATACGATTATTCGTAAGCTGTTTGATCGCAATTTTACATACAGCCGTAAAATCATCGCAATGGAACCGAGAGAAGTCTACGCCTTTGTTATCAACAATGCCGATCTGCTACGCCATACGGTGCGTGAAGCGATGGCGGCGGAACTTGAACAGCTTACTCTTGATATTAACCAAGTATCAAAGGTGTCGTTCCATATCCCGCAATCTTGCCTGTTTACCTATGACGGTACAGCAAAAACGCAGTTGGAAATGAAGAAAAATGTATATCAGGGCTACCTTTCCTCTGCGGAAGTTCGCTCCTCCTCGGAACGCAAATTCGAGAAATTCTGCGAAAAGTGCGATGCCGTGGAATGGGTATATAAAAATGGTGATAAAGGCAATGAGTATTTGTCCATCGTATATGCAGATAATTCGGACAAGCAGAAGAATTTCTATCCTGACTATATAATCAGCGTAAACGGTGAAGTTTGGATTGTGGAGACCAAGGGAGGCTTTGACCGCAGCGGCAATAGCCAAGATATTGACATTTTCACGCCGAAAAAATTTGCTGTGCTGAAAGATTATTTGGAACGCTACGGCTTAAAGGGTGGCATTGTCCGCTATGACGAAAAAAGTGAAGAACTGTGCATTTGTATGGATAGCTATTCCGAGGATATTAACAGCGATAGCTGGGTTGTATTGAGCGATATTTTGAAATGAGGTGAAAGTCTTGAAGATAACTGACCATAAAGTGCTAATTGAGTTTTCTCCAGCAAAAGTTCAATTTTTCAGAATAGATCCTGAAGATATATCAGCAACATTATCAGATATTTTGCGTACTCTTATGGACTTGTCTTGGCTCAGTAAATTCGATCAAGACTTTGAACAGAAAGCCTTTGCCTCCCGTGCAAAGAAAACTATTGATGATATTAAAGAAAAGTTTGACAAATGCGTTGATGACAGTATCAGCAAAGACGCCGGCGAGTATGTGGTATCTGAACTAGCCAGAGAAACTATGGTTTCTGAGCTGGACTATTTAGATATTCCTCTTGATGAGCTTGTTGGTAAGAAGCGCTCTGGGAATCCTGGGTTTGATTTTCATTCGCAGAATAAAATTACGAATACGGTTATTTTCGGTGAAGCAAAGTATGTTGCCGCTACAACAGCGTATTCATCGGCATTGCCACAAATTGTCGACTTTATCAAAGATGGAAAAGATGTTGAGGACCTTCCAGAATTAAAACCATTCTGTACAACATCGGCTTTGCAAAGAGCAGCCGTTGGAAGAAAGGGATTTTCTGCTGCATTTTCAGCAAAAACTACAAGCACAGACAAAATAATCGCTAACATCACGAAACGCCCGGACTTTCAATCGTTACTTCAATACGAAGAACTCATTTTGGTGGCGGTGGACTTATGAATACTGTTTTAAAAAAGGGCAATATCATTGCCAAAATCCGAAAAGGGGAAGATTTAGAGCAGATTATCGACTATGTCAAATCTGAAATTTATCAAAATGGTCCCAATAGCTCTGTGGTTTTAGAAATAGTTTCATATTTCAAATTGTTCCAACCAGAGTTTTTTAAGAAGGACGAGCAAGAAATCATTGCTACGATGGGGCTGTTTTTTAAACAACCCAAAATCGAAAGTCTGACTGGATCAGTCTTTGAAATGTATCATCAGCAACTCAAAGACGAATTTGGCAATGACTATACGCCAATGCAGGCGGATATTCTTAAGAAGATACGAGATTTACAGTATTTTAGTTTTTCAGCACCAACAAGTACAGGGAAATCATTTGTATTTCGACATCTTATTACTGATTGTTCCAATGATGTGGTTGTCATCGTCCCTTCAAGAGCTCTCATTAACGAGTACTACGACCGATTGAACAGTCTTGTAGACAGAAAAACTGTAAATGTTCTGACTTTTGTTGATAGGATTAATACAAAACACATTCACAGAAATATTTTCATACTGACACCTGAGCGTGCAAAAGAGCTGTTCAAAAATAAAGATTGGCTAAATATTGATTTGATTCTGTTTGATGAAGCCCAGCTCAGCGATGAACACTCGGTGCGAGGTCTCTATTTTGATAGTATTGTGAGGCGAACACTAAAGTATTTTCCTGACGCAAAATTCGTTTTTGCACATCCGTTCGTTGAAAATCCCGAAGCACAATTGCAGAAAAATGGCATTGAAATCATTGATACAACGGCAACATACAGCAATTATGAATTAAAAAATGTAGGACAGATTTTTTATACTCACGACACAGCAAACCAGAAATTCTATCATTTCGGTAGTGACCCTTCAACGCTTGGGAAACGCAAGCTGGAAGCAAACTTTGATCCTATTGAGTCCGTACTGAAAAAAGGTGGTAGTGTACTCATCTATGTGCCAAAGTCGCACATTTACAGTAAGCAGATATATGGTCAATTTCAGAAGTATATTTCTATGTGCCAACCAATTAATGATCCTATTGCTATAAAAATGATAGAAGAGCTAAAGGAGTATATTGGTGCTTCAACAACGGATAAGTTATTTTATAACTCTGATATGCTGGAAAAACTGAAATGCGGGATTGTTGTTCATCATGGTTCAATTCCATTGACAGCCCGGTTGATATTAGAGCATTTTACGCAGCAGGGCTTCTGTAAAATCTGTTTTGCTACTTCTACACTGGAGCAGGGAATCAATATGCCATTCGATGTGGTTTATCTTGACCGCTTCGAGGAAAGTAAAACACTTTCTGTTAAAAATCTGATTGGTAGAGCCGGTCGCTCTACCAATAAACCTGTATTTGATTTTGGTAGCGTCATTTTGCGACCGAATGCAATGAGCAGATTTCGAAAGGTGTATCGCAAGAAAAATACTCTTTCGTCAAAATCTCGATTAGATACCACTGACGATAAAATTGATGAGAAATATGAGGAGTACAAAGAAGCAATCAAAACAGGGGAATTCTCTGATGAGTATAATCTTACAAATAAGGATCTGGAGAAATTAAAGTCAGATAGTGTTACTACGGTAGTTCCCACATTATTGGATATGATGTTTACTGATGCAGGCTTTGTGTTGCCTAATGCAGTAGCAAAAGAGGTGTATGAGGACTTTCAGTGCTTGTACAAGCAGTACTTAGGTCGAGAACTAACTGCAGCAGAAAAATTTGTTTTTGATTCCGCCATCAAAATAATGATATGGAAAGTGCACGGCAAAACATTTAGTAAGATTTGTCAAGAGAGATATGCTTATGTTTCCAATGTTGCTCAACGGCGATTATTGTCACGAACAGATCAACAAGATCGTGCTGATAGTCTGACAGTTCGATACATAGCAGGCTATAGTGATATTCCAGATAAAGAATTGCGTACTTTCCCCTTATTCCCTGCTGAAACAAAGGGTAAAGATGTCGATTACGACCGTATTGTTTATGATACATATGATTTTCTCGATAAACTTATAGGGTTTAAGCTGAGCGATTTGTTCTATGCGGTTTTCCATCAGTATTATCTTGCGTATCAAGACGATCGTGCTGAGCGGTTGGCAAAGTACATCAAATATGGAACAGAAGACTCAACTTAGATATGGATGTTACGATATGGGTTTTCTTTTGAAGAAATTGAATGGTTGAAGCCTTGTGTTGAAAGTATTGATCAAACGGAAATTAAATTTAATGAAAAAATTGAAAACCTCAGCGATGCTCAGAAAAGTAGTATTGCGAAATTTATTTTTTAAAATTGAATTAATTTTGAGAACTTCTCACATGTGTATTTGAACTTAACGCAACGGCGGCAAGAATTTCTTCCTGCCGCCGTTCTAAGTTAGTTGTAAATTATATCGTGATTCACGATTTCTGCTACCCTACTTTGGATGTTATTCATTAATGTAACCCATTCCATTTGATTATCTGATTTCAGTTGTTCGGTCACACTTTCACGCTCTGCCATCTGTTTTACAAGCCGAAAAAACATATCCTCTGCTTGTTCGTTAATATCGGCAAGATAACCGTTCAATTTGCCACTTGTCAACAGATTCATATACAAAACCTCATGATTTTGCTTTAGGTAGCGTTTATGCCGTTGCCCCCATATACCGATAGGCTTGTTTCCTTGCTTAGGGAGTTCTACGCAAGGTAGATAATAATATCCCTGCTTTTCATACCAAAGACCATTCGCCTCGTTGTAAATTTCGTTTTCCATTTTGTAATCCTCCAATAAGATTGATTTTCCTACAAATTCAATCATTCCGGCTGACTACAAAGCCTAAGGGAGAAGCTACTTCCTTATGTAGCCTCTCCCTTGGGCTCTCCTTTTTCTGTTCTTGCGATCTAATGACTTTTGTTTTGAAAAAAGCGGAGCTGTTTTCAAAACAAAAAGCGGCTGACAAAAGAATAAGTCAACCGCTTTTAGCTTCATTTTACACGGGATGGATCATTTTTTCCTTATCGGCGTGCTTGCCGTCAATCCCATATTTCTTTTCCTGGCGCTTTTTGAAGAAGTCCAGAGACACCTTCGGGAACATAGCATAGGAGAGCACATCCTCCTCCTGCTCGCTCCACTGAGCCATCTCCTTCCGCAAGGTATCCAGCTCAGGCTCCAGCAGATCCGCCGGGCGTCCGGTAATCACAGGCGCGTCGCCGATGATCTTCTTCTGGAATTCAGGATCAATAGGCATGGGAGTGGTGCCGTATTTGCCGGCTACCATATCCTTAAACTCATTGGTACACATTTTATACCGCTCGCCGGTAATCACGTTGAACACCGCCTGGGTACCCACGATCTGAGAGGTGGGGGTAACCAGCGGCGGGTAACCGGAATCCTCACGGACACGCGGAACCTCGTTGAGCACATCCTGAAGCTGATCCTCCTTGCCGGCCTGCTTCAGCTGAGAAAGCAGGTTAGAAAGCATTCCGCCCGGCACCTGGTAAATTAAGGCGTTGGCATCAGTAGCCAGCATTTTGGGATCTAACAAACCGCTGTCAAGATACTTTTTGCGCAAGGTCATAAAGTAATCTCTGATCTCGTTAAGCAGGATCAGATCCAAGCCGGTATCGTACTCGGTGCCTTTCAGAGCCGCCACCATAGACTCAGTGGGAGCATGAGAGGTTCCGAGAGCCAGCGGAGACATTGCGGTATCCAGAATATCCGCGCCAGCCTCGATGCCTTTCAGCAGGCACATGGAAGCCAGGCCGGAGGTGTAGTGAGTGTGAAGCTGAATCGGAATGCTGACAGCCTCTTTCAAGGCGGTGACCAGCTCGGCGGTGGTATAAGGAGTCAGCAAGGCCGCCATATCCTTAATACAGATGGAATCCGCCCCGGTCTCCTCAATGCGCTTAGCGTAATCCACATAGTATTCCGTGGTGAATACCGGGCCGGTGGTATAGGAAATGGCAACCTGGGCGTGAGCCTTTTCCTTCTTCGCGGCCTTAATAGCCGTTTGCAGGTTTTTGATATCGTTCAAAGCGTCAAAAATACGGATGATATCGATACCGTTGGCCACAGACTTCTGGACGAAATATTCCAGGACGTCGTCGGCATAATGGCGGTAGCCCAGCATATTCTGGCCTCT
>UMJT01023429.1_pt1 | contig 10624 bp, 10 predicted proteins | sample 1966111 | NCBI WGS metagenome assembly UMJT01 (sample SAMEA4836159, study PRJEB28245) | human gut metagenome | biome: gut microbiome; material: fecal sample | place: Denmark | collected 2008
TTTCTAATATAACTGAAATGCACCAAAAATTAGGTATTACAATTATACTTGTGTCCCACTCTATGGAGGAAATTGCCGACATTGCAGACAGAATACTTGTTATGAACAGAGGTAATGTAGAAATGTTTGATACTGTAGAAAATGTATTTTCACAGGTAGAAAAACTTTTGGCAATAGGCTTAAATGCTCCTCAAATATCACTGTTGATGTACAGATTAAAGGGCAGAGGTTTGAAAGTGCCTACTAATATTTATAATGTAAAGAAAGCAGCCGATATTTTAAATCAGGCATTAAGGAAGTGAAAAAATGAATTTGACAATAGGTCAGTATTACCCAACTAAATCCATTGTACACGACTTGGACTCCAGAACAAAAATATTGGCAACAGTACTATATATTGTAGCAATTTTTGTTGCTAAAGGTATTGTAGGCTACGGCATTTGTACTCTCTTTTTGGGCTGTGCCATTTTTAAATCCAATGTGCCTTTTAAAATGCTTTTGAGAGGTTTAAAAAGTATAATAATTATTATTATTTTCACAGTTGTTTTAAATATGCTTTTTATCAGAACTGGTGACTTGGTTTTTAGACTTGGATTTTTGAAGATATATTCAGGAGGTCTGTATACAGCAATTCGCCTTTGTGTCAGACTTATTCTCCTTGTAGTTGGTTCGTCTTTGCTTACTCTCACAACTTCTCCAATAAAGTTGACAGAGGGTATAGAAAGACTTTTGAAACCTTTTAAAAAGGTAGGTTTGCCGGCTCACGAAATAGCTATGATGATGACTATTGCACTTAGATTTATTCCTACTCTTGTAGAGGAGTTAAACAAAATCAAAATGGCACAGACAGCCAGAGGTGCAGACTTTGACAATGGCAATTTAATGCACAAGGCTAAGGCGATGATACCACTATTAGTGCCACTTTTTATATCATCTTTCAGACGAGCTGACGAGTTGGCTATGGCTATGGAGGCAAGATGTTACAGAGGCGATGTAAACAGAACTAAAATGCACCCTCTTGTATATACAAAAAAAGATTATGTAACAATGGCAATACTTGTTGCTTTGGTAGTAGTAGTGCTTTTGATTAGAATAATTCGGGGTGTGTAATATGAAAGTGTTGTTAAGTGTTGCCTATGACGGCAGTAATTACTATGGTTGGCAAAGACAAAACGATTTTATAACTGTACAGCAGAAAGTGGAGGAGGCTATTTCAGCATTGATGAAAAAGCCCGTTGCTGTAAGAGGTGCAAGCCGTACTGACACAGGTGTTCACGCAATGTGTCAGGGCGTGGTTTTTGAAACGGAAACAACTATTCCTGTAGAAAAAATGCCATATGCTATAAATTCATTTTTGCCCAATGATATAGTGGTAAACGGTGCAAGGGAAGTTGGAGAGGACTTCCACCCACAGTATAGCGTCATAGACAAAACATACGAGTATAAAATACAAAATTGTGCTTTTAGAAATCCTTTGCTCTATAATTATACGGACTTTGTTCACTATGAGTTGGATATAGACAAAATGAATGAGGCTTGCCAGTATTTCATTGGCGAACACGATTTTAATGCCTTTTGTGCCAGTGGCTCACAGACAAAGACCACTGTCCGTACAATATACAAATTAAATGTACGCAGAGAAAAAGACATTGTAACAATATCGGTTACAGGAAGTGGCTTCCTCTATAATATGGTCAGAATTATTGCCGGCACATTGGTGGCAGTAGGCAGTGGCAAAATAAAGCCGGAAGAAATAAAGGATATTATAGAATCAAAAGATAGAACAAAAGCAGGAAAAACATTAGTTCCAAATGGTTTAACCTTAATGGAGGTAAATTATGACAAATGACAATAATTTAAACAAAGGTAGCTTTTCAAGGGACGATTTGAATAATAGACCACCTAGAAAAACTACAACAAGAAGTACAGCAGATAGAACTAGAGGTACAGCAAAACCTACAGTAAAAAAGACAGTAAACAAAACTTCTAGTAAGCCTAAAAACAGTGGCAAAAAGAAAAGAAAAAAGAGTAATTTTGCTACTGTAGCTAAAATTATGTTCGTTGTTTTAATTGTTTTAGTAGTGGTTGTTACTCTTTTCTTTAAGAAAATGAACAGTACAGAGGTCAATTCTTCAGCTAAAAACAAGCCGGAGGAAACAATTTCAGTAAATATTGAGTCAGGTTCTTCAGTTACGGACATAATTAAGGCTTTGGAGGACAATGGTGTTATTGATAGTGCCTTCCACTTCAAGTATCTTTGCAAAAAGATGGGCTATGGTCCAGAGTTTAAGTCAGGTTACTATACTTTCACAAACCATATGACTTTTGATGATATTATAAAGGCTCTCAACACAGGTGCGTCTAGTATAAATGCTAAAAAACTTACTGTAAGAGAGGGCGAGTGGCTTAGTGAAATAGCATCAGATTTGGAAAGTATGGGAGTTTGTACAGCTAAGGAATTTTTAACTGCTTCTAATTCAAGAGATTACAACTATGACTTTGTGGCAAAAATTCCGGAAAGAGATAACCTTTTAGAGGGTTACTTGTTCCCAGCTACATACTCTATTGAAGAAAATATGAGTGCAACAGATATTGTAAATATGATGCTTGCTAAGTTTGACCAAGTTGTAAAGGACAACGATATTGAAGCACAGGCTAAGAAATTAAACCATACCCTTGACGATGCTGTTATTATTGCATCACTTATTGAGGGTGAGGTAAAATATGCTCCTGAAAGAACAACAGTATCTTCTGTAATATACAACAGACTTGCTAAAAATATGAAGTTACAGCTTGATGACTCTGTTATTTATTCTATGGGTAAGAGAGCTACAAGAGTGTTGTATTCTGATTTGAAAAACAACGATAAGCACAATACCTATGTTGTTGACGGATTGCCTATTGGTCCAATAAATAGCCCAAGTGAAGACTCTCTCAAGGCTGCTGTTAATCCGGACAACACAAATTATCTCTACTATGTAGTAGAAAATACAACAACAGGTCAGCACCACTTCTCTGCCACTTATGAAGAACATCAGAAGGCAGAAGCAAGTTACAAAAGTCAAAATTGAAAGGAATAAGTTATGAGTTTGGTAGAAAACTATATTCACGAATATTTAGAAAATTTACAGCCTTTTTGTGAGGGCGAATTAGGTCAGTTGCAAAAGACTTCCTATGAAAAAGAAGTGCCTATTATACCAAAAGATGTAGTTCAGTTTTTAGGCGTTGTTTTAAGTATTATTAAGCCTAATAAGATACTTGAAATCGGTATGGCAGTAGGCTTTTCAGCCAGTTATATGACAGGCTTTCTTCAGGAAGGTGGCCATTTGACTACTATTGACCGTTTTGATGTTATGATAAAGCAGGCGAAGGAAAACTTCAAACGTCTTGGTGTAGAAGACAAGGTTACAATATTAGAAGGCAATGCCAACGATATTTTGCCTACATTGGACGAACAGTATGACTTCATTTTTATGGACGCAGCAAAGGGTCAGTATATACAAATTCTCCCTGACGTACTTCGACTTTTGAAAAAGGGTGGAGTAATTATTGCCGATGATATTTTGCAAGAGGGCAGAGTTGCTCAGGCTTACGAGGAAGTTCCAAAGCGTCAGAGAACTATTCACAAAAGAATGAACGAATTTTTAAATGAAATAACAAATAATCCAAAGTTAAAATCAAGCATATTGACTATTGGTGACGGTGTGGCATTTATTCAGAAAATAGAGGATTGATAAAATGAAAAAAATAGAATTACTTGCTCCAGCTGGAGATTTGGAAAAACTTAAAATTGCTGTACTCTATGGTGCAGACGCAGTATACCTTGGTGGTACTAACTTTGGACTTAGAGCAAAGGCTAAAAACTTTGACTATGACCAGATGAAAGAGGGTGTAGAGTTTGCTCACGCCCACGATGTAAAGGTGTATGTTACTTGCAATATCTTTGCTCACAATGAAGATTTTGAGGAAATGGCAGACTACTTTAAGGAGCTTGAGGAATTAAATGTAGATGCAATTCTTGTAGCCGACCCTGGTGTGTTTGCCCTTGCCAGAAAAACTGTTCCTAATATGCCAATTCATATTAGTACACAGGCAAATAATACTAATTATATGTCTGCTCTTTTCTGGAAAAATCTTGGAGCAACTAGAATTGTTATGGCTAGAGAACTTTCTCTCAAGGAAATTAAAGAACTTCACGATAAAATTGGGGATACTGAAATTGAGGCTTTTGTTCACGGTGCAATGTGTATCAGCTATAGTGGCAGATGCCTTTTAAGTAACTATTTAAGTGGTAGAGATGCCAACAAAGGTGCTTGTTCACACCCTTGTAGATGGCAGTATTATGTTACAGAAAAGACTAGACCAAATGAATATATGCCAATAGTTGAAGACGAAAGAGGTACTTATATCTTCAATTCTAAGGACTTAAATATGATTCAGCACATTCCTGAACTTGTAGATGCCGGCATTTTCAGTCTTAAAATAGAAGGTAGAATTAAAACTTGTTTCTATGTAGGTACAGTTATTAAGGCTTATAGAGAAGCTATTGACGATTACTTAAAAGACCCTGCATTGTACGAAAGCAAAAAGGACTACTATATGCAGGAAGTTTCTAAGGCAAGCTACAGAGGTTATACAACTGGTTTCTACTACGGTAAACCAAATGAGGAAGACCAGGTCTACACTACTAGCTCATATATCAGAACTTATGACTTCATTGGTATGGTTCTTGACTATGATAAGGAAACAGGCTACGCAATAGTGGAACAGAGAAATAAGTTCGTTGTAGGCGAAAAGATAGAGGTAATGCGTCACGACGGCGAAGATTTCACTATGACAGTAGAAGAAATGTATGACGATAAGGGCGAAAGTGTTACAGAAGCTCCTCACCCACAGCAGATTTTAAAGGTTAAGGTTGATAAACCTGTTGAAGCTTTTGATATGTTTAGACGTGAAGCTAAAAATCCAGTTACACTTGAGTGATTAACTAAAATGCTTGCATTTTAGTTAGGAAGTCTGAGGTCGGGACCAGCCGAGTATTTCGTGTCCTTGCTATGCAAGAACACAAAATAGTCCCTGTCTAGGTTGCATAGGCGAGCAATAAATTACAGAGTAATTTATGACCAGCCCTACGGTCGGGCAAAGCTCTGGTCAGAACTTTCAACATCGTTGAAAGCCACACTTCGTGTGACCGATTTATCTTTCGGTTCACACCTGTGGAATTAAATTAGAAAACCAAGGTTTTCTAAAAACTTTCCTTTGATAATGTTTGGAAAGTGTAAAGGTTTATTTCGTTTTTTATTAATTAGAAATCTTTGGTTCATTTCTTTTTACCATAGAAAAAGAAAGAACCTATCTTATTGCAAAACCCTATAAAAAGTGGTATTATAAATCTATAAAAAGTTAGGCTAAACAGCTTAACACAAAAGGAGGAGAACCAATGAAGAAGAAAATTTTATCTTTGCTTTTAAGTTTGTCAATGGTTGTTGTTCCTGTATTATCATATGGTGCAGACAACACACTTTCAACAGATTGTCAGCTTTCAGCAGAAACAATTAACGTAGGCGACACACTTTTTGCCGACTACAAAATAACTGACAACCCAATGGGTTTCAACAGTTTAACAGGCTTTGTCTATTTTGACCCTGCTGTTTTAGAGGCTGTTGATATTGATTACACAGAAATGCCTAGTGATATTATTGAGTACAACAATATCCCACTTTTCCCTAGTAATGTAGTCAGCTCAAGAGTGGATTTTGTACCAAAGGCACAGGACTATGATTACAATGGACAGGCTGACAACAAGACGAATGCCGGCAAGTTAGGTATTTTAAAGTTCTCAGGTTACAATTCTGCATCTGTTGACAACTATTTACAGAACTACACTTCAACAGGTACAGTAATCAGAATTAAGTTCAAGGCTGTAGGTGCCGGTTCATCTGACGTAAGTTTTGATAAATTTACAGGTGCTAACCTTACAAAGGGTACACAGACTAAGTTAAATGTACAGTCTGCTCACTCAACTGTTTTAGTAAACGGTAATGTTACTGACAACGGTGACGACAGCACAACTACTACAGAAGCAACTACAGAAACTACTACTGTAAGAGCAAACACTTCCAACGGTGGAGGTGGAGGTGGTGGTGGCTCATCTTCAAGAGTTACTACAACTACTACAGAAGTAACTACTGATGCTACTGCTGATGACACTACAGAAACTACTACTGCTACAGTAGAAAGCTCTACAGAAAGTACAACAGTACAGGCTGTTACATTCTCTGATGTACCTGCTGATTACTGGGGTGCTAAGTATATCAATGAGCTTGCATCTAACAAGGTTGTAAATGGCTACAGTGACGGTACATTCTTACCGAATAACGAAGTTAAGAGAGCTGATTTCATTATTATGCTCCTTAAGGGTATTGGTGTTGATGTAACAAAAGCTCCACAGTCTAACTTCAGTGACGTAGAAAATGGTGCTTACTACTACAATGCCGTAGGTCTTGCAAAGGATTTAGGCATTGCAAACGGTAATGGCGACGGCACATTCTCTCCAGCTAGTAATATTACAAGACAGGATATGATGATTTTAGCTAAGAAAGCTCTTGTATACAAGCTCGGCAGTGATATTACAGTAGAAAATACTGACAACCTCAAAGGTTTCAGCGACTATGAAGATATTTCAGCTTATGCCCTTGAAAGCCTTTCTGCTATGGTTAAGGACGGCTATGTAAATGGTATGGACGGCAATAAGATTGCTCCAAAGGCTACTACTACAAGAGTACAGGCTGCCACAGTTATCTACAAGATAATGAATAAATAAAATAGAATAATTTTCTGATTTACCCCCATAGTTGATTTATGGGGGTAATTTTTACAGTGAATCGGAAAGATAAATCCGATGGCTTATTTATAAGCCACAAATTAAGGTCGTTAATTTGTTCTGAATAGTAAAACAGTGGAATTAATATAAAATTTAGATTATAATATTACATAAAGAAGGTGAGAATATGAGTGTACAGTCTGATTGTGAAATGATGTCATTAAGAGCTATGGAAGAATATTCAAAAAAACATCATTTGACCGGTGATGAAGCTATAAAACTTTTCCATAAGTATCAAGTGTACGAAAAAATAATGATACAGCACGAATACCTTCATCAGGTCAGCACAGAGGAAGTTTTGGAATACGTTGAAAAAATAATTACAGAGGGTTCTAAGGAATTAGTTGTTTATCACGGCAGTTGTTTTGATTTTGATGAAGTGGATTTAAGTAAATCCCATAATCGCAGGGACTTTGGCAAGGGTTTTTATACAACCATATTGAAAGAACAGTCAAAGGCTTGGGCGTACAGACTATCTCTTAGAGAGAAGAAAGAGCAATACTTTGTCTATGAATTTTTGTTTGATGAAAATACAGAATTAAACGTCAAAAGGTTTGATACATTAAGTGAAGATTGGTTAGAATTTATAAAAGAAAACAGAGAAAAAGGTGGATTGCAACATAATTATGATGTAGTAATAGGTCCTGTAGCTGATGACAACACAATGGAAACAGTTCAGCTCTATATTGCAAATATTCTCACTTCAAAGGAAGCTGTTGAAAGATTGCGATATAATAAAGTAAACAATCAGGTATCATTCCATACAGAAAAGGCTTTGAAATATCTTAAATTAGTAAGGAGGGAACACTATGGCAATGGCAATTTACTTCTTTAATGGAAAAGACATTACAACAAATATGATTATACAAATTAGAGGAGTCATAAACGTATTGCAAAGGAGAATGAATATTAGTTTTCCTGATGCAGCTTTAAAGTTCTATACCTCCGAAACCTACAAAACACTTCAACAGACAGAAAACGGTTTGTGGGCAGAATCAGCCGAATATATTGCCGACAGGTATTATGAAGAAATGGGACTTGACCCAGTATAAAATGTGTTAAAAAGAGGAAAATATAATGGATAGAATGAAACAATTAATAGAAATTCTTAATAAGGCGTCACTTGCCTATTATCAGCAAAACAGGGAAATAATGACCGATAGGGAATATGATGCACTTTATGACGAGCTTGTGGCATTGGAAAGTGAAACAGGTATTGTGCTTTCAAATTCTCCTACACAAAATGTAGGTTACGAGGTTTTAGGTTCTCTTACAAAAATTAGACACCCACAGCGAATGTTGTCCCTTGACAAGACAAAGGAAGTATCCCGTCTTGCTGAATTTTTGGGCAACAATGTAGGTGTGCTTTCCTACAAAATGGACGGTCTTACTGTAGTTTTGACATACAATGACGGAGAGCTTACACAGGCTGTTACAAGAGGAAACGGAGAAATTGGGGAAGATATTACCCACAATGCTAAGGTTTTTAAGAACATTCCTCTTAAAATAAGCCAAAAGGGTCAACTTGTACTTAGAGGAGAGGCTGTTATTTCCTTTGAGGATTTCGACAATATAAATGAAGAAATGTCGCCGGAAGAAAAGTACAAGAACCCAAGAAACCTTTGCAGTGGCACAGTGCGTCAGCTTAATTCAGAAATTTGTGCAAAGAGAAACGTCTGTTTTGTGGCATTTCAGCTTGTAAGTGCAGAGGGAATGGAATTTGAAAAGAAGTCACAGGGCTTTGAATATTTGGAAAAGCTAGGTTTTACAGTGGTAAAGAGAAAGTTTGTAAATTCTGAAAACATAGCACAGGCAGTAAGAGAGTTTGAAGAAAATATACCAAACAATCCTTTTGCCACAGACGGTTTGGTGCTTACTTATGACGATATTGCATACGCTCGTACTTTAGGTGAAACAGCCAAGTTCCCTAGAGATTCCATAGCTTTCAAATGGGCAGACGAGCAGGCAGAAACCACACTTATTGACATAGATTGGAATACTTCCCGAACAGGACTTATAAATCCAATAGCTGTTTTTGAACCAGTAGAGCTTGAGGGTACAACAGTGAACAGAGCTTCACTTCACAATGTAAGTATTGTGGAACATTTGCAGTTGGGCATTGGTGACAGGATTACAGTTTACAAGGCGAATATGATTATTCCACAGGTGGCAGAAAATTTGACAAAGAGCAACAATGCCGAAATTCCTAAGAATTGCCCAGTTTGTGGAGAGGAAACTGAAATAGTCAGCCTTAGGGACGGTAAGGCATTGAAGTGTGTCAATCCAAACTGTAAGGCACAGCGAGTAATGGCAATAGAGCATTATGTAAGCAGAGATGCTATGAATATTGAGGGCTTTTCAGAAGCTACTATTGAAAAATTCATTGATAAAGGCTTTTTGGATAATTATGCAGATATTTACTGTCTTGAAAAGTACAGAGATAGCATAGTTGAAATGGAGGGCTTTGGAGAAAAGAGCTACAATAACCTTATTTCAGCCATTGAAAAGTCTAAAAATGTGAATTTGTGCAATTTTATATATGCTTTGGGTATCAATAATGTAGGTTTAAGTAATGCAAAATTATTGTGCAAAAAGTATAACAATGACCTTGAAAAAATAATGAACGCCAGTGCTGACAGTCTTTGTGAAATAGACGGTATAGGGGAAGTCATTGCCGTAAGTATTGTGAAGTATTTCAACCATAGCCACAATATTGAGCTTATTAATAAGGCACTTGAGTATATTACTTTTGTGGCAGAGGAAGGCACAGGCAGTAATAAATTGGAGGGCAAAACCTTTGTTATAACCGGTGACGTCCATAACTATAAAAATAGAAAAGAACTCCAAAACTTTATAGAAAGTATGGGTGGCAAGGTCACAGGCAGTGTTTCAGCTAAAACAAACTACCTTATAAATAATGATGTAACATCAAATTCAAGCAAAAATAAAAAGGCTAAAGAGTTGAATATTCCTATTTTAAGTGAGGAAGATTTTGCAGAGTTGATAGAAAGTCTTTAAAGTATATAAAGTGCAAGGCTAAATACCTTGCACTTTTTTTGTTAATGGTTTATTTAGTAGGTTCTGTGTTTTGAGTATTAGAAACAACAGAGATAGTATTTACACCTTGAGAATTTATAGTGTTTACAATAGCAGTTAAACAATCTTCAAGAACTTTATCATAATTTTCAGTTGTTTCTTTTTTGTTTCCTTCAATAATTATCTTTAATTCGTCTAAAGACATATCAGCATTACTTAGGTCAAAATCTTTATCTTCTTTATTTTCATTTTTTTGACTGTCTTTATCTGTTGAATCATGGGCATATGAAATACCATATAAAACATTATTAGGACCACTAATATGTATTTTTTCAACAGTAAGTTGGTCAATAAGGTTACACATATCTTCATAATTGTAATTAATTACTTTATCAGAAGATTCAACATCATTGAGATTTGTAAGTTTTGCTATATTGTTTTTATTATCCAAAACAATAACCTTATCTCTGTAAGCAATATAAGTACAGCTTTTGTTTACATTCTCTTTAAATTTTTTAGAAGGGGTAGACTGTGTTGTTTCAGTTTCAGTTGCTGTGCTATTTTTATTACAACCGAAAAATAACATACAACTGACTAATAAAAATGGTATATAATATTTTTTCATAAGAGCCTCCTTTAGTTTGTAATACTTCAAAAATGAGGTGTGAAAGGAATCTTATTTTTCACACCTCAATAGATATATGG
>UMJT01002195.1_pt1 | contig 10567 bp, 12 predicted proteins | sample 1966111 | NCBI WGS metagenome assembly UMJT01 (sample SAMEA4836159, study PRJEB28245) | human gut metagenome | biome: gut microbiome; material: fecal sample | place: Denmark | collected 2008
TACGCGTTCACATTTCGGATCCCGTGGTTAATAAGGAACACATTTTCCATGCGCTGTTTCAGCGCCTTTAAATTTTTATCCTTCGTGAGAGCCATGTTTCCGGTTTCTTTGATCAATCTTTTGTAGAGGCTGCCTGTTACGAGTGTGCTGAGTGTCCCGAGCGCACAGATCGCTGCCAGGACATAGAGCATTCTCCCTGTCTGTAAAAATTCCAGCATAATCAGTTCCCCTTTCTTCGTCCAGATCAATTCCAGATGATGCCACTAATTATACCGGGCTAGAATGTTTTTGAGAAGGTTGAGAACGGAAAAATCGTTCGTCAAATGGGGACAGGAATCGCGTTTTAAGGTGATAGTGGAGGTAAAATATTCTCGTAGAAAGTAGTTCTCGCAGCTTTCTTGCTCCAGAAAACTTTTTGAGTCTTCTCTTTTTAGATTCTCTTTACAAGTGCAAGCATCAGGTTCACGGAATGCTCAACAGCCTTTGCCTCAAACTCGCCGTAATCCATATGGGCGCTGTCATCTGCCTTGTCAGAGATCGCACGGACGATCAGGTACGGAACCTTGTTTAAGTATGCGGCCTGAGCGACTGCTGCGCCTTCCATCTCTGTGCAGTACGCGTCGAAGGTGTCATGGATCCAGTTCTTTTTCTCCTTGCTGTCGATAAACTGGTCGCCGCTGGCAACGCGTCCCTTGAAAGTGCTGATATCCGGGTTTGCCTCTCTGCATGCCTCTTCCGCGAGAGCTAAAAGTCGCTCATCCGCCGGGAATTCCTTCACGCCAAGCTGGGGAATCTCACCTGCCGGATATCCGAATCCGCCTGCGTCCACATCGTGCTGTACTGCAACAGTAGAGAGAACGAGGTCACCGATATTGATCTCATTTCTTAAGGAACCTGCGATTCCTGTATTTACGATTCCATCCACCTGATAAAGATCCACAAGGATCTGGCTGCAGATACCGGCGTTTACCTTACCGATACCGGAACGAACGATGACAACGTCCTTTCCCTCCAGTTTTCCCTTGCAGAAATTCATTCCTGCCACTGTCTTCATCTCTGTCTCTGTCATTTTTGCGCGAAGCTTCTCGACTTCCACTTCCATTGCTCCGATAATACCAAGCATTTGAATTCCTCCGTGTTGTATCATATGATTTTAGTCTGATCTCAAATATAACAGTTTATCTGTTACCCTCAAATATAGATTCTGTCTGAGTTTCAGACGCGTTCTTACCGTCTTTATCGTTCTCATTATACGGGATACAGAGCGGAAGGTCAAATAAAATCCTTAGCTCATCCGCCGACAAAATCCTCAACTCATCCGTCGATCTCCAGAATGACCAAGTCACTAAGTTCGCTCGCTCTTCTACTCACCTCGAACTAAGCTGACCCTTTTTAATAATTCCGATATTTGCTTCGTCTGTAACCTGTAAACTTATTTTTTCCGTCTGGAAATCTTGCTTTGTCGCCTATCCTCAGCTCTTTCCGTGCTTCTCTTGACAATGATTCTCTGCTGTGAGTATAATAAGGATACTTTCAAACTGGCCGCAAGGTCATATTTTTTACAAACGGAGGTTTTTATATGGTATACAAGACACAGGGCACCTGCTCCAGAGAAATCCATTTTGATGTAGAGAACAACAAACTCAAAAATGTAAGCTTCGTTGGCGGCTGCAATGGAAACTTAAAAGGTATCGGCCTTCTCGTTGAAGGCATGGATATCGATGATGTCATTAAGAGAGTCGAAGGTGTAAGCTGTAATGGCCGCCCAACCTCATGTCCAGACCAGCTTGCAAGAGCTTTAAAGCAGTACAAAGAGCAGCAGGCTTAAACATCAAAAGTGAGTCATTTCCAGACGTAAAAATAGCCCCGCAAGAGGTTTGTTGTGCGCGGGGCTATTTCTTTTATTCAGTTCATGAATTATCGAATCATTATTCTCACCGGCCTCGACCGGTTTTATCTACGGTGTCTTCTCATCAACCATCTCCCTTTATCAGTTTGTATCTATATTATCCGGCCGGAATAATATACTAAAGATTAAATTTCGTGGTCGGTGAGAAGGACACCGTTTGTCTGGGTAACTTTAGCTTCCGCCTCGTCGCCCCACTCAACAAGATGCATTGCACGAGCACGATAATAACGATTAAGTTCACACCCTGTCACTGTAAATCCCACATGATAAGAGGATAATTCAGGATCTTCATCTCTGCTTTTTTCAAAATCCCAGTGATTAATCTGCACCCAATCTTCGTTCTTTTCATCCCAAACCTCTAAAAAGACAGTTTGAAATATTGTATCCACAACCTTATGTGCATATGTATCTACTGAAATATGTAATGTTCCATCCTGCTGATTCGTTATTTCAATTAATCCCGAAGACAACATGATGCCACGTGCAACTTCATCTTCAGAATTCATTGATGTTTTCTGTCCGTCTACCAATAATATGCTCGGTTCATAATTTTCCGATAAACTCACCCCTGTTGCATTAGGCAACGCATATGCTAAGTTCACCATCAACAGCATACAAATCAAAGTGCTACAAAGTGTTCTTTTTACAACCTTCATTAAATCATCTCTCCTTTATCTATTTTTATAAATATAAACGTAAATAAATGAGAAATGTGACCACTTTTTAATAAAAATATAAATATTCTAGAATTTCTACAAATTCTTTTTCAGGAATACAGCCTTGAATATAATAGTAATCATTGTCAACTATTATCATTGCTTCACACTCCTGTTCTCCGTTTTCTAAATCATTTACCGAATACTCTATTTTTTTATTTATCCACTGATTAGTAACACTTTTTAACACACTTCTATCTGAGCCAGAACCAGCTGATGAATTTACATTTTTTCTTCTCTGAACAAAATAAATTATATTGTCTCGATAAGAGAATCTAATTTCAATACCATCTTTATATATATCAAATGATTTAAAAATCATATTCTTAGGACAATATCCCAATTTCAACAGTGGTATCTCTAATTCTTTTTTTGCAGAATCATATACTTGCCCCAATTGAGACTCATTTGTCTTGTTTTGGTCATTATCTAAGAAGATTTCGGCAACTCCCCCTGATCTTTTAAAAAAATAGTTTCTCTTCCCTACTGCCGTCCCCCCAAGCATCCCTGCAATCACTGCCACCAGCGCCGCAGTGGCAAGAACCTTCTTCTTTCCGAATCGTATCACTTTCTTCTCATTCTTCTTTTTCTCTTCCGCTTCAGAGATTACTGTTACCGTCTTCTTTGGAAGCTCTTCTGCAATTTGAATGTTGGCTGATTCGTTCTGTGGAACCAGAGTCGGTGTCTGGGAGGCGGTTTCCTTTTCAAGTTCGGCTTTTCGTGCCAGGAAACGCTTCATGAGTCGATCTTCGGCGCCAGTGAAGTTTACATCTTTGAAAGTCTCGTTTGCCTGATCCAGCTGTTTTAACAGCTGATCATCCGAATAGCCAAACGCTTCCCGAAGACATTCGCTTATTTTCTGATCCTCACGATTCTCCGTGTCTGCCATGATTCAGCACCTCGCTTCTTCCTTTGTATCTATTAGGGGTTGACATTTCTCTTTCAGCCGTTACTATTAAATAGTCAGCAGCTGTGAAATTCTTGCTCCATGGAGGCAATTTTTATGAAAACCATTCTTCTCACCGGCGGTGGTACAGCCGGTCACGTTACTCCGAACCTTGCCCTGATTCCGTCTCTCAAGGCAGCCGGATATGATATTCGATACATTGGTTCCTACAATGGTATGGAACGCAAACTGATTGAAAACGCAGGTATTCCTTACGACGGAATCTCTTCCGGAAAACTGCGCCGATATTTCGATTTAAAGAACTTTACCGACCCATTCCGCGTATTAAAAGGTTACGCAGAGGCCTTAAAGTTGATGAAAAAATACAAACCGGATGTTCTCTTCTCTAAGGGCGGCTTTGTTGCGGTTCCTGTTGTCCTCGCTGCAAAGCATTACCACATTCCGACGATCATCCACGAGTCCGATATGACTCCAGGTCTGGCAAATAAACTCTGCATTCCGTCTGCAAAATGGGTATGCTGCAACTTCCCGGAGACCTTAAAGTATCTTCCGGAAGGAAAAGCAGTCCTCACAGGATCCCCGATCCGTGCAGAACTCCTTCAAGGTGACCGTCTTGCCGGTCTGCAGTACACAAACCTCTCTGCGGCAAAACCGATTATTCTTGTAATCGGCGGAAGTCTGGGCTCCGTAAAAGTAAACGGCGCGGTCCGCAGTATTCTTCCAAAGCTCTTAGAACAATTCCAGGTGATCCATATCTGTGGAAAAGGGAACCTGGATGAGTCCCTGATTGGAACTCCCGGTTACGTTCAGTATGAATATGTTGACAGTCCGCTGAAGCACTTATTTGCGGCAGCTGATCTGATTGTCTCCAGGGCAGGTGCAAATTCCATCTGTGAAATTCTTGCACTCAGGAAGCCGAATGTCCTGATTCCGCTCTCCGCAGCGGCCAGCCGTGGAGATCAGATCCTGAATGCCAATTCTTTTGCAAAACAGGGGTATTCCACGGTTCTGGAAGAGGAGAAAGTGACAGACGCCACTCTTTTTGACGCAATTCACGATACCTACGAGAACCGCCGGACATTCATTGATAATATGGAAAAGAGCCATTTAAATAATGCAATTGATACGATCATGAAATTGATCAACGATTGTGCTGATCACAAATGACCTTGGTCGATACGACTTTTCAGGTTTTCTCTTAAGTATTTTCTTGCTCTTGAAATTCGCGAACGACACATGTCGTTCGTGATTTCAAGGCGTTCACAAATTTCTTCAGTCGTAAATCCCTGGATGAAATACATCACCGTGACATCCTTCCACGATTCCCTTAAACCATCCAGGACCTCGAAGATCTGGCTGCAGCTTTCTCTGCTAATTACAGATTGCAGCGGATCGTGTTTGGAAATATCTGCGATATACTCCAGCTCACTCACATCTTCGTCCTCATTCGGCTTGATGCTTCGCTTCTCTTTTCTAAAATAGTCGATACATTTATTCTCGACAATACGCGCCAGCATCACTTTTATAGCTTTTTCACTCTCTAGCTTCCCGCCATAATCCGCCCGGTAGAACGACCAGAATGCTTCCATGACAATGTCTTCCACATCATCATATGGCACTCCGATCGCATACGCCAGCTTCATATACATTTGAGCATATTTCGTAATCAGTACTTGCAGCAGTTCATCTTTGTCCTGCGGCATAAATTCTCCTTTAAAAATCTCTCTGATTACAGTGCATCTTTAATCTTTTCTGCTGTCTCAGCAAGAACCTCCGGATCTTCTTTTCCCGGTTCCCATCCAGCGATCACCGGACCGCCCTCATAGCGCGGGATCACATGTACATGGAAATGGAATACCGTCTGTCCTGCTGCTTCACCGTTATTCTGTACCAGGTTGAAGCCTGCGCAGCCCAGGGATTTCTTCATTGCGGTTCCGAGTTTCGCTCCTAACGGAAGTACTTTTGCAGCAATCTTCGGATCCAGCTCGGTAACGTCCTTAAAGTGTTCTTTCGGAAGGATCAGGGCGTGACCTTTCGCAGCCGGACCAAGGTCCAGAATTACACGGAAATCTTCATCCTCATATACAGTTGAGGAAGGAATCTCACCATTCGCGATCTTACAGAAAATACAGTTACAGTCTTTCATCTTTTGATACCTCCGTCCGCCCACCGGTCTCTGGCAGGCCTATGATATAAAATTATAGCAAGCACAAAGCCTATTACAAGGCCAGACAGGTGTGCGATATTGTCCACACCGGTGCTTGTATATCCTAAATACAGGGAGAAAAAGATCATGATCACAAGTTGTCTTGTATTCAGATCTTCCAACTGCCCTCTGTTGGCCGTAACCACATAAAGCAGGCCGCCGACCACTCCAAAAATTGCGCCGGATGCCCCGGCTGATACTGTCATTGTATCAGCTGGGTGCACCATCATAGACACCCAGTTCGAGCCAATTCCGCAGAGCAGGTAAAATATCAGGTACTTCACATGTCCCAGTGCCCGTTCCAGATTGTCCCCGATCACAAACAGGACCAACATATTGTTCATAATATGCCGGATTCCAAAATGCATAAACATCGCTGTCAAAAGCCGGTAATACTCACCGTCCTCCAGGACTGCAGGTGCAAACATCGCGCCCTTTGTATACATGAAATACGCGTCCTCCGAGGAACCGGCGATCTCCAGATACAGGAAAAACAGCACATTCAGAGCGATCAGAAGTCCATTTACATAAGCCTTCTTTCCATATCGGCTTCCCATGGGTCTCATCCTTTCTACTCTGTTATTTCATGACCCCAAGTCCTTTTGCGATGATCGTGATAAAGTCCTGGACATTTGTCACGATAGTCGTTGCGGAGAGACTTCCGCGGTCCATCAGCTTGTTTACCACAAACTCGTCCGCATCAACAGTATAGAGATATACCGGGCGGATCGTTCCATCCTTCATAACGCGGAATGACGGAGTCATATTGCCCGTGGCAATCGTGTGAAGCATTGTAGCTAAGCAGATCACACAGGTGGCATCCCGCACCATATCGCGCATGGCGCTCTGTCCTTTATACGCGTCTCCGATGACTTCCGGCATTGGACCGTCATCGCGGATCGAACCGGTCAGAACAAACGGCACATGATTCTTCACGCATCCATAGATAATACCATTGTCAATGTGATTATCCTCGATAAATTTCGGAATAGAACCGCTTCTGCGGACCTTATTTAGTACATCCAGGTGGTTGTAATGGCCATTCGGCTGGGATACCTGCGTGTAGATATCCTGTCCTAGTGCCGTATGCAGCAGCGCGCCCTCCAGGTCGTGGGTCGCGAGCGCATTTCCTGCCATCAGACCGTGGGCATATCCGTTATCAATCAGGGACTGCATTGCGTTTCTCGCGTCATAGTCGAAGGAAAACGCCGGTCCCATGACCCAGACGATCTTCCCATGTTCTTTTTCATAGCGAAGAAGGTCCATCAGGCGGTCATAGTCTCTCGCATAGGAGGTCTCCCTGCTTCGTCCCTGGCGGAACACAAATTTATCCGCAAGCGCGTCCGCTTCTGTCTGGAATCCTGTACTGTGGACATAAATTCCCTCCTCACAGGCTTCGCTCCGTCCAAGAATAACCTTGTCACCTTTTTTGAGATTTCTGTTTTCGACTACCTCCAAATGTCCGTCCGGGCAGATCACAACGCTGGAATCCATGCGGCTCTCTTCCGCTAACACCCACTTGCCCTGGATCTTAAAATATTCCGGGAACATAGATGTGCTGTGAAAGTATTCTGGGGCAACCCCATCGATCTCCACGATTTCCCATTTCGCGTCAGGAGCCTTGATAAACTGTTCCTTTGAAAAATCGGGCTGATGATATTCTGGCATCTGAAAAGCCATAATACCCCTCCTTTCATCATTGATGGATATATCATAGACCAAATGTCAGAAAAACACCACCCCTGTTTTGTATTTTTACTTTCTCTTTAACGGAACTTTTACCCAGGAGATCCTACAAAAAACGGTATCTCTGATCCGCAAAAGAGAGCATTTCCCCTGGTTCTATATGAATACTCTCATTTGTCTCCAGGAACCGCCCATTTACACTGGTTCCATTCGTTGAATTGAGATCCGTGATCATATATCCGTCCTTATCTTCTTCAATTTTCGCGTGGATCCGGCTGATCTGAGGCAGATTCAAGCAGAAATCCGATATTTCCCGGTTCTTTCCAATAATAAACGGGAAATATCGGACCAGGACGTCCTCGCCCCCATTTTCCGGGACGAGACGTCTTGTCGCCGGGTATATCTGTCTTCCCGTAAGAAGCACTGTCTGCATTTCATCAGCTTCTCTTTGTCTTACATCAGTTCTTAAGTCATTAGGATCAGTATAAATGCCATTCTCATTATTTTCTGCATCTCCCCACACTTCCGCCATATCTCTCCGGTATTCGATTTTGTCCGTAATTCCTCCGCGCTCCCTGTCCTCTTCTTCCCGGAACTCAACTTCCCAGTCCTCTTCTGTTTCCCCGGTCCCTTCTTCATCTTTTCTCACACGAAAGAATATCACTCCGGCCATCAGCACACCTTCCGCCGCAAGGATTCCCCATTTCCATTCCAGAATCTGATCGATTCCGACAATAAAGTAAACTGCCACCGGAACAGCTGCCATCAAAACCGCAAACAGCACTGAAAACAAGTTTTTCCCGTGCTTCAGCCCTTTCTCCTCTGCCAGTTCTTCTGTCTCGCCTGAAAGATCCGTTTTCTTGATCTCAGAATATCTGTACTTTCCTTCTGATCCATTTTGCTTTTCTCCCTGGTGTCGCGGCAGCTCTCCTGCTGCCCCTGTCCCATATTCCCTGACCATTTTTCTCTCTGCTTCATATAACTTTTCCTTTCCAGTGTTTTCCCCGAAATTATCTTCTTTCCCGTCTCTTTCTCCCGCCCGCAGACATTTTTCCAGATCCCGGATCCCCAGATTTTCCTTTTCTCCTGCCCGAAACAGAGCGAATGCCAGAACTACCGCGTCTCCGTCTGTGTGATCCACATGGTCCAGAATATACCGTGCCAGTTTCCGGAAACTCTCCTCAAACTGACTGCCACTCCCTGGAAGAAGGCAGAAATTCGCTTTCAGGTCATCCGGATCCACATAGATCATATCCGGTTCCAGACAAAGCTGGTCTCCGTCCATCAGGAACCTTTCCAATGCCGTCATGGTGACGACCAGATCACTGGTGATCTGCCGGATCTCCTTTGCCTTAAATGACCGGTATTCCATCATTCTGGCTAACGACTGTCTCGACGTGATATTAAAATACAGGAATGTCTCCCCATCGATCCTTTTTTCCTGAAACGGCAGAAGTCCGTTGATCCTGTTTTCCGACAGCATCCGCAGCGCATAGGATCCCCCGATCTCTTTTTCCGGGTGCAGTACCATGTAATTTCGGTTCATTTCTCGTTTAAATTCTGTTTTCATCAGTCATCGATCCTGTCTTTTATTTTCTTCAAGGCGTCCTGCTGCCGCAGAAAAGTCTCCGGGTGGATATCCGCCCGCTCTATGTGAAGACTCCAGTCCCCCGCCGCCGCGTCACCTTCTGCCGTCAGCGCTCCCAGATTCAGATGGAGCTCATATGCTCCCAGATAAAGCCTTGGGTTCCCCATCTGGCTTCCCTCCTGCTCAAAAGAATCTATCGTCTTTTTCTCATTGACGTTATTCCTGGCCCGCTCCAGTGTTTCCTCCAAGATCATACTGCCAGTCACCGTATCATGGACCGTGTAGGCATATCGGATAAACGCCGCCAGGGATAGTAAGACCACAGAAAGAATTATGGATGCCTCTACCGTTATGCTGGCGCTGTAATATTTCTTTATGCAAGTCGTCTTTCTCATATCATCCTCATAAGCACTATCCACAGTGACGCAGGTAAAAGAAACGGCAAAAACGGCAGCCGCAGTTTTCGGATATTTTCCCTTCCAGTTCCGATCTGTGCGCCGACCATTATCGCAAGCCCAAATATTCCGCAGAAAATCTGCCCGGAGATCAATAACATCACACACTCCTGCCACCCAAGGAAAAATCCGGATACAATAAAAAACCACCCGTCGCCCTCACCCAGGAGCCCCCTTGTCAACATTCCAATCAGCAAAAGCGTAATTCCAGGAATCATCGCCAGAACGATCTCCTCCGGAAGCCGTTCCTCCCATATGCAGGTTATGATCCCTACTGCCGCTCCGCCTGCCAGTACCTCCAGGCTGATGCTTCTCGTTCTGAGATCCTGCCAGGCTGCGGTTCCTAAAAAAACAAAAAACAGATTCATTCTGTCTCCCCCTTTTTTCTCACACAATATGAGCACAATCCCAGATGTTCCGCCTCATCCTTCGGTACTTCCCGCACATAGGATATCATAGACCTGCAATTTTTATCGCAGTGATAGTGCTCGCCTGCCGTCGTGATATAGACGGTCTCCGATCCATCTCCCTTTTTCCCGCAGACAGCACAGGGCGTTCGCTTTTCTCCGGGAACCTTGCCGTTTTCTGCCTCAGATCTTGTGACAGTCATGTACTCATTCGAAATATAATGGCAGTCCCGGAACAGGTGATATCTCCCTATTCCAGCCCCTACATAGACCATCTCCGTCTGCTCATCCCCATCACCATCTCGAGAAGTCCCGTCTCCCTTTAATTTCCCGGAAATTCCGATCCAGGACCTCCGTTTCACAGCCACAATCTCTGTCTGTTTCCCCAGAACTGCCTCAAAGAATGGAATCTCCTCCTGATACTCCGCCGCAAACTCGATCTCACCGTTTTCTCCGTATACATCTGCCTTTTTCACCATCACATGATCCGCGTACTGCCCGGCTCTTCCCCGGATCCAAAGAGCTGCCGCAGCGTCCGTGCAGAATGCCGGCAGCTCACTGTCTCCGGTTTCCACCGGCTCCACCAAGATCCCATATTGACTGATCTCCTCGCCAATCCGCTCCATGACAGTCTGAACCTTTCTCTGCCTGTCAAGCCAGATGACTGGTTGGAGAAGTGCCAGAAAGAAAAAC
>UMJT01002347.1_pt1 | contig 10531 bp, 10 predicted proteins | sample 1966111 | NCBI WGS metagenome assembly UMJT01 (sample SAMEA4836159, study PRJEB28245) | human gut metagenome | biome: gut microbiome; material: fecal sample | place: Denmark | collected 2008
TATACAGCTTTCAATGCCACTGTCAAGATTGTTTTTGTAAAAAGTTGCCTCGCCTCGACTAATCCCTGGTCTCCATCAGAATCACTTTTCCACATACAAAAGAAATCTTCACTTCATCTTCTGCAAATTCATTACTCACACACAGACTGTCCCCTGCAGAAAGCAGATGATTCTGCAGCGGGTATTTTGCTCCGCTGATACTGAAATCTTCTACAGGAAGTTCCAGTGGAAATACGGAAAAATATTTTCCAAAAGCTTCCGCTCTCGTCAGCGTGATCCCATGCTCTAAAATCCGGATCCGGTTATGACTGTCCAGGATCATTGCCTCTGAACCTGCTGCCAGTGCAATATTCAGGCACTGGATATTCGCCCAGAGATGATCGATCCGGTTTCCTGTTCCTCCAAGGATATAAATTTCCTTTCTTCTAAGTCCCAGGCATAACCGGAGTGCGATTTCTGTATCAGAAGCATCTTTTACAGGATTAAACTCCCGAATTGGTACATTTTCCTCTGTCCGGTAATATTCCACGATCTCTCTTGGGACGCTGTCGAAATCTCCGACAATATAATCCGGTTTGATCCCATTTTCGTATAAAAACTGAAGTCCTTTATCTACCCCGATAATAAACTCGGTCTCCTCTGACTGAAGAATCGGAAGTACAAATTCTTTTTCCAGGATTCCTCCGCTCACGATCACAGTTCTCTTACTCATGACTCTTTAATATCTCCATAAATTCTTCTGTATTTTTTCTGATGTCTCCCTTAAATATGCCTGAACCGGAAACCATAATATTTGCTCCTGCATCCAATACTTCCGCAACATTTGCATGGTAGATACCGCCATCCACTTCAATATCTGTCTTCAATCCCTTTTCATCCAGCATTTTTCTCAGTTCCCTGATACGATCCAGTGATTCCGGAATAAACGCCTGGCCTCCAAAGCCCGGCTCTACTGACATGACCAGGAACATATCAGCCTGATCCAGATACGGAACAAATGCCTCCACCGGAGTTTTTGGCTTAATCGAAATCCCCGCCTTCACACCTGCTGCATGGATCTTGTCGATCGTCGCCTGCAGATCTTCACATGCCTCTAAATGAACCGTGATGATATCCGCTCCTGCTTTTGCAAATTCTTCCACATAGCGGATCGGTTCTGTGATCATCAGATGTGCATCCAGTATCTGCGAAGTATATCCTTTGATACAGGAAAGTACCGGCATTCCAAAAGAAATACTTGGTACAAAAATCCCATCCATTACATCAAAATGAATATATTCTGCTCCTGCTGCCTCTGTCACTTTAAGCTGCTCTCCGAGGACTTTAAAATCCGCAGAAAGGATCGATGGTGCTAACACATTCTTCATTTCTAATACCTCTTCTTTTCTTTTAATTCACGATACATCTCTGTATAATCTTCATAGCGTATCTTATGGATTGCTCCGCTCTCTACTGCTTCTTTCACTGCACATCCCGGTTCATGAATGTGGTCGCAGCCGTTAAACCTGCATTTTCCTTCATACGGAGAAAATTCCGGAAAATAATATTTCAGTTCTTCTTTTTCAAAATCATTCACATAAAGGGAACTGAATCCCGGTGTATCCATAATATAGGAATCCGGACTGATCATGATCAGTTCGGAATGCCTCGTGGTATGCTTTCCTCTTGCAATTTTTCTGCTGATACTTCCGGTTTCCATCTGTACGCCTGACTGGAGCAGATTGATCAGAGAGGACTTTCCTACTCCTGACGGACCTGCGATGGAAGTCGTCTTTCCTTTCAGCATCTGCTTTAATTTTTCTATATTTTCTTCTTTCTTTGCACTGGTAAACAGCACCGGATAGCCACAGGACGCATAAACTTCCTCCAATTCTGCAATCTCAGGATGTTCTGCAAGATCGGTCTTATTAAAACACAAAATGACCGGAATCTCTTTCCGCTCCATCATAACCAGAAATCGATCCAGCAGATTGTAGTGCGGCTTTGGTTCCGTTACCGCAAATACGACCAGTGCCTGATCTATATTGGCCACTGCCGGACGGATCAGTTCATTTTTCCTCGGCAGGATTTTCGTTACATTTCCGATTTTTTCTTCTTCATCCAGGACTTCCAGCTCCACTTCATCTCCAACCAGTGGTTTAATGCCATTCTTCCTGAATGACCCCTTTGCTTTACATTCATAAAGACCGGATTCTACTACATTCACGTAGTAGAATCCGGCAATTCCTTTTATAATCTTTCCCTGCATATATTACTGCTCTCTGCTTTACTCGGTACCGTCTTCACCGGATGGATCCGATGGCTGTGGTCCTTTACTTACCATATACTGAATGGAAGTTCCCTCTTCCACCTGGGTTCCTGCACTGACAGACTGGTAAAATACCTGTCCTTTCGGATAATTATCACTGTAGTCTTCTCCAAGATATTCGGCTGTAAGACCTGCCTGCTGGAGCAACTTCTCTGCCGTCGTCTTATTAGAAGAAAGGATATTCGGTACTGTAGTCACTTTCAGCTTTGGTCCTTTACTTACCACATAGCTGACCGTTGCTCCTTTTGATACCTGCTTTCCGGATGCCGTTCCCTGTGAAATGACTATTCCCGCTGCTACAGAATCACTATATTCTTCACTGGCACTTCCCTGAAGTCCTGCCGCTGCAAGTGCTGACTCAGCTTCTGACTGGCTCTTTCCTTCAATGGACGGAACAGTTGCCGGCTGTGAACCAAGACTGACAACGATCGTAACTTCTGATCCTTCATCCACTTCTGTACCCTCACCCGGTTCTACTGAAATAACTTTTCCTTCTTCCACTGAATCACTGTACTGCGGATCTCCTTTTACAACAACAAGCTTCGCTGCTTTGATGGCGGCCTCTGCATCCGATTCATCTTGTCCGATGACAAACGGAACTTTGGTACTCTTTGCCTCCTCACCGGTACTGAGAACAACTTCCACGGTACTATGCCGCTTCACCTTCTCCCCTTTCCCCGGTGACTGACTCATGATCTGATTCTTTTTATATTCATTCGATGGCTTTTTATCTACTACATCGATTCCAAGATCATACTTTTTCAGCTCTTTTGTAGCTTCTTCTACTGTCATGCCACGGACATCAGGCACTTTGACCTTCTCCGACTGAGTGACGGTCGCATTCCCCGAACCTTTAAAGATTCCGACTGCATTTCCGACAAGGAACAGGATCAGCAGTGCGATCACTACACCTGCCACAATCATCAGAATCCGCATGATCTTCTTTGTATCAGGATTTACATCCTTCTTTTTTCCTCTTCCTGAAGAACGGCGGTCACGTTCATCCTCGTCATCTTCATCGTCATAGTCATCATCATACTCGTCGTCTTCATCGTCGTAGTCATCATCATACTCGTCGTCTTCATCATCATAGTCTTCATCATACTCGTCGTCCTCGTCATAACCACGCTCCCGCTGAAGACGTTCTACTTCTTCCGGTGACATAACAACAGTCCGGTCACTTCTCCGTCTGCCCCCAAGGACAACAAAATCGCCTTCCGGGTCAACCAGCGAGTGCTTCAGATCCTGTAACAGCTCATCGCAGCTCTGATATCGCATCGCCGGATTTTTCTGCGTACATTTCATAATGATACATTCCAGACTGTACGGGATATCCGGTACTTCTTCCGCCGGAGACTTGATTTCCTCCTGCAGGTGCTTCAACGCCACTGTCACAGTAGAATCCCCATCAAACGGAACATGACCGGTGATCATCTCATACATGGTAATGCCGGCAGAATAAAGATCACTCTTCTCATCGACAATTCCGCCTCTTGCCTGCTCCGGTGATGTATAGTGAACGGATCCCATTACACTGGTGCTGATCGTTTGCGTAGACGTAGTCGCCCGTGCAATACCGAAATCTGTTACCTTTACTTTTCCTTCTTTCGAAATAATAATATTCTGAGGCTTGATATCCCTGTGAATAATATGACAGTTATGTGCCGCCTGAATCCCCGTCACCATCTGAATTGCAATGCTGATGGTCTCCTTGGCTGAAAGCTTTCCTTTTTTCTCGATATAATCTTTCAGCGTAATTCCTTCAACCAGTTCCATGACCATATAATATAAGCCACGATCCTGTCCTACATCATAAACGTTCACCACATTCGGATGCATCAGTCCTGCAGCCGCCTGTGCTTCGCTCAAAAACTTCTTAATAAATGTCTCGTCCGAACGGTAATCGCTCTTGAGAACCTTAATCGCAACAAAACGGTTCAGCTTATGGTCTTTTCCTTTATATACATCTGCCATACCTCCGGAACCGATACGGCCGAGTATCTCGTACCGCTTTCCTAAGAAAACTCCTTCTTTAATCATATACTCACCTCATCTGCAAATGGTTCGATCAGAACGATTCCAATATTATCTGTACCGCCGTTCTCTTTGGCAGCATTCACAAGGTTCTGCCCTGCTTCTACAATGTCTCTTGCTCCCTGTACAATATGGAAAAGTTCTTCATCTTCCACCATATTGCTCAGACCGTCTGTACACATCAGTATAATATCTCCCCTTTTCAGACGATGCTCGTAAAAATCTACATCGACATCTGCTTTTGCCCCGATCGCCCTGGTAATAATATTCTTATCCGGGTGATGCTTTGCTTCTTCCGGTTTGATACCGCCCAGACGTACCATCTCTTCTACCAGTGAATGGTCTTTCGTCAACTGCTGTATTCCGTGATTGATCAGATAGAGACGACTGTCTCCCACATTCGCAAAATACATCATCTGATTCATGATCGTAGCTGCTACGACCGTTGTTCCCATCCCCTTGAGATGTTCGTCCTTCGATGCCTCCCGGATGATCTCCCGGTTTGCCGTCTTAATAGCATTTACAAGGACTCTCTCGATATCTTCGCCCTGGCTTTTCTCCAGCTCACGCTGCAATACTTCCACGGTATACTTGGAAGCATAGTCGCCTGCCTGATGTCCGCCCATTCCGTCTGCCACCACAAACAGATTCCGAAGGATACCAAGTGGTCTTCCTCCTTCAAAAACGTAATCCTGATTCACCTGTCGTACCATTCCGACATCCGTTATTGAAAATGTCCTCATACTTCTTCTCCTTCTGCCACATCCGCCTTTACATAGCTGCGTCTGAGCTGACCGCAGGCCCCATCAATATCAGAGCCCATTTCCCTTCTTATAGTAACATTTATTCCGCTTTTTTCAAGTTTATTTTTGAAATTCAGGGCATTTTTGCGGCTTGGGCGTACAAAATCACGCTCTCTTACCGGATTCACCGGGATCAGATTCAAATGACAGTTTCTCGGCTTTAAAAGTGCCGTCAGTTCCCTTGCATCTTCCTCTGTATCATTGACTCCATGTACCAGACTGTATTCAAAGGTCACTCTGCGTCCTGTCTCACGGAAATAGGTATCGCAGGCATCCAGCACTTCCGGGAGATGATATTTATTTGCTACCGGCATCAGCCTTTTTCTCTTTTCCTGCGTAGAACCATGCAGGGATAATGCAAGCGTGATCTGTAAATGTTCTTTTGCCAGTTCCAGGATTTTCGGAACGATCCCGCAGGTAGATACTGTCACATTTCTCTGACTGATATTCAAACCGTGTTCATCCGTAAGCAGATGTACAAAATTCAGGAAATTTTCGTAATTATCCAGTGGCTCTCCCGTTCCCATGACTACCACATTGGATACTCTTTCCTGCGTGATCTTCTGAATCTGATAGATCTGCCCCAGCATCTCCGAAGAAGACAGGTTTCTCTGCAGACCTCCGATCGTAGAAGCACAGAATGCACATCCCATCCGGCAGCCTGCCTGTGAAGAAATGCAGACGGAATTACCATGCTTATAACGCATCAGGACACTTTCGACTACATTTCCGTCATATAACTGGAATAAGAATTTATTCGTCCCGTCAATCTGCGAGATCTGACGCTCCAGCATTTTCACCGGAAGGATCACATACTCCTCTTTCAGCTTTTCCCGTAACGCTTTTGACAGATTCGTCATCTCATCAAAATCATCTGCCAGCTTTACATGAAGCCATTCATAAACCTGCTTTGCACGGAATGGTTTTTCCCCCAGTGCCTCCATCTCTTCTTTTAATCTGTCGTATCCATAAGCCCGGATATCCTTCTTCATATCAGTTCTCCCCGTTCTTTTTTAACCTTGCTATAAAAAATCCATCACTGCAATGTATACCCGGAAGTAACTGGATGCATCCTTCCTCTTCTACCGACTCTGCCAGTTGCGGGCAAAGCTTCTCTCTGATACTGTTCAGAGAAAACTGCGGGTACTTTTTCAAAAACCAGTGTACATTCTCCTCATTTTCCATGGGGTCGATGGTACAGGTACTATATAATAATGTACCTCCTTTTTTTACCATTGCCTGTGCATTTTCAAGAATCTTTCTCTGCAGTCCAGCCAGTTCTTTCAGGTCTTCCTCTTTCACCCGGTATTTCAGATCCGGTTTCTTTCCAAAGACTCCCAGCCCGGAACAGGGCAGATCTGCAAGGACAATATCTGCTTTTTCTTTCCATGCTTCATCCGGTACGGTTGCATCCCTGCAGACCGCATGAATATTTTCAAGTTCCATCCTGGCAATATTTTCTTCAATGAGTCCTACTTTATATTCCGTCAGATCCCTGGCTTCTACTTCGCCTTTTTTCGCTTCATTTCGGTCAGTTATCCACAGTTTCTCCGCAATATGTAAGGATTTTCCACCCGGAGCAGCACAGATATCCACAATTTTATTCCCTGCTTCCGGGGCTGCCAGCTCTGCCACCAGCATAGAACTTACATCCTGCACAGTAAACCAGCCTTTCCAGAAGCAGTCCAGGCTTTCAAGATAATCATATCCGCTGATGAAAAAGGCGTACGGCAGATAAGGATGCTCCTGCACAGTTACCCCTTCCTGTTCCAGTTCCTTTTTCAGTTGCTCCGGAGTTACTTTATTCTGACAGCACCGGATCGTGACCGGCCTTTCTTTCAGGAAATCGTCTGCCATGGTACGGGTGACTTCCTCCCCATAACTTTTTTCCCACAGCCTGAGAATCCATGTCGGAATAGAATATTGGATTGAAAGTGCCTCAATTCCTTCCTGCGGATAGTCCAATGTATCCAGTCCTCTTGCCACACTCCGCAGCACTCCGTTCACATACCCCTTTAATCCTGAAAAGCCTTTTCTTACTGCCAGTTTGACTGCCTCGCTGCACACCGCATGATCCGGTACGCTGTCCATATATTTTAACTGGTAAACTCCGCTTCTTAAGATATTGCGGATCACCGGTTTCATCTTCTTCACTTTTACTTTCGAGAACTGATCCAGAATATAATCGATCTCAATCAGATGCTCCAGCGTTCCCTCGGTCACCCTGGTAATAAACGCACGCTCTTTCTTCTCAAGGTATTGATATTTCGACAGTACCTCTCCGAGAATTTTATGGCTGTATGCTCCATTTTCTGTTATTTCCATCAATACTGCGAGAACGATTTCCCGCTCATTGACCTGTCTGCCCATCTTTTTCCTCCAGCATTTCTGTTCTGCACTTTAATCGTCTCTGCGTCCTCTTGTAAGGATCAGAAGACGTAATAACTGTAAAATCTGTGCCGCTGCACTTGCCACATACGTCAGTGCCGCTGCTCCCAGTACTTTCTTCACACCGCTGATCTCTTCAGGATGCAACATTCCTGCCGTCTCCAGAACATTTACTGCCCGGTGTGACGCATTGAACTCTACCGGTAAAGTCACAATCTGAAAAAGGACTGCCAGTGAGAACAACAGGATTCCCAGATTGATCAGCATTGCGGACATCTGCCCGTTGAACATCAGTCCAATAATGATCAATGGCCACGAGATCATAGAACCAAAATTTGCCGCCGGCACTAAAGCAGAACGGACAGAAAGCGGTGCATACCCTACCTGATGCTGCACTGCATGACCACATTCATGTGCTGCGACACCGATTGCTGCAACGGAAGTCGAATGATAAACCGGATCTGATAATGCCAGTGTCTTGTTCGTTGGATTATAATGATCTGTCAGATTTCCTGAAATATGGATGATCTGTACATCATAAATGCCGTTCCGATGCAAAATCTTTTCTGCCGCATCCCTTCCCGTCATGCCTGAATAACTGCGTACATTAGAATATCTTGCAAACGTGCTTTTTACTTTTGCCGATGCCAAAAGGCTTAATACCACACCAATCAGTACTAATATATAAGTCCAGTCATAATAATAGTAGAACATCTTCTCTGCCTCCTGAATTTAAATTCTGTCCATTTTCCTGCTCTATGCTTCTGTTGTAAATACAGTTCCCGGCTTCAGGCTATATCCTCTTAAAAATGCATCCGCATCCATCCGCTTTTTCCCCGGAATCTGAAGCTGCAGCACCTTCAGTCGTCCTTCACCTGTCTGTACTGTAAAGCTGTCTTTTTCCACTGCAACGACAGTTCCTGCCACTGTCTGTGATTCTCCCTGAAACTTTTCTGTCTCTGTTCCGCCTGCCTGCACACCCGCTCCCGGCTCTGCTTTCGCTTTCCAGATCTTCATCACCTTTCCGTCCCAGTGAGTATAGGCACTTGGCCAGGAATTTAAACCACGAACCAGCCGTTCGATCTCAACGGCAGATCTGCTCCAGTCGATATTTCCAAGCTTTTTATCCAACATCCGTGCATAAGCGGTGGGACTTTCTCCCTGCTTTTCAAAGGTTGCTGTATGTGTTTCCACTGCTTTCAGCGTCTCCACGCATAATGCCGCACCTGCAGCTGCCAGTTTATCATGCAGTGACTCACCGGTCTCGTCCGGTGTGATCTCAACTTCCGTCTTCTGGATCATATCTCCTGTATCCAGTCCTTCATCCATCTGCATGGTCGTTACTCCGGTCACACTTTCTCCGTTGATGATCGCCCACTGGATCGGTGCTGCACCACGGTACTTTGGAAGAAGTGAGGCATGCACATTGATGCACCCATATGGTGTCATTTCCAGAATTGACTTTGGAAGGATCTGTCCAAATGCAATCACAACCATAACATCTGCCTGATATTTTCTTAATTCTTCCACACACTCAGGATCCCTGATCTTCTTCGGCTGATACACCGGGATTCCATGCTTCATTGCCGCTGCTTTCACCGGTGTGGGCTGCATTTCTTTGCCTCTCCCCTTCGGCTTGTCCGGCTGCGTTACCACCAGACACACTTCATGTCCTGCTTCGATCAGTGCCTCCAGCGTTCCCACTGAAAAATCCGGCGTTCCCATAAAGATAATCTTCATCATGATCCTCCCTTTTTTTATTCTTCTCTGCAATGTCTGTATTTCAGAGATTTTCAGTCTTCCGGTTCCTCCACCGGTTCTACATCATGCAGTCCGTCTTCCACCTTATCCACATAAAGATGCCCTGAAAGATGATCGATCTCATGGCAGAATGCTCTTGCAAGAAGTCCTTCTCCCTCGATTTCAAATTCTTCCATCTCTTCATTCAATGCCCGCACTTTCACATAATTCGGACGTGTCACAATGCCCCATTTTCCCGGAACACTCAGGCATCCTTCTTCTCCGGTCTGCTCACCGGAAGTCTCGATGATCTCCGGATTGATCAGTACGATCGGTCCCTCGCCTACATCGATCACCACGATCCGCTTGAGGATTCCTACCTGTGGTGCTGCCAGACCGACTCCCATCTTTTCATACATCGTATCCAGCATATCACCAATCAGAATCTTTGTCCTGATGGTCATTTTTTTTACTTCTTTACACTGCTTTCCGAGAATTTCATCCCCGATTTTTCTTACTTCTCTGATTGCCATAACCTTCTCCTTCTTAATCTTACCTTAATTTCTCTTTTATTCTCACAGATTCATCGGATTAAAATCGAACTGGATCCTCAGCTTTGCAAAGCCTGAATTGATCTCAATATACTGTTCCATCAGATCTTTTACCCGGATCAGCGTTCTGTATTCCGGTGCTTTAATATAGATTACCCGGCGGTAAATATCTTTAATCTTATCTACTCCCGGACTTGCCGGACCGATCACTTCCAGTGGTGCTTTTCCTTTGATCCTTAAGACATATTCTTTCAAATATTTACACCCAGTCTCCAGAAGCCGTTCATCTTCTCCTGCTGCCAGCACAGCCATCAGTTCTTCTGCCGGAGGATACCCCAGCAGCTCCCTGTACCGGATCTCCTGCTCATAAAAAGCTTTATAATCCTGTGCCGCAGCAGCTTTGATTGCATAATGCTCCGGGGAATAAGTCTGAATGACCACTTCTCCCTCCCGCATCCCTCTTCCGGCACGTCCTGCTGCCTGCGTCAGCAACTGAAAGGTTCGTTCCCCTGAACGGTAATCATCGGTATACAATGACATATCTGCTGCCAGCACCCCCACCAGCGTCACATTCGGGAAATCATGTCCCTTTACGATCATCTGCGTTCCTACCAGCACATCCGCCTCTTCATTGGCAAATGCTGAAAGAATTTTTGTATGTGCATCTTTCTTTTTCGTCGTATCCATATCCATCCGCAGGACTTTTG
>UMJT01033170.1_pt1 | contig 10483 bp, 6 predicted proteins | sample 1966111 | NCBI WGS metagenome assembly UMJT01 (sample SAMEA4836159, study PRJEB28245) | human gut metagenome | biome: gut microbiome; material: fecal sample | place: Denmark | collected 2008
CGCAGCAGGAATCATACAGAATATGGAAGTCTCCCGCTTTCTTTACCTGCTCCGCTTCCTTCAAACCCCCGCTTCCGGACACTGCAAGCTCCGGGAGACGGTACTTCATATAGGCAGCGATCTCCTCCTCAAGCCATCTCCCATTCTCATCCACCATACGGGACATTCCGGAGAGTGTTACGTTTTTCCGTCTTGCCGGATACATATTTGCCTGTTCCAGATAGAAATCGAGATAGCGGCCGAAGGTCTCCTTGATCGCCGCCTCCGATTCATATTCCAGAAATAGGAGCTGATAGCGATCCCATAAATTCCGGTTATAGTAACTCATCACCGATGACACCGCCGAATCCGATGCCATCCGAAGATACAGTCTCGCTCCCGCCGTTCTCGCCGATTCCACAAGTCCCAGGACAAGCGACAGCACACATATCAGCGTCAGACTCAGAAAAACCGTAATCTCTCCCCGGTACCTCATCTAATATACCTCTTTCGCCTGTTTGTTGATCTCCGTAAAGATTGCCGTCAAAAGCTTGTTGATCTGGGTCTTAAACACAATGACAAGTCCAATGAGCACTACGAGGATCAGAACGCTGGAAAAAGTGGAGTTTTATTTTGTATATATATTGTATATAGTAATGCTTTCCGTTTTTTAGGGAACCGATTTTGCAAGGCTTTCCATTTTTCAAGGAACCGTTTTCCGTTTTTATAGGAACCAATCTGGCAAAAATAAAAACTGCCGATTCATCAATCGGCAGCTATATTTTCCATTGCTTCTTTGATGTAACGATAAATACCAGGATTACATCGACCCGTTTCTTTATAGTCCTGGCAGGACTGCTCTAGGTCACATTCTTTCCCATTATCCCCCATATGCAATATGCTTAAGCATGAACGATACGCCTGCTGTTCTATGGCCTTAGAAACTAATAACTTTTCAATTACATAGCCTGTATAAGGCCCAATACGTTTGGCCCATGAGATGAAACGTTTTTTATTCCATGGTAGATATGTTGATTCTTTTTCTGATGGCATATGAGACACACACGTAGAATATGTACCAGCTTTCCCAAATAAACGCTTATGATTTGCTATACATACCGTCCCAGCATATATTTCCACCCTTTTCGCATAGCCATGCACACTAACAACTTCTCCTTGATACTTCCATGGAACCGAATACCAGTGTTGTTCAAATTGTATATGACAATTAATTTGTACCTTGGCCATTATATCTGTATATAATTCATATAAGTTCTCCGGAAGAGCCGACATAAATGGAAACTCATTTTCACCGTATATGGTATCTACCATCCGTTCATGAACCTTAACAGAATTATGTTTCCTTTCACACTGCAGAAGATGTAGCTGGAACTCATTATACGAGACGGGGTCTCCCGTAAAAAGTTCTTTTTCTACTGATTTAACTCGCGTTAATATTTCCGTATTTACAATATCAGAGAGCTTATTTTCAGCCACAGCCATTCCATAATAGTCCAGCATATGGTGCAATTGAGGCTGCAGTTGTCGTACCCCCTGAATTTTACAATACGTAGAGGTACCCTTTTCTATGATCAAACATTTCGGAATCCCATTTAAACGGACAAAGAAAGCGTTTAACGCCTTCACCAAAGCATTTACATTTTTCTCTCGCGCACATGCTAAAACAAGTTGCTGGCTATACGGAAGAATACCATATAAAACCGATGCAGACAAAATCTCTCCGGTTTCATAATCGACAATCTGTATTTTTAAAGGGAACCATGCTACATACATAATGTTTCCTGGTCTTAAATTATTATCTGATGTTGCTCTGGCCGTTGCTTCATAATCCTTAACGAGTTTATAAAAACGACTTTGTTTCAGTGCTTTTTCTCCATTTACCTTACATTGACAGGTATATTTTTCGAACAAGCTGGCCAAACTTTCTCCATTCACTAACGCTATATGAATTGTCTTAAAGTCCGGTTTCAGGGCCTCTGTATCATAGACCGTTTTCCTTTGCGGAATCATCGCCATAATTTGTTCTTCGGAAATTTGCGAGAATCTTTCTACCGTAATCGAATTTTGGTCTATGATTTTTTTACATTTTGTAATACTCTTGGGCGAAACTCCTAATGTTGCAGCTATATCTCTTCTCGAATATCCATCAAGTAACATTTTAAAAATTTTATAGTAATCTGTCATAGTCATCCCTCTTTAGGTGCTAAGCTTCTTAACAAGAAAGCCACATTCGAAGGCATTTCTGTTGCGCGCTCTCCTTTTCGGAGTTCATCATGGCACTGTGGACATTTAGGAGACTTTCCTGCGATATTCTTCATTCGCTTTGTAAACTCATATCCACAGTACGGACATACAAAGTAAAACTCATGACCGCTATTCGGACTAACTTCTGTTGGTTTTTTTAAATTTTTCTTCCAGTCCCAAAACAAAATGATTTCCGTATCTTTAGTTGCTACATCCGTTTTCCCAGGTACAACTTTTCGCCCTATTATTCCTGGCACAAAAGCTCCGTTATTTTTTTTGAGATTGTTAAAAAAGTTGACAGCATAAATTGTAGCAATATCATCAGCAGAAATATAGTATCTTAATTTTGTGCAAGTGTCATTGCGGCGTATTTCCCAAAGATTGACACCAATATTTAAGTCAGTATCAAATATCTTTTTAAATAATGGATTTTCCATAGCCATATTTTTTTTTCGTCCGTGCAATGATGTTTTTTCATCCAATGTTTTTCTTTTTGGTTCAACAAATATACCATTATTTCGTTCTATTATTTTAAAAAAGCTAACTAAATAAATAGAATATATCTCTCCTTCAGAATCAAAGTAACGTATTTTTACATTAGCACTCCGCGATAATGTTTTTACATCAATTTCTGGATTGAGTTCTGCATTAAACCATTTCTTAAAAACCGGATCATCTATTGCAAGTGCTTTTGGCGATATATTTTCTCTATGAGTCTCAATAAATATTCCATTATTTCGTTCTATATTTCTAAAAAAAGTTTTAGGTGTTATATTTCCAATATTCCCATCATTTTTTAAATAATGTAATACCGTTTTTCTGTCCGAACGAACTATTTCCGACAAATCAATATCACAATTTAGTTCCTGTTTAAAAAAGGATCGAAAATATGGATCTTCTATAGCATAGCGAATATTTTTGCTGCTATTATCTACATACTTTCCTTGATTTCTCCTTACATTAGCATAATAACTCTTCGCTGTTGTTATGCAAATTTTCCCGTTTTGGGCGATAAATCTTAATTTTGTGCTCTTGTCATTTTTCTTTAATATTTCAAAATTCACGCATTCATTCAATGCTGTATCAAACCTTTTCATAAATGCATTGTCATCTGAACAATATTGCGCTTTAGCTTTTTTCTTAGGTTCAATAAATTTCCCATTTTTTTTAATAATACTAACAAACTTACGCGGTGAAATTTCTGCATTTGATCCATCTATTCTAACATACTGAATATGCGGCCATTCTGCAGAAATAGAAATAGAATATGGATCTATATTCGAGTTTAATTCCTGGTTAAACCAATCTTTAAATATTGGCAAGTCCATAATACATTGAAAATTTCCCTTTGCAGACTCGACAATATGCCCATATTTCTTTATTTTTTTGTATATTGTATTAGCACACACACTATCAATCATACCAGATGATCTGCGATATTTGATTTTTGTACTATCATTAATTCCAATCACCCTGGGGTCTATATCTGGATTTAATTCTTGATCAAACCAGTTTCTAAATTCTTCACTATAATCCCATAACAATATTTTCATATTCTTCTCCAATCAGAGCTTCGAAAACTTCTCCGCCAGAGCCGCCGTCTTTGCACTTATCACATCGTTATTTACTGTCTTATCCTCAACAAAATTATTTTCCTGCAAAATTGGTTTTTCTTCTATAGGCGAATCCTGAACATCCGGATCTGTAATTGCATAGAATTTAGTAACGGATTCCGTAAAATCCATTGTTTCAGTCGACAAATTTTCTGCACAGGATGGCACATCAACGCTTTTCTCAGCCGACAGCAATCCAAGATCCTGCAAATGATTCAACAAAATCGGTTCATACAAATAATTGTTTAAGTACTCACCAATCGCCCGAAGCTTCTTTTTATACAGTACATTTTGATCCTGCAGAATCTTAAATTGCGCCTGCGCATCCGAAAGTTTCTGATTAAGAGATGCCAACTGATCTGTGAGAATAGCATTTTGTTCTTCTACGCGAGCCATTTTCTCACTGCATTCCCCATACTGTTTTGAATACTGATGGCAAGCCGTTGTTAGCTTACCCATTTGCCGGTTAATCCCCATTAAGAATTGTTTCATATCTTCCGGATCACGATACCGATACATTGCATCGTCTACATCAATGGATATTTCCGGCAAAACTGATGGTTCTGTTCCTTCATTTGTAAGTCTCTGATGTAAATTCGCATTATACTCATCGATCCAATTTCTTACTACCAGGTTTCTGGTGAACGACTGATACAAAATGGGAATATGAAGCGCATTCTGGCAATAATTAGCAACTTTTGTCGGCATCAGTAACTCTAAGCTTTTTTGTTCAGCCAGGTACTGTTTTATAAATCCTATAAGGTCTTCGGTCTCAAACTTTTTCTTTCTCCCCATCTCGATCTCCCTTCATGAACTCCTGCCAATAGTACGTTGACAAATTAACCATATCACTTTCGAGCTGCTGAGCTTTTACCTGAAATTCCAGCATTTTATTTTCAATCGTTTCATTCTTCAACAGTTTCATCAAATATTCCAATTCTTTATCTACAAAAGACTCTTCATTATGTATACCGGCGTTTTCTTTGCTGGCAATAAAATACTGGCACGCATCACATTTTCCATCGACATTACCACAGTCATGAATGGAGCCTTCTAAAAAAGCAGGAGAGTAGCATCTACCATGATCCACAGCTACAGACTGCTTCGATGTGTCGATCAGCAGAGACAGCGGATTGACTTCTGAAACAGTTTTCACGTTCTTATTGCTATGTCTCTGGTTCTTTACCTTATCATATAAAATCTTAGTAGCACACCTCACCGTCTTCGAAACGTTCCCATAATAGTGGGCCGAGGTGACTTCGTCAGCATGACCGGCAAACTCCCGGATCATCATTGGATTACAGCCACGCATAATCAGATTGATCATGGCCAGATGGCGGGTATGCTTCGCCTGCAACATCATAATTTCATCATCGGCCATTTCGTATGAGCCGTCTATAGTATCTAAGTAGCGGGTTTCAAGCAGCTTTTCATCCACCAAACTCATTCCAAGTTTTCCTACTAAAAATATGGAATAAAAATCCTTTATCAGAATTCCCATCTGATCAGTTCCAAATGTTTTTTCGGCAGTCGCCTTAATGCTGTGTCCAACATTGCAGCTTAACGTATATTCGGTCGAAAATAATAATCCATACGGATGCGCATAATCTTTTGTTGCTGTCTGAAACTTGTATATCATATCATAGAGTGCTTTTGGTATCTCGTACTCATACTCATCATAGTCTTTGTCGATCCTGTAATAATGGATTTTCGGATAAAAACTGGAGCTTCCTTTTAAATGGCTCCGGCGGACTGTCAAATAATATAAATCCTTGTCCTGCCGCAGACACTTATACGGCGTGACGCAAAACTCGGTCACACGCATAGGGAGAATGGTCGTAACCTTCCAAAATATAATAAATGGCATGAAATATGATCCCAAGGACGTATTTTCGTACTCCTCAAAAAATCTGTTGATAGCATCATCCAGCTTGAAGTAAGACTTGAATTCATTCAACGTACAGGCGCGTCTTTGCCCGCGTTTAAATTCTGCCATTTTTGCCCGCACTGCAGCCAGCTTTTTCTTAGCCTCCGATAAATATTCAGGGGACACATACGGCAGAACCATAAGAAAATCCATAAAATACCCTATCATCGATAAGGCCGGCGGATCCGGTAAGGCGACTGCTTTCTGATACCCGTCACTTTCGATAAAACATCTGATGGAATATCGGATCATGCCTCTTAATGTTATTGCATCACAAGTTCCGACACGTAATGCAGTAATCGCTTTCAGGTCTTCAATAAACTGGTTTACCTGAACTTCATTGCCATTCACGCAGAGCAGGACCGCTTTTCGTTCATATGTAAAGTCAAATTTGGTTACTCGGATCTGGCTATCCAGTTCCCATACATCCGAATCGTACGCCGGAGAGAGGATTTCCTGGGCATAGGCAGCATTATATTTTTGTCTCGCAAGATTCCGAATATCATCCGTAAGTTCTTTCAGTGGCATGCGCCGTTCCAGACCATTCTCAGAACTAATCGATATCTGCAGCAATTGAAGCACCCCCTGTCATCAACTCCAAAATTTCCTGTTTATACGGTTCGATATTCATACCATAATGCTCTTTTGAAAATAGCATGATTTCATAAACCGCCGGAAGATAGACATCCTCCAGCAACCCATTGATCTTTTTCTTTTCGCCATCTGTAGATGCCTTTTTCAGTCTCTCGTACATAATTTTTATCCGCTGCACTGCAAAGAAAAACAGTCCACGCTCATATATGGCATACTCGCATCCGACACAGTTTTGCTTTGCCGGATAGCAGCACGGAACCCTCCGGGCTGCACAAAGGCAAGAAACTCCCATCTGTTTCCCGATTGCTTCCCGATGAACAATGTTGGTTAGCATCTGATCGGCAATGGTTTTCTTATTTTCTTCCTGATTATATTTATAAAAAATCCGGTCAAGTACCGCCTCCGATTTTACATGAACTTTCTGAACCAGCTCTGAAATGTTTTCTGCAGATAGTGCAGATAGTTTTGACATGGAAATCAATTGGGACTGCTGTGGGAAAGTAAGCTGTTCAAATTTCTTTCCATAAACCATCTCAAGAAGCATGTACGGAATAAAACTGCATGTACCTGACTCCCATAGCATCATTAAAATTTCATTTATCCCATATCCATCCATTTTTGTTTGCAAGTACTTGTATGTTACGGATGATAATTTTCCCGATGTAAAACTATGTCCGCGTGCATATGAAGCAACGACATAACCGAGCAGTTTATTTCGGGTTCCGGAATCCTGTTCTGTGATTTCAGCAATTGCATCCTCAAAAGATTTGTTGGCACGCCTATTCAAAAATAACTGATTACCAAAAATCTTACGATATGCATCGCCAAAAAAGGCTATATAATCTTTTGCTTCCAACTTCTGCTCGACTAACTGGTCTTCACAGTGCAGACAACAGATAGAATAAACCAGTCCAATGACCGATCTAAGGGTTTCTGGAAATGTCACGACCAAAAATCCATTGTTTTGTGAATCCTTCGTTTTATGCGGCTTGGCATGTGCGCCATTGATTTCATTTTCCAGCATCAGGCTCACTATAATCGCCTCATCTGTATATTCTCCAGCTTCAATCATACGGCGTACTTCTGTCTTTTCATGTGGAAGCGGTATGATATGCAGTCGAAAAATATCGCTACTTCGCCATGCTCCAACATAATGCCAGCACATATTCAGCCAAAGAACTGCATATTTATATGTATCAAGGCTTTTTTTTACCAGTTCATGCTCGGTGATAAATTCCTGATTAAAACATAAATAGGCACCACTCATATACATATGAAACGGATATGGAGCAGTCTGTATTATTTTTTTTCTATTTTGATCCGACCGATAATTTAGCACAACGCTAAATGTGCAGTCTTCATACTCATCCTTTACGAACGACAAAAACTGGGACAGGTATTTACTATATATCTGAGCCGGCGCATGCTGTGCATAGTCGGCCATACGGTTTACGTCCTCGTCTGTTGCATCCATGATCTCACAGGAGATACAGCACATAATCGTTTCAAACAGCGCCACCATTCCTATCGTTATCTTGGTTTCTGCAAACCGGGTTAATGCTTCATACGTCCTTTTATGTGATTGCCAATAGGGATCTGTTGCCATTTTTTTTAGACGGTCTTCAGCAGGGCCATAATGCTGAAAGTATTCCGTGAGAAGTTGTTTCATCTGATCTGAAATAATATCCGGAAAATATAGTGCATTTTTTCTATCGCCATGCAGTCCTGCCTGATCCCATGTTTGCAGATACCCCTTTAAATTGCTCTTTTTTAAAAAGGCAAACAAAACGGCTCTATGGCTGCGGTTATTCAAATCAAACAAAGTTTTTACCGATGGAAGGATCTGTTTACAAAAATCATAAATTCCCACCAGACCGCCATCATCCACGATATCTGATACTTCGGCTTTTTCAATGGTCCAGTTTTCCTTCACTCTTTTAGCGGTCTTCAGCTCACCGGATTTGATCATATTTTTTAGTTTGTATACACTGATTCCGGTTTCTTTCGCCACGTCCGTAATTAAAATCCGGTTTTGCGCCCCAAAATACGCATCAACTTCCGTTTTTATAATATTTCTGGTCAACTCAATTTTATCGGGTGCGATAAAATTGCCTGAAAACAGCAACGCATAGCCACGTGAGAGGATTGAAGGTCCGGCTTTTCTGCGAATATTATTCCAACATAATTTTTTCTGTGAGCCTAAAAGACTATCAATTCTTTTATCCTCGGCTACAAGCTGATCCAATGTAACCGGTGCGTGCTGTCTCCAAAGAATCGCCTGTTCAATGAATTCTTCATCAATATACCAGCAGTTTCCCCGACGTTCGCATGGGATTTTTCCTTCAAGACAATAGCCATTAACGATTGGCCGAGTCTTGGATCCATATGGTTTTATCCGTTCCATTGCCGCTTTTATTCTAATCATCTTATTTGACCTCCGGAGTACTGATCATTTTTCCTAACTTTTGCAGGGATTTTTCATATGTCTGCAAAATTACGCCCTTATTTTTTATATATTCGGCCGCCGAGTTCGGATTTTTGTCACCCCGCAAGGCCATAAGCTCGGCAACATCGTCAACCCCACAAAATATCAAATATACCGTATACCAATGCCGGAATGCATGCGGTCCCCACGAATGGCTCTGCATGTTTAAGTAAAATATGGCTAAATCTGGGTTTTGATCATTTTCACAAGATGGCAGCACATAATTGAAAAACAGCTTTTTTAACCTGCTACAGTAGTTGTACTTAGTCTGACCATAATACAGCCCAGTTTGACGATTTTTGTTCTTACAAAGAATCAGCGGCTTTGTATCCTCGCAGTTCTTATCTTTAATAAGATCCAGGTGCTTTAAATAGTATTTGTATACGATATTGACAAAGGGGCCATATATTGATGCCATTCGTTCTTTTTTAATTTCACCAATGCGGGCACCATCAGAACGGAGTGTATATTCATGTCTAAGATCAATCTGTATCGACTGCGGATGCAAAACGCGGTTTCCGTACTTATCTATAATCGGAATGCTTTGTATAATGATTCCAGGTCCTAAAATGCTGTCTTTTCCGCGTATATTACAAATTTCTCCGCTCCGTAAGCCTCCGTACAACTGTAAAATGATAGGAAAACAAAGGTCGGGCATATGTATTTCTGCCATTTTTATGATACGATCAGCTAAATCGATTGGCATATCACGCATAAGTTTTTGTAACTCGCCATTGTTATCGCTCCAGTACTTCACATAAATCTGGTAAGCATTTTGTTCGAATGTTTTTTCCCCGTCATGATAGAGTTTCGTACGTACAAATTCGTGACGATGAAGATATTTCATTTTATCTTTGTGATAGTAGCAGAGCATTTCTCCAAAAATGCAAATGGCCGCTCTTTTGTTGATGATGGATTCCTTTCCAGGATAACTTCCGTCCGGTTTACGCGTAGAGCAGTAATCTAATATAAACTCCTGAAACATGTTTCTATTCAGATCATATATGCTTGTTATCTGATATTTTTCATAATGTTCAAAAAACACATAATTTAAAAACTGACAGATCGCATACAATGCACTCTCATTTGTACGATACGCATTCATATCCTCCATCGCTCGATAAAGAACATAGTCAGCAAAATCTGTCACTTTAATGATAAGACCCGTGAGGTCATCTTTTAACACGATAAAATACCGCCTGACAAAACGTTTATCTTCTGAATACGTGATTTTATAGACTGCAAACCTACACTTTAAAATATTTTGGGTATATGACTGAAGAGTATTAGACATACGCTCACGTTTCCTTTCCGGATGTCTGCCCCTTGAAACGTTCGCAATATATATTAGATTGACAAAAACGTCAATTTAGAATAGAATATACTGGAAACAATAAGTGGGTATAACATCCACTCCAAGCCCTTTGATGTCCGGTCGCCAAACTAGCACATCAGAGGGCTTCTTCTTTTTTCATTATTTGTTTAGTTAACCTATTATATACTGAATCGAATGGATTTGCAAGACCTACGAATATTACAAGCGATTATGGAATATGCATTCCATTTTGCTATCTGTACAACTTCCATTTACGGCATCACTAAGCCCAACCACCGCCGTTT
>UMJT01012462.1_pt1 | contig 10478 bp, 17 predicted proteins | sample 1966111 | NCBI WGS metagenome assembly UMJT01 (sample SAMEA4836159, study PRJEB28245) | human gut metagenome | biome: gut microbiome; material: fecal sample | place: Denmark | collected 2008
AGGGTATTGGACCGTTTCGCATGCAGCTGCTTATGGAAGTTGCAGCGAAGGCGGTCAAGATTATGACAACAGGCGTATGGCATTTATCCTTTGACGAGATGGATATCGTTCTGGAGTATATCCGGTACGGCATTGATGCTTATAAGAGAAAGTACGAGGAGGGAAACGACGATGTTTCTGAAAATCGGTGAATTGAAAAAAATCATGAAAGATGCCCTGAAGAGCTCCGGACTGATCGTGGGTAATACAGGAGAGTGGTTCCTGGTATACACGGAAAAATGGGGCGTTGCCACAGAGCTGCAGTATCTCTCAAACAAGTTTAAGGCAGCCGTAATCGAGCTGATCGGAGATCTCCCGGAAGAGGGCGAGGCGTATCTGTACAACATCGATGAGCATGGGCTTAAGCAGGCGCCGGATCTGGACCCGGTGGATCCGTACGATGAATGGATGGCCGCGAAGGATGTGGCAGTTAAAACCGGCGTAAATGTACGGTTGTTTGCGCACGAATATGCATTCTATCAGGTCAAGCAGACACATGCATGCATCGCAATCGAGCGCCGGCATGTGGAACCGATGATTTCCCCCAGTGACCTGGACAAAACGGAAGGCGAGCTGATGCCGCCGAATCCGAGTGTCAGAAACGGTACGGTCCTCTATTTCAAAAACGATATGATGATCTACTGGGTGGCCGCAGAGCCAATGCCGGAAAAGACAAGAAATGAATTTTTACCATTGTTAGAATCGTTGGATTTCTTCAACGAAAGAGAAGAAGTCATTCCGTATTAGAGGAGGAGTTATGGGATTACCAGTTTTGATCTATGGAAAGTCCGGAAGCGGAAAGAGCCGGAGCTTAAAGTTCTTCGCAGAGGATGAAGTTGTGCTGTTTAACACGGAAAGAAAGGCGCTGCCATTCCGCAAGCGTTTCCGGAAAATGGGAGCCAGCGATGACATTGGAAAGATCATCGCAACGATCAATCAGAATCCGGAGAAAGTCTTTGTGATCGATGACGCCGGATATATTATGACACACCTGTTCATGTCTCAGCACCGGAATAAAAAGGGCAACGCATCTTTTGAGATGTATGACGATATTGCAGATGCCATGTATGGTCTTGTCAAGAGGATCAAGGATGAGGTAAAGGATCCGGAAAAGATCGTATACATCATTTTCCATGAGGACACGGATGACTTCGGTGTCTCCCGTCTTAGAACCATTGGAAAGCAGCTGGACCGCAAGGTTTGTCTGGAGGGCATGGTGACGATCTGCATCCGCTGCATGAGTGAAAACGGGACGCATTTCTTCCGGACAGTTACGGATGGATCCGATATCACGAAGACGCCGGAGGATATGTTTGAGAGCCCGGAAATCGAAAATAACTTGAAGTTAGTGGATGACACCATCCGCGATTTCTATGGATGGGAAAAGTATAAAGCCAAGGAGGACAAGCAGGAATGATTAAGAAACCAACAGGATATGATGAGGCGGCAGCTTATACTGGAGAGTTCCAGCAGCTGCCGAAAGGAAAGTATGTGTGCGTGATCAAGCGGGTTGCGACACAGCAGTCCAAGAACGGAAACGAGCAGTTTGTAATTCTGTATGACATTGCAGAGGGTGATCAGAAGGGCTTCTACCAGAAGATGTTTGATAATGACAAATCGCAGAATCCTTCCGGAGCGAAGTGGCGCGGCGTGTTTAAGCAGAACATGGAAGGCAAGGGACTTTCCTGGTTTAAGGGTATTATTACCTCAATTGAACGTTCAAACAACTTTACATTCCAGTGGGATAGAGAGGACAACGAGAAAACGCTGAACGGCAAGAAATTTGGTGGAATCTTCCGTCGCAGACAGTATGAAGCCGAGAACGGAAATCGTCCGATCGTTACGGAGCTGTGGCAGATCCGCAGTCTGGCAGGACTTTCAGAGGCAGAGGTTCCGGAGGACGAGCTTCTTCCGGAAGTACCGGGAGCCGGAAGCCAGCAGGCACAGGCAAATGCGGCGCCGCCGTCTATGGTGGACGGCAATGGTTTTATGAATATTCCGGAAGGAGCCGGAGATGAGGGAATCCCGTTCTTATGATCCGGAACTGTACCGGAAAGTTAAAGAGTCAGTAACGATGCAGCAGGCCGTAGAGTATTGCGGCCTGCGTGTCTTAAAGGATAAATGCCTGTGCCCGTTCCATAAGGACCAGCATCCATCTATGAAGATCTATCCGGATGGAAAAGGATATTACTGTTTTGCATGTGGATCCGGTGGGGATCAGGTCAAGTTTGTGGCAAGATACCTCGGCGTAAATAATTATGATGCAGCTAAGGAGTTGGCGCAGGCCTTTGGGATCCCCATTGAGGAGCCGGTCTCATATCGGGAGAAACGTGAAGCAGAGAAAAAGAAGCGCTACAGGCGCGAGAAAGACGAGTTTATCCGATATGCGAAGAAATGGCTAATGGTATACCGAAGTCTCCTGTGCAAGGCGGTCAGGACGCAGGACAGGCATTTCTGGGAGGGGTTGGGCAATTTATCGTATGTGGACTACCTGCTTGAATGTCTGGAGCAGTGTCCGGAACAGGTATACGCAGACAAGAAGGCGGTGAGTGAAATTGGAAAAGTCGAACGAAGAGTTACTGACTGGTATAGCTAAGCTGGAGCGGCAGAATCCATTTCCGGATGAAATCTTTTACCGGATCTTTGAGATTGAGGACAATGTGGAGCGGCAGAAGTATATTGAGGCTTTGCGGAACGAGGCTAAGATCTTAAAGCGCAGCACGGAGTTTAACAATCTGTTGAAGCAGTTCCAGCTTGACTATATTCAGCGGATGCGTCAGACCGGCAACAAAACGGCTTTTACCGATCAGCCGCTGGAACTGATCTGTGCAGAGTGGAGCGCTACCGATATGGGAGTGAAAACGATCCGGTACGATAAGAATATGCAGGCAATTCCGGTGATTGCCTGCAGTCATCCGATTATGCCGATCGAGATCCTTAAAAATGTGGATACATCGGAGGAGAGGATCACGCTTGCTTATTTCAAGTCGGCATCTTGGCAGCATATTACGGTAGACCGGTCTGTTTGCGCCAATACCAACAAAATTGTGGACGTACTGTCTCAATATGGCATTGAGGTTACTTCCGACAATGCGAAGAGTCTGGTGCGTTATATCAGTGACTGCGTAGGTTATAATCCTGTCGCTCTGGAACCGAAGAAATCCATTAACCGTTTGGGATGGGTCGGTGCAGCCTTTACCCCGTATGAGAAAGATATCCGGTACGAGGGTGGAATGGATTTCGAGGCGATCTTTAAAAATGTGTCTGAAAAGGGCGATTTTGACGTCTGGAAGAAGCTTTGCAGTGATCTCAGGAAGAATATACCCCTGCGCATGATGATGGCAGCAAGCTTCGCTTCTGTGCTTCTGGAGCCGCTTAAGGTACTGCCGTTTGTGCTGCACTTGTGGGGAACGACCGGAACAGGAAAGACGGTGGCGCTTATGGTGGCAATGTCCATCTGGGGGAACCCTCGGATGGGCGGTCTGGTAAAGACCATGAACATGACCAGGAATGCCATTATGCGTAATGCAGCTTTTTTATGCAGCATCCCTTTTGCGGGAGATGAGCTGCAGACCATCAAGGACAAATGGCAGGGAAACTTTGATCAGCTGATCTACCAGATCACAGAGGGCGTGGATCGCGGCCGCGCGAAGGCTTATGGCGGTGTAGAGGATACCAAGACCTGGAAGAACAGTTTTATCTTTACCGGCGAGGAACCGATCACGAAGGTGAACTCCGGAGGTGGCTCTAAAAACCGTGTTATCGAGATCGCAATAGACGGCCCACTGGTGACAGACGGCCATTATGTGAGCAGCATGGTGCAGGAGAATTATGGCTTTGCCGGAAGAAAGTTTGTGGAGTACATACAGGAGACAGAAACCAGCAAAATCATGGACCGGTACAGAGAACTCTTTGAGGAACTCTGTAAGCTGGACACTACGGACAAGCAGGCCATGGCTATGGCCTGTATGCTGTTGGCAGATGAGATTGCGGTGAAGCTCTTTTTTACGGCAGAGCAGCCGCTGCAGATTGTTCAGGTAAAGCAGTACCTGCAGAGTGCGTTTGACGTGGATATTGCTGAGCGCGCGTATCAGCAGGTGTTGAACTGGGTTGCAAAGTACCAGATCCGTTTTGAAGATCCGAAAGCCGAAAACTCGCTGAATAAGGGCGAGGTCTGGGGAAAGATCGATGGCGGGAAGCTGATCGTGAACCGTGATGTACTTTTAAGTTTCCTGGATCAGAATGGATTTGACTATACGGCAGTAAGCCGAAAATGGGCAGAGAAAGGTTATCTGGTGCGCAATTCGCAAGGGAAGATGGTGCATCAGACGAAGGTATATGGAATCAAATCGAGCTACATCAAATTCAACCTGCCAGAGGATGACGACACAACGGACAAAGATGGATTTATACAGGTTGAAAATTATGAGCAGGAGACACTGCCTTTTGACTAAAAGGTCTTACCTGATTTCTAAAAGGTAAGACCTTGGTAAGACCCTTGAAGCCGCATAAACACTGGCTTTTTTAATAAGGTCTTACCTGTCTTACCGGTCTTACCTGTTATATAGTCTCGTGACGCGAGGGAAAAAACGTCATTATTTTTTTTCTTATAAAAATATAGACTTATTATCCGGGTTTTTAGGTAAGACAGTAAGACCCTAAGTAAAATAAGGGCTTGCGGGCATTTTTCAGGTAAGATTCGGGAAAGACATTTCCGGAAAATGGTAAGACCGCAGCTATGAGGGGATGAAAACAATGAAAATGAGCAATAAATCAGCCGGCACAATGTTTGAACGTGAATTTGCCGGGAAACTGGCAAAGAACCGGTTCTGGGTGCATCGCTTCCAGGACAATAAAAACGGTCAGCCTTGTGATGTGATCGCAGCCAGGAACGGAAAAACATATCTTTTTGACTGCAAAGACTGCACTGGAGCATTCCAGTTAAGCAGGGTGGAGGAGAACCAGTACAATGCAATGTATTTGTTCCACCTGACCGGAAACAGCCGCGGGATGTTTGCAGTCAGATATGATCCGGAAGTGATCTTTCTGGTTGACTATCAGGTTTTGAAAGATTTACAGGACAGGGGAGTCCGGTCGATTCCGCGCGTGGCTATGACACGATACGGTAGAACGCTGAATGACTGGCTTCAGGAATTAAACGATACAGAGACAGGAGATGGGACAATTGATCATACAGATTGGCGCTGAGATCCGCATCAAAGATCCGACTCCACAGCTTAAAAAGTGGTGTGATGATAATCTTGTGATCCGGAATCCGGAATATGATGACCGAATGCGCCGGGGCCTCTGGACCGGAAAGACGCCGGAATACCTGTGGCTGTTCCGGGTCGATGATCAGGATCTGGTGGTTCCGACCGGGACCGGGAAGGAGATCCGGAAGTTTTTAACGGAGCAGGACCAGATTGAGATCCATCTTGCAGACCCGGCACATGTTCAGTACGATGGAGAGCTGCCGCTGTATGACTACCAGAGACCGGCGGTGGCTGCGATGAAGGAACAGAGCTGCGGGATCCTTCAGGCACCTTGTGGATCTGGAAAAACACAGATGGGAATTGCGCTGGCCGCGGAACTTAGCGGGAAGACCTTATGGGTCACACATACCCAAGACCTTCTGAATCAGTCTTATGAGCGTGCAGCACAGTACTTCCCGAAAAGTACTCTGGGAAAGATCACGGCCGGAAAGGTGATGATCGGCAGCCATATGACCTTCGCGACAGCTCAGACGCTTTGCAAGCTGGATCTTTCCAGATACGAATACGTATGGGATACCGTCATCGTGGATGAGTGTCACCGGCTCGCAGGGACACCGACGCAGGTCACGATGTTTTATAAGATCTTGAACAGCCTGGCGGCGAGACACAAGTATGGGTTATCCGCCACAGTACACCGGTCGGATGGGATGATCAGAAGCACATTTGCCGTTCTTGGACCGGTGGTGTACCGGGTGCCGGATGAGGCGGTTGCGGACAAGACCATGAAGGTCCGGATCTGTGAAAGGAGCACGGGAGTAAAGGTCAATCGGTGCGTGCTGGATACGGACGGGACACTGGAGTATTCGAAGCTGATCCCGTATCTGATCAACTGCTCAGAGCGGAATGATCAGATTGTGAAGGATCTGAAAGACAATGCGGAACATTTTAATCTGGTTCTATCTGATCGGCTGGAACATCTGAAGAATCTTATGGATCTGCTGCCGGAAGATCTTCGGATGCAGGCGGTGATGATCGACGGGAAGATGCAGAGCAAGAGCGGACGTCTGGCAAGAGAAAAGGCCATTGAAAATATGCGGAACGGGAAAAAGCACTTCCTCTTCGCTTCGTATGGACTTGCCAAAGAAGGGCTGGACATTCCCAGGCTTGACCGGCTGTATCTTGTGACACCGAAGAAAGATTATGCGGTGGTCACCCAGTCTGTCGGCCGGATCGCACGGAACTTCGATGGAAAACAGGATGCGATCTGCTTTGACTATGTGGATGATATCCAGTTCTGCCAGAATCAGTTCAAGCGGAGAAAGACCCATTACAGAAAGGCAGGATGTATTTTATGACAAAGCGTGAAGAACAGGCAGCAGAAGCGAAAGCAGCGTGGTGCGATTCGTACGTTTTCTATCGGAAATATCATGGGCATCCAGTGGAGCCTGGAATGTGGAAAGCAGCAACCGATGATTTTGCGGATATCCTTCGGAAAAATAATAATTCAACCATCTGCGCGCGGCTGATGCTGGCGGCGTTCAGCTTATTGGAGGAAGAGTCGAGATGACAAAAACTAAGATCAATACAGGGGCAGCGGTGGAAAACCACAGGCAGAAAGATCAGGGAAATGTATCACCGAAATGGATTGAGGCGATTCAGAGACAGGTAAAGATCGGCGATACGGTCAATGTGAAAACAAATAAATGCTGCAGTGTCGATGAGGGCATGAGCGGCAAGTCCGGTGTCTGGAGAAAAGGAACCGTGATCGGCATTTTCCGCAACTTTGTTCACGTACGCCTTCAGAGTGGTGTATGCGAAAGCGTTCTCTGGGCAGATATCATGAACGGCAGTACGGAGGATGACGATGAAGAAGAATAACGATATGCCGAAGGAACAGTTTATCTGCAGTGTGTGCGGAAAAGAGATCTCCGGAGATCATGTGATCATCCAGACGAGGCGTCATACTACGCTGCATATTCACCATGAATGTATGAGGACAGGGAGGCAGATGCATGAAGAAGATTAAGTTATTTCCGGCACCGCATATGGAGGTTCGGATCTTTGTATCAGACGAGATGGAGAAGGACTTCATGGAGTGTCGGCGAAAGACCGGAAAGGGAAAAATTCCCAGAATTCCTAATTGTGATGAGTGCAGTTGGGCGGAACTCAATGTTTGTGACACATGCATTTGTATGTATGAAAGCGTACAGAGGCAGCTGGGAGGGATAAGCGGTGAGATTGACAGAAAAGAAAGATAGTGGCGGCTGGTGTCTGCGGGATGTCCCGTGGTCCGACTTGAAGCCCGGCGCAGTGCTTACAGAAAAAGTCTGGGAGAAACTCTACGGGGCGCTCTGGAAGTTGAAGGATTATGAGGATGCAGGAAAAAGCCCGGACGAAATCAAGAGCATGGACGATGACATGCAGGTAACGGCAAAAGGCATGCTGAAGAAAGTTGCGGAGCTGTCTGCAGAGATCGACCGAATGAAAACGGAAGGCTTTTGGATCCCGGCAACTGAGAAAAGGCCAGAAGCTGATACATGGGTGTATGCGACCATAAAGATCCACCGCTGGATCAGTGACTATGGCGTCGGATGGGTTTTGCCCGTAGACATGGATGAGCATCCGGAACACGATATTGTTGCATTGGCAAGATACCAGGCATCCAGCGGGTGGCAGTATATCGACCCGGATGACGGACTGATATGCCAGGTAGCGGAAACAGGCTCGATAGTCGAAGATTTAAGTTATCCGGTTGCGGAGCTGACGGCCTGGGCCGAACGTCCGGAGCCATATAAAGCAGGAAGGTAGGGGATAGACGATGGATCAGCGTAGAGCAGAAAATGAATTCAAGAAATCATTTCTCCGGTCATACCGGAGAATCAAAAGGAATGTTGCAGCCCTGTCCGATCAGATTGCAGAGTTAAGCGCAACTAAGATGGGTGTCTCCTGCGGGATCGGAGATGGAATGCCGCACGCACATGCTGGGTCTGATCTGTCGGATTATGCAGCAAAACTCGATGAACTGATAAGAGAAATGAATCAGGAACGGTATCAGCTGGTGCAGGCCGCCGTGTTGATCAACAGAGCGATCAACAAAGTTCCGGAAGGAATCGAACGGTATGTTCTCACGAAAAAGTATCTCCTTGGATGGGAATGGGAACGGATTGCCGATGGACTGGGATATTCTGTGAGATCTGTTTATTACATTCACGGACGCGGTCTGCATAAGCTGCAGGTTCCTGAGGAATGGAAGAAAGAAACGGAGGAAGCATCATGAAAATTCGGTTATCGATGCAGGGAGCATCTTTGAACGTGGAAGTGTCCGACAAAAAGGCAATGGGCATTTATCGTGGACTGGCAGAAAGACTCCTGCTGCAGACAGGAGCGTCGGAGTCACAAACAGAAAAAGAAGAAGCCGAAAAGCCTCCAGCGAAGATCGTCCGGGAAGACGTGAACATGAAGGATGAACCCGAGGAGCGGAGTCCGTTCTCGCCGCTGATCAGGGTGGCGGAAGAAGCCCAGCATAATTTTCAAAACGCTATGTCAGGACTTGCTAATAGCCTCTCAAAAAATGAGCCAGAGCAGTATAGAGGATTCCTCCTGATCCGCTGCGAACATTGTGGAAAGATACGGGCGTACTGCAGTAATTATCCTGTTACATTCCATAAATGTGAGTGCGGTCATAAAACAGATCTCCATGACTTGAAGCCGTTATATGCAAATTGTGAGTGCGGGCAAAGATCCTATTACCGCACCAATATTGAGGATCCGATACTCGATGTGAACTGCATTTCCTGCGGGGCGCCGGTTGCTGTCGAGTGGAATGCGAAGAAAAAGCGTTATGGTACGATAAAGGAGCAGCTGTAAATATTATGGACGATGATTATTGCTATGAATGCATGGGATACGGCGATAACTATTATGAGGATAAGGAGGGCAATCTGGTATGTAGATGTCCGGGTTGCCCGATGAATTCGGACGAGGAGGAGTAGAAAAAATGAGTGAAGTATATATTCGTAGCCAGAATAAAGAGAAGCTTTTAATGCTTGGATCAAACGGAATACTGAGGTATTACAAAGAGATTGGATCCAACGATAATCACATGATTTGCTTTGAAACCGAATCTGAAATGTACGATCTTGGAAAGTATGAAAGCAGAGCACGGTGTCTGGCGATCTTAGATGAGATTCAGAGTAAGTGCGGAATGTATTTAAAGCTTGAAGGCGGAGCCGCGCTGATCCGGGGAGGAATGGATGTGCAGCCGGCAGTTTTCAATATCCCAAAGGTATATGAAATGCCGAAAAAGTAAAGGAGAGAGTATGACAGAAGGTGAAGCGTTACAGGCTTTGAAGCTTGAGGGTGGTTTTGAAATATGCGGGCGGGCAACCAGAGTTGCAGAATTCCTCAAGGGATTGGATATCGCTGAAAAAGCCATTACAAAGCAGGTCGAGATGCAGCCTATACGAGATTATAACAATGATGTTAAAGAAAATTGGTGTTCCTGCCCGGCATGCAAAACAAGATTAGGATGGGAGTTTCGTGTGCAGAAAATGAAGTACTGTTATGGCTGCGGACAGAGGTTAGACTGGAAGACAGGAGTGAAAATCAAAGAGTAGGATGAGAGGACAAGTTGAATTGCCAGTATATGGTGATTATGTAGGACAAGCTATAAAAGAGATCCAGCGGTTCGCTCGAAATGGGATTCACCTATGTGTTCGATTCTCAGGCGGAAAGGATAGCGTTGTCCTTAAATGGCTGTTTGATCAAGCTGGAATCGAGTACACAGCGAGATTCAGCCCTACAACCGTAGATCCACCGGAGGCCTTAGACTTTGTAAGGAAGTATCATAAAGATGTACTATGGGATATGCCCAGAATTGGGATGTTCCCGCTCATCATTAAAAAGGGATTTCCGCCGACAAGGATGTGTAGGTATTGCTGCCGGGAATTTAAGGAACGAAACACTTGTTCCAAAAACGCCGTGACATGCACAGGAGTGAGGCAAAAAGAAAGCCTTAAGCGGGCCAGTAGAAGAAAGTATGAAATCTGCAGATTAGATGCAAACGTGGGTTTCTTCAATCCGATCATAGATTGGACTGAAGAGCAGGTGTGGGCCGTTATAGATGATAATCATATTCCGTACTGCTGTACATATGATGAGGGATTTACACGCCTTGGTTGTATTGGGTGTCCCCTTACATCAAGTAAGCAGATGATCAAAGAGTTC
>UMJT01030273.1_pt1 | contig 10357 bp, 10 predicted proteins | sample 1966111 | NCBI WGS metagenome assembly UMJT01 (sample SAMEA4836159, study PRJEB28245) | human gut metagenome | biome: gut microbiome; material: fecal sample | place: Denmark | collected 2008
TATTTATGGCGTTCTGCAAACACAGAACGTCTTTTTTTTGCAAAAAAATAATTTTTTACAAAAAGAACCGAAAAAACAGGGGGTCCCATTCGGGATAAAGAATGAAAGGGGGAAATCGTTGCTTTTTGTAGGAAGGGGGTGAGCCTTAATGGAGCAATCACCTTCTTACAAAAGAAAAATTCAAATTCAATTTCAGGCATACTGTTATAAAATTTTGCGAGGTGAAGCAGTTGACTATTATCGTTATGTAAATTATTTGCAAAAACATGAGAAATCTATTGAGAATTTATCATCGGAAGAATCTGATGAACTTTATGTATCAGATGAATACAGATCAGATGATCATCTGTTTAAAGTATTGGAATATGACATAGGGATAAAAAGTGATTTACTTGCTGAAGTATTACATCTGTTATCACAAAAGAAAAGAGATGTTATATTACTTTCATTTTTCTTGGGTATGAGCGATACAGAAATTGCCAGAATAATGTGTGTAGTAAACAGTACAATACATGAGCATAAGAAAAAAGCACTTAAATTGATGAAAAGTGAACTGGAGAAAAGAGGAATGGAGGAATAGTTACAATGCAAAAAGATTCAAGAAAAAATGAAGAAAGATTATTACCTTTTGAAACGATTAAGGCAGCTACGGAAGGAGATGTAGATGCGATGGATAAAATTTTAAAGCATTATAAACCTTACATAGTGAAATTATCAATTCGGACAGATGGTGATAAAAGCTACATTGATGAAGACTTGCGAGAACATTTGGAGGCAAAATTGATTGCTAAGACTTTAGAATTTGAGACTGCTTAGTTTGAATATGCGATGACTTTCTTTCTTAGATAACTAACTGTACTTTGAAAATCAAATGATTTTGCCATTTGTATGTAACAGACTTATGCCAGGATACCGGTGAGGTGGAGCAAAGATATAATGATACTTCTGATTGGGCAGTCGGCTCATAGACCTTAGAGCCGGAACCATACAATTTTATGGTTAAGGTAATCTGCAATGATTACGCAGCAAATGGGTATACAAAACAACCTATAAATTATATTTTCATAGTTTATGCCGAATTTGACAATGAAAGCCGTGTGGCAGGATATGACTTATTAAGTAATCCTGCCACATTCTTTTGGGGTCAAAGCTAAACGGGAGGAGAAAATGGATAATACAAAATTACTAAGATACAGCTTGCAGTTATCAATGCTTAAACAGTTGTTACAGTTGAAACTTATAAGCGAAAAAGAGTATCAATTAATAGAAAAAACAATAAAAAAAGATTATAGTGTAGTATCGAGTATTACTACTTGACTATTTCTGTGTATTATAATACAATTATAGTATCACTACGATAGGAATACAAGAAAGGCGAGGATATGGAAGTTAAAATAATTAAAGCTAACACACCTACAGAACTTTCTTCAAAAAGAAAGATAGAGAGATTAAGAGTAGCAGCCTATTGTCGTGTTAGTACTGATGATGAAGACCAGACTAAGAGTTATCAGTCTATGATTAAATATTATACAGATTTGATACACAATAATAAACAGTGGGTATTTGCAGGAATATTTGCAGATAAGGCAATCACAGGAACAAAGGCAGATATACGTGAAGAATTTCAGAGATTGATTCAAGAATGTCTATCTGGTAAAATTGATTTAGTAATTGCAAAAAGTATTCCAAGATTTGCAAGAAATACATTAGATACTTTAAAATATGTAAGAATGTTAAAGGAAAGAAATGTTGCGGTATATTTTGAAGTAGAAAAAATTAATACCTTGAAGGATGGAGAATTTTTATTAACAATTTTAAGTTCTGTTGCACAGCAAGAAGTAGAAAATACCTCTGCATATGTAAAAAAAGGCTTAAAAATGAAAATGAAAAGAGGAGAGCTTGTAGGGTTTCAAAAATGTCTAGGGTATGATTATGATCCATTAACAAAAACACTTTCTATTAATGAAGAAGGGGCAAAAACAGTAGGCTATATATTTAAGAGATATGTAGCTGGTGCAGGTTCCACTATGATTGCACGAGAATTGAACGAACAAGAAATTCCAACAGTTCATGGAAATCGGTGGTCTCCTTCAAGTGTGATGGGAATTATTAATAATGAAAAATATATGGGAGATTTACTATTAGGAAAGTCTTTCACCGTAGATCCGATTTCAAAAAGAAGATTAACGAATATGGGTGAGGAAGACCGTTTTTATATAGAAAATCACCATGAAGCTATTATATCAAAAGAAATTTTTGAAAAAGCTCAAGAAATTCGTCAGCGCCGGAGTAAGGGGCGGGTAAATGGAGTAGAGACTGGAAAAAGAGAAAAATATAGTAGACAATATGCATTCAGCAGTATGTTGGAATGTGGCTTTTGTGGAGAGACTGTATCAAGGAGATGTTGGCATAGTCATTCAAAATACGAAAAAATTATATGGCATTGTGGAAGGAATATAAGAAAAGGAAAGCGTTTTTGTCCAGAAGCTAAAGGCATTCCAGAACAAGTTATAGAAAAAGCTTTTGTTGAATCTTATCAGATGCTATGTTCTGATCACAAAGATGTATTAGAAGAATTTATAAAAAGGATTGAAGAGACATTGTCTGGCGATTCAATAAAAGACAGAATCAAAAAGATAGATCAGTCTATTCGTAATTTGAAATATAGGAGAAGAAAATTATTAGATAAGTATTTAGATGGAGGTATTGCTAAAGATATTTATGAAGAGGCAGATTTAGATTTAGATAAAAAAATATTTAAAGCAAACCAAGATTTGATTGAATTGGAACAACAATACAATAGTGAAAACAGTTTGCAAAAGAGACTTAAAGATTTTAAAAAAGCATTACTAAAAAATCAGACATTGGAAGAGTTTGATAGAGAAATATTTGAAAGTATTGTCGAAAAGGTTATTATCGGCGGTTATGATGAGAATGGAAAAGCAGATCCCTATAAAATAATTTTCATATATAAAACAGGATTCAAAGACGAAATTGAAAATGCAAAGAAACGATATGAAAACACATCAGGGAGAGTGGATGGAAAATTGTGTTCCTATATTACAAGCGAGGTAAAAGATTTGTATCCTTGTAATAGTGACAACACACATCGACCCTGTTGAATTTGATGGGGATGGAGATATGGATGACCATAATTTCAATTAATTTTACAGGAATCAATTAGAAAAAGTTCTGTTCTCTGGTTGACAAAATGGGCGGTCACGAGTATAATCATAAACAGTTTTAATGCGTTACCACTTTATTGTGACAGAGTGTTTAAAGGGCAAGAAGATTGTCACAAAAGAGTCTGTGAATGCAGGCTCTTTCTTTTATAGATTTTTATAAATTAAAAGAGAAAACAGGTAATATAATTATTTTTTTATGAGAATAGCTCAGACAATTTTATAAAAGTGGTGAATGAGATTTTAATTTAGGAGGATAACATTAATGAAAGAAAAACTGCTCCACACTCCAGAGGGAGTAAGAGATATTTATAACTCAGAATGTAAGAGAAAGTCAGCGGTGGAGAAGCGGATTCATCATATATTAGAGCTTTACGGCTATCAGGATATTGAGACACCAACATTTGAATTTTTTGATATATTTAACAGTGATACAGGAACTGTAAGTTCTGTAGAGATGTTTAAGTTCTTTGATAGAAATAATAATACATTAGTTCTCCGCCCGGATATGACGCCTTCTATTGCAAGAAGTGTGGCAAAGTATTATAGTGCCTGTGAATTTCCACTTCGTCTTTCTTACCGCGGGAATACATTTTTAAATAACAGAAGTTATCAAGGTAAGCTTACCGAGAAGACAGAGATGGGAGCAGAGCTTATTAATGATGATAGTCCGGAAGCAGATGCAGAGGGAATCATCATGATGATTGACTGTTTCCTTGCGGCAGGTCTTACGGATTTTCGTATAGATATCGGGCAGGCAGAGTTTTATAAAGGAATTATGGATGCGTTAGAAGCTTCTGAGGAAGTTAAGGAGCAGATTCACGAATATATTGAGAATAAGAATGCTCTTGGAATGGAAATTCTTTTATCGGATTTATCTATGAAAGATTGTTATCGTAACATTCTGCTTGAGTATAATGATTTATATGGTGATGTTACCATGCTTGAAAAGGCAAAGAAGCTTACGATAAATCCTCGTTGTCAGGCAGCAATTGCCAGACTGGAGGAAGTGTATGAAGTGTTAAAGCTTTACGGTTACGAAAAATATGTAAGTTTTGATCTTGGCATGGTGAACCATTTTGATTATTATACAGGAATTATTTTCCGGGGATATACTTATGGAACTGGAGATGCGATCGGAAAAGGTGGACGTTATGATAACCTTTTAGCGCAGTTTGGTAAGGAAGCAAGTGCCTGCGGATTTACCATTTTGATTGATGATGTACTATCTGCATTAAGCCGTCAGAATATCAGCATTTCCTTAAAAGAATATGCCTATTCTTTACTTCTTTATAAATCAGAGGACAGACAGAATGCGATTCCGTTAGTTGTAAAGTTAAGAGATGCCGGAGTGCGGACGGAACTCGTTTCCATAACAGAAGGAAAGATGTTAGAAGAATATCTTGCTTTTGGAAAGAATCAGGGAGCAGAAGGAATCCTCTATTTAGATGGGGAGAATGTCACTGTTTATGATATGGCTTCCGGAGAGCAGGAGACAAAGACATTACAGGAATTCAGGGAGGAATATTAAGATGCGCTATTTAACATTTGCTCTGGCAAAGGGAAGACTTGCCAATAAAACAATGGATATGTTTGAAAAACTTGGTATTACCTGTGATTCCATTCGTGATAAAGAGACAAGAAAACTTATTTTTGTCAATGAAGATTTAAAGCTTAAGTTTTTCTTAGCGAAGGCTTCTGACGTTCCTACTTATGTAGAGTACGGTGCAGCGGATATCGGTATCGTAGGAGAAGATACGATTCTTGAAGAGGGAAGAAACCTTTACGAAGTAATGGATCTGGGCTTTGGAAAGTGTAAGATGTGTGTCTGTGGACCGGAAAGTGCAAGAGAAAAGTTACAGCATGGAGAGCTTATTCGTGTAGCTTCTAAGTATCCAAGCATTGCCAAAGATTATTTTTATAATAAAAAGTTTCAGACCGTAGAGATTATCAAGTTGAATGGTTCGGTTGAGTTAGCTCCGATTGTTGGACTTTCTGAGGTCATTGTAGATATCGTAGAGACTGGTTCTACATTAAAGGCAAACGGGCTTACAGTCTTAGAGGAGATTTGTGATCTTTCTGCCCGTATGGTAGTAAATCAGGTAAGTCTTAAGATGGAACAGGAGAGAATCCGTAAACTGATTTATGACCTGCGTAAGCTGAAACAGCAATAGGCTAATGACTTTAGATAAGTATCAAATTGATAGAGATAAATATTAGTAGGGGATAGTAAGTAAAAGCCAGTAAATAATATTATATATTAAAAAATCAATTACTGATAATGATTGGTGATATTTCCAAGAAAAGATAAAAACAAAAATAGAAAAATTTCAGAGGAAAAGAAAATGAGAGTTTTAAAAGTAAATAAAGAAAATACAAAAAATATTTTAAGTGATTTATTAAAAAGAAGCCCGAATAATTACGACCAGTATGCCGGAACCGTGCAGGGCATTTTAGACGAGATTAAGGAAAAAGGAGACGAAGCTCTTTTTGCCTATACAGAGAAGTTTGATAAATGTAAGCTGACAAAGGACACGATTCAGGTAACAGAGGAAGAAATCAAGGCAGCATATGAAAAAGTAGATGATTCTTTAGTAGAAGTTATCCGTAAATCTCTTGTAAATATTCGTGAGTATCATGAGAAACAGAAGAGAAACAGCTGGTTTGATGCGAAACCGGACGGTACGATTCTTGGTCAGAAGATGACTGCTTTAGCTTCTGTTGGTGTGTATGTACCGGGTGGAAAGGCAGCATATCCGTCTTCTGTACTTATGAATATTGTACCGGCAAAGGTAGCTGGAGTAAAAAAAATCGTGATGGTTACTCCTCCAAATAAGGACGGAGAAGTAACACCAGCTACTTTAGTTGCCGCAAATGAAGCTGGTGCAACTCATATTTATAAAGTCGGTGGAGCACAGGCAATCGGTGCATTAGCTTATGGAACAGAGTCTATTGAAAAGGTTGACAAGATTGTAGGTCCTGGAAACATTTATGTTGCTCTTGCAAAAAAAGCAGTATATGGACATGTAAGTATTGATTCTATTGCAGGACCAAGTGAGATTCTTGTTCTTGCAGACGATACTGCAAATCCGCATTTCGTAGCGGCAGACTTACTTTCCCAGGCAGAGCATGACGAACTTGCCAGTGCGATTTTAGTGACAACAAGTAAGACACTTGGCGAAAAAGTACAAGAAGAAATTGAAGGATACTTAAAGAAGTTATCAAGAGCAGAGATTATCGAGAAATCCCTTGAAAACTTTGGTTATATTTTAGAGGCAGAGACTTTAGATGAAGCATTAGAAGTAGTAAATGAGATTGCGTCCGAACATCTTGAAATCGTAACGGCCAATCCATTTGAAGTAATGACAAAGGTAAGAAATGCCGGAGCTATCTTTATCGGAGAGTACAGTTCTGAACCACTTGGAGATTATTTTGCAGGACCAAACCATGTACTTCCAACAAACGGAACTGCGAAGTTCTTCTCCCCATTAAATGTCGATGACTTTGTAAAGAAATCAAGCATCATCTACTATTCAAAAGATGCCTTAAAAGCAATTCACAAAGATATTGAGACATTTGCACAGGCAGAGGGACTGACTGCACACGCAAACTCCATCGCTGTTCGTTTTGAGGAGGAGTAAAAATGGCAGAAAGAAAAGCACATGTAGAGAGAAATACAAGTGAGACAAAGATTATTGTTGACCTGAATTTAGACGGCAGCGGCAAATATGATATTGATACCGGAATCGGTTTCTTTGACCATATGTTAAATAGCTTTGCCAAACACGGCTTTTTTGACCTGACCTGCAAAGTGGATGGGGACTTAGAGGTAGACTGCCATCACACGATTGAAGATACTGGAATCGTACTGGGACAGGCTATACGTGAAGCGGTGGGAAATAAAAAGGGAATTCGCCGTTTCGGAAACTTTTTACTTCCAATGGATGAGACACTCGTACTTGGTGCAGTAGATTTATCCGGCAGACCATACTGTGTGTGTGACCTGCCATTTACCGTAGAGAGAGTCGGTGGATTTGACACAGAAATGGTACAGGAATTTTTCTATGCTATTTCTTACAGCGCAGCAATGAACCTTCATTTAAAATTAATGCATGGAAGCAATAATCATCATATTATGGAGGCGGCATTTAAGGCATTTGCAAAAGCTTTGGATGAGGCTTGTTCTTACGACCCTAGAATTACGGATGTACTTTCTACAAAAGGAGCATTATAAATGAAAAGCAAACTTTCTTTTGACGAATTTAAATTAAACAGCGATGGAATGATTCCAGTTATCACACAGGACTATAAGACCAATGAGGTTCTAATGCTTGCTTACATGACGAAGGAATCTTTTGAAAAGACATTAGAGACAGGAAAGATGACCTACTTTAGCCGTAGCCGTCAGGAACTTTGGACAAAGGGCGATACTTCCGGACATTACCAGTATGTGAAGTCTTTAGACATTGACTGCGATAAAGATACCATCTTAGCAAAAGTCGAACAGATTGGAGCGGCCTGTCATACAGGAAACCGTACTTGTTTCTTTACACGACTTGCAGAAGAATAAAAAACATAGATAAGGAAAGAATAAAAAGAGTAAAGATAAAAAATAAAAAGAAATGGATATGAATAAATTACAGGAAAAATATCAGAAATTACTGAGTTATTTAAAAGAACTGGATTCCGTAGCGATTGCCTTTTCTGGCGGGGTGGATTCTACCTTTCTTCTTGCAGCCGCAAAAGAAGCATTAGGGGATAAAGTCATCGCACTTACAGCAAAATCCTGCCTTTTCCCGGAAAGAGAATCCGGAGAGGCGGAAGATTTTTGTAAAAATCTTGGTGTAGAACAGATTGTTCTTGATTTGGGAGATACCGAACTTCCAGCATTTAAACACAATCCGCCAAACCGTTGTTACATCTGCAAAAAAGGATTATTTGAAAAGTTCTTACAAAAAGCAAAAGAATACCAGATGTCGTATGTCGCAGAAGGCTCCAACATGGATGATTTAGGAGATTATCGCCCGGGTCTGCAGGCAATTACCGAACTTGGCATAAAAAGCCCCCTTCGTGCTGCTGAACTTACCAAGGCAGAAATCCGGGAACTTTCCAAACAGATGAATCTTCCAACATGGAGTAAACCATCATTTGCCTGCTTAGCCTCCCGTTTCGTTTATGGTGAGACAATAACAAAAGAAAAACTTGCCATGGTAGAACGGGCTGAAGACCTTCTTAGAGAACAGGGATTTCGTCAGTTCCGGGTTCGTATTCATGGAACAAATGCCCGCATCGAACTCCTGCCGGAAGATATTCCAAGAATGTTGGATGAGAATCTTAGAAAAGAAATCGTAGATAAATTAAAAAGATATGGATTTACTTACATTACACTCGACTTGGAAGGATATCGAACCGGGAGTATGAACGAAGTACTTGTTTAAGTAACAATTTAATTCATTAGGCAAAACAGACGAACCGTGAAAAAGTCCAATATAGAAAATATAAAAGTCGTCGCGGACGCAGAAAATGCTCAGTCGCATTTTTGCTGCTCCCATATTATATTTTCTATATTGGACTTTTTCACGGTTCTGTTTTTTGGCTGTAGAAGAAAGGGCTTAAATTGTTATTTAATTATGGGAAGCCGGGGGATTCGGTCAGGAGTCTTCTGCTTACTCTTACGATGCATTTTTCAGAAAATATTTAAATCATGTAAGACTTCTTACTTAGAAAATCTGGAAAATATACTGTCAGCGTATTTTCAAGGCATTTTCTACGCTGCGACGACTTTTACATTTTCTATATTGGCTGTTTTCTATTTTCGTCTGTTAGTTAGTAAATTAAATTGTTAGTTAATGAATTAAATTGTTATTTGTGATAGAATATGAAAAATAATGTTGAGGGGTTTATATATATGCTTATCTATTTAATGTCGCTTGATACAGAAGAGGAGAGAATAAAATTCGTTAAAATTTACGATATCTATAGAAATCGAATGCATTATACAGCGAATATGATTTTAAAAGACGAGTTAAATGCAGAAGATATGGTCCATGATACCTTTCTTACTTTGACTGATTATTTAGACAGGATTAACGAGGAAGATCCTGTTGGAACATGGAATTATATCGTCACGATATTAAAAAATAAATGCTACAATTTTATAAAGAAAAATAAGAAGCTAAGTCTGGTAGAAAGTGAGCAGGTATTCGAACAATCCTCAGAGATATGTAATTTGTTAGAAAGTCAGTTAATAAAGGAAGAAGCGGGTGCATTTCTAAACACGTTGATCAGAGGCTTAAAGTATCCATATAAGGAAGTGATATATTTACAGTATTATGATGGATTAAATAGCCGTGAGATTGCAGAAATTTTAGGAATCAGTCCGGCAAATGTAAGAAAAATATCCAGCCGGGCAAGGGGGCAGTTAAGAGAAAAGATGCTAAAAAAAGGATATACTTATGAATATGGATTTTGAACAATTATTGAAGCAGGAAGTGCAGAAAGCCGCCCGGCAGGATTATGAAGAGATAACAGCGAAAGCTCAGGATTATCCATATAAATTTTCTAAAGAATTCAACGAGAAGATGAAGGGGATAATTCGCGAGGGAAAAAAAGCAAAGAAAAAAAGACGAGTGAATATTTTGCTGGTTGCAGCGATTCTTCTGATACTGAATGCCGGCATCGTTCTGGCAAATGATGATTTACGGGAAAAAGTAGGAACGCTTATCATTCATTTTTTTGAGGACAACATCTATATCCATGATTCCGGGGAAACAGAGGATTCCGAAAAAACATTTCAACAGCTACAACTGACCTATATACCGGAAGGCTATCATTTATTATATGAAACAGAGAATCCGGTAACGATGTATAATGCCTATTATGAAGGCTCAAACGATAGTTACATTAGTTTTACCCAGGGATTTAAAGAAAATGTAGATGTTCATGTGACGTATGATGGAACAGGAAAAAAGAAGATTCAAGTAAATGGAAAAGATGTTTATATTGTGAAAGACAAAAATATTACTTCCTGCTACTATGAAGACAAAGGCTGTATCATAAGCCTGTCTAGTACAGAAAAAGAGTCGGAATTCATAAAAATACTAAAAAATATAAAATAAAATGTCACACCTGACTGGTATGCTCCCTTTTAGGTAGACAGTTAAAAAAATAAAACT
>UMJT01013253.1_pt1 | contig 10073 bp, 8 predicted proteins | sample 1966111 | NCBI WGS metagenome assembly UMJT01 (sample SAMEA4836159, study PRJEB28245) | human gut metagenome | biome: gut microbiome; material: fecal sample | place: Denmark | collected 2008
ACCGTCGCGCTCGGTGACGCGGCGTTCGACCGGGCTGCCGAAATCGCGGTTCAGGACGGTCTGGGTCGGGCGGTTCTCGAATACGCCGGAATCGGACCATTCGAATCGCACGAGCGAATCGGTGATGAGTCCGATGCGCCAGTGCTCGCCGGACACCACATTGTCGGCGCGCATGGCCGGCGTGGCGTCGAGGCGGAAGTCCTGCGGATCGGGCGAGGTCGGAGACGACTGCTTGAGTTGTGGTGACTGTGCCATGGTTACCCCTTCTGTACGGTTATTCACGATGATACGAGTGATGCGGCCGCGGCTCCCCGGGACTGGTGGGAGACTGCGGCGCGGTTCGGATTCGGCCGAAACCGGCCGGGTTTACTTGCCAGAGCCGGTGGCGATGCCGGCGATGAACTGCTTCTGGAACACCAGGTAGACGATGACCACCGGGATGATGGTCACGGAGGTGGCGGCGAACAGTCCGCCGTAATCGGTGCCGTACTGGCCGGAGAACATCTTGAGGCCCACCGGCAACAGCTGCTTGTCGTCATCGGTGATCATGAGGAACGGCCAGAGGTAGTCCTCCCAGTTCCACAGGAAGGTGAAGATGGCGAGCGCGGCGATGGAATTGCGGCTCATCGGCAGCACCACCTGGTGGAAGACGCGCCAGTCGCTGGCGCCGTCGAGGCGGACGGCGTGCGGGCGGAGCAGGGCATCCTCGGAGTTGTGGACGTTGAACAGCACGGGGGCGTTCTTGTTGCCCTTGAGCGAGAGCGGGGTCTTGACCCAGTAGTCGCTCCAAGCCACCTGCGAGATCTTGAAGGTGACGTTCGGGTGGATCTTCTCGTACTCGTGGAGCATGGAGATCACCGGGTCAGTGCTTTCGTCGCCCCAGGACCAGTAGCCCAGTTCGATGGGCTGGCCGTCGTTGACCAAGTGGTTGGGGTCGTAGGTGATGGTGTCGCCCATGACGGCCAGGCCCTTGTCGGCCTGGGTGTCGACGACGCCTGACGAACCGCTCGAACTGCAACCGGTTGCAAGTGCCATAATGCTCACGGTTGCAGTCAGCGCGGCGAGAGATTTCTTGATCTTCATTATCTCCCTTACTTCCTCGCAAGCTCTAAGTGAACACGGTTCAGTATACGGGTGTCGAACTAGTTCGGCAACCCGGCTTTCTCAGCCATGCAAACCGTTACATTTGCAACCTGTTACATTCCAAAGCTATTGAGACCATATTGGTCTATATTTTCGGCGTGTCGCAATATCGCAACCCATTGCACTATGACTGTCGTAAAACGTACTGCAATGATTTACAATGAAGAGAAGTTTGTCACACCGTCAACTTTGAAAAACCGGGAGGGGCCATGAAAGCCAGCATCGAGGACGTCGCCAGGCAAGCAGGCGTCTCCACCGCCACGGTCTCCCGCGCGTTCTCCCGCCCTGACATGGTCTCCGCCAAAACGCGCGCCAAGGTGATGGAGGCCGCCCAACAACTCGACTTCTCGGTATCCCGCATGGCCGGCATCCTCAAATCGGGCCGCTCCCACCGCGTGGCGCTGCTGGTGGGCAGCAGCAAGCTCGACTGGTTCACCTCGCGCATCATCGAAGGCCTCAACGAAGTGCTGCGATCGGCCGGCTACGATCTGGTCATCCAACCGATCGGCGACGCGGGCGCGCGCGAGGAGTTCTTCGACGAACTGCCGGTGCGCGGCAACGCGGACGCGGTCATCGTCTCGTCGTTCGCCATCACCCCGGCCGAAATCAGGCGACTCAACACCACGCGGATCCCGCTCATCGGCATCAACACGGCCTCGCAGGGGTTCACCGCCTCCGTGGGCATCGACGACAAGGCCGGCATCCGGCTGATCGTGCGCCATCTGACCACGCTCGGCCACCGCAACCTGTTGTATTTGTACGAGACGTTCGATGCCACGATGGGCTTCAGCTCGCACAACCGCGTCACCGGATTCCTGGAGGCGTGCAGCGAACTGGACGGCGTGACCGGCCAGACGATGGACATGCAGGCCGGCGACGATCCGGTCGACGCCGCCCTCACCGCGCTGCTCGCGCGCGACGACGCCCCAACTGCCCTGTGCTTCCATCAGGATTCGCTGGCGATTCCGCTGTTCTTCCGCCTGCGCCAATGCGGCATGGCGATTCCGGCCGACCTGTCCGTCACCGGATTCGACAACAGCACGTTCTCGGGCGAGGTGGGGCTGACCACCGTGCGCCAGAAGCCGTACGACATGGCCGTCGCCGCCGCGCGCAAGGCCCTGGACCTTATCGAGGGGCGCACCCTGGACCAGCCGCACGAGATCTTCCCCGTGCAACTGCTGGTACGCGACTCCACCGCCGCGCCGCGGGTGCGCGGCTGAGCGGGGCCGAATCAGTCGTCATTCGGGCCGCTGTTGTCGGACTGGGCTTTGCCGTTCCTGCGAGCTATCGCCATGAACGTGACGCCGACGATGACGGGCAGGAGGATGGCGGCGAGCGTTGCGGCGCGGCGGATGGCATCGGACGTTGCCTTTCCGGACTTGGCGTCGCCTGACTTGGCGGACGCTGCGGAATCGGCGGACTTGGCGGCGGTGTCATCGCCCTTATGCGGTGTTTCGCCGGTGAACCAGGCGGGATCGGACGGATCGTCTTTCCGGGTGCCGGTCCAGTTTGCGGGCGTCGCGCCGGCGTATAGGGCGACGGCCGAGCCCTTGGCCACGGTGGCGGTGAAGGTGCCGTCCGCGGCGACGGTGACAGTGTCCGAGCAGTCGCCGGTGGTGTAGACGTTGCAGTAGGTGCCGGCGGTTTCGATGCCGTCGGTCGGACAGGTCATGTCCGGCACGGAGGTGCGGGTGGCGCCGGGAGCGCCGTCGTCGACGCCGGCGTAGTAGTAGCCGGAGAAGATGTGCGGCTGGCCGTAATCGTAGGCGAGCATGAAGGCGTTGGCGAGCAGATAGCTGGTGCCGTCACGGGTGGTGAGCGAGGAGCCGTTGCGCTCGGTGTCCCAGTTGGTCACCCATACGGCCGCCTTATCGGAATCCACCCAGGTCGGTCCGCCGATGGCGTCCAGGCCGTCCGAACGAATCGATGCAGGCCGGCTTCGACATGGACCTCTACCTCGACTGGCGCCGGGACGGCCACCCGAACGGCTACAACCTGTTGCTGCGCAATACCGACACGCCTATGGAGCACGAAGGCGATTCCAGTTATTTCAACGCCGATTCAGGTGCCTCAATCGCCTCATTCCTCACGGAATACCTGCCGGACGAGCTCTCTTCCGACGCCGACGTGCTGCTCAGTCTTGGTGAACCGGCCGTGAGCGGCGGGCATCTGACGCTCTCCCCGCAATCGTTCGTCGTGTTTGGTTAAACCCGTTCGACCTCACCTCCGCCGGCGAGGCTGTCGGCAAAGTCGACTGGGGATAGTCAACGGGCCATCACGACAAACACCAACACCTCTAGCCTCGTCCAACTCACCGAATGTATTGCAATCGTTGTCAATATGAGTTACGGTAGAGGCAGAACAGCTCGAACATTGGTCTGTTAGATTGCCGGAACCTCAACGCAGAGCGGCCCTCGAACAGCAATGCAAACGACTAGCAGTACCCGATTTGCAAGCAAGGAGTCATCATGACCGACGCATACGGCAACGACGCAGCAACCAGCACCGGCACCATCGCAGACACCACCAACAACGCCGTTTCCGGTGCCCCGCAGCGCGCGGAAAGCACGGAACGACTCGCCCGCCCGCTCATCAAGCTCGCCAAAGCCTGCGGACTTGCCACCTCATTCATCGACCAGCTCGGCACCTACACCGAAATCAGCGACGCGGCCTTGGCCGCCGTGCTCAAGGCCCTCGACGTGGACGCATCCAGCGACGAGGCCATCGTACGCTCCATGACCCAACTTGAGGTGGAAAACAGCAAACGTTTGCTCCCCTCCACCATCGTCGCCACCACCGGCAAACCGACCGGCATCACCCTGAACTGCTCGTCGGACGCGGACATCACCGCCTCCATCGAACTGGAGGACGGCACCGCGTTTGGCCACTTTGCCCTGCTGCCGAACCTCAATTCCGGCAAGCCGGACTTGACCATCGCCCCCGATTTGCCGATGGGTTACCACACGCTGACCGTCACGGTTGACGGGCGCGAGGGCAAGGCGGCCATCATCGCCGCCCCCGCGCGCATTCCCGTGCCGGAGGCGGTCGCCGAGCACCAGCGGTGGGGCTGGATGACGCAGATGTATTCCGTGCGGTCCCGCGAATCGTGGGGCATCGGCGATTACGGCGATCTGAAGCGTCTTTTGGCAGATGCCGCCGAGAAGTCCAAGGCCGACTTCATGCTCATCAATCCGATTCACGCCGGCGCGCCGATTCCGCCGCTTGAGCCATCGCCGTATCTACCGGAATCGCGCCGATTCCTCAACGTGACGTACATCCGGCCGCAGGATATCCCCGAATATGCCACACTGCCGGCCGACGTGCGCGCGCAGGTGGATGCGCTGCATGATTCGGTGGCCGCGCGCAACGACGAATCGACCCCGATGGACATCAACGCGGCGTGGGAGGCCAAGCGCCCGGCGCTGCGCCTGATCTTCGAAGCGGGCCGCAACAACAAGCGCGAGCTCGAATTCGATCATTTCAAGACCACCGCCGGCCCGGACCTCGATTCCTTCGCCACATGGTGCCTGTGCTTCGAGGTATGGGGCGCGCCGTGGGGCGAGAACCGTTGGTTCTTCGAGAAGACCATCGACGACCCGGCCGTGCGCCAGCTCGTCGAGGAGCACCACGACCTGTTCGAGTTCAACCGCTGGCTGCAGTGGATCGCTGCCGAGCAGGTGAACGCCGCGCAGCAGGAGGCGCTGGACCACGGCATGACGCTGGGGCTGATGCAGGACATGGCCGTGGGCGTGCACGGGCTCGGCGCGGATGCCTGGGCCAATCCGGAACGCTTCGCCTCAGGTGGCGTCACGGTCGGCTGCCCGCCGGACTTCTATAACCAGCAGGGCCAGGATTGGGGCCAGCCACCGTTCAACCCGCGCTACCTGGAGGCCACCGGCTACCAGGTGTACCGCGAGATGGTGCATTCGATGTACGAGCACGCGGGCGCGGTGCGCATCGACCATGTGCTGGGCTTGTTCCGCCTGTGGTGGATTCCGCAGGGGCTCGGTGCCCGCAACGGCGCATACGTGACGTACAACCACGAGGCGATGTTGGGAGTACTGGCCATCGAGGCCACGCGCGCCGGAGGCATGGTGGTTGGCGAGGATCTGGGCACCGTACCGGATTACGTGCGCCGCATTCTGGCCGATCACGGCGTGCTCGGCACTGACGTGGAATGGTTCAACCGCGTGGACGATTCGCCGAACGCCGGCGACCCGTACCGTGCACCCAAGGACTATCGCAAACAGGCATTGGCCTCGGTGACCACGCACGATCTGCCACCCACCGCCGGCTACCTGAACTTCGCACACGTCAAGCTGCGCGAGGAGCTGCATCTCCTGAGCGAGCCGGTGGAGGCATTCGCCGCCTCGGCGATGGCCGAGCGCACGGCCATGATGAACCGTCTGGTGGAGAACGGCTATATCTCGCAGACCGTGGCGGATGATGTGGAAGGCCATGTGCAGGAAATCGTGGAAGCGATGCACGCCATGCTCACCGATACGCCGTCGCTGCTGCTGCAGGCAGCGCTGGTGGACGGCGTGGGCGAATGCCGCTCCCAGAATCAGCCGGGCACTTCCAGAGAGTATTCGAACTGGCGCGTGCCGCTGGCGGACAGCTCAGGCCACGTGGTACATACCGACGAGGTCTTCGACCTGCCACGCGTGCAGTCCCTAGCCGCCGTGATGCGCCGAGAGAAGCGGTGATCGATTCCGGCAATGGGAAATTGGTCTAAATCAGCCGTTGTAGATGACTTTGTTTTAGCTTGTCGCTAGAGCGAAGTCATCTGCATGGCCTCGTTGCCGAGGCCAGCTCCAAGTCTCACGCGACTCTCGCCGCCGCTTGGTTCACGCTTCGCCGGATGACGCATTGTCCCGCCCTTGGGACGGGTCTGTCTTCCGCTTCCTCCACGCGCGTTTATCGTCTCCGGGGCACTCCCGGCGACTTGGATGTTGATGGCCGCGTTCAGATCACGGTCGATGGACAGTCCGCACTTGTCGCAATGGTAGACGCGCTCGGACAGGGACAGTTTGGTTTTCACCGTCCCGCAGTTCGAGCAGGTCTTCGAGCTTGGATGCCAGCGGTCGATGACGTGCAGTCTCGTACCGGTGCGTGCGGTCTTGTAGGTCAGCTGGCGTCGGAACTCCGCGAATGCGGCGTCCTGGATCGATTGGGCGAGCCCGTGGTTTTTGACCATGCCCGCCACGTTCAGGTCCTCGATGCTGATGTCCGCGTAGGTATGGGCGAGCATGGCGGTGGTCTTGTCCAAGAGGTCGCGTCGCAGGTTGGCCACACGTGCGTGCAGGCGCGCCACGTTCGCCCTCGCCTTGCGGCGGCGGTTGGAGCCCTTGCGTTTGCGGCTCAGGCTCCGCTGGGCTTTCCTCAGACGCGTGAGATTCGACTTCAAGGCGTGCGGGTTGCGTATCACGGTGCCGTCCGACAATGTGGCGAGTTCCTTCACGCCCAAGTCGATTCCGACGCTCCCGCCCTTCGGGGGCTTGGGTGCGGGATCGTCGGCTCGTTCGACGGTCAGGCTGGCCTGCCAGCGTCCCGCACGGCGGGACACGCTCATGCGCAGCACCTTCGCGCCGTCCACTCGCTTGGACGCGTCCTCCATGCAGTGCACACGGCCTATCCTCGGGAGTTTCAGCGCGTATGAGTCATGGTCGACGGGGCCGAACGAGCCGGTCGTATACGCGAAGCGCCGAATGCCGGAGTCCTTGGACTTGAAGCGCGGGAACCCCATCCTGCGGCCTTTCCGCCGCCCCTTGCGGGACTCGGAGAAGTTCTTCAGCGCGTCGGCCAATGATTCGAGGCCGCTGTTGTATGCCTCCTTGCTGTTCTCAGGCCACCATGGTTCTCCCGTGGCCTCGTCCACGGCGAGTGCGTCCTTGGCCTGGTTCCACCACTTACGCAAGGCATAGTACGACCATTCGGGGGCATCGCCGCGTTCGAGCACGTCCCTGACGTGCGCCAGTCCCTTGTTGTAGGCGAATCGCGCCGCCCCGGCGTGCGATTCCAACAATCGTTCCTGCCGTGGCGTCGGGTCGAGCGTCACCTTGACGGCCTCAAGCATCATGCGCCGCCTTCAACGCCGCGTCCGTCTTGCGCTTGGCTGCGCGCCTCCCATAGAGGCGGGCGCAGAACGAGGTCAGCACCTCGGTCATGTCGCACACCAAATCATCGTCCAGTTCCGTGTCGTCCACCACGATGAGCTTCCGGCCTTGCGCGTTCAACGCGCTTTCGATCAGTCCCGCGTTCATGCGGGCGAGCCTATCCCTATGCTCGACGATGATCGTGCCGATCGTCGGGTCGGAAAGCACCTTGTTGAGTTTGCGACGCCGGTCGTTCATGCCTGAACCGGTCTCCGTGACCCCTCGTAATCGAGATAGCCGAAGACGATGACTTGTTATGGGCATGTTATCGTTGTCATGACAATGATTGTTCGCGACGGCGAAGGAGCGACGGCTATGACCAAGGCAAGCATTCAAGCGGTGGCCCGCGAGGCCGGCGTTTCCGTATCCACGGTGTCCCGAACCTTCGCCAAGCCGGATCTAGTGCTTCCAGAGACTCGAGACCGAGTGATGACCGCGGCCGAAAAGCTCGACTACTCCGTCTCTCGCTCGGCCGCCGCACTGAAGTCCGGCCAGTCGTTCCGCATTGCGCTGCTGGCCAGCGAGACCATCACCACCTGGTTCAATGCAAACATCTTCGCCGGCCTTGACTCGGCGCTGCGCCCCTCCGGCTACGACACTGTGCCCTACCCCATGCGCAACGCCGCCGAGCGCCATGACTTCTTTGCGGATTTGCCCGTGCGACGCAATGCGGATGCGGTGATTGTCAGCTCCTTCGACATTGAGCCGGCTGAAGTGGAGCGACTGAAGCATATGCACGTGCCGATTGTCGGCATCAACATTCCCTCCACCGATGGGTTCGACGCAGGCGTGAGCATTGACGATTACGCCGCCACACGTTCGGCCATCGAGCACCTGATTGCACTCGGCCACCGGCATATCGCGTTCGTCGGCAGCGCCCCGACCGAAACCAACATGCGCTACAGTGCCGAGGCTCGTTTGCAGGGCGTCATTGATGCCGCTGCCGCCCATCCGGGGATCGAGCTAACGCCCCTGAGCATTCAACGCGGTCTTGGCGAAAGCAACGCGGCATTGAACGCCGTACTGAACGCCTCCCCCAGCATCACCGCCTTCTGTTTTGAGGATGATGAAATGGCCGCACCCGTGCTGTATCGCCTGCGTCAATACGGGCGGCGGGTACCTCAGGACATCTCCATCATCGGCTTCGACGATTCCACCCTGTCCGCCGCCGTGGGACTGACCACACTGCATCAGGACCCGTTCGCAATGGGCGTGGCCGCCGGGCACATGGTATTGGATGCCATTGCGGGCAAGTCAATCGAACCGGCATTCGTACGGCCGGACACTCCGCTAATACTGCGCGAAACCACCGCGCCGCCTGCCGCAACAGCAGCGTCCGCGCAGGCGTGACTACGTTACCACCGCAAAACGCCGATAAATCGACTTTTGCATGCGTAATTCACATGATATCGTTGTCATCATCAATACAACGGTTGGGCCTTCACACAGCAGTTCGAGCACAACCGGAACAACCCAACCACAACGCACCCGGAACAGGAAGGAATCGGCATGACCGCCAACAACCTCAATGACGACTGGTGGAAGCAGGCCGTCGTCTACCAGATCTACCCGCGCAGCTTCAAGGACGTCAACGGCGACGGACTCGGCGACATCGCCGGCGTCACCGAGAAGATGGATTACCTGAAGAACCTCGGCGTCGACGCGATCTGGCTCTCCCCGTTCTACCCCTCGGATCTGGCGGACGGCGGCTACGACGTGATCGACTACCGCAACGTCGACCCGCGCCTAGGCACCATGGACGACTTCGACGCGATGGCCGAGGCCGCGCACGAGGCCGGCATCAAAGTGATCGTGGACATCGTGCCCAACCACACCGCCGACAAGCACGTGTTCTTCCAAGAGGCCCTCGCCGCCGAGCCCGGCTCCCCGGCGCGCGACCGCTACATCTTCCGCGACGGCCGCGGCGAGCACGGCGAACTGCCGCCCAACGACTGGCAATCCTTCTTCGGCGGCCCGGCCTGGGCGCGCGTGGCCGACGGCCAGTGGTATCTGCACCTGTTCGATAAGGCGCAGCCGGACGTCAACTGGAAGAATCCGGACATCCACGAGGAGTTCAAGAAGACCCTACGTTTCTGGTCCGACCACGGCACCGACGGCTTCCGCATCGACGTGGCGCACGGCCTGGCCAAGGATCTCGAATCCAAGCCGTTGGAAGAGCTCGGCCGCGAATACAGCGTGGTCGGCGTGCTGAATCATGACTTCAGCCACCCGCTGTTCGACCGTCGTGAGGTGCACGACATCTACCGCGAGTGGCGCAAGGTGTTCAACGAATACAACCCGCCGCGCTTTGCCGTGGCCGAGGCGTGGGTGGTGCCTGAGCACCAGCACCTGTACGCTTCGATGGACGAGCTGGGCCAGTCCTTCAACTTCGACTTCGCGCAGGCCAACTGGTATGCCGACGAGTTCCGCAAGGCCATCGCCGCGGGTCTTAAGGCGGCGGCCGAAACCGGCGGCTCCACCACCACGTGGGTCATGAACAATCACGACGTGCCGCGCAGCCCCTCCCGCTACGGTCTGCCGCAGGTCAAGGGCGCGCCCTACCACCAGCTGCCGCACGACTGGCTGCTGCGCAACGGCACCACATATCCCGAAGACCGCGAGCTCGGCACCCGCCGTGCCCGTGCCGCCGCGCTGATGGAGCTCGGCCTGCCCGGTGCCGCATACATCTATCAGGGCGAGGAACTGGGCCTGTTTGAGGTGGCCGATATTCCGTGGGATCACTTGGAGGATCCGACCGCCTTCCACACCACCCGC
>UMJT01031826.1_pt1 | contig 10022 bp, 7 predicted proteins | sample 1966111 | NCBI WGS metagenome assembly UMJT01 (sample SAMEA4836159, study PRJEB28245) | human gut metagenome | biome: gut microbiome; material: fecal sample | place: Denmark | collected 2008
TGAATAAGGCGGAAGCCAATGATTCATGTAAAATAGAAGTAGTCGTTCTTGATCCAGGACATTTCCATGCCAGTCTGCTTCAGAAAGATGCATTAGCTGTTATTAATGATACCATCCGGATATACGCTCCCGAAGGAATAGGCGTCAATCAATATCTGGAAAGTATTGACTCTTACAACCATCGAACAGAGTCTCCCACCACGTGGAAGAAACAGGTATATACAGGCGAAGATTATCTCCAGAAAATGCTTTCAGATCATAAAGGTGATGTCGTAATTCTGGCTGGAAATAATCAGAAGAAGACACGATATATTATAGAATCTATCAAAGCCGGATATAATGTTCTTGCAGATAAGCCACTGGCTATTAACTCACAGGACTTCCAATTATTGACAGAGGCTTATCAGCTAGCACAACAAAAGGGGCTCCTTTTATATGATTTGATGACGGAGCGATATGATATTCTCAACATCATAGAAAAAGAGCTCTTACATCAAACAGAATTATTTGGAGAATTACAAAAAGGCTCACCGGACAACCCTTCTGTAATAATGGAAAGCGTACATCATTTCTTTAAAAAGGTTTCCGGAAAACCGCTGGTCCGTCCTGCATGGTACTATGATATAGCACAACAAGGAGAAGGAATTGCAGATGTAACAACACATTTGATAGATCTTATCAACTGGCAATGTTTTCCAGATGAAGCAATTCATTATCAATCGGATGTCAAAGTACTTTCGGCCAAACACTGGCCAACCCCGATCACATTGGCAGAGTTCAGCCAATCAACGCAAACAGACTCTTTCCCTATTTATCTGAAACAATACATAAAAAATGATGTATTGAAAGTTATGGCAAACGGAAGTCTCAACTACACCGTCAAAGGAATTTGTATGGGAATGAAAGTCACATGGAATTATATGCCACCAGTTCATGGAGGAGATACGTTTACTTCTATCAAAAAAGGTAGCAAAGCAACTTTAAAAATCGTTCAAAATGAGAAGAACGGTTTTGTGAAAGAATTGTATATTCAGAAAAAGCCAAACATTGACAGCCATACTTTTGAGACTCAATTGCAAAAGACGATAGAACAACTTCAAGAAAGCTATCCGTTCTTATCCGTCAAAAATAAAAGTAACGGGATTTATCTTATTGATATACCACAGGAATACAGACTAGGACATGAAGAGCACTTCAGTAAAGTAGCAAAAGCTTTCCTGCATTATATACGTAACAAAAACATCCCGGAATGGGAAAACGCAAATACATTAACCAAATATTACATTACTACAACTGCTGTAGAAATGGCAAAGAAAGAAAATAAATAAGACAATAGGTGTTAGAGACAGGATGTAAATATTATAAAGATGAAGCCATGTTTCATGGCTTCATTCCTCATATCATGGGGACACGATTCGATATCTTGCTTATTCATTCTGATGCAGAACGTTTAAACGGACTTTGGTGCCATATCATCAACGAGCTGGAACGTTTGGATAAGATCTTGAACCGTTTTGATCCCCACAGTGAGGTCTCCGGAATTAATAAACATGCTTTGCTAAGTTATATTCAAATTAGCAAAGAACTGGAGGAAATATTGCAACTTTGCCAATATTATTATGAAAACACCTTTCATCTATTTGACATTACATTAAAAGATTTCTCCAAAATACAAATTCACGACCATCAACGCATTTCCTTTATGTCTCCTGATATTTCACTCGATTTCGGAGGCTTTGCCAAAGGGTATGCTTTGAAGAAAATCAAAAGACTCATAGAGCAAAAGGATGTCAATCATGCGTTTGTCAATTTCGGCAATAGCTCAATTCTGGGCATGGGACACCACCCGTATGGAGACAGTTGGAAAGTGAGTTTTCTGAATCCTTATAATCAGTCTCTTTTAAATGAATTCGATCTTGAAAATACAACATTATCCACCTCCGGTAATACGATACATTATACCGGACACATTATGAATCCGCTTACGGGTCTATTTAATGAACAACGAAAAGCAAGCTCTATCATATCAGCAGATCCGTTAGAAGCTGAAATTCTAAGTACCGTATGGATGATTGCGAATAAAGAAGAGCAACTATTACTCACAGAGAATTTTAAAAATATACAAGCAACCATATATGACTTATAATATGAAAGAACATAAAGAAAAAGGAGTTGACTTAGGACTCAGACAATTTATAAAAAGTCTGGGATATGTTGCCGGAGGAACCGCTTTATTAGCGACCACTCCCTGGCTTACTTCCTGTACCCCTGAAAAGCTAAAAGAGATCAAGCATGAAAAAGCACGAATCGCTTTAATTGGCACAGGTTCCAGAGGGCAATACCACATCCATAACCTCAAGGAAATACCTCATGCACAAATTGTAGCCGTGTGTGACAATTATGCTCCCAATCTTCAGCAAGCATTGGAGCTTTGCCCGGATGCCAAATCCTATACAGATTACCGTAAGTTGCTGGAATCGAAAGACATCGATGGAGTCATCATATCCACACCACTAAACTGGCACGCACCTATTGTGTTGGACGCATTAGCTGCCGGCAAACATGTCTTCTGTGAAAAAGCAATGGCACGCACCCTTGACGAGTGCAAGGCTATCTATGACACTTACAACCAGTCTGAAAAAGTACTCTACTTTTGTATGCAACGAATGTACGACGAGAAGTATATCAAAGGGATGCAAATGATTCATTCCGGATTGATCGGAGATGTGGTAGGAATGCGCTGTCATTGGTTCAGAAATGCAGACTGGCGTCGTCCTGCTCCTTCACCGGAATTGGAGCGCAAAATCAATTGGAGATTATATAAAGACAGTTCGGGCGGACTAATGACTGAACTAGCTTGCCATCAATTGGAAGTATGTAACTGGGCCGCAAAAAGAATGCCGGTAAGTATCATGGGAATGGGTGATATTGTTTACTGGAAAGACGGTCGTGAAGTATACGATAGTGTAAATGTGACTTATCGATATTCCGACGGAACCAAGATTGCATATGAATCATTAATCGCCAACAAGTTCAACGGAATGGAAGACCAAATTCTGGGAAGTAAAGGTACGATGGATATGGCTAAAGGTATTTATTACCTGGAAGAAGACCATTCTACTTCGGGCATCCGCCAACTGATTGACCAGGTAAAAGACAAAGCTTTTGCCGCTATACCAACAGCGGGACCTAGTTGGCGACCGGAAACAAAAATGGAATACACTCCACATTTTATCATTGACGGAGATATTCACGTTAACAGTGGTTTAAGTATGATCGGAGCAGATAAAGACGGATCGGATATCATTCTATCCTCTTTCTGCCAATCTTGTATCACTGGAGAGAAAGCACAGAATGTAGTAGAAGAGGCTTATTGTTCTACGGTCCTTTGCTTACTTGGGAATCAAGCAATGGATGAACAACGCCATATCCTCTTCCCCAACGAATATAAAATACCCTATATGAAATTCTAAGCCATGAAAGATATTATTATCACATCAAAAAAGCTGAAACAAGAAAGGAATATCTATCTTCTAAGTTTCCTGCTTGCATTTATCATCAATGTAATTGCAATCATTATCTATTCCCGCCCATGGATTGAAATAATATCCCAAATCGGGTATGTCATCGTGATTAGTTTTTTCATCTATCTTATATTATGGATTCCCCGAGGAATCCTGATATTCTTGAGTCACCTTTTCCGAAGAAAAAAATAAGAGATTTACGTTTTTTGAAGGAGAATTGACGGAAAAGCTCATTCACATATTCTAATAACAACCTAATTTTGGAGAAAAATAGATACTATGACAACAAGAAGAGATTTTATCAAAAAAACAGTAGCAGGTACAGCTGCACTCTCATTAGGAAGCATACTTCCAGGATTCGGTTCAAGCCGTTATCAAGATATTCTGGGAGCTAACGAAAAAATACGTATCGGAGTCATTGGAGTGAATTCGAGAGGTAAGGCCCTGGCGCAAGGATTTGCCAAACTTCCAGATTGTGAAGTTACTTACATTTGTGATGTAGACTCAAGAGCATTAGAAAAATGTCAGGCTGCTATCCACAAAATTACCGGACGTACTCCCAAAGGAGAAAAAGACATTCGTAAGATGTTAGAGTCGAACGATTTTGAAGCAGTGGTGATTGCTACCCCTGACCATTGGCATGCCAAAGCAGCCATTATGGCTATGCAGGCCGGAAAGCATGTTTATCTGGAAAAACCGACCAGTCATAATCCGGCAGAAAATGAAATGTTGGTTCGAGCCGCTTTGAAATATAACCGGATTGTTCAAGTGGGTAACCAACGCCGTTCCTTTCCCAATGTAATTAAAGCTATGGAAGAAATAAAATCCGGTTCTATCGGAAAAGTGAGATATGCCAAATCTTGGTATGTCAATAATCGCCCTTCCATTGGAACAGGGAAAGTTGTTCCTGTACCTGATTATCTGGATTGGGATTTATGGCAAGGTCCTGCCCCACGTGTTGCTGATTTCAAAGATAATTTCATCCATTATAACTGGCATTGGTTCTGGAATTGGGGAACAGGTGAAGCGCTCAACAATGGAACTCACTTTGTTGATATACTCCGCTGGGGATTGGGTGTAGATTATCCTACAAAGGTTGATTCTATCGGAGGTCGGTATCGTTTTCAGGACGACTGGCAAACTCCTGACACACAACTTATCACCTTCCAATTTGGTGACGAAGCATCTTTTTCATGGGAAGGACGTAGTTGTAATACGATGCCGGTAGACGGATATGGAGTAGGAACTGCATTTTATGGAGAAACCGGAACTCTCTTCATTGGCGGTGGCAATGAATATAAAATTGCAGATTTAAAAGGTAAAACGATTAAAGAGGTAAAAAGTGATTTAAAATTTGAGACTGGCAATCTGTTGAATCCATCCGAAAAGCTGGATGCCTTTCACTTCCGAAACTGGTTTGATGCCATTCGCAAAGGAACAAAGTTAAATTCCGGAATTGTAGATGCCTGTATCAGTACCCAGTTGGTACAATTAGGTAATATTGCCCAACGTGTCGGACATTCATTACAGATTGATCCGGGAAGCGGACGAATTCTTAACGATTTGGAAGCTAATAAACTTTGGGGAAGAGAGTACGAAAAAGGTTGGGAAATACGGGTTTAAATCATGTACCCATTTCTCGTTTTTTCATCAGGTTATAATTTTACAGAAAGGCATGTCTTTGATAGGATATGCCTTTCTGTTTTCCTTCCGTAAAGCTGATTTATACCCTTTTAACACACGGAATATTCACCGTTTTTCATCGAAATCTCTTTTATTTTTGTATTTTTGCGTGCGTATGCGTTAAAATTATAGTATATACGAATTTTATGAGTGACGAAATCAACGAGATAACGGAAGAACATTCAGACTACAAACCGGCGGACGCGCGGGACGAAAACGTAAAGCATCAGTTAACAGGCATGTACCAGAATTGGTTTCTGGACTATGCTTCATATGTTATTCTGGAACGTGCCGTACCTCACATCAATGACGGTTTAAAGCCTGTGCAACGTCGTATCCTGCATTCTATGAAACGTCTGGATGACGGGCGGTATAACAAAGTGGCAAATATTGTGGGACACACCATGCAGTTCCACCCGCATGGGGATGCTTCTATCGGGGATGCCTTGGTACAGTTGGGACAGAAAGACCTGTTGATTGACTGTCAGGGTAACTGGGGTAATATCCTCACCGGAGACGGTGCGGCTGCTCCCCGTTATATCGAGGCACGTTTATCCAAGTTTGCGCTGGATGTTGTCTTCAATCCCAAAACTACTGAATGGAAATTGTCATACGACGGACGAAATAAGGAACCAGTCACTCTTCCTGTGAAATTCCCGTTATTACTGGCGCAGGGAGTGGAAGGTATCGCCGTTGGACTTTCTTCCAAGATATTGCCGCATAACTTCAACGAACTTTGTGATGCTTCCATCAGCTATCTGCGTGGGGAAGAATTCCAACTGTATCCCGATTTCCAGACAGGCGGCTCGATTGATGTAGCCAAATACAACGACGGAGAACGTGGCGGAGCAGTGAAAGTACGTGCCAAGATCAACAAGATTGATAACAAAACACTTGCAATCACAGAGATCCCTTATGGGAAAACCACTTCAACAGTGATCGACTCTATCCTAAAAGCTGTTGATAAAGGAAAAATCAAAATTCGCAAGGTAGATGACAACACAGCTGCCAACGTAGAAATATTAGTGCATCTGGCACCAGGTACATCATCGGACAAAACAATCGATGCATTGTACGCATTCACCGATTGCGAAGTAAGTATCTCACCCAACTGCTGCGTGATTGATGACAGCAAACCTCATTTCCTCACTGTCAGCAAAGTCTTGAGAAAGTCGGCAGACAACACGCTGGATTTGCTAAAGCAGGAGCTGGAAATCAAGAAAAACGAAATACTGGAAGCGTTGCACTTTGCTTCGCTCGAAAAGATATTTATCGAAGAACGCATCTATAAGGACAAAGAGTTCGAACAATCCAAAGATATGGACGCAGCTTGTGCTCATATTGACGAACGCCTGACGCCTTATTATCCGAAATTTATCCGCGAAGTAACCAAAGAGGATATTCTCAAACTGATGGAAATCAAAATGGGGCGTATTCTGAAATTCAACTCGGACAAAGCGGATGAACTGATTGCCAAGATGAAAGAAGAAGTGGCCGAGATTGATAATCATCTGGCTCACATCGTAGATTATACCGTCAACTGGTATCAGATGTTGAAAAACAAATACGGCAAGAACTTCCCGCGCCGTACGGAACTGCGTAACTTCGACACCATCGAAGCTGCCAAAGTAGTAGAAGCAAACGAAAAACTTTATATCAACCGCGAAGAAGGATTTATCGGAACAGCCTTGAAAAAAGACGAGTTCGTAGCATGTTGTTCGGATATCGATGATGTCATTATCTTCTTCCGCGACGGTAAGTATATCGTAACTCCTGTTGCCGACAAGAAGTTCGTCGGCAAAAACGTTCTCTATGTCAATGTATTCAAGAAGAACGATAAACGTACGATCTACAATGTAGCCTACCGCGACGGAAAAGAAGGAACGACATACGTAAAACGTTTCGCCGTGACCTCTGTAGTTCGCGACCGCGAATATGATGTCACACAGGGAACTCCCGAATCACGGATTACCTATTTCAGCGCCAACCCGAATGGAGAAGCCGAAATCATCAAGGTGACACTGAAACCGAATCCGCGTGTACGCCGTATCATTTTCGAGCATGACTTCAGTGAGGTCAGCATCAAGGGACGTCAGGCACGAGGCGTGATTCTTACCCGCTTGCCGGTACATAAGATATCCCTGAAACAAAAAGGAGGTTCCACGCTCGGTGGACGTAAAGTATGGTTTGACCGTGACATACTCCGCCTCAACTATGACGGACGAGGTGAATATCTGGGTGAATTCCAAAGCGACGACAGCATATTGATTGTTCTGAACAACGGTGATTTCTATACTACCAACTTCGACTTGAGCAACCACTATGAAGATAATGTAAGCATCGTGGAGAAGTTTGATCCTAACAAGATATGGACTGCCGCGCTTTACGATGCCGACCAACAGAATTATCCGTATCTGAAACGTTTCTGTCTTGAGGCCTCCAACCGTAAACAGAACTACTTGGGAGAAAATAAGAACAACCGTCTGATCCTGCTGACCGACGAGTACTATCCTCGTCTGGAAGTCATATTTGGCGGACACGACAATTTCCGTGATCCGTTGAATATCGATGCGGATGAATTCATTGCTGTCAAAGGTTTCAAAGCCAAGGGAAAACGTATCACTACCTATGCAGTGGAGACGATCAATGAGCTTGAACCAACTCGCTTCCCCGAACCCTCACAAGAACAACAGGAAGTTCCTGAAGAGGAGCCGGAAAATCTGGATCCGGACAGCGGCAAGAGCGAAGGCGATATTATTGATGAAATCACCGGGCAGATGAAATTATTCTGATGAAGAAAAAACTAATATACTTGGGGCTGACAGGTTGCATCCTGTTCGCCCTTTGCACAAGATTACAAGCGCAGATCGACAGTCTGCAAGCCCATCGGTATGTAACACGTGCCACCATGTATGGTGTCGGATTTACTAACGTTTTCGACACCTATCTTTCACCGCAGGAATACAAAGGAATCGACTTCCGTGTTTCCCGTGAATTGATTCGGATGACCAAGTTGTTTGATGGAAATGTATCTGTGCAGAACTTCTTTCAGGCAAACATCAGCTATACGCACAACCGGGCCGATAACAATAACACTTTCTCCGGATTAGTCAACTGGAACTATGGATTACATTACCAGTTCCGCCTGACAGATAATTTCAAATTATTAGCCGGAGGATTGATAGATGTCAACGGAGGCTTTGTCTATAATCTCCGGAACACCAACAATCCGGCATCCGCACGGGCATACGTCAATCTGGATGCCTCCGGAATGGCTATTTGGCACCTGAAAATCAAACGGTATCCAATGGTGCTTCGTTATCAGGTCAATCTGCCGGTTATGGGAGTGATGTTCTCTCCCCACTACGGACAATCTTATTACGAGATATTCTCTTTGGGAAATTCGAGTGGAGTAATAAAATTTACCTCCCTGCACAATCAACCTTCGTTGCGACAGATGCTCTCCGTCGACCTGCCGATAGGATATACCAAAATGCGCTTCAGCTACCTGGCTGACTTGCAGCAATCCAACGTTAACAATATCAAGACACATACCTACTCACACGTATTCATGGTAGGATTTGTGAAAGACCTATACCGTATCCGAAATAAGAAAGCAACCGCTCTTCCTTCATCGGTTAGAGCTTACTAAGAGAACAAAATTTAATGTTGAAACTTCAAGTGAGAGATCAATTAATGATGAGAAATAAGATTAGACAAATACTTTGGCTGCTCTGCTGCCTTCCGGTGCTGACTGGTTGCATTGGGGAAGATGACTACGCCAATGATCCCAAAGGTAATTTCGAACAACTATGGAAGATCATTGACGAACAGTATTGTTTCCTGGATACGAAAGGTATTGACTGGGATGCTGTTCATGACGAATACAGCAAACTGATTATTCCGTCAATGTCTAATGATGACCTGTTCGACATCCTAAGCCAAATGCTTTATATCTTGAAAGACGGGCATGTCAATCTATCTTCTGCCAGTCGTATTTCTTATTACGATGCATGGTATCAGGGCTACCCTTGGAATTATAGAGAAGATATTCTTTATAACTATTATCTGGGTAGTGCCAATTCAGGTTATCGCACATCCGCTGGTCTTAAATATAAAATATTCGACAATAACATAGGATACATACGTTATGAAAGTTTCAGTGCCGGAGTTGGAGATGGCAATTTGGATGAGGTCCTTTACTATTTACAAATCTGCAATGGACTAATTATCGATGTCCGTGATAACGGAGGAGGTAATCTAACCAATTCTTCACGCATAGCTGCCCGGTTCACTGATAAACTGGCATTAACAGGATATATCCAACATAAGACAGGTCCGGGACACAATGATTTCTCAGAGATGGAACCCATTTATTTAGAACCCTCCAACAGTATTCGTTGGCAAAAAAAGGTCGTGATACTAACCAATCGTCGATGTTATAGTGCCACAAATGATTTTGTTAACATAATGCGCAGCTTAAACAATGATAACGAAGATAAAAGAATCATCCAGCTGGGCGACCAGACTGGTGGAGGATCAGGGCTGCCATTTTCATCAGAATTACCCAATGGCTGGAGCGTCCGCTTCTCTGCCAGCCCCCATTTTGATAAGTATGGAAAGTCATTGGAAGATGGAATAAAACCTGATGTATACGTAAACATGGATAAGATTCTGGAAGAAGGGATAGAGCAGGGTGACATAGAATCACAAAAGAAAGATCCACTGATTGAAAAGGCATTCGAAATCTTAAGTGAATAACTTTATTGCCAAATTATTTGCCAAATCAGAAAATCTTCCTATCTTTGCACCGCT
>UMJT01004121.1_pt1 | contig 10009 bp, 9 predicted proteins | sample 1966111 | NCBI WGS metagenome assembly UMJT01 (sample SAMEA4836159, study PRJEB28245) | human gut metagenome | biome: gut microbiome; material: fecal sample | place: Denmark | collected 2008
CTGAACAAAAGAGAAACTCCGTCCATCATCCTTTATGGGTTTTTGACAGTTCGTTTATTATCGATGCCCCGACCGTTGTTATTGACAGAGACGTTTCGGTTACTCAAATGGGTGATGAATATCACTCGTTCGTCCAGATCGGCATGGATCAGAAAAGTGGAATTGAAACTAAAGATATTTTGTTTAGAGGGCGTGTGCTCGTCGGTGCCAGAACTTCTTTTGAGGCCGGTTCATCGAATTCGATAGCTTTTGAGAAAACGCTGACCATCCACGAAGGGGCCGAAGCCGATATCGAAAGCAGACACATTTCGATTGACGAATTGAAGTTTCATGGGAACGGCGGTTTAGCTTCGCTCGCGGTTCTTCCGGAAGGTTCATTGAGCTTTTCTCGTCCTGTCACTGTCAAGGACGGAGCTAAGCTGAATATTTCTCTAGGAAAAAACAGTCGACTTACGGGCGCTGTCTTTACCGATGATCAGACAGGTTCCGGAGGTTCCTTTATTTCCTTGGGCGCGGGAAGTGTTTGGCAAAACGCCATGCATTCCAACGTCACTGAATTGAAGGTTTCTGAAGGCGCTGTCATTGAAGTCGGAAGCGAAAAGGGTTTCCGTCCGCTTCAGATTCAACAGCTCAAGGGATCTGGCGCGACCTTTTACCTTCCCGGCGGAAGAGCCGGAAGCATTAATCAGACGCAGGGCGGCGAGGGCGTGCACTCGGTTTATCTCGGAACGAGCGGCGCCAGCATTACTGAAACAAAGTTGGTTCAACATGTTTTCAGTTATGATGATTCACTTCCGAACGCCGGCAGAGCGGAATTCATTTTAGCCAACGACGGGCTTGTGGATGCCGGTCCCTACCAATACAAGCTCGATCTACAGCCGTTTGATTACCACGATAGACGTGTCTGGCTGATTACAGCTGAAAAAGAAGAAAAACTGACGTCATCCGTATTTCCTCCGGACTCAAACGGCCCTTCGGAGAATCCGGATGTTCCTCCATCTGTACCGGGAGGTGTGCCTGTCACTCCGCCGACAGGCCCCGACAACTCTCAAAACCCGCCTGTGCCTGACGGATTATCCCGTACCGGACAAACGGTTCTGTCGGTGGTCAGCTCCGGTGCTTCCGTGGTTCAATACCTCAGCTCTTTGGCTGATTTGAGAGAAAGAACCGGCGAGATCAGACGCGGTTCATCTGACGGCGCCTATGTTCTGGGCAGATACGAAAAAGGCCGGTTTGATCCTTATGCCGGCGTACACAGCAAACTGAGATACACCACAGTTTCGCTCGGCACAGATAAAAAGATTGATCCGAACTGGATTGTCGGAGCTCAAGTGGGCTTTACCGACGGAGACGTGAGAGTGAAGGGAGGAGCCGGTAAAACTGACATTCACTCTATCGGCGGTAAGGCTTACCTGACTTGGTTTGATGAGAATGCTTATGTCGATACGGTTTTGACCTTTAATCGCCATAAGCAGAAAATTCGAGCCCACCTAATGGAAGGCACAAGTGTTCATGCGCCATACCATAACCTTGGCTTCGGTATTTCTTCCGAAGGGGGCATTCGTTTTAACTTCCTGAAGAACCAGGACGGATCCAATTGGTTTATAGAGCCTCAAGTCCAGCTTTCTTATTACCGATTGCTCGGGGAAGACCTCTCGTTCTCTCACGGTATGAAGGTAAAAATTGATGACTCCGACAGCTTGAATATGCGCCTTGGCTTGACGGCTGGCCGCTCGTTCAATCGTCCTGACGGACAAAATGTCGGAAATCTGTACGTTAAAGCCGGTGTGAACCACGACTTTTTAGGTAAGACAAAAATCCGAATGAACGAGTTTGACTTCAAAACCCGTTCGCTGGGAACGCGCTTTTATTTCGGCGTTGGCGGTGAGCTCGTCATTGGAAACCAATGGAAGGCGTTTGCTCAGATCGGCGGAGAGCACGGTAATCGTCTGAATGTCGACCTGTCCTGCAAGGCCGGAATCAAATACAGCTTCTAAGAAGAAAACCCGAGCCGGAATTTCCGGTCTCGGGTAATTTGAGTTGAATGGTTCCTTAATTTACAGGCGGCAGTTCAGCGGCTAAGCGATCAAATTCTTCGAGCCATTCTTTTTTCCAAGCGGCTTTTTGCTCGTCGCTGACCCAAGCGGCCTCAATGCTGTTTTCCAACATCTTGCGCAGCTGAGGCAGTGTGAAGTCGAGCCAGTTGTGCATAAGAAGCCAGGATTCGGAAATAGAAATATGGTGCATCGTCGGGTCATCGCTGTTGGGGAAGACTTTTAGCCCCAGCTCAACCATCTTGCGAACCGGATGCTTAATGGCCCATTCTTCGTCCGATAAAGTCCTGAGATAATAAGAATTGGTCGGAACAACTGCAAAATGCATATTGGCTGCTTTTGCTTCTTCGACAAGTTCCGGACTATCGATAATCGTGTAGCCGTGATCGATGCGGTCAGCACCGAGAAGTTTCATGGCAGTTTCAACGTTGCGCCAATGTTCTCCGAACTCGCCGGCGTGGATCGTGATTTTGAAACCGGCATCTTTTGCCATCTTGAAGGCTTTCCAAAAGTTTTCCGGTTCATGATTGGTCTCCCGATAATCAATACCGATCCCGATGGTGTATTGATCAGGGTGCCGGATCATTTCTTCAACGAGTTCGACTGCCGCTTCAGGTGTATCTTCTCGGTCGATAGAAGGGATGGAGCGGGCGACAACACCATAACGCTGAAGACCTTGTCTGATGCCTTCATTGATCGCCTGACGAGCTTCGTCGTAACTCATGAAATGCTTTAGCCCCGTCCAGTTCCAGTAGAACTCAATATATTTGACGCCTTGACTGGCAACCCTTTGGATATGCTTGAGTGTGATACGTGTTAAAAAAGAGGGCTTGGAAAGCACCTTGCTTTCCAAGCACCTGAAGATTCGTAAAACGCCGATTGGCTTGTCGCCGCGGGTATAGAAACTATTGATATCTTCTTGACTGACATCAGCACCGGATTCAGCAACAAGTTCTTCGAAAGTCTCTTTACCTGTGGTGCCTAATAGATGGCAACGTAGTTCAAGTTTAGGGAAGGTTTTGAAGAATCAGAGCCATTCTTCGGGAAGCTGCTTAGAGAAGGGAGAATCCGGAACGAAACCGGGATTATCTGAACGCATAAAGCCTCTCTTTGTCTGGATTTGAGTCTCGCTAAATATACAACTGAAAACTTTCTAAGCTCATGAGCCCGTGATTCATATCGTTACAAAGAATGAAAAACCAAGGCAAAACCCGAACCTCGGAGTCTCAAATGCTCGCAAAAAATTCCTGATCGGTAAAATTTGGCCATACCTCAAATACAAAATCACCGTATCTCACGGAGAGTTCAAATGATCGACAGCATCCTTGCCGTTATTGTTCTCATCATTGCAGGTTGGGCCATAGCAAAAAATTACGACGCCAAAGTTGTCTTGTTTATTGCTGCGCTCGTTCTTCTTTACTCCGGACTTCTCTTAGGACACAACGTTCTTGGAGCAAAGGCCACCACGGGATTGTCCTGGGTGGATCCTTTTAAAGTCATCAAAGATCAATTTGTTCGTCAGTACAGCAATGCAGGTTTAATCATCCTCACGCTTTTCGGTTTCGCTGCCTATATGTCTCATATAGGCGCGTATGATATGGTCATTAAGGTTTTGACGAAGCCGCTATCTACGTCCGCAAGCCGATCATCTTGATTCCGATGGTCTTCTGGGTTGGGACCTGCCTGCAGATCATTATCCCGAGCGCCGCCTCGCTTGCTGTGATCTTGATGGCAACATTATTCCCGGTGCTGAGAGCCGCCGGGATGTCTACCTTAACGGCTGCAGCCCTGATTGCCACAACTGCCACGATCGTTCCGACTCCCCTCGGCGGTGACAACGTGGTCGCGGCCCGAGTGCTGGGATTTGAAAACGTTGTCGATTACGTAGCATTCCACTTGGCACCGATCACGATTCCGGCCTTGTTTGTGATGGGTATCGTTCATTATTTCTGGCAGACTTACTTGGACAAGAAAGATGCCGTACTGCTGAAAGAGCTGGATAAAGAAACGGTTATTGAAGCCGAGCGTCCCGAGAAAAATACACCGACCTGGTACTTTATTTTCCCGATCCTCCCGCTGGTTTTAGTGATCTTCTTCTGGGTCTTTTTCAGAAAAGCCAAAGTCGGTCTGGTAGAAATCACACTTTTCTCCTTAGTCCTGGCATTTGTCTGCGAACTCTTTAGAAAACGCAATGTTAAGGACGGTATGAAGGATCTCGGAATCTTCTTCAAGGGTATGGGCGACGGCTTCTCTAAAGTTGTCGTCCTGATCGTTGCCGCTTCTTCTATGGTGTTCGGACTTCGTGTTATGGGCTTGATTGACGCCATTTCGAATTCCATTTCCAATTTTGAAAACGCTAAGGTCGGTTTAATGCTGGCGTTCTCCGGCATTACCGGTTTGATTACCTCCATCAGCGGTTGCGGCAATGCTGTGTTCTACAGCTTTATTGAACTGATTCCGCAGATTGCGCAAAAAGCCGGCATTGATCCGATCATGGTCAATGTATGTCCAACCTGTTCCGCTCCATGTCTCCGGTTGCCGCTGTGATCATCATCGTCTCGGCATCCGTGAAGGTCAATCCTCTGGTTCTCGTCAAACGTACCTGGGTTCCTCTGATGAGCGGAGTCTTGGTCGTTTTGGCGCTTTCGTTCTTCAAATACATGTGAGAAGTCAACGGTGCAGGCAGGAAACTGTCTGCACTAAATTAGTCAAGGTTTGAAATTGTCTTTAGAAAAAGCAAAAAATCATCTGGTGAAATTCGGTCTTGAAGATCGAATTCGGGTTGCAAAAGAATCGACTGCTACGGTAGCGCTTGCCGCCAAAGCGTTCGGCTGTGAAGAAAAGAAGATTGCTAAGACTTTGTCGTTCATGCTCCCGAGCGGTCCGATCCTGGTGCTAACCGTCGGTGATGCACGAATCGACAATGCCAAGTTCAAACACGCTTTCGCGGCAAAGGCAAAGATGATTAAGCCGGAAGAATGTGAAAAAATAATCGGACATGCACCGGGAGGTGTATGTCCGTTCGGTATCAATGACGGCGTGAAAGTCTATTTAGACGAATCGCTCAAAAGCATGGATTCTGTTCTTCCTGCCTGCGGAACATCCGACACCGGCGTCGAACTCACTATTCCGGAATTAGAGAAAGCTTCCTGCAGCGCAGGATGGGTCGATATCACCAAAACACCGTCAAGCTAACTCAAGACATCTTTCATTGGGGTCTGCAGCCACTGGTCGCGCAGACCTTCTTTGACCCAGCGGCTTTCTGCATTGTCTCCCTGGAGCAGAGAGTTGCTCATATCCATGGAGAACTCTTCGAAACATTCCTCAAGTGTCTTGCTGTGTGCATCGGCGAGAAGTGCCCAGCTGATGTTGGCGTCGGCTCCGATTCGAACGACATAATTCGTGGGAATTAATCTGTTGAGAAGTGCGTCCACGGCCTCCGGATAGCTTCCGATCTTATCGGCCAGTTCGACATTGGTCATCTGAGGGTTACCGACTTCTTTAGCCAGCATGAGGATCCGGAGGAGGGCAACTGCGGACAGCAGGTCGTCTCCGCTCTTATCAAAGTCTTTATAGCGTCTGGCGCGCAGCATCGGAAGCGTGGCGGTAATCGCAGCGCCGGCCAAAACGAACATCCAGTTGATGTACATCCAGGTCAGAAGAACGGGGATGGCGGCAAAGGCACCGTAAATCGTGGTGTAGGAGCCGCGCATTACGTAAATGCCGAAGCCCCAGCGGAAGACGGTAAAGACCAAGGCAATCAGAGAGCCTCCGACGAGGGCGTCTCTCCACAGTACTCGACAGTTAGGAACGTATTTATAGAGAGCCGCGAGAATGATCGACTGGAAGATCAGCTGACCGATGGGAATAAGCCACTTCGCATATACCGATAAGTGGCCCGCCATCGCCATGCCGGTTAAATACGATGAAGCGGCAAGGCTGATGCCGATGGCAACCGGCCCGAGCGTAAGAAGCGCCCAATACATCAGAACTCTTTGCCATAAGCTTCTGAGCTTGAGCACTTCGTAAGTGGCGTTCAAAGCCGAGTCGATGGTCGCAATACAAAGCAAGGCAGAAATGACCAAGCCGATCAAACCGAAGGCGGTTAAGCCGGCGGCTTGCGTAGCAAACTGTTTGATATAGCCCAATATTTGCTCACTGTACTGAGCCGGAAGGAGTGTCGAGAAAATAAACTGCTCGAAGGCTTCACGGTAGGGAGCAAAGAGCGGGAAAGCGGAAAAAGCCGCCATGATGACCGCTAAGGCCGGAACAATGGAAAGAAGGGTCGTCAGGGTCAGGGAGGAGGCGACTTGTTTTAAAGAGGCCTTGTCGATACGTTCCATCACGAACATACCGAAATTCCACATTCTTTCTAAACATGCATGTTTGGTGACAAATGCCGGTATCTGACGACTCATAATTTTTCCTTTAGCACTCGACGACGCAGACGGCCAAGCCGCCGAGACTTGTTTCTTTGTATTTATTCGCCATATCCTTGCCGGTCTGCATCATAGTTTCAATGACCTGATCCAGACTTACATAATGGGAGCCGTCTCCCATCATGGCTAAGCGCACGGAGTTGACCGCTTTAACGGCGGCAATACCGTTGCGTTCAATGCAGGGAATTTGTACCTGGCCTCTGACCGGGTCGCAGGTCAGACCCAAGTGGTGTTCCATACCGATTTCGGCGGCGTTTTCAATTTGTTCGTTGGTGGCGCCGAGCGCTGCGGCTAAGCCGGCGGCAGCCATGGAGCAAGCGACACCTACTTCGCCTTGGCAGCCGACTTCTGCTCCGGAAATAGAAGCGTTCTTTTTATAGAGTGCACCGATGGCGCCGGCGACTAATAAGAACGTACGGATGCCTTCTTTATTGGCCTGTGGAATGAACTGGCGGTAATAGTTAATGACAGCGGGAATAACACCGGCTGCACCGTTGGTCGGGGCAGTAACAACTCTTCCGCCTGCGGCATTTTCTTCGCTGACGGCAAAGGCGTAAGCGTTGATCCAGTCAATGACCTGCAGCGGATCGTCTGCGACTTTAAGAGGGCTATTAAGAAGCTTTTCGTAAAGTTCATTGGCGCGGCGTTTGACTTTTAGAGGGCCGGGCAAGCATCCCTTTGCGTTCAGACCGCGGTCGATACACATGCTCATCACGGACCAAATGTGATCCAGCGAATCGTCGATCACTTCGCGGCTGCGGATGACCTCTTCATTGGCTCGGATCACGGCTTCCATGCTCAGTCCGTGTTTACGGCACTGCTCCATGAGTTCATTGGCCGTGGAGAACGGATAGGGAAGCGCCTTTTTATCTTCTTCGGTAGCGGGAAGGGCGCGAGGTTCCTGCTTGAGCTTGGCTTCTTCTTCGGTTTCGATAAAACCGCCGCCGACGGAATAGTATTTTCTGGTCAGGAGTTCTTTGCCCTTATCGTCGAACGCTGTAATGATCAGCGTGTTGGTGTGGTAAGGATCGAGAACAGAAGGCTCAAATGTAAGGTCGGTACTGTAGTGGAAGGGAATCGGCTTGCAGCTGTCGAGCAGCAGGCGATCTTTTTCTTTGATGTCCTGAATCCATCCTGGAATGGAGTCCACATCGATAACAGACGGGCTCTTGCCCATTAAGCCGAGAAGCACTGCGCTGTCTGTGGCATGTCCGATACCCGTTGCGGCAAGAGACCCCATTAGTCTGACTTTAATGTCTTCGACTTCGGGGAAGAGATGCTTATTTCTCAGGAGGGAAATAAAGTTGCGGCCTGCACGCATCGGCCCGACAGTGTGGGAGGAAGAGGGACCGATACCGATACGGTACATGTCAAAAACAGAAATGTTCATATTGCCTTCTTATATATGTCTAAATAATGCCCGATTGATAACCGAACGAAATACAAAACTGCCTCAAATCGGTTATTCTTTTGGTGCACGCATTCTATAGTTTTTGGCCGTTGGAAGGAACTGAATTTTCATGAAAATCAAAGCGTTGTTGGTTGCTGCCGTATTAGCCGGAGAATTCGGTTTGTGTTTTGCCTCAACAGACGGCGACTTAATTCAAGGCGTGATACCTTATCCCGACAGTGTTTCCGTGACTTCTGTGGTGATTGAACCGTTCCATCCTGAAATTGAAAGGCACACCGAAGGCTTCAATAGCGGATTTAAACCGCTTTGCCTGAAGATAACTCGAGTTCGTGAAGCTCAAGGTGCTTCTTGGGTGACTCAGACAAACGTCAAGCCTCTTTTTAGTGAAGAGGCTTGTCGAAAGGCAGCGATGGAAACGCCGAGCAGGCGCGAACATTTGCTTCATCAGGACTGAGGAGTCCTCTTCGCAGGTGTGCCGTGAATTTCTGTGGTGAAGAACCGCAACAAAAGCAAACCTAATCCAAGCGCCACCGTGCACACGGCAAAAGACGTTGCCTGAATATTTCCTAAGCTCACGGTCGGAGAGACGATGCCTCCGAGCAAGAAACCGATGCTTCCGATGATGGCAGAAGCCGCGCCGGTAAAGATAAAGCCTAGGCAGAAAACCATCAGCAGCAGGCAGCCTTCATAGGTATACAAGTCTTTTGTCGTTAAGGCGAAAATAAAACCGGCGATTGAAGCGATCAGACTGCCTGCGGTTCCGAAGTATGTGGCTTTGGCCGTCGTAGAGAAGCGAACGGCAAGCAGGGCGCCTGCGCCGATCGCGACTGCGTTTAGGGCAAAAATCAGAGAGAAATGGAATTGAGAGAGACCGTATTCATTCTGAAGAATGAACGGTGTCGAAGAGATGTAGGCAAAAAGTGCGCCCATACCTAAGCCGAAAACTGTCGTGAAGACCGCAAAATTCAGAACCTTGCAGACCAAAGCAAAGCCCTCAAAAGAGCGCCAGAAAGAGCCTTGTTCGCGGGCTTCTTTCGGAAGCGTTTCTTTAACCGGAATCACCAAACCTGTAATCACCACTCCGATGCCGAGAAGTATGTAGAAAATACCACGCCATCCGATGAGGTCAGCAACCGAACCGCCGATAACCGGAGCCGCAACCGGTGCGATTCCGTTGACGGCACCGACAATAGCAATGATCTTTGCCAGCTTTTTACCGGAGTACAAATCGGTCGGAGCCGAACGCGAGTAAACAATGGCGCCTGCGCCGCCCAAACCTTGAAGAAGCCGCGCGAAGTTGAAAGTGTCGATGTCTTGGGACAAGCAGCAAAAAAGCGTGGCTGCGATGTAAAGAAGAAGAGAAAAATACAGAACCGGTTTGCGGCCGTACCTATCGCTTAAAGGCCCGAAAATAATTTGGCCGACTGCAAGCCCGACCATACAGAAGGTCAGGCCTAATTGAACGGAAGAAACAGAAGTAGAGAACACTCTTGTCATCTCCGGCATGGCCGGAAGGTACATGTCGATGACAAACGGTCCGAAGGCCGAGAGCAACCCCAACACAATGATTAAGTAAACCGAATACATGCAAATCTTTAATGAAAGTCAGGCGCGCAGTTTAAGACTTTTAGAAGCTGATCTTGTCATTTTCTCTGCCAAGTCGAGATTGAGGGAAAAAATATTTTTCTTTACACAGTGGCAAAAGTGTGAGCAATACACCACTGATTTCAATAGGTTTGTGGTCTTTTTCACATAGTACTAATGCAGAAAAACCAGTGAAGTATGTAGATATAGAAACACCTCGCAATTTGCGAGGTGCTTCAAGAGGTCTAAAAAGGCTTTAGACGATGGTCAGCGCCAGAACGACAACGCCGACAATCAAAGGAATGGCCGTGCGTTTAACCAATTGAATCGGAGGAACCATGGCCAAGCCGGAAAGCACAATCACAACGCCTGCGATCGGAGACATGGTACGGCCCATCTGGCCGGAGATAAGAGCCATGGCGCCGAGGTTCGGAATCGGCATGCCGAAGGAAGCAGCGTGCGGAGTGACGGCTTCATTGAAGGCAAAAGTTGCTGCGTCGCCGGAACCGGTGATGGCAGCC
>UMJT01023973.1_pt1 | contig 9977 bp, 5 predicted proteins | sample 1966111 | NCBI WGS metagenome assembly UMJT01 (sample SAMEA4836159, study PRJEB28245) | human gut metagenome | biome: gut microbiome; material: fecal sample | place: Denmark | collected 2008
CATAGCAGTATTTATCAAATGTTGTTGAGATTACGGCTCCGCCGTGTTCCTTATAAAAGTCCGGGAAGTCAGTTCCGCCTCCGAAGAAGGACATTCTAAAAGGGGTCTGCGTGATGATCATAATTAACTCCTAATTACTTGATAAGTTATGCATCTATGGAACCATCTGTCATTTCCTGTCACATAAATGTTTACCCATTTACGTTTAGATGATCCTGTATTGATGCTTTAATTCTTCGCAACAGTTCAATATCATGATACTTACTGGTTTATAAACCAGTCTTGTCTTTATCGTTTCAGTAAACCAGTCTGGTATTCTCAGTTCTCAAATGAGTTTTACCATCCTCAATCTATCTGCAAAATTTTCTCTACAGCATCCAGAAGGTCCCTGCAGACAAGATCCGGCTTCACATCATATTTCTTATCGTTTCCGGCCTCACCGGTCAGTACTAACGCCGTGCGCATTCCTGCGTTGATCCCGGTCTGGATATCCATCGTCGTATCGCCGATCATCCAGGATCCCGCGAGATCAATATTATACCGCTCCGCCGCCTTCTGGATCATACCGGTCTTCGGCTTTCTGCACTCGCACGGGATCTTATAAGCCGGATTCTCCTCCGGATATCCCTTATCCGGGTGATGCGGGCAGTAGAATACATCATCCAGGAACACTCCCTCTTTTCCAAGAAGTGTTTCCATTTTTTTATGGATATTCTCTATATCTTCGATCTCGCAGAGTCCCCGCGCAACCACCGGCTGGTTTGTGACAACGATTCCAAGTCTTCCCGACTGGTTGATCTTCCGGATCGCGTCGACTGCGCAGCCCTCCAACGTAAAGTCCTCTTCCTTGTATACAAGACCTTTGTACTGGTTGATCGTACCGTCCCGGTCCATAAAGATACAGCGCTGCTTATTTCTAAGGCATTTTCCCGCAATTACACCGCGCTCAATATCCGCCAGTGTCTGGTTTACGCGGTCCACAGTTCCGACATCCTTCACATACTCCGGAGAGCAATATCCATAGATCGGCTCCCCCGCCTCTAACATTCCCTTGATCACATCATTCTCAAGGTTCCTCTTCACCGGCTCCGGAACATAATCGCAGATCTTCTTTTCAAATACAAAGATACCTGCGTTTACGCAGTTCTTATACCAATAATCCCGCACATTATGCTTGGAATCAAATGCTGTAATCTTGTCATCTTTGTCGAGCACAAGAAGATCCGAATCAAACGGATGCCCATTCGGATGTACAAACAGCGTCGCCACCGCACCTTTTTCTTCATGGAAGCGGATCATCCGCTGAAAATCGATATCAAAGAACAGATCGCCGGACATCATGACAAACCGGCCGCCATGGATCATATCCTTTAAATAATAGAAAGATCCAGCCGTTCCAAGCGGCTCCGTCTCCTCATAATACCGGATCGCAACGCCAAATTTCTCACCGTCACCGAAATATTCCTTGATCTTATCTCCAAGGTGTCCGATCACCATGATAATATCTGTAATTCCGTTCTCCTTCAGCCGTTCCACCTGCCATAAAAGCAGCGGTTTTCCGGCTACCGGAACCATCGGCTTCGGAATCTCGTCCTTTGTAAGTGCTGCCAGTCTCGTTCCCTTTCCACCGGCCATGATGACTGCCTGCATCATAATATTTCCTCCCATGGGGCAGAAATCTGCTCGCCCCATTATTGTCTCATACATTTTATTTACTTACTCAGTCTTTCTTCTCTTCACTGACTGCCTTTTTCCTGCATCCAACACCCATAGCAAGCAGCTGCAGAATAATCGGCATGGCGATCGGCAGATTGATGTTAACGATTGCCTGGGTCATGTACGCTAAAATAGCCAGCATAACTGCTGCCACAACCGGCTGCTCTTTCATGCGCTTTGCCATAGCCACAACAGAAGACACCATAAATACAATATAAGATGCCATACCGGCAAATCCAATGGTAACTAAATAATGCAAATACTCGTTATGAGCGCTGTCAAAGATAACCATCTTTCCATTCTGCATGTCCGCCGGGAAATAGTACTGCATGAGAAGCGCAAAAGTATCTGCGCCGTATCCGAATACCTTCTGAAGCGGAGTCAGCTTCTTCGTAAAGAGCTCGATCGCGCGTTTCCATACGTATCCACGCTGTGTTCCCCAGTTATCATCAAAAACAACATAGGAACTGATCGCTCCGTATTTGTCCGCATGTCCCGCTGTGTTTGCGTCATAGAGTACGAAAACTACCACAAGGCACACAACAACAATGATGCCAAGCCAGATATAAACCGCGATCTTATTCATCTCATCAGAGCTCGTTCTGTTCATCAGCGCCTGTGGCTTTCTGCTCATGGCAACAAGCGCCGCGCTCACGATCCAGAGAAGTACCGCAATAACAGGAAGGAATTTCTGCTTCGCGATAAGACCAAATGCACTGTCGATTCCAAGTACGGAAGACGCATATGCCTGGTTGATCCCGTTGATGCAAAGGATCACCGTAACAAATGTGGCTGCAGAGATCACATATCTGCGAAGTCCTGTCTTCGTCCTGAATAACCATAACGGAGCCAGGCCAAAGATCGCCGCTAAGGACAGGTACGCGTTATCACTGGTACCCATGATCAGCGCAAAGCTTGATAATACCATATTTCCGAAGTACCAGAGCATTCTCTTCTGGTTCTTCTCCTGTGTGAACAGAACCATCGAAACAGCTAAGAGTGCCGCCACATAAATCGTGTAAGTATTGATGTTGCCAAATGTGGATGTGTAGATTGCTTTCTGCTCATCCATCATGTTTACCTTAAATCCCAGAATATCCATCTGGAAATAATCCGTGATTCCAAATACGCATACAAAGATACCGACTGCAAGGAATGCATCCAGATACCATTGTTTTAATTTAAAGAATCTGGTTACAAGAAAGTAGGAAGCCATGTAAACGGTCATAAGAAACACGCCATTATAACGTCCGGATGTCCCCCAGAACGCTTCCCATTTCCAGTCTTTGCAGAATATCCAGGAAAGGACGTTACAGAGCCAGAATGCCAGCATCGCCCAGTCGCACACATTCATACTCTTTCTCCATGTCTGGAAATTAAACTTTGAGAACCACTCGATCATCTTCCCGCTCGCCAGGCCATATCCGCCCATGATCACAAGCGCCGCGATCGCAGCTACACTATAAAACTGATATTTAGTTTCCAGGATATCAAAATAGAAATCATGGAACACTAACGGAAGCACGCAAAGAACGATCAGCGTGAACACTCCCATAATTAAAGCAACATTATCCTGATAGCTGCTTTTCGTCTCCTCTTTCTTCTTTATTCTGTTTGCCATGAATTTACTTCCTTTCGTCACGTCATAAAAAATCTATTATATTATAACATCCTTCGACTTTTATAGCAACTTACGCCGATGGGAATTTACTTCCTTTTTGTGAAATTATTCTTAATTTTCTCCCCGTGTTCCCCTCTCCATCCCTCTTTTCTCTCCATTTTCAGCCGTTCCCGCAACTTGCGATAATTTTACTTATCGGAAGTATAATGACTTCGTAATGCAATTAGGAATTTCAAAAAGCGTTTCAAAAAAACAAAAGGAGAGTGCATTAATTATGAGAAAGCAGACTAAAATTGCTGCAGTAGTATCCGCAGCAGCTCTGTTAGCATTAGGCGCTTCCATCACATCCTTCGCAGCTTCCAAGGGAACCTGGATGATGGTTGATGGCGAGTGGTATTGCTACGACAAGAACGGTGAGGCATACACAAACACATTCTGCTCCAGCAATGGTAAAGAATACTATGTAGGCGATGACGGTGAGCTCGTTCGTTCCGCATGGGTTGAGGACGGCGCTGACAAGTACTTCGTAAACAGCAGCGGTGCAAAGATCACAAACGACTGGAGATTAACAACTCCGATCGATGATGACAGTGCTGATGAGGAGTGGTTCTACTTCCAGTCTACTGGTAAGATGGCTCACGACAAGAAGATCACTTACAAGAACAAAACATATTACTTCGATGGCGAAGGTAAGATGCTCACAGGTTGGGTAACTTACGATAAAGACGGCGAAGGCAACGTTGATGAGGCTAACGACTTCGATAAAGATAAAACTTTCTACTGCGACGAGACAGGTGCTCGTTTAGAGAAAGCTTGGATCAAAACAACAGAGCCGGGTGTTGAGGATGACAACGCTGATGCTGATGATTACTGGTACTACTTCAAGTCCTCTGGTAAAGCTCAGACAGGTAAGGGTACAAACATCAATGGTCAGACATACCTCTTCAATAAGAAAGGTCAGATGCTTACTGGTTGGGTTGGATACACAGATTCCAACAACGATGGCGAGGATGATTCCTACGTAGAGATCGGTGGAGAGAATAGCAATGAGTTCCTTCACAACTACACAGATGCTTATTTCTGCGGTGACGAGGATGACGGACACGCTAAGAAGAACAAATGGATCAAGACTTGGAGACCGTCCGAGTATGATGCAGAAGATGAAGACAACGATGAGTACTGGTACTCCATCGATAAGAACGGTAAAGTTTACATTCCGTCCAACTCTGATGCTAACAAAGTTGCTTCTGGTCAGAAATATAAATTAACAGACGCAACTCTTGAAGCAAAAGATTACTATGACATTATCGTTAAGAAGAACGTAAACTCCAAGTCCTACTTCTTCAACGAGGATGGCGAGATGCTTTCTAAGTTCATCGAAATCGACGAAGCTGGCGCTAAGAGCGGTCTTACAACTGGTATGTACTACTTCGGCGGCGATGATGATGGTTCCATGAAGACTGGCTCCCAGTCCATCAAGGATGACAACGGCGATACTTACAAGTTCTACTTCGAGAACAAGTCCGGTACAAATAAGGGCGTTGGTATCACTGGTAATAAGTCTGGATACCTTTACTACAAAGGTCTCTTAATCAAGGCTGATGACTATAAGTATCAGTTAGCAACTATCGATGGCCATACATTCATTGTTAATAAGAATGGTGCAATCCAGAAGAACTGCGTAGATTACAAGGAAGACAGCGATCTTCTGTTCTCTGCAAAGGGACTTACTAAAGATGATTTCGTAACAGATAACACCGCTTGGAAGTACAGCCTTAAATCTGGTGCATCTGTAACAGATAATATCACAGCTCCGATCGACATCCATGATGTAATGCCGGAGGACTAATTTCGAGTCTTACGAAATTCTAATTGCAAAACACGGACGGGAAGAAATTCCCGTCCGTTTTTGTTTAGATAGAGAATCTATAAAGCAAAACGGGCGAGGAACAATTCCTCGCCCGCATTTTTGCAATTAGAATTTCTCTTTATGGATGTTTAAAAGTAATTAGTGCATTACCTTTGTAACATCGATCTCGTCAACATTGTTGATGAAGTTACCGCTTACATAGCTGTACTTTGTAAGGCCTTCTGCTGTCTCAAATGTAGCCTTCGGAGTTACTACGTTGCCATTGTCATCTTTAACAACTCTTGTATCGATCAGAACATCGCCGTCTTCCTTGTACTCTACGTTAGAGTGCTGGATAGCACCGTTTGCGTTAACGATGAACTTCTTGCCAAGGACTTCAGCTACCTGATACTTGTAATCATCAGCTGTAAGTAAAAGACCCTTGTAGTAAAGCTTGTTGCTCTTGTTACCAGTGATACCAACACCCTTTGTCTCGGTTGTGCTGTTCTTTGTTCCGAAGTAGAACTTATAAGTATCACCGTTGTCATCCTTAACAGTCTGAGCACCAGTCTTCATGGAACCATCGTCAGCTCCACCGAAGTAGTACATACCTGTAGAAAGATCGCTGTTACCAGTTGTTACCTCGATGAACTTGGATAACATCTCGCCATCCTCGTTGAAGAAGTAATCTTTGGAGTTTACTTTCTTCTTGGTGATGTTGTAGGAATTACCGTTATTCTTGATCTCAAGAGTAGCATCGCCTAAGCTATATTTGTAACCAACTGCAGCGTTGGAATCGGACGGAATGTAAACTTTACCGTTCTTATCGATGTAGTACCACCACTGATCGTTGTCCTCGTCAGCCTCGTCGTACTCGCTCGGCTTCCAAGTCTGGAACCATTTGTTCTTCTTAGCGTGTCCGTCATCCTCGTCGCCGCAGAAGTAAACGTCGCCACCCTTGTAATCAGAGAGTTTTTCTGTGCTGTTCTCATCACCGATCTCAGCATACTCGGAGTTGGATTTTGCTACCCAACCTGTAAGCATACGACCAGAGTTATCGAAGAGGTATGTCTGACCCTTGATGTTGGTTCCCTTACCAGTCTGAGCTTTACCGGAGGACTTGAAGTAGTACCAATACTCATCTGCATCTGCGTCATCATCCTCTACGCCCGGCTCTACGGAGTAGACCCAATCCTTCTCGATACGAGCACCAGTCTCGTCGCAATAGAAGGTTGTGTTCTTATCGAATGTATTGGCTTCGTCAACGTTAGCGTTGCTGTCGTAAGTTACCCAACCTGTGAGCATCTGACCTTCGCTATCGAAGTAATATGTTTTTCCTTTGTATGTGATCTTCTTGTTGGTAGCCATCTTACCAGTAGACTGGAAGTAATACCACTCCTCATCAGCGCTCTCGTCATCGTACGGAGTTGTTAATCTCCAGTCGTTTGTGATCTTAGCACCGCTGCTGTTTACGAAGTACTGATCTCCGTCGTACTCAACCCAAGAAGAACGAACGAGCTGTCCGTCATCTCCTACGAAGTACTCTTTACCATTGCTGGAGCAGAATACGTTTGTATATGCGTCACCGTTTTTGTCGTAGCAATACCACTCGCCATCAACCATCATCCAGGTTCCCTTGGAAGCTGCGAAAGATGTCATGGAAGCGCCTAATGCTAACAGAGCTGCTGCGGATACTACTGCAGCAATTTTAGTCTGCTTTCTCATAATTAATGCACTCTCCTTTTGTTTTTTTGAAACGCTTTTTGAAATTCCTAATTGCATTACGAAGCCATTATACTTCCGATAAGTAAAATTATCAATAGTTTTTTTACAAAAAATGAAGATTTTTTAATAAAGGGAACTATCTTACTTCGCTTCCAGAAATACTCTGTACCTCGAATACACTGGTATTATAGTATATTTTCTTAAGAATTTCCATATCTTTTTTGTTTTTATTTTCTTACGAAATTCTTACGCGAATGCTATTTTTAGCCGATATTGTATAGATATCAGTACAATATGCCCATTTTTACACTTTGTGGCAGCTTTGTGGCAAGGATGTGTCATTACGTAGTGTTCATTTTGATATAATTTTTAAGATATTTTGAACGTGATAATTTCATGTTCAAAATATCATCTTGTATTATCAGAAGTACGTGTTATAATGTTCATATACATCTATTTATTTTTTCGTTTTGAACATGTTCATTTTTAACAGTTTCTTCCTTATTATTAAACAGCAATAATAAGCGATGCAAACAGCTTTGATTCGGAGGACGACTATGGATCGTTTGGGATTACTCTGCAGGAATATTTATGAGAACAACAAGATGACACAGCGGGAGCTGGCGGCGACGATGGATATTTCCCTTGGGACCTGCAACCATCTCGTGAAGGAAGGTCTGGACCAGGAGCTTTTTTCTTTTGATCCGGTGGACGGATCTTATTCCTTATTAAAAGGCGGTGTGGATCTTTTAAGAAATTACCGGATGGACAGCGCCGTGATCCTCGCGGCTGGATTCGGGTCCAGATTTGTACCGCTGACCTTTGAGACGCCGAAGGGACTTCTTGAGGTCTACGGCGAGCGTATGATCGAGCGGCAGATCAAGCAGCTGCATGAAGCGGGCGTCACGGATATCACCATCGTCGTGGGATATCTGAAGGAGAAGTTCGAGTATCTGATCGACAAGTTCGGCGTGAAGCTTCTCTACAACCCGGAATATCACAATAAGAATACGCTGACGACACTCTACCGTGCCCGGGAGTGTTTTATCGGAAGGAACACTTATCTTCTCTCTTCCGACAACTGGATGCGCAACAATATGTACCACACCTACGAGTGCGGCGCATGGTACTCTTCTGTATATATGAAGGGCGAGACTTCCGAGTGGTGTCTTGAGACAAGCAAAAAGGGGCTGCTCACCGGCGTGAAGGTCGGCGGCGAGGACTCCTGGGTCATGTACGGACCGGTATTCTTCTCGAAGGAGTTTTCGGAAAAGTTCTTCCCGGTCCTCGAGGAGTATTATCATACTCCCGGAACGGAGCAGATGTACTGGGAGCAGGTTCTGGCGGACCTCTTAAACGGCGAGGTCGACAGTCATCTTCCCGGAAAGCACCATTTCCTGGTTCCGGAGATGTATATCAACAGGCAGCCGGACAACCAGGTATATGAGTTCGAGAATCTTGAGGAGCTCCGCCTCTTCGACGAGCGCTACCAGAACCATTCCGACAATATCGCCATGGAGCTGATCTCCGAGGTGCTGCAGGTTCCGGAGTCTGAGATCACGGGCATTAAATGCCTGAAGACCGGCATGACGAACAAGTCTTTCCTGTTTAAGGTTCACGGCAAGTCCTATATCTGCCGGATTCCTGGTCCGGGAACCGAGCTTCTGATCAACCGGAAGCAGGAAAAGGCGGTCTATGACGCAGTAAAGGATTACGGCATCACCGAACATGTTGTATACATGAACGGAGAGACCGGCTACAAGATTTCCGAGTATTATGAGGGGGCGCGCAACAGCGATCCGCGCGACTGGGATGATGTGGCGCGGTGCATGGCACTTGTGGAGAAGCTCCATGATTCGAAGCTCCATGTGGACCATTCTTTTGATATCCGGGAGCGGATCGGCTTCTATGAGGCGCTGTGCCGCGGATATGAGAAGAAGCTTTTTGAGGATTATCCGGAAGTGAAGTCCCATATGACCACGCTGCTTGACCGTCTCGACCGTCTGAACCGGCCGAAGGTCCTGTCCCATATCGACAGCGTGTGCGACAACTTCCTGTTCCTGCCGGACGGGGATCTCCGCCTGATCGACTGGGAGTACTCCGGCATGTGCGATCCGCTGATTGATGTGAGCATGTGCGCGATCTATTCTTATTATAATGATTTTGAGGTCGAAAAGCTGATCAAGCTCTACCTGCACCGAGAACCGACATCTGAGGAGCGGTTTGTGTACTACACTTATATTGCCCTCGGCGGATTCTTGTGGTGTTTGTGGGCGGTGTATAAGAGCAGTGTCGGTGAGGAGTTTGGCGATTATACGATCGTGATGTACCGGTATGCGAAGCGGTTTTATAAGAAGATTATTACCTCGCCGGATTTTCTTGGAATCGGAGACGGCGGGACACTGAGATAACCGTACTGGCGGTCTGCGGCTTTCCTGGTGCGGCATTCGTAAGAACGCAGGTCAGGAAACTGATCCGGAAAAGCCGAATAATCGCCACATTTTCAATTGAATTTTTGCAAGACGTATGTGTGTTTTTATGCTATACTGAAAATACGCAGATAACGTCCATAGAGTCCCGGGATGGAACTGTGACAGAAATACAGTTATCCCGGGATCTTTTTTATAACTGATCGACGGTTTCGGAAGTACAGCGCTGCCTGGTACCGGCAGTTACATCCGGCATCAGGTCTGTCAGCTTGCAAGATAAGAATTTTAATGTACAACTTTTAAAGGGGGATTTCCATGAGACAAAAGAAACGGGCGGCGGCGGTTCTTTTAAGTGCCGTCATGGCTTTTTCCGCGGTGAGTCCGGCGGTTCCGGTATGGGCGGCTTCCTGGCAGAAGAACGCCTCCGGCTCCTATATTGGAAGTGATGGTTCCGTGCTTACCGGTATCCTGTCCCGGGGTGTCGATGTTTCCCAATGGCAGCAGAATATCAACTGGTCCGCGGTCGCCGCTGATGATATCCAGTTCGCGATGATCGGAACGCGGTACAACAATGCGGTGGATCCGTATTTTGATACAAATGTGCGTGGAGCAGCGGCGGCGGGACTCCGCGTCGGTG
>UMJT01026192.1_pt1 | contig 9957 bp, 8 predicted proteins | sample 1966111 | NCBI WGS metagenome assembly UMJT01 (sample SAMEA4836159, study PRJEB28245) | human gut metagenome | biome: gut microbiome; material: fecal sample | place: Denmark | collected 2008
CTGGACGAGCCTTCTATTGGCCTGCACCCTTCCAATATTGTCGGGTTGACCGGAGTGATGCACGACCTGATTGCCGACGGCAACTCGGTCGTGCTGGTGGATCATGATACTCAAATTCTTTCCGAAGCGGACTGGATTGTTGAGATGGGACCGCAGGCGGGGGCGGACGGCGGATATGTGATTGCCCAGGGGACTGTTCCGGAAATCATACAAAGTGCCGCCTCCAAGATAGGCCCTTTTTTATCGGGGAAAAGCCGCGTCTCCAGCGGAAAAAAGCAAAATAAGGATTCTGTTTTTGAAAACGGAATGATTCGTCTTTCTACGTCGGAAATTCATACGGTAAAGCCCCTGGAAGTGGAAATCCCCAAGGGAAGGCTGACTGTTGTGACCGGCGTTTCCGGTTCGGGGAAAACAACCCTGGTCTTAGAGAGCCTTGTCCCCGGGCTGGAAGCATCCATCGCCGGAAGACCGATGCCGGAGCATGTAAAGCTGGTGAAAGCAGACGGAATTGGGCAGGTTAAACTGATTGACGCCACGCCAATTGGCATCAATGTTCGTTCTACTGTCGCAACCTATGCAAATATCCACGATGAGCTGCGCAAAATATATGCGAGAACAAAAGAAGCAAAACAGCACGGTTTCAAGGCCGGCGATTTTTCCTACAACACCGGGAAACTGCGCTGTCCTGTCTGTGACGGTACGGGAAGCATCAGCCTTGACGTGCAGTTTCTGCCGGATGTGGATATCCCCTGCCCGGAATGCCGGGGAGCACGGTATGGAAAAGAAGCGGGGTTGGTTCACTATCAGAATAAAACGGGAGAGCAATATACCCTGCCGGATTTGATGGCAATGGATGTCCACACTGCCCGAAAAGTCTGCCGGGATATGCGGCTGGTTCATCAACGCCTGCGGGTGTTGGAGGATTTGGGCCTGGGATATCTTACACTCGGTGAGGAAACACCGAGCCTGTCCGGCGGGGAGGCACAGCGTCTGAAGCTTGCAAGTGAAATGGGGAAAAGCCAGACGGATTCTGTCTTTGTGTTTGACGAGCCGACGATCGGGCTTCATCCGCTGGATGTGCAGACCTTGCTCAGCGTTTTTCAAACCCTTATTCTGAACGGGGCAACTGTGATTGTGATCGAGCATGATTTGGATGTTATCCGCTGTGCCGACTATATCGTTGATATGGGACCAGGCGGCGGAGAAGAGGGCGGCAGGATTGTGGCCGCCGGTACGCCGGAAGAAATCAAAAATGCGCCGCAAAGCGTCACTGGGAAATATCTGTAGGGAGAGGCAGCGATCCCTACACACTTTCACGGCCTCTTTATATTGATTTGAAATATTTGTGCAATAATAAAGAAGTAATTTTCATTTTTATCTTCGGCGCTGCTACACACAGGAAATGTTGGATACCACGTTTTCCAAAGGAATCCATGCGCAGCAAAGAGATTCCGTCGGAAGCGGCTCGTATCTTTGTGGATAGATTTGGAGCAGACTGCCGATGGATAAAACAGCGGAGAGCCCTGTCCGTTTCTATACAGGTGCGTGCCTAAACGTTGGCGCCGCCTGCAGCTATTTTTCTTGACTTACAATTCCCAACAGGTTTAGTGTATTGCTTAACGCTGGAAAATTCCCGTCTCCTGTGTTGTGTTTTTCCATGCGGATTTAGGTGAAGAAACTGCGTTTTTAAAATGGGATTTCTTTTTCTTTACACAGACGCAAAGCGCCTTGCCTTTTTGGATGCCGGGATAGTCGGCGCTCAGGGCAAGGTGCTTTTTTATTTTGAAGTGCAGAATTTTAAGAAAGATTTCTGTATTTATAGGTGAGAAAGCTAAATACAATTTACTTTCTCGCTGCACCTTGAAAACTTGAATAGCCGCCGGAGGTGATACCGGTTTTGCGGATAGTGTGCGATAATATCCTTGTGGAGCACGCCCGTAAATGAAATGCGCATAGCGGAGCCTGAAAATACGCGGTCGCAAATGAGCGCAGGAAATGGTCCGGCGGTTAGGCGCTTTATTATATTTTGAAAAAAAAAGGAGGACCTTTATAAACGAAGTCCCGATTTGGGAAAAAAGCAATCTTACATTAGAGGAAGCAGCGGCATATTCGGGGATTGGAATCAATAAATTGAGACAGCTTACGAATGATGAGGACTGCGAATTTGTACTTTGGCTTGGAACGAAACGGCTCATTAAGAGACGTAAATTCGATGAATATATTGAAAAGCTTTATGCCTTTTTATTAGAGCTTTAATGAATAGCTTGGAGTCTAATAAATTTATTTCTTTGTTGATAGAAATAAGAAAAAATGATATACTTATACATAATCTTATAACAGTTTTGAATTGATTGTTTATACAGAGAAAGCGTAATAAGGTATCATAAAATTATGTTTTAAAAAATTCAGATGCGATGAAAGACAAGGTCTGCTTTTCTATTAGTATGATTTACTAAAGAATATATATAATGAATTTTTATATGGGTGAGGAGAAATGGTGGTATGGTACAGATTTTAAAAAAGTCCCAAATAGTTTTTTTATCCATAGTAACTTTATTTAGAATATTTTTATCTCAATGGATTGGAAATTGGTACCCATCTTCTCAGACTTTTGATGACTATATATTAGTAACCTATGCAAATATCACTGAGCATTTTAGAACACCAAATATTAATTCTTTAATAAAGGATATGGGATACCCTTTATTTTTAGACTTTGTACATTTGACAGGATTGAGTTATAATATTGTACTATCAATAATTTGGGTGATTGCAGCCATCTTAATGGTAAGATTATTCAGCAGATTTGGTTTGCAACCCATTTTTCTAATTTTTATATACCTTTTTGTTTTATTTACTCCTTGTGCATTCGATTATTATGTTGGTACAAGACTCTATCGAAATTCTATAATTGCACCTTTTCTCTTTATTGTTTTTGCGCTTATGCTTATTCTGATTGTAGATGTTTTGAAGAATAAAGATATCAGTGCGAAAAAGATTTTATTGAATATTATTGCGCTAAGCTTTTTCTTTACCTTTACCTATTATATCAAAGAAGATGGATTTTGGATGCTTCCTTGTTTGGCTCTTATGTTTGCGATTTGTATAGGAATTTCACTTTATCATTACTTTAAGAATAAAGATAACAGAAATCCGATACGATTGTTACGTTTGATAATCATGTTATTTTTGCCGTTAATTTTGTTTTACGCCGGAACAAATTTTTACAAAGGAGTAAATTACCATTTTTTTGGGGTTTATGAGATTAATACTAGAACTGAGGGAGAGCTTGGAAAATTCGTTTCCAGCATATATAAAATAAAATCGGACCATAGAGATAAAAACATATGGGCTCCATATGATGCAATTGAAAAAGCTTTCGATGCATCAGAAACTTTACAGAAGTATCCTGAATTAGAAGAGAGCATTCTGAATACGGTTTGGTTCGATGGTGGGAAAAGTATGATTGCGGGAGATTTTTTGACTTGGGTACTGAGAACCTCATTGGATTCAACTGGGCTTTGGAAGTCCGATGCGCAGATAAATGAATTGTTTGCACAAGTGAATGAGGAAATATCTCAGGCATTTGTTGATGGTACACTTGAGAAGGACGATCGAATCTCGCTTACCTCTTCCGGAGGAAGTCGGACGTTTAGCGAAATTTTGGAATTACAGGATGAAATAACACAAACCTATAGAACCTCCATCCTAATGGAGGGTTATGTTGCTCAAAAAGGCCAAACAGAATATAACCGTCTGGAATCCTGTTCTACAGCCTCCTATATTACCAATATGAATTTTCTTCCGATAGAAAATGGCTATACTGCTGGTTTTCAAGAGAAAAAAGCAATGGTGGGTAATAGTATTGCATCAGGCATTATTAAGCTTTATTCAATTTTAAATCCTATGCTTTGTCTAATAGCGATCGTCGGCTTTTTCTTGACCCTCATATCACTTTTAGCACGTAAAAATCAAGCTTCAAAAGAAACAAAGCGGTTATTTGTTTTTGCGCTGTCAACCGTTTTTGTTTTTGCTGGGATGTCGCTAGTTTATGCATTTGGCATTAGCTGGTTTAGCGAGTTTATATGGCGGGAAACAAATATTATAAATACTAATGTTCTCAAACTTTATACGATTGGTATTGTACCCATGCTTTGTATGGTAGAACTTTTTGGGCTGTATTTGTTTTCAAATTGCATAAAAAAGGCCCTACCATTCTTTAGCTCTCGTTTAAAAAAAGGATAGTTTTCATAGAAAGCATTATAGCCTTTAGATAAAAGATAGGACGATTCTATAGGCGATAAGTTTTATGGAATAGTTTTGTTTTTCGTTGACATTGAAAAGTACAATGTAATATACTTAACAAAGCAGTGTTTTTTAAGATTTTGCTCAAGTTGTCAAGATTCGATAAACCAGGAAGCAATATTGGCAATAAGCTTTGTTTGCATAGTAACTGTATTAACAAGCAAATTTAAAAATTATTTTTTGTGGTACTGCATGATGCATGAAGCCGAAGGAGTGATGTCATTCATGTCTCGCGAACACCTGCTTCTCCATACTGGAGAAGACACGATCCACGATCCCAAAATAGAGAAAAAGAATCTATCTCCTAAGGACAAGCGGAAGAACTTTTGGTTTTACCATAAGTGGCATATTGTAATTGTGCTGGTAGTTTTGGTTTTTGCCGCCCTTCTTTCCAAGGATTTCTTCAACCGGGTAAATCCTGATTATGAGATTGGATTGCTGACAAAAACCTCTTTTCCGGAGGATGCGGTCAACCAGCTGCAGGAGGCTTTGGCTGAAAAAGCCGTCGACAGGAATAACGACGGCCAGGTTATCGTTCGGGTAAACCAATATGTGATTGTTCCCGGCAGTGGTGAGGAATTAACCTCAGACGGACAGGCGGCTTCCGCGCCGGCGGAGGGAAGTGCTTCTGCGTCCAGCAGTATGGAGGGTCAGGAAGCTTCCAGCCAGTATGTGGACGCTAATATGCAGATGGCTTCGATGGTAAAATTTTCCGTAGATACTCAGGATGACCAAAGCATCATTTTTTTGGTCGCAGAGGATAGTATCGATTATTTCCAGAATAGCTACCATCTTTTTGCCAAATCTGATTATTCCAGCCCGGATATGGAATCCAGCGATACCGGCGACATTGGCATACCGTGGGAGGAGCTTCCTTATTTGGACGGTTTGAAGCTGACCGTGCAGAGCTGGGATGACAATTACAACGATATCGAAGTGGATGTTACGGATTCCTTCCGGGAGCTTCGGGTGTGTATCCGGGACTTTGAACAGCTGAGCCATAAGGATGACCAGGCGACAATAGATTATTATAACGACAGCAAGGAATTGCTGGAAAGCTTAAAAACCAAATAACAGGAAAGAGTGAGGCACCAATGAAAAGCGATTGCGTAAGAAAGGGAACCGAGGGCGCTCCCAAAAGAGCGCTGTTTCATGCGCTGGGAATGACAGAGGAGGAATTGAACCGGCCTCTAGTGGGAATTGTCAATTCCTATAATGAAATCGTGCCCGGCCATATGAATCTGGATAAAATTACTGAAGCGGTGAAAATCGGCGTGGCTATGGGCGGCGGCACTCCCGTGGTGTTTCCGGCTATCGCCGTGTGCGACGGTATCGCTATGGGGCATCAGGGGATGAAATATTCCTTGGTCACCCGGGACCTGATTGCTGATTCCACAGAGGCTATGGCTATCGCTCACGCTTTCGACGCTTTGGTGATGATCCCCAACTGTGATAAAAATGTGCCCGGCCTGCTGATGGCGGCAGCCCGGCTGAATATCCCGACAATTTTTGTCAGCGGCGGCCCGATGCTGGCCGGCCGAGTAGACGGCCGGAAAACCAGCTTTTCCAGCATTTCAGAAGCGGTAGGCGAATTTACCGCCGGCCGCATTGACGAGACTAAGCTCAGCGAGTTTGAGCAAAAAACCTGCCCAACCTGCGGGTCATGCTCCGGTATGTATACAGCGAACTCCATGAACTGCCTTACCGAGGTGCTGGGTATGGGGCTGCGGGGCAACGGCACTATTCCCGCGGTATATTCCCAGCGCATCCAGCTGGCCAAGGAGGCCGGTATGCAGGTGATGGAGCTTTTCCGCAGAAATATCCGTCCTCGGGATATTATGACCGAGGAAGCGTTTCGTAATGCTCTGACCATGGATATGGCTTTGGGATGCAGCACCAACTCCATGTTGCATCTGCCGGCTATCGCCAATGAGTGCGGAATCCGCTTAAATGTAGAGATTGCCAATGAAATTAGTGAGAAAACACCCAACCTGTGCCACCTGGCGCCGGCTGGTCCCACCTATATGGAGGATTTAAACGAGGCCGGCGGTGTTTATGCTGTGATGAACGAGATCAACAAGCTTGGCTTACTGCATACGGAGCTGATGACCTGTACCGGGAAAACCGTAGCGGAGAATATTCAGGGATGCGTCAATCTCAATCCCGAGGTGATCCGTCCGGTGGAGAATCCTTACAGTAAGACTGGCGGCATCGCTGTGCTGAAAGGAAATTTGGCGCCGGATTCCTGTGTGGTCAAGCGTTCGGCGGTAGCACCGGAGATGCTGCGGCACGAGGGCCCCGCTCGGGTATTCGACTGCGAGGAGGACGCAATGGAGGCGATTACCAGCGGCAAAATCCAGGAAGGCGATGTAGTGGTGATCCGCTATGAGGGCCCCAAGGGCGGTCCTGGAATGCGGGAAATGCTGAATCCCACCTCCGCGATCATGGGGATGGGCCTTGGCAGTACCGTGGCCCTGATTACCGACGGGCGTTTCAGCGGCGCCACCAGAGGAGCGGCCATCGGCCATGTTTCTCCCGAGGCGGCGGTGGGAGGACCGATCGCGCTGGTAAGGGAAGGAGATATTATCTCCATCGATATTGTAAACCACGCTATCAACGTAAAAGTCAGCGACGGGGAGATGGCCAAACGTAAGGCTTCCTGGAAGCCTAGAGAGCCTAAGATTACCACAGGCTATTTGGCCAGATACGCCGCTATGGTTACCAGCGGCAACCGCGGCGCCGTGCTGGAAGCGGTAAAATCGTAAAAACCACCCTATCGCTGATAGAACCTTTAAAAGGAACCTTAATCTATAAAAGCGGAAAGGCTGCGGTTGACAGTGCCTTTCTGTCCAGCTTTCGCCGTTTTGAATAACTCGATGAAATCAATGTAAAATAAATAAAAGCCGGCAGGTTTGGAGGAGCTTCTTTTTCGCGCATAAGCTTCTGCTATCCTGTCGGTTTTTCTGTTTTACGGTATCCCGCCTCTTTCATTTTGCAGTATACGGTGCTGCGGCCCAAATGGGTCTGCTTGGTGATCTCTGTCACTGAGATTTTTCCTTGGGCCCATTGCTCTGCCAAATCCCAAAATTCCTCAGGAAGCTCATAGGGCCGTCGCCCGAATCGCACCCCTTTTGCCTTAGCGGCGGCGATACCCTCGGCCTGCCGCTGACGGATATTTTCCCGCTCAATTTGAGCGGTATAAGACATGATTTGAAGCACCAGATCCGCAATAAAGGTGCCCAATAAGTCCTTTCCATAGGTGGTGTCCAGCAATGGCATATCAAGTACTTTGATATCAGCTTTATGGTCTTTGGTAATGATACGCCATTGGTCGATAATGTCTTCGTAATTACGGCCTAACCGGTCAATAGATTTAATGATCAAAAGGTCTCCAGAGGAAAGGCGGCGCAGCATACGCTTATAAGCGGGGCGGTTGAAATCCTTGCCGCTTTGCTTTTCTATGTACAGGTTCCTGGGAGGAATATTGTACTCTTTCAGAGCGATCAGCTGGCGGTCTTCATTTTGCTCTTTTGTGGATACACGGATATAACCAAAGATGCTCATAACTCCTCCTATAAGTGAAGATAAAATGATTAGAAAGATGGAATAGATGAATAGGTTAGGTTCGACGTTGGTAGAGGAAGCCCAGTTAATTTACGAAAAAGAAAATTAAGACGGAAATAGAAATCCCCCGCAGGAAGAATCCGGCGCAGCCGTTTCTTTTGCGGGGGAAGACAAGAGCGGTTTTTTGGGGCCAAAGGTTCGTCCTGAAAGAGGCTGGCTCCTGGCAGCTTCCATGGTGATCCACGGTAATTTCCACATCTTGTCCCGGATTCATTACAGTGCCGTCTAAAGAAATAGAGCCAAATAAGGTTTGGCCGCTTACTTCCGGCTCAAATTCAAAAGACGCCCTTTCCTTGGTTCAGTAACCTTCCAAATTAGAATTGCACTCACATGAAGATTTTTCAATGGCCGCTTGACAATTACCCGAGTTTTCCAATTGCCATCCCCTCCTGGGATTAATAGCCATCGAAACAGCACAGAATGGAAGGGGCAAGTGTAAGGCTTAACGCAATAGCGGCAGGTTTTCTCATTAGTAAGTCACCTCGCAGGCAACAATAAGTAAAATGTTTAATTTAGTTCCCTATTATAGCAAAAAGTGGAAGCCTTGTCCATTAAATGTGAAAGGAGTTGAAGGAATTTCACAAAGCGGATGCATAAAAAATATCTTTGATCATACTGAAAAAAGGCTGAGTTTTCTTGTTCGCAACACAAAAACGGACAGGAAACCCTGTCCGTTTTTATGCTTTTTATAAATGCTTATCATAAGCTGTTAATCCGAAATTTCATAAAACGCGGTTTTTCCACCTGGGAAAGCGCCGCTGGCAAAGGAGTATGTCTCCCCATCTAGTTCCACTGTGTATACGGAGAGGGTAAAGGTTCTCTTAGTGTCGGGATGAAGCACCGTGACACAGCGGCCGGTAGAATTCCATCGGTATTGGTATAGATCCTTTCCGCCTACGCAAAAGAACCTGCTATCGCTGTCGCAGGTGCCCAAAAACTCAGTTTTCATTGACAAGCCTTCTTTCTCATATACCGTTTCGCTAAGAGATAGATACCCTGGGCGCAGGCAATTCCCAGCACTGCTCCGCCCAGCACGTCGGTTGGATAGTGGACAAACAGGTAAAGTCTGGAAAACCCAATGCATACCGCCAGCGCCAATCCGGCGGCGCCAAATTTCCGGTCGGCTTTCCAGAGAATCCACGCAGCGGTAAAGGAAGAGGCTGTATGGCCGGAAGGAAAGGAAGAACCGGAGGGGAGAGGGATCAGCTGCTGTACGGTGGGATCAGCTACTAAAGGCCGTTCCCGCATAATCAGGTTTTTTAGGCCGATTTCCCCGATCAGGAAGGTAACTAATAGGGAAACCAGCATCAAAGCCCCATACCGCCTATACTTTTGAAAACACAGCAGAAGTATGGCGGTCAAAATCCAGACTGCTCCGTATTCTCCCAGATTGGTAAAAAAAATCATAACTTTGTCCAGCGCCGGATTGTGAAGGGCTTGCAGAGAGTATAAAAAGGATAGCTCCATTTGGTCACCGCCCCGTGTTTAGATTCTTTTATCCATTATACCATAAAGGAAACCGCGAGGGAACAGGAAATCTGACCCGAGGAGAAATTAAAAAATAAGATAAATTCTAATAATAAGATGCAAATGAAAAATGAACCTTTTTTATACTCTGACTTTTCCAGCGCCTTGCATAATTTCCCATTGTTTGCAAACACTACCTGGGCAAACAGATTTTTATTTTTAAAGGGAGATTTTATAGATGAAAGCAACTGGAATTGTCAGAAGAATTGATGACTTAGGAAGAGTGGTGATCCCCAAGGAAATTCGCCGCACCTTACGAATCCGAGAGGGTGACCCGCTGGAGATTTACACAGACCCGGAAGGGGAGGTCATCTTTAAAAAATATTCTCCGGTGGGGGAAATGTCGCCCTTTGCCGCCCAGTATGCGGAGGTGCTGTCGAAAACGGCGTCTTTGCCTACCGTGATCTGTGATACGGATCATGTGATCGCGGCGGCGGGAGTTTCGAAAAAGGAATATCTGGAACGCCGCGTGACACCGGCGCTGGAAGATTTAATGGAGGG
>UMJT01005693.1_pt1 | contig 9882 bp, 14 predicted proteins | sample 1966111 | NCBI WGS metagenome assembly UMJT01 (sample SAMEA4836159, study PRJEB28245) | human gut metagenome | biome: gut microbiome; material: fecal sample | place: Denmark | collected 2008
GTCGATCATGCCGCCAACGATGAATCCCTTGCGGCTCTCCCGTTCCTCAGGCTTACTCATGATACAGCTCCTCTCTTGTGCAGAATTCTATATTTCTATAAAGCTAATTTTATAGATATTTCTTTAACCCCTGACGCAGCACTTCATTGATAGACTCTGTAAGATTTTTTCCCTCCTCCAGCGCCATTCTTCTCAAAGCCTTATCTATATCCCGATCCAAAAAATAAGCTCGCTGCACCCGGTCTTTCTTTTCTGTAGGCGCCGTTGCCGCAGTCGGCTCCCGTTTTTTTTCCTGACTCTGCTGCCCCTGCCCAATAATAGACTTAAACGCGGCTTCCTGGTCAAATTTTGCTTTTCCTGCCATTACTCATTGACTCCTTTCAAAAATTCTTCAATAAAGGCTCTGTAGTCCTCTGCTACCGTAGACTTTCCTGCATAGTCAAATATGTCGGCTCGGTTCGCCTGGGCCTCCTCAACGGCCACCGCAGAGCGGATATAAGTCTTGTAGATCGGCGCCGAAATGTACTCGCTCAACTGCTCTGCCAGTTCCTTGATCTGCCGGCTAATGTTCGCCCTGGGATTAAACCTGGTAAACAGGATGCCACGGATCTTCACGCCAGGATTACAATACTTCTGGACGCTGGTGACCGTCTCATTGAGCTGGGAGATCCCGGCCGTTGCGAAGATCCCGGCCGTGGTAGGGATCAGAATATCCGTGGCACAGGTAAAGGCGTTCACCGTCAGCACCCCCAGGGAGGGCGGCGTGTCGATCACGATGAAGTCATACTCGCCGGCGACCGGGGCCACGGCCTCCTTCAGCCGGTGCTCCTTCCCTGTCTGGGACAGCTCCTGCTCCGCTCCAGCCAACATGATATTTGCCGGAACAACATCATAACCGCCCTTCGTGTGCTGGATGGCCTCCCGGACGTTGCTGCCGCGTTTCATCACCTCGTAGACCGTCAGGACGTTGTAGTTCTCCGCTCCACAGGCCGTAGAGAAGTTCCCCTGGGGATCGAGGTCAATGCCCAGCACCTTGTATCCTTTCTCCGCCAGTCCTGCAGCAAGGGCCTGGGCCGTGGTGGTTTTGCCAACGCCACCTTTCTGATTGGCTACTGCAATTATCATTTGTCACACTCCTCCTACAATCATAGAATTATAATTTTCTATGAATCTATATTTCTATTTTACTATATATCTATTTTTATAGCAATATAGAAATCCAGAAAATAAAAGTAAGCCGGCGTCAAAAAAGACGCCGGCTTACTTTTAGCCGTCCTTGCTCTCTCTGGCCCACAGTCCAACCGGGGAGACGCCAGGACACCCAGGCATATACCAGCCTTCAGAGTTGTACTCAAAGGAGACTGGACGCCAGGTGCCCCCGCCGAGCCGATCCGGAAGCAACACCTCCAGGCCCTGGCCGCAGTGAATGTCCCAGCCGTCCCAGGTCAGACGATCACGCTCCGGCTCATAGCTGATTTGCAAGACTTTTCGAGACATAGTTATCCCTCCAATCAGTCCTCATAGTGTCCCCGGCAGGACAAAACGACGATGCTGTCATTTTCAACGGTATAAACAAGTCGGTTCGTATCATCAATACGTTTACTCATGCCTTTGATCTTCCGCAGCAACTCCGCTTTTCCTATGCCCTGCACTGCCCCATCACGCTGCAGCTCCTGGAGCAGCTTATTGATCCGCTTCAGCGTTTTCTTATCCTCTGACTGCCAGTACAGGTAATCTGCCCAGGCGTCAGGCGAAAAGGTAATGTTATGTGCCATCGCCCGCCATCGCCTCCAGCTCCTCCATCGTTTTCACAATCCCAAAGCCGGCGCGCACCTGCTCCAGACCTCTTTCCAGCTTTCCAAGATAGGCAGCATTCCGCTCTGCCTTCTCCAGCTCATTAAACCGTTCCTCGCTGATGATCACCACATTTTTTTCGGCTTTTCTGGTTACAATTACCGTTTCTCCCCTGTCCGTCACTCTGTCGCAGAAATCCTTCAAGCGACCACGGGCAGTCGAAAAGTTAATTGCGATCATAGTACACACCTCCATTCCATATTATGCACCATATCTTGTACTATATATTGTACCACATCAAGCCAATTAAAGCAAGTACTACTTATTTCATATCCCACCACTTGCGAATTGTTTTGGGATCAAGGCCCGTGTCCCGGTGACAATCGGCCTTGCAGCCCTCCGGATGCTGCCGGCGCCACTCGAATACTCGGCTTTTCGCCGTACCACTGCCGATAGGCCGCCCCTGTTTTGTTTCTCCAATATCCCTTAAAATCGCCAGCTGTCCCCGTGCCAATCGCAAATGCTGCTCCTGCTTACGCCAATTCCGTTTATTGACGGGCATAGAAAGACCGGACAACTTTGCTATGTCATCCCTGGGGAACGTCACATAGCTCTCGTTGAACATTTCCAGTGCGCACACAACATCGTCCTTTGTAAATCGGTTAATGTCTTCCACGCTCATATCGTCATAGGGCTTCAGCAACGCGAAAGCATCCCGGCGCAGCTCGTCCTCACTGATCCCGCACTTTTTCGCATAAATCGCCAGCGTCATAATCCCATAAAACCGATGGCCCACCCGGATCTCCTCCTCAATCCTATGCAGCCACCAGTCGTAAAGGTCACGCTTGACTGTCCAGCGTCCCCGCCGTTCCTTCTTTACGATCCGCCGCTCATACCAATCCGGGTACTTCTCTTTAGCCTCAGCCAGCGACAACCGGCTCTTTCTCATAAGGCCCTCAAGCCGCTGCTGCTCCCCATTGCTGTCCGGAATATAGTCAAGCAGCCGTTCCAACTCCACCGGCCCACCGAACCGATAGGCCGTTACAGGATACTCCCGCCCCAGTTTAGATCCGGAACCGACCACCCGGAACCCCTGTAAAATTCCTTGTATCTGCGGCTCTTTAATCGTAGAAGTAAACCTGTTCCATATCTGCCGGGTGAGAGAGTATTTTAATTCTTTTAAGTATTTCTGATTATGCGGGTACATTGGAATTGGTTCTTTCAGAACATAATACAAATGAAGCCCTGTCCCGCTGTTTACAACAAAAGTTGCCTTGGGCAGAATATCTTTGTTCATCTGGTGAAGCGTGTCCCGGAGCTGAGGCATCCCTACACCATCCAGATCAAACACCAGGGCATAGAGATACCTGGCGTTCTTACCGCTCCGCTGCCGGCCAAAGTACGAGATTGGGGACATAATAGTAAAATCCGTGTCGTAGACCTCCGACAGCTCCGACAGTTCATCGGTAATGGTATAGCGTTTGGCCTTTCCCGCCTCCTTGATTTCCAGGGCAATCCCTGCGGCCCTCGGCACTGTCACCGCGATCCCGTTGCCTTTCTCGTCCTCAAAATGGCCTTTCCGCTCGAAGCTGCCCACCGGGAAGATCTCCCGGTAAAACTCAAAGGGCATGACCGGCTCTAAGAACTTCTCCAAATGCTCATTTTTTTCCCGGTACAAGTCCTGCAGCCGCTCCATGACGGCCTGCTGATCTGCAGCCATACTCTTACCTCCAAAAGAAAAAGTAGCAAAAAGAAAATCCGCTGCGGCGGGGAACGCCTGCGGGCGGGAGAGGGGGGAAAGGGGAGCCAAAGAGCGGCCCCTCCGGGGCCTTAAAGAGAAAGTCACCTCCCCTTCCCCCCCTGGCTCCGGCCATGGAAATGATGGAAAACCCTACGGGTTTACCACATTCCCACAGCCTCCGCCCACCCCCCTTTTCCCCTCCGACTTTCTCTCGAAAAAAGAATACTTTTTGTTATTTTTGGATACGATACCAAAGGGCATCTGCCCTTTGGGGGGCATATATTATCAATAGATTTTTTCCCTATTTTCGACAAGTCAGATTTCACCATCTTTTTACCTGCCCTCGCCCCCCCATTACACGGCATATATTATCAATAGATTTTTTCCCTATTTTTGATTGTTATTATAGCCTGTCCAGGAGAGCTTTTCAAGGCCCCTGGACAGGCTTCTTCACGTCAGGCATTAAATCCTCTGGAACGTCGCCCAGCGGCTTAGTGTGTACGATTGCTACTTCCCAATATTTAGATCGAAAATTCCGTTTTAACCGCTGCTGCCGAGCTATCACCACATTTCCACGATAAAAAGGATCTTCCGAATTCTGCTCCATAGTCTCCCGCATCTTTTCATAGCTGCCGTTATATTTACCAGTTATTCCGATCTTGGCAACCAGCCACTCTTTCCCCTCTGGGAACATTTCATCTTCTATCTGCTTTCTTACTACCGATTCCGCAAACTCTACTGAATACGGACTCTGAATGATGGTTTCCCACAGTTTTACTTTATACAGCCGCTTTCTTCCGTCCCTAAACGAGTATTCTTTTTCTTCAGAATGTACTACGACATACCCGGGCCGCTCCTTTTTAGGCTTCAGCCCTCGATCTGCATTAGCCCGTTCTTTTGCGATTCGCAATAAATTAGCGTTCAGGCGGCGCTGGTGGGCACTCTCCGCCCGCTCTGCCTCCAGGGCCGCCCTCCATGCCTCTACCGCCTGGTTGGCCTTCAGAGCGGCTTCCTGGGCCTTTCTGTCGGCTTCTCTGTTAGCCTCTCTTATTTCTTTATCCGCCTCGGACTTTGTAATCCTGGCTTTCTGCTCCGCATCGGAAAGCTGCCGCAACAGCTTGGCATATTCGGCCTCCGTCAAAATCACATGAGTACACTCTGGATCAGAATGGCCGCCAGGAACTTCCTTATAGCCCATCATTGTCTTTTTTACAAACTCGCCCATGGCAGCGCACCTCCTTACAGGCCCCGAATGTAGTTGTCGGCCACCACGCTGATCCGGTTATGGCCCAGGGCCTTGCTGCAGATCAGCATGGCCGCCTTGTCCAGCTTTTTCCCGGCCTCGTCCTTTCTGCAGGTATAGACCTGGCTCTGATACCGCTTCCCCGTCCCCCGGTTCACCCGGTCATAGGGAATGTCCTTGATCTCCCTGGCGTGGGCCTTATAGATGGCCGTGGCATAATCTCCCCGGTACCCATGAATATCAGCACTGTTATGGACGTGCTGCCACACCTTTTCCTCTGCCGGCGTGCCGGCGATCCGCTCAATGATCTGCTCCGCATTTTTGCCGATAATCGGGCTTAAACGCTCACGTCCACCCTTTCCGTTGCGAACATGGATAAACCACCCCTCTGGGAACATCCGGGCGTCCTGGAGCATTTCAAGTCGCTTTGTGACGCTCGGCGCCCGCTGCTCCACCGGCACGCTCTCCAGCCGGGAGATCTCCGCCTCGATCTGCTCCCTGGAAACCAGGTCTTTTCCCCGCAGTTCCTGCAATTCCTTTCGACGCAGCCCTGTACCCCGGCAAAACTTAATCAGCTCGTCGTTGTTGGTCTTGGAGAAGTGCCGATCCCGCACTCGATCCCCGCGGCTCCGCTTGATGTCCTCCCGGTTCCGCTTGGGCGGCTTGAAATAGTTTTCGTCATCCGGCGAGATCCCGTATAGCTTCCCCATGGCCTTGGCCTCCAGCTGCACCGTCCACGCAGAGAGCCCCTGGTCTACTCTGACCTGCAGCCACTCATTGACATACTTCCTGGCGCTTTTCAGCGTGGTACACTCCGGGTGCTTCTCCTTGATGTACTTGATAAAATACTTTGTGTGCTTCCAGTAGCTCTTATAGGTGTTAAAGGAGTAGATTTTATCCTTCTCCTCCCCATGCGCCGCAGCCTCTTTCTTGCTCTCGCCAAAGGCTTGCATCCCCGTGAGACGGTCATAGGCTTGCTGGTGAAGATCCTTGGAATACGCTTTATTTCTTCTTCCCACCTGGCCCTCCTTTTTCGGCGTCAGCTTTCAAAATCTATATTTATAGATTTCTATAAATATATAATTCTATATTTCTACAAATAAATTTATATAGTTTTATAGCAATCTATAGTTCTATTCGTTCAAGCAAAGCCGCCTCATGTCAGCTCCCCTCGGAGACTCGGCAATCGGCAAATACACTTTTTAACGTCTTATGTGTGACGGGTTTGGGATCACTCCCTACACTTTTTTGAGCTGCTTATGTGTGCAGCCCCGATTTATTGAGATCTACGGCAGTTCGGGATCTGTCGGTACCTTTGTAGAGGGTGCGGCTCTCCAGGAGATCTACAGTATCCTGGCTACTATCAGAGGGTGGGTCGGGACACGATACATTTTTCTTACCCAGGCTTTCACAAAGATTACTTACTCTGGGGTCCATGGTGTGCTTTCCTGTTCACAAAGGTTACTACGGCAAGCCCGCACACCACATAGGAGCATCAGACCTAAAATGGCTTCTGATTAGCAAACTGCTAAACCCCCAGCCGGCAGTTCCCGGCCAAGACGCTCTGGGCCTAATTACTATTTACCCTCGCCCAGACGAGCATTTTATCATTTCCGCTGCAGCTCCGGCCGCAGCCGCTCCATCCATCACCGCCTTTCTGCCGGGCCGCACTCCCAGGCTCCAGCTCCTGTCGCGGCCTTTTTCTGTTCAGGAACATCTTACCATACTAATCTGAGGGTGTCAACTTATTCAAAAAATTAACTGTATAACGGTTTACCCGTTCACACATAGCGCAAACGGATAAACCGTTATTTAATTCTTTCCCATCACTATAAGGGGAGCCTGTTCAGCGAATAATGAACAGGCTCCCCTTATATATTTGTTTGCTTATATCAGGCGCCCTCGCCTGCTTCACGTCTTCCCATGCAGGAGTGATTACTCCAAGACATACGGTATGCCATGCTCCTTAGCATACTCTTCAGCCTTGCTCCCCTTTACTGTATACACTACTACATTTTCACACTCTTTAAAAACATCTTCTCCTATTTGCGTAACCGTTTCTGGTATTGTTACCTTCTCCAATTCTTTACACCCAGCAAAGGCCTCTCCATTTATTAAATAAACCCCTTCAGGCACAGTAAATTCCTTAAAACTGCATCCAGAAAACGCCCCGCCATCTATTATGCTCAAACCTTCTCCAAACACAACCGTACTCAAATTTTTACATTCTAAAAATGTATCCGGGCCAATATCTGTAATTCCGTTTCCAATTATTACCTCATTCAAATTTTCGTAATTAGAAAAACATAAATATGGAAGCTGTGTCACACCGTCCTCTATAATTATCTTTTGAATATAATCTGCGCATTCTTTCCACGGAACCTCCCTTAACGCTCCTTCCCCGCCTATTGTTAATATTCCCTCTTTTATACTCCACTTAATATCATCTATTGTCCCGCTATCTTCATAATCTATTTCTTCGCTTTTATGAACCGCTATATCTTGCGACGGTGTGATCTGGTTCTCGCAACCAATGCAAAACACTCCCATCACAAACAGGATTCCCAAAAATATTATCTTTCTCATATAATTACCTCGTACTTTTTATTAATAGGCGTCCAGCAAGAAAGAACTTCTTGCTGGACGCCTGTGGCTCAATTACGGCTCAATCCACTGATCCGCATGAGAATCATAATAAGGAACATAATAATTTTTGTATGTCCAGTTTGTAACAGGATACGAACTACGACAGGAATCATGTGCGCACAACGTTACCGTGTAAAAATCATTCTGGTCAATCAATCCGACATGTCCTGCATTTGTTCCATCTTTATTCAATAGATTGATAATGCTTCCCGCAAACGCGCGATTAATATCATCTGTTGCAAAGAACAAATCATTGTTTGTCACATACTGACGAATGCCATATCCCCTATTTCCTGTTGTTGTCCAATAACTGGAATAGGGATACCAAGTATCATCTGGCTTCAGCCCGCCTTCACAAAGACACTGAGAGACAAAATTCGTGCAATCCGTTCCCTCGTCACCCTCAAAATATTTATAGTCGGGGTTATGGCAGGTACTATGCTCACCAACTGTCGCTTTCGTGCAAGACCAATCTCTTGCATAATCTCGTGCCTTAACTCTGTCATAATAATAAATTCTCTCATTATGCGGTGTTGCGGAAGTCGATTCTGTTGACGCGATCATTACAGCAGCATCAGAGACAGCAATCTCTTCTACCAATGCAATTCCAGCCTCATATTGCTCTGCTGCACTTCTTGGTACCAAATTTTGTAAGGCTTCGTACTCGCCTCTTTCCAGAGCACTTTCTACTTCAAATGTTTCCTTGGGTGTATTCTCTTCGCTCATAACGCTGCCAGTCATTACTGCAGGAACAGTAACTCTCATCATTACATTTGTATCTTGCGCTACACCAATATAGTTGTCCTCCATATCCGCAATTCGTCCAGAAATATAGGTCTCTGCTGCTTTAATCTCTTCCGGATCACTCAGCAACTCTTTTGCTCTAATCATTCCTTGAATTGCAGGAATTTCTTCTGCATCAGTTACCTTCAGCGTCCTTTTGAATGCCACCGCAACGATATATTCAGTATTGCCTTCTGCATCTTGGGTCTTTTCGATAATTTCTACAGAACCGTCAGAAATTGTATAAACATCAGTGTATAAACCAGCTACCTCATCCAGAGCCTTTTGAGCAATCGCATTGTCTTCAGAAATAGCGGCCATGGCCGGAACTTCTAATGACATAGCAAAAACTGCCACAATCATAATAGAAATAAATCTTTTAATCATTTACAGCACTCCCCTTTCACAGTACAGTCAATGTTTTCAGCGAACAACTCAACAGCCGGACCATGACAGAAATGAACATCATTTTCTTTCATGGCTCGTCTCCTTTCAGTACTTCACGAACCCTGATACTTGAATATCCTGTCCAGAATTATTTCTGATGGCCAGAGTGTAATTTCCTCGTTCCTCAATCAAGATCGTCTTATCAATACTTCCATCTGTCACATTGATATAGTGAAAAATACCATCAGGATCAATGATGCCAAAATCTACACTTGCACTGTCCGGAGAATATGTCGCATATATCCGTACAGTTTCCCCTGCTTCCATTGGAAGCACCGTCTCGCCTGTGCCTTTTCCATATGCCTTGATTTCCATATTGAACGACCCAGATGCTCTTGTAGATGAATCAACTGCTGCAGTAACTTGTTCTTCTGTAACTATAGGGGAATCAATTGCCTCGGCATTGATACTTAAAGAACAAATCATATTCATACATACCAACACCATGCATAAACGCTTACACATTATTGTCACCCCCTTTCTGATCATTTACCAATCCAAAGGAAATCCTTCTGATCCCTCGCTATCCCATACCTCGCTGTCCATCGCACCAACAGGAATTTCTTCACTTTCTTTTTTGCTTCGATTTATGTATATCAGCATCAATACCACAAAAACCAAAACCACGGCAACAATACCTGTCCTCACTCTTCGCTTGTTGTTCCTGTGTCGACGCTCTTGATCTCCCGTATTCGCATTTCTCTGTGACGGGTTTTCGATGATTTCCTCATTTAGTAAGTAGTCAATCGGAACCTCATAAAGTTTGCTAAGAGTCTTTAAATTTTCCGTAGACGGAACTGCTGCACCTGATTCCCATCTTGAAATCGCTTGCCGCGACACATCAAGTGCCTCGGCAACGTTCATCTGTGTTAACCCCTTCTCTTTACGCAAACACGTCAGTTTTTGCTCCAGTTTCATATTTACACCTTCAAAGTAAGCAAAAGCTCATTAAATGTAAACCGCAAGCGGTTTACATTTAGGCAATCTATGGTTGCCTAAGCACGTTTTTTTGCAAAATTTCACCGAGCAGAGCCGGCTAAAACTCCGATCGGTTCGTTTTTATCTCTGTAGATCTTCATACTCAGCCAGTTCCGCAACATGGTTCCCTCTGTACTCCTCCATTATGGAAGACAGCAGCTCGCTCGCACTCTGGCGCTGCACATAAGCAATTTTCTGAATATCATCGTACAAACTCGGCAGCACCGACAGGCTGATCCGCTTCTTCAGT
>UMJT01002622.1_pt1 | contig 9879 bp, 10 predicted proteins | sample 1966111 | NCBI WGS metagenome assembly UMJT01 (sample SAMEA4836159, study PRJEB28245) | human gut metagenome | biome: gut microbiome; material: fecal sample | place: Denmark | collected 2008
TCATAGAAGAATCTTATTTACAGAGATTTTCTCATACTCTCGCGATTGCTGAAATTGTGCCTATAGTTTCGAAGGCAGAAATCTATGGTCTCTGTCATTTGTACTCTGTGAACAGGTTTCTTTTGTCTTGGCATAATAAAAGGTTCTCCTAATGATATTTGTTGTATCATAGAAGAACCCTTCATAGGACTTTTACAGAAGAACTTTCACACAGTCAGGATGTTGTCGAAGCCAGTCTCTATATATTTCGCCGAATCCGCCTTTACTGAATCCCATATACATAGAGAAGTCAAGTCTGCTTAACCGAGATTCGAGGTCACCAACTGCATCCGTTGCTTCCTCAAATAAATCACCATTTTCTTCTTTCTTCTGGCGGCATGAATAGAACCCCTTAAAAATCAGCGGAAGATCATCTCCGTAAACAGCAGCCATTTCTTTCCAATCATCAAATAAGAGCTGGTAGTAGATCCTGCATTTTTTTCCAGTCCTGTCATCGTATACTTGTTTTAAAGATCCATTTTCTTCATCTACAGTATCGTTCAGTATCTTAACTGCCATTTTGGGCTTGGAACTCCTGCAGATCGGTGTGGGGGAATCCTGTACAGGCGCGGTTTTTCCAGGCATTAAGCAGGACTGTTCTTCCTCATACACAGATCTGCAGATGCAGTCGAGTACTTTTTCTTTCCTTTCCTTTAAAAGTTTATGCCAGAAAATTTGTACATTATCGATATATCCGTAGCGGATAAATTCATCCTCAATTTTGGGTTTAATAAAATCAGCTAAATGGGCGCGGAGAACTCGGTATACCTCCTGATCCATCCTAACTGCTGGGCCGATACACTCTGGATAAAGCCGGCAGGTGTTTCCATCTACGCGGACAAAGGAATGGAGGGCGGAAGACACATAATCTTCTGCGGGGATAAATCCTTTTCCAAAGAGCTCTACCCAGAAGTCGCCGCAGTGATGCATTCCGAAGGTGTCATTATAGATTGAGGTTGTTACCGCTTTCATTGGATCAATACTGCATTTGTAGCTCTGATTCCAAGCAAAGATCGCACTGTCATTCACTTCAGAGAGGGCACTCAGGCCATGTTCCTCGATAAAGTTCTCCTCCATGAGTGAGTTGATATAAACGGGCGTCTCAGTTACACTGCGACCTTCATACTTGGTCTTTACGAGGTACATAAAGGTCATGAGCGAAAATACTTCATTAGAATTTAAGGGTTCAAAACCCATTTCGACTTTTTGCTGTGGTGTCTTGTTGGTATCAGCGTACAGAAAGCGGTATACTGCTTTGTGCGGCAATGTACAATCTGCAAAGTTGACTGTTGGGGGAGATGTGTATCCAAGGATTGCGCTGTACCCGAACGCCACAACATTTTTCCGGTCATGGACCGATACAATTGTTCCATTACTTTTTACAAAGATAGAAAAGTAACTTTCCTGATAAATTTCTTCGAAGCGCTGAGCAATGTAGCATGCGTACACGCCGTCTGGCTGCTTCTCGAGAAACAGGAGGCAGTCGGCCATCCGGGGAAAGATGATGATTTTGGGAACCATCCGCTTAAGTTCACCGATGGGACCAGTTTTTATATATACATCCGTTTGGCAACTCATGACGCGATCCACTTGATTCTTGATTAATTCACGATAGTGATCGGGCCATATTGCTCTTTCGAGCTTCGCACGATCGAGTATATTAGAATCAACCTCATTTTTAAATGCATTCAGAATGTCCAGAATAAAATTATCTTCGTTTGAAATTAATTCTTCACCACGCAGCTGATTCCAGATCTTTTTATACTGTATGGCAGTGGCTATTACCTCATTTTTTTCAAACAAGGAAAAAAGATCCATTTTGCTGTGATCTAAGATGTGATGCATTGCAAATCTTGAGCAAATGGACGATACTGCATTTGTAGGGTCATAACCATCCGCCAGCCAGTTGAGCTGCTCCTGGATGTGGACGAGGTATGCGTGTTCTTCTTTCGAAATAAACCCGGAGGGACTGTTCCCGAGTTCATGGAGAATCAGCTGTTTAAATTCATCCAGTACACTTACATTTCTTTTGTTTTTTCCGGCCTCCTCTGAGCCATTGCTCTCAACGTATTTCTTGTTCATAAAGATGATACCTCCTCATAACTTTATTATACTACATCATTACTGTGTTCTTGAATGGTATTATATCATAACTTGCATTATAGTGCAAGTTAAAATGCAAGTTAATTTGAATTATTTGAATGATAGTGCGAATTTATTGCAAAAGGATACGATTTGATGGTATCCTATATATAGGAAGGGACGGTGCCAAGAAATGAACATTAAGCAGATACGATTATCAAAAAACATGACTCAAAAGCAACTAGCGGATGCTATAGGGGTGGATCATACAATCATATCTAAATACGAAAAAGGACAGACGGTTCCGTCTGTCAGCCGATTAGAAATGATTGCGAAAGCACTTGGAGTAAATGTAGATATGATCCTTAATGATGAAGCTATCGAAGCTATGCCAGCAACTACTCGAAGACGAGCGAAAGTCGTTTCGATAGATGATGATAAGCATTATATTTCAGAGTCTTCCCTAGCTAAAAAATTGATTGACTACTATAAAGGAACATGCGAGCTCTGTGGGAAGGAAGCACCATTTAAGAGTACTGATGGTCAACCGTTCCTCGAAGCGCATTACGTTAAATGGCTTTCAAAAGGGGGAACCCCTACTATTGATAATCTTGTGGTGTTATGCCCAAATTGTCATCGAAAGGTTCATGAATTACATGACACTGAAGATATACAGAAGTTGCAGGAAGCTGCAAGACGGCATGGCATAGACAAGATCCTATAGATTTTTATAGAATAATTACACAGTTTAAAAGTAGTGATAACTATTGTATGAAAAGAAAGTGATTACCAATATTCCGGAGCAACCGTATATAATACTTTTCCTGGGACTAATCCGACAGAGGAAAAGAAAGAGCAAATCAAACATACTGCGCAAATGATTCTTGATACGCGATCTTTGTATTCTGATTGTAGCTTGGCGGATATGTATGGCGAAAAGATGTATTTATTCCCGGAATTATTAAAAGCTCATCAGCAGAACGATAAGGCTGTCATGCAGGCGTATGCCTTTGATATTAAGACCACCACAGAAAGCAGCTGCGTCGCAGAGTTGATGAAAATGTACCAGGCTTTAACGGAAAAGAAAGCGTATAGCAGACGTGCAGCGCCGCAAATATCGCAAAAACGGACACAAAGCGCACAGTAAAACAGGAAGGTATGAGAATTGACTGACTTTACAAAAGAAGCACTGCCACCGGTTTATCGCCGGAACAACCGTGACTGTTACCTGGACCCGGTACGGCAGAAGTTGATCTATATTACACCGGAAGAGACCGTTCGCCAGCAGGTGATTCAGTGGCTTTTGCGCGAATGCGAAGTACCGGTTGATATGATCCGGGTGGAGGAACATCTGTCTCATTATGGCATCGACACCAGGCGGAGGGCGGACATTATCGTGGATGCCATATCGACAGAAGATCACCTGATCCATCCGCTGGTCGTAATCGAATGCAAGGCTCCGGGCACGATCCTTGGAGTAAAGACATCCGACCAGATGGTGGATTATTCCGATAAGCTTGGATGCTATTACATGGTTATGACAAATGGAGCGGAGACATTCTGCTATCATTATGATGAAAAAACTTGTGATTATCAGCCGATTGCCGGGCTACCGCCATATGAAAAGATCCTGCAGGGAGCGTATACATATTTAAAGCTGTTGGAAATTCCGGAACGTCTTACCTGGAAAGAAATTATGGATGGAAATGGGTGGCAGGACTACATCTGGTCTGAGATGGGTGATGCTACACCGGAGCCAGTCCTGAAGGCGGCAACGAACCTCTGGGAGTGTCTGCTCTATCCGGAGCAACGGCTTCCACAAGGAAATTATGGACTTTTTAAGATGAAAGAGGACTTAGGGGTGCGTCTTCTGGAATACGGGAATGCGTCCGGCGGAAAGTTTTCCGGCCCATACCGTTCCTTCCTGGTGGAGTACCAGGGCAGTACCGAGATCGTCTCCATTGGTCTTAGCATCTACGTGACATCGGCGCACCAGGACGTCAACAAGACGGTATTAAACGTAGCCATCGACAATGAAAAAACCGCTCACCATGCTTTACAGCTTGTATTGGATGATAACGTCCGGGTAGTCGGAAAGAACTGCTTTTTCTATCATCATGGACGGATCGCCGTCGGAAAAATCGGCTCCGGAAAGGTGGATGAGCTGCGGGCATTTGTGGAAGATAAGGCGCCGGAGCTGGTATCCGGAAAACAGTTTTCTCTTGGGAAACTGACCAATGACCGTCTCTGGAACCTGGATGATCCAGAAGTAACCGCTTTTATAAAGAACCTGATTTCTTATGCGTTGATCCGGGACGAGTACCGGGTATTCGTTAAAGGAAATACGCCTTCAAAATAACCATAAGCTCTGTTTCATTGATATGTCAGGCTGCAATTTTGCAGCACTTATCAATCATTGGAGGTAGAAGCTATGAGCAACTACGAAGAACATGCAGAGGCAATGTGGAAAGAAATTGAAGGAAAATCAAAGAGAAAAATGACGGACCGGGAATGGTTCGACCGTGAGGTATCACAGTGGAAAAGCGGGCTGGTTACCACGGAATTTGGCATCCTGGATTTGGACAGGGACGCCATGAAAGATATCAGACATGGAGAGTACCTTACCTGGGAAGAATATCTGGACGCCCTGTTCAATTCCAGAAATAATCAAAGACGTGCTTTCGCATACTGCTATTATGGTCAATATTTCTGCGAATACTACGGTCAAATTGAACGAATCGATGCGAAAAAGAAAAAAATCCTTTTTAGACGGATCATGATTTCGGGAGAGTATCCAGGAGGCGATTGTTTCAGCGACAGGGAAGACCACGTATGGATGGAACTGGAACCATTTAACGGATATAAGGTAGGCGAATGCGTGAGGTTCTGGGCGGACATTTACCGATATTTAAAGACCAGAAACGGGCAGCAGATTTCTTTTGGTCTATGCAACCCTGAAATGATTGCAAGGGTAGATGATTACCATGTGCCAACAGATGACGAGCTCAGGATGCAGGCAATCAACCAGATAATCTGTGATGTATGTATGTTTAGCGAGCATTGTAGCCCGGCAGTCTGCCTTGCGAATGAGGATTGGTTACGGGAAATGCGTGAGACACTCTTTGTCGCAAGTCTTACAGAACCAGAAGAATATGATGAAAATGATGACGAAATTTAAGAGGAAATAATCAAGGAGGAGACATGGAGAGAGGCAAAGTTTATTGGTTTGACATTCCGTATTTACCAGGGACGGAGAATATTTCCGTGTCTCCTTATATTAGGAAAGATGGCAGGCTGTGCTTCATGGTCCCTGGAAATTCTGGCCCGCCATGGAGCGGAGTATGGTGTCTTACTGGAGAAATTATTCGGGACCAGAAAGAGAAATTTGAGTTCCACTGTGATGATTCCGTGATGGGAAGTCGTGGAGGTACGTACCATTTTAAACTGCTGACCATGGAAAAATACCGGGAGCACAGACGCGGATGGTATGAGGACCATGCGGAAGTTTTGAAGCACTGCCAGGGAACGGAATCGCTTCAGAATTGGTTTTTAAAACACTGGTCAAATCCGGCGGAAATGGAGGAAACGTAGGCGCCAATGAATGATGTCATAAAATGGGGGATCGTCCTGATCGCGGCTTTCCTGCTGATTCTTCTTCGGAAACGGAGAACGAAAAGATTTGATCCATCCGGAAAAACAACGGTTTTTGCGATCTTGCGCAAGTTCAATCAGGAGAAATACACGGTTCTCCATTATGTGTATCTTCCCTATGTCGATATGGACGGGAAAACGATTGACGTCGATCATATTGTGGTATCGGTCTATGGAATCTTTGTGATCGGAGTGCAGAACCTGAAGGGCTGCCTTATCGGTACAATAGAGGAAGAGTGGTGGATGCAGCATGTCGGCAATCGGGCGTATCAGGTTCCAAACCCGGTGCTAAAAAATGATATCCGCGTGGAAGCCATGCAGGATTTCTTGACGGATGAACACTTTCCGAAGATGCCAATCTACTCCATCGTTGCATTCCCGGATGAGACCGATTTAAAAGTTGAAAGCGGAAATGCAACCATTACCCGATATGCAGAACTCCGCAATACAATCCAGAATTGCTATACCAAAGAGCTGATTCATCCAACGGCAGTGAAAAAAATAGCAGAGACAATAGAAGAATGCACGCGTTTACACGCAACGGCAGCAATGGAACATATGTTGAATGCGATGGAAAACGATGCTCGTGAAAGGTCACAAATACAAAAAGGTATTTGCCCCAAATGCGGTCGGCCGTTGGTCATCCGGCATGGGAAATTCATAGATTATTATAGCTGTAGCGGTTATCCAGAGTGCAACTTTACAGTTGATATGGAAGCAGTAAAAAAGGATGATTAAAGAGAGGATTTTTATGTATAGCGAGAAAATGATACGCCTGCTTTCTCCTGAATCAATAATGTTGAAAAGAAATCACGACGGGAGATCAGATTAACCGGACAAATGACCGTAATATGTCCGAAGTGTGGGACAAGTCCAGTGATTACAACGCCCTCGGGGGGCGAAAGAAAAACAGTCAGTTGCAAGTGCTGGCTCATTTACGACGGAGAGATTAATTTTTAGGGTTTGTAATTGCAGCGAAGCGCGAAAAGAGGGAAAATCATATGGATCATATACTCTGATAACATTAAGGCTTGGATATGAATATAATAAGTGAATTTATGGCGGAGCTTTTCAGTTCCGCCTTTCTTTGTGTGCCGAGCATGGCACTAATCTCGCTGGTGCAAGTCCAGTCACGGGTATTTACTGCCAAGTGTAGCGAACCACAAGTCGGTATCAGTATCGGTACGAGATCTCTTATGATGTGGACCTGGTCCGTACCGGCTACACATCCGGCGTACATAACATGACCACACCCCCCTACAGCACGGACCAGTATTTTGCCATGGCCTACATGGCCATCAACGAGGAAGGGATCAAAAAATATGACCGCATCGAAAAAGCCCTTTTGGATGAACTGGTCGCACTCATGTGGCTGCGCATCATCTGGACCTACTGCAGCGCGTGGCGGATCCCGGACTTTAACCGGATGCCGTATGTGAAACTTCCGTATCCGCCGGATGTCACGGAACGGATGATCCGAGAAGGAACCTTTGAAAAAGACGCGAAGATCCTGGTCTCAAAACTGGTCGCGGAGTGTAACGGGCGTTACACCCTGCCGCATAAGACCATGGACGTGCAGTCGGCTTATTACCGGCTCGTGGAGATCCCTGAATCTGCCCGGGCACATTACGGAACGGTCTACGCCATCGCAAGACTGCACTATTCTGGAAACTTCCCGAACGTGACTTTCCGTCCCTATGACTACACCCGGATTTTCGGACTGACCTCTTATTCCGTGCGGCGCGCGAACAAGAGCTTTTTATCAGCTCTCGATGAGAACGTGCGGGAAAAATCCGGACGTGAGAATGCCGTCATGGGCTACATGGTGGCGGCGCTCGCCCGCGGCCACAGCTATACCGGGCAGACCCTGACGGCAACGACCAGCATCTACCTGCGCAGCCGCATGGACGGAATGAGTCCGCAGGAAGTCCTAATGCTTCTGTGGGAAGCCGGTTCCTGTTCGTTCATCCCGCTCATGCTCTTAGACACGGTCTACGGGGACCGCTTTACGGCTCTCGACGTGAAGTCGCAGACGGAAATCATGATCCGGGCCGGAAAAGACGCGCTGGATACGGACATGGAAGCATCCTGCATCCGCAGGGAATATACGAGGGCACGGCAGCTGACGCAGGAGCTGTTCCTGAATAATGAGGATATCCCGGATCTGGTCTGGAAGATCGCACACCATCACTGCGCGTCCAAGCAGCGCAATGTTCAGTGCCTGCTCACGGCCGTGGGAAAGCCCTGTCATGCCCCGGAGCGAGAACACTTTTTCGGATGCCCGTATTCGTTACTCGAAAACGCCTTTTTGTTCCAGGGCATGGAAAAGATCCGGGACATGCACGCCCGCATTACGCAAGCATCATCGGAAAAGGAACGAGACCGCCTCTTCCGTGTGATGAAGGAGGCCTACCTACCGCCGCTCATCAGCACCCTGGCCACCTTGAAAAGCGTATACCAGATGGATGTTTCCGAATACAGGGCGGACAATCCAGATGGGATATAGATGATAACATTTGGTCGGATATTTGCTATGCATAGATCATTTATTAGGGCATAACCCTGTACAAACCTGACTGGCAGGCTTGGTTGAGAGAAAGAACGAACTGTGGTAGGGGATGTTCTTTCTCTTTTTTTGACATGAACTTATGCGATAAGAGATTATCTGGTCGAGAGGGCTGATAAAAACGTGCCGTAAATAAAGCACGTTGAAAGAGGCAGTATGGAGGAGGCACGGCCGAATTTGATTTGCGGGAAGGTTACAGTAGACGGAAAGGATAATTTTCCGTCTGACACTAGCCTTTTAATTAATATTTCATTTCAATCCATAGACTAAGATTTATACTGAGATATTTTCTGGCAGGAAAATAAAGGCATTTACTGAAAATGTATCTGGAACTGTATGGAAAATAAAACAATTAAATGATATGATAGTATCAGAATAGTATTAAAAATCAGATGAGCTTTATATAAAATTAAACATAAAATAACACTAAACTGACACGTATTACACAAAATTAGGACTAGATGATTTAAGTAATAATGTTAAGATATTAAGCAGATTAAATATTGATTCAATGGATAAACTGCTATTAATATAAAATTAAAAATATATAATGCTGCAGGTAATTTATACTGTCGTGGGGAACCGATATAGAATCAGAAGGAGGTAAAAACAATGAGCAAATGGGATGGAAAGTTTAATGGCATTTATGATACTTCAAAGTATGCAGAGCGTCCTTTAGTAAAGGATATTCTGGCAGCGGAAGAAGGTGCATTTGCTTATAAAGGACCAAATAGAGATTTAATCTGAGAGAGTGATTCGAGATTTGGGGACATGGTGCTGGAAAAGTATATTATCCGCATTATTATTACAATGTCCACGGGGATTACGGAGCTCTCGATGATAGGTATGATTGACATTCTTTCATCTGATGAAAGCTGGACTGCATCCAGTCGAAACCATGGTGGCAATAATCGCCATCATAGTAATGGGAAACATTATTTTTACAGAAGAAAAATTAATAGAGTGTGAGGGAAGCATATGAAAAGTACTGGATCCTTAAAGGAAATAGTTGAATTGATTCAGATATCGAAGGGAATGAGGGTATACCAATTTGAGTTTCTGGATGACATTTTACCAATTCTTACGAGAAAGGTTTTACCGATGTCCAAAGGTGATTGGAAGTCTGGCAGTGTATCAGCAGAAAGTAATGTTGAATTAAAAGGGAAAATATCGAGTATTCTTCGCAAGAATAAAAATCAAAAAATTCCACAATGGAAATATGCCGCATTTCGTAAAGAAATTGTAGATCAGCGTGGAAATGTCTTCAAGAACAGCGTTATAAAACAAATGAAAAAGGGGTTGGAAGCATATATTGATTTTGATGCGTGGATACATTATTATCCGCAAGAGGTATATGAAAATATAACAGATGAACTAGAACCGCGAGAATATACACCATTAGAAGTATTGTGCTTTATACTGGAAATATCGGATACTTGTTGGCCAGGGGAAGAAAATACATACCGCGAGCAGCTGCAAATATTGTTTAATAACTATAGGAGTCATAATTCAAAAAGTACGCTATTCCAACTTTTGATATA
>UMJT01015659.1_pt1 | contig 9673 bp, 9 predicted proteins | sample 1966111 | NCBI WGS metagenome assembly UMJT01 (sample SAMEA4836159, study PRJEB28245) | human gut metagenome | biome: gut microbiome; material: fecal sample | place: Denmark | collected 2008
TGGGACAGGTCGGCGTACTTCGTAAACGGGTAGCCGCTTACGGTAAAGAGTTTCAGATCCGGGAGGCGTGCGAAGTGATAGAAACCTGAGAAGTCGATCGTGGAGTTCGGATCGATTTCCACTTGGTTCGGAATCAGGGTCACAGACTTGCAGTTGGCCTGAGTTCCTCCGTCAACCGCCAAACCGTATTGGAAGTCAAAAGTCAGCTGATTTTCTGCGGACAGCAGGCGGCTCGGAATCGATGTGTTGTTCCACAGATTTGCCAAGCCGTTAATGAACGAGAACTGCGACATAAACGAGTTGCTCGTTTTTGTCGGGCTCAGGTCATAAGACTCGACCAACTGGTCATTCAGCAGGAAGCGCATCTGAGCCGGTTCCCCGCCCATCGGACGGGTATAGCGGTAACGCAGATCCAGATTCACGTTACTGCGGTTGACCATGAAAAGGTCCGGCGGAAGCCGCACGTCAAGTTTGATCGGAGCCGGATGCAAACCGGTGCTGGTGAGCTGGCCGCGGTACTTGGAAAGCTTCTCAAACGGAATCTTTTGATCGGTGTTGACCCAAGACGGCGCGTCATAAGCCTTGCGGTCCGGTTCACCCTTGAAGTTTTCAATCGTGACCATGCCTCCGACGATGCCGGCATCGGCCGTCGCCAGATAACGAGCGGCTGTCAGCAGGTCGTCAGCGTTGCGGCCGGCAATCACCAGAACTTTGGCGTACAGACTGTTCGGCGCATTTACGATCGAAATCGTCGGCGCTTCGACTCTGGGCAGGAACTTCAGGAAGTCGGGACGACTGTCATTGGTAACAAAAGCGACATAGTTCTGCTCGGCCGGCTGTTCGTTGTAGTAGACCGGAAATTCAATTCCGCGCCACTCGGAGCGCACACCAGCCCAAGATGCGAGCACGGCGGCTGCTTCTTTGAAGTGATTGTCGGGCGCAGAAGCAAAAACCATCGGCAGCGTCGTTGCGGCCGGACTGATGGTGTTGACAAAAGGTGCCGGCAGAATCGAAAGATCGTTGGCTAAACGCAGCTTCTGAGTATTCAAAGACAGGTAGCTCGAAGAGTCGACTGTCAGCCACAAGGCAGGATTTGCAGGAGAGCCGCAAATCTGCGTGTACTGACCGACAAACTCCAGTGTCAGACGGTTGGAGCTGTCAAACTGCTTTGCATTGAGATCCACCGTTGCAGAAACCTGATTGCCGAGCTGATCTTTGGTAATCGGAAGGCTCTTCTGCAGCTGGCCGTTTAAGTAAACATTGAGCTGGCTCTGCTGAGGAATCAAAGCCGGAGACGGCGTATAGCGAAGCGTGACCGAAGCCTTTGAAATCAGCTCGTTCTTTGCGGAATAAAAGCGGAAAGATCTTTCGTTGTAGATGCCCGTCATCTTGATCTGTTCAATTGCTCCTTCCGTGGAGTAATTAAACAAGGGACTGTCTTTGCGGATCACCGGGATTTCGTCTGTCCGGAAGGCCGGCTGAACATCCCGCATAAATGTGGCGGGTTCAGGGGCTGCGGACGCGACGCTCGCAAAAGCTGCACTCAGTGCGCAGAGCACTGTACCGGATAGAAGAAGAGAGAATTTTTTATTCTTAAACATATCTGACCGAGATCTTCCGAATGACTCATTAAGCCGTAATATTTCTAACTGCGTAAGATTTTAGTTCGTTATTACGCGCTATGAACCGATGAAATTGTTTTAGGCAAGTAGAGCGGATGATGTTCCTCGAAAGGAGAATTCTTGTTTTCGCGTCTAAGTGACGGGACTCGAGGAATGAAGCTGATGACCCACTTAAATGTCCAAACCGAAGCCTTTAGGAACCAACCGGCCTGAGGATTCGAGAAGTGCGCAAATGCCTCAGCGCCCATGCGTGCCATGTGCAGCAGCGCGAAGAATCCGTCAAACATTCCGTAGCCTTTAACTTTTGCTTGTCTCTGAATCCAGATGTCAGGCGTACCGAACGTGCACTCGACGTATTCCATTTCTTTAGTACGCGTCGGCTGCGCGACCAATAGTTCAACGACGCCGTTTTCAAACGCGGCTGTCACCGTGCAGTCAAATGTTGTCGAAGGCTTTTTCTTAGAACCGAAAATCAGTTTCACCGGTTCTTCGAGCGAAATCCTGCTTAAGTCCGAAGCGTTTTTCAGATCTACGACGCAGTCCTTTTGAGAGAAGGCTGACATGACCGCAGGGATCAATTCGTCTCCGACCTGAAGGTGTACCGATGCAGTGAAAGACACGCGCGGGAACTTGCGCTTCTGCACACTTTCAACCGTCACAGCCATCGCCGCAAACAGAATGATCAGGTTGTAGATGATCCAGCCGAGATTGATTAAAAGCATCAGAACTTCATAAGCCCCTGCTCCGATCATTCGATAGATACCGATAAAGAAACCCGCCAGATTCAAAAGCAGAAGGTAGAAGTACGGGCGAGCAACTGCCCAGTCCAAATACTCTTTATCAATCACTCCGCCCTTGGCCGTCACGTTGAATTTGCCTTTATGAGGCGCGATGAGCGCGACGAGCGTCGGCACGAAAATGTACCAAGACAAAATCGTCTCATACAGCGCACTGATGAAGGGGAATCGGTAGCCGCGGTGAATCATGTACGTCGTCATCGTGGAATGCACCATATGCGGGATCAAGTACACGAAAATCGCGATCGCACTGGCGTAAATCACGTAGATATTGGCAAAGAGGAAGGGCAGCGGAGCGATTAAGAAGATGATTCGCGGCAGTCCGTGCAGGAAGTGAATCATCGCGTTTAGGAAGCACAGGCGCTGCGGAATCGTCAGGCCCTTGCCGAAAAGCGGATTATCCAAGCGGAAAATCTGCACCATGCCTCGGGCCCAGCGAATTCGCTGGCCGATATGCGCCGCCAAAGTTTCGGTACTGAGACCTGCGGAGAGCGGCGTGCTTAGAAAAGCAGAGGACCAGCCTCTTCGATTGAGCTTCAAAGAGGTGTGCGCGTCTTCGGTCACGGTTTCAACAGCGATACCGCCGACTTCTTCTAAGGCTTTACGGCGCATGATGGCGCAGGAACCGCAGAACATCGTTGCGTTCCATGTGTCATTGCCCTTCTGAATGAAGTCATGGAAGAGCGAGTTCTCATTCGGAACATTCTCTTTGAGATGCAGGTTCTTTTCAAACGGGTCCTGTGAATAGAAATGATGGGGCGTCTGCACCAAAGCGATTTTCTCGTCCTTTAAGAACCAGCCCATCGTCTTTTGCAGGAACGTTTTTACCGGCACGTGATCGCAGTCAAAGATGGCAATGAAGTCGCCCTTAGTGATGCCCATCGCGTGGTTAATGTTGCCGGCCTTGGCGTGCTTGTGTTCTTCGCGCTCGATATAGCCGGCGCCGACTTCACAGGCAAAGTCTTTAAATTCCTTACGGCTGCCGTCGTCCAAGATATAAACATTGAGTTTTTCTTTGGGCCAGTCCACGGTGAGCGCTGCGTACACCGTCGGTTTCACAACGTCCAGCGGTTCGTTGTAAGTCGGAATGAAAATATCGACACTCGGCCAGCGCTCCTTATCCTTCGGTAAAGAGGCCGGTTTTCGGTCAAGCACCCAGCAGACCTGGAAGTAGCCGAGCAGCATCACGATGAAGGCATAGGTTTCGGCGATGATCAGCAGCCAGGTAAAAATCACAGAAGTGTAGCTGTTGGGATTCAGTGTTTCCGAATAACGCCACCACACATAGCGCGACGAGACGATAACCGAAATCACGATCAGCATCAGCAGCGTAAAGCGGGTCTGCGCCTGGAACAAAGTGAGCGCGATCACGCCTAAGATCAGCAGGAAGATAACTTGCTCTTCCAAGCTGAAAGGCTGAGTGATACAGAGCACGTAGAGCACAAAGCCGATCGCGAGCAAAAAGCCCACGAAGATCTTCTTAAAAAGCGACGGTTTCTGATGCTGAGGCTTGTGGTCGCTGACCTTCTCTTTTCCTTCGGAAGCCAGTTTCTTGGATACGCGCTCGGCGATCATTCGCGTCCCGCGATTAATCCTCTTGAAGAGATGGTTTATCCAGCGAAACAGAAAAAAACGGCTGGCATACGTTGAGTGCGACAGACGTTTGGCAGCATCTTCTTTGCTGCCGGCAACAAACATCAGGAAAATAAGCTGGATAATCCCTCGTATGGGATCTAAAGGCCGCAGATTATGGAAATCGATCTGCGGAAAATAATAAGTGCGATTTTTAACGATCTTTTGATAGAACCTGTTCTCAATCGGAAAGATCAGCCAAGCCAAACCGAAACAAAACATATTAATTCGGTAGCTCCATTTTCCCGAACAGTTATTGGTTAACCAACGGGACAGCCTGCCGGTATGAACTTTCACCTGGGAAAGAATGTGAGAGAACAGCATAGGTATTAAGTCGCTTCGAAGTATTGCCCGTAGTATAAAAGCGTTGCGCACGAATAAATGGTCTAGTCTCCTAAATCTTGCATCATTGATGACCTTTTTGCATGTGTGAAAAAAGTTGTCTTCCCCACCGACGTCAACACTAATCTTTACAATTTTTACCGTTCCGCCGACCTTATGGCTCAGTTAGGCGCAAAGGAAGTATCCGACCGTGGAGATTGTTCATTATCATTGAAAGATCAGAATTTATTTTTACAGACAAAGGGGTTTGTCAGCCATGATCAAAACAAAATTGCTGGTTCCTGCAGTTGCGCTTTTCGCTCTTGCCGGATGTCAGACTAACGGCGACATGTATCGTTCCGATGTTTACGGCAGCAACCACGTCAACCAGGCCCAGCAGGTTCAGACGGTTGAAATTATTGCGATTCAGCCTGCCCGCGTTGCCGTGAATAACCAATCCGACCGCAACGTTTCTCAGATGGTCGGTACTGCACTCGGCGGCATTCTCGGTGCCGTGATCGGCAATCAGGTGACACATCATAGAGACAGCGGTACCGCTATCGGCGCTATCACCGGTGCAGCCTTAGGCGCAGCCGGATCCAGTGCCGCCTCTCCGCAGAATTCCTTGGTTGACGGCGTCCAGCTGACCTTTAAGATGAACGGCAGAATTTTTAACTCCGCTCAAGTCGGTCAAATGTGCGAATTCAAGTACGGCCCTGCCATCATGACCTCCACAGGTCCGACAAGCACTCGTATTCAGCCGAACAACCCGTACGGCTGCAAGAGATAACCTTTGTTTCCGTGTTTTGGTGAGGTACAACGCTTATGAAACTTAAACTTCTCGCCGCTGTGTGCGCCTTTGCGATCGGCTCGGCAGCTTCGGCCCAGATCACCGAGACCGTCACACCTCTGGTCCCCCTTTCTCCGTCGGACCAGCAGATTCTTAACGTCCAGCAGGCTGAACGTCAGATTCAGGCAAACGAACAAGCGGTCGCTTTAGAAAAAGCTCGCGCCGCTGAGAAAGCCGCTCGTCAGCGTGCGGCTGCTCAAGCTCGCCAAGCCAAGGCCAGAGCTGAAGCTAAGGCTGCTCAGCAAGCTAAACAGCAAGCAGCTGAAGCGGAAGCCGCTGCTCAGAAACAGAAACTCCAAAACTATCAGGATCAGATGATGCAGATGGATTTGGAAAGCAAGCGACTCGACTTAGAAGCCAAACGCTCCAAAGTTCAGACAGAAATCGACTTGAATAAGGTTCGTCAGCAGCAGGCAATCGATAGTCTGAAGAATCAGGCTCCGGCTGTAGCGCCCTCCCCGGCACAAGCACCTGCTCCGGCCCAGCCCTAATTAGTTTCGTCCACAAAAAGGCCCTCCGATTTCGAGGGCTTTTTTGATTTTCAGGCCTTACTTAATGAGGTCCGAAAGACTGTAAAGTTTGACCAAATTTTGGAAAGAGTCAGGAGCGTTGATCACTTTCAGCTCGGCGCCTCTCGCCTGAGCCCTCCGAATCCATTCCAGCACGACGGCCACCGCAGCGCTGTCGGTTTTCCGAACATCCTGCATGTCCATCACGCTGTCGCCTGAATCAATGGCCTGTATGCCTTGGTTCAAAATCGCAACGGCATTATCAAAGCCGATGTGCTGAGCCTGCAACTTCATCCCTACTTTCCTTTGTTGGCTTCAAGCTTCTGCACGCGGTCTTTCAGCTGTGCGATCAAACCAGTGAGGCCGGAGTTTCCGATAACGGAAGCAAACTGAGAACGATAGTTCTCAACGAGCCAAACGCCGCCGACGCAGACGTCGAAGATCTTCCAATCTTTGCCGGTATTCATCAGACGGTAGTCCAGCTGAATCGGATCGCGCTGGCTGGCCACCAAACGTGTCCGAACGATCGTCAGACGAGGATCATTGCTCGGACGAGATTTGGCCAGCTCAACCGTGTAGTTATTGGCTTCCTTCAAGGCGCCGGAGTAAACAGCAACGAGAAGTGTACGGAATAGCTGCATGATTTCTTTGCGCTGAGCCTCGTCAGCCTTTCTCCAGGCCGGACCGACAGCCATACGCGTCATCGTGGCAAAGTCGGTGTAAGGCAGAATCTTTTTATCTACGAGCTGGTTAACGTGAGCCGGATCAGCCGCAGCCAAAGCCGGGTCTTTCTTAATTTCATCCAGAACCTGGGTGGAAACTTCCATAACCAGTTTTTCCGGAGACACGCTCGGTTCCGCGGTGGCCGCGGCTCCGAAGACGGAGAGGAAAAAAACGACAACCAGGCTAATCAGTTTTCTCATTTCTTTTCATCCTTGGCGGTTTTATCAGCATTATCGGAGTCTTCATCGCTGAACGGGCTCAGCAGAGGCTGCTGAATCATTGCAGGACCGTCACCGTCCTGAAGCGAGTTTTGACGCTGCTGCAGATAGGCATTACGTGTCGCGACGTACGGATCGACGGTCTTATCCAGCATATCCGTGACCGGAAGCAGACGCTCTCTGGCGTTGACGAACTTGGCGCCCCACCACGGCCATACGAACCAGTCCTTACCCACGTAGGTGTTCGGATCGAGGAAGATCTCCGGAACTAAGCCGACGGTATCGCGAACGGTCGAAGGCCCTAAGACGGGAATGACGAAGTACGGGCCCTTGGGGACGCCCCATGTCGCCAGAGTCTGGCCGAAATCTTCCGGCATGCGGGGAATATCAACCATCTGGGCCACGTCGAAAATACCGACGACGCCGACGGTAGAGTTAATCATGAGACGGAACAAGGAAAGGATGCCCTCTTCGACTTTTCCTTGAAGAACATTGTTGACTGCGTTAGACGGTTCCATTGTGTTCTGGAACACGCGGGTGACACCTTCGCGCACGGGCTTCGGCGTGATGAACTGATAGCCCTTGGCCAAAGGACGGATCAAAATAAAGTCCAAGCCTTGGTTAAAGGCAAAGGTCTGACGGTTCAAGCTTTCCCAGGGATCGTCAGGGTTCTGACCGGCGTCCTTCGGGACGGAGGCGCAGCCGGACAGCAAAGCCGCTCCGACGAGCGCGAGAGCCAAGATCTTCTTGTTCATTTCTTATTCCTTTTTAGAACCAGCGTTCTCTTCTGCTTTATTAAACATGAACTGGCTGATCAAGTTCTCTAAAACAACAGCACTTTGAGTAAATTCTATTCTCCCGCCGTTGGTTAAATCCTTATCGTCAGCTCCGGGCTGAAGACCGATGTACTGTTCACCGATCAAACCGGCCGTGAGAATCTTTGCAGAAGTGTCTGCCGGAAACTTGAATTGGTTCTCCATAGAGATCACGACTTTTGCCTGAAAGGTGTCATTGTCGTAGCTGATGGATTTGACGCGGCCGACCAGCACTCCGGCGCTTCTTACCGGAGCGCGGGCTTTTAAGCCGCCGATATTGTCAAAGTAGGCAGTGACTTCGTAGCTCTTGGAGGTAGAGAACGAACTCAGGTTTGCGGCCTGGAGCGCAAGAAACAGCAGAGCAATAATGCCGCCGAGAACAAACAAGCCGACGAGAAAGTTAATTTTTGTATTCTGATTCTGCATGACTGATTTTCCTTTCTAACCGTGCGTAAACATAAAGGCGGTCAGAATGAAATCCAACCCTAAAACAACAAGAGAAGAAACAACTACAGTTCGTGTGGTCGCGCTCGAGACACCTTCCGGTGTTGCGCGAGCCGTGTAGCCCTCATAAAGCGCAATCGCTCCGACGGCAACCCCGAACACAAAAGATTTGATAATGCCGTTGCCGATATCGGGTCCGACTTCAACGCCGGCCTGCATCTGCGCCCAGAAGGCGCCGGAATCCAATCCGATCAGCGGGACAGCCACAACCCAGCTGCCGATAATGCCGACGGCGGAGAACATAATCGCAAGCAGCGGCATCGAGATGACACAAGCTAAGAAACGCGGGCCCAAAATTCTGCGAATGGGATCGACACCCATCATTTCCAGAGCAGAAAGCTGCTCCCCGGCATTCATCAGACCGATCTCAGCCGTGAGCGACGTTCCGGCGCGCCCCGCAAAAAGAAGCGCGGTCACCACCGGCCCCAGCTCTCTGAGCAGGGACAGAGCTACCAAAACGCCGAGCGCCTGCTCGCTGCCGTAACTCGAAAGAACGTAGTCTCCCTGCAGACCAAGTACAAAGCCGACGAATAAGCCGCTCACCAAAATAATGACGAGAGAGTAGTTGCCGACAAAATACAGCTGTTTGACCGTGCCCTGAAAACGAGTGAATGACGGCCCGAGATTTACAACTAAACGGAAAAGAAAGCGAGAGAAGTTTCCGAGCGTACGTACGCCGGAAAGCGCCCAGGCGCCGAGGGAACTGATCCAATTAAAAATACCCATCATTTCAGACCAAGCTCCTGATTCAGCGGTTCGGCCGGATACTGGAATCGGACAGGACCGTCCGGCAAACCGTTAACAAATTGATAGACGAACGGATCTTTGCTCTGACGCAGCTCGTCAGGTGTTCCGTGAGCGGCTACTTTTCCGCTGGAAATCATGTAAACATAGTCCGCAATACCGAATGTCTCCTGAACGTCGTGCGTGACGATCAGACTAGTCGAACCGAGAACAGTATTCAGATTGCGGATCAGCTGAGCGGTGACGCCCATAGAAATCGGATCCAGACCGGCAAAGGGCTCGTCGTACATAATGAGCATCGGATCAAGTGCGACAGTTCTGGCGAGCGCAACGCGGCGACTCATACCGCCGGAGATCTCGGACGGGTAAAGCTGAGCGGCACCGCGAAGTCCGACCGCATTGAGTTTGAGCAAAACGAGATCTCGAATCAAAGCTTCGGGAAGATCCGTGTGCTCACGCAGCGGAAAAGCGACGTTGTCAAACACCGTCATATCCGTAAACAGTGCTCCGAACTGAAACAGCATTCCCATCTTTCTGCGAATGCGGTACAGAGAATCGAGATTCGCTGTATTCAGCCGCTCTCCGTCAATGAAGACTTCTCCTTTATCCGGCGTCAGCAATCCTCCGATAAGTTTTAGGAGTGTTGTCTTGCCCATGCCGGAGCCGCCCATAATGGCAATCACTTCGCCTTTACGGAAGGATAAGCTCACGTCATCCAAAATGACGCGGGAGCCTTCCGCATAAGAAAAGCTCATGTCCTTAATTTCGACAATCCAGTCGTTGTCCTGTCTCTCCATCGTCGACCCAATAAAACCAAAACAGGCATTCTTACACAAATGCCTAATTGATCGATTATGCCACACCCGCGCGGGCTATTCCTTTGATTAAAGGCGTTAACAGGACGGACGCACCAGAAATTGAGCAACGAACCACGATAT